>Ga0310123_10000240_pt1 | contig 49377 bp, 41 predicted proteins | sample CB6_AW_1057_MG_FD_203505 | JGI IMG/M metagenome (GOLD analysis project Ga0310123, IMG submission 203505) | Marine microbial communities from Western Arctic Ocean, Canada - CB6_AW_1057 | ecosystem: Environmental > Aquatic > Marine > Oceanic | place: Canada: Western Arctic Ocean | collected... | reverse complement strand
ACACTACACCAGATGCTGATCGGTTTTAAAGGAACCGACACGGTACCTTTCATTCGCGTACCGGAAAATGACGAAGCGACGATCAAACAGGCCCTGGACATCGGCTTTGAAGGCATCGTCACGCCGCAAACTAACACGGTCGATGACGTCCGGCGGGCCGTTGCCGCCTGCCGCTATCCGCCCGAAGGCGTGCGGGGATTCGGTCCTACCTACGCGGCCAACTACAACCGTGATACGGACGACTATGTAAGCCTGGCGAACCGGTCCATCTTTTGCGTCGTTCAGGTTGAAAGTGTTCACACGACAGAGGAAATTGACGAGATCGTGAAGATTCCGGGGATTGACGGACTTATTGTCGGACCCAATGACATGTCTGCCACCGCCGGATGCTTCCTCGAAACCGACCGCGAAGAGGTCCAGGGCGCCATTCGGACTATCCTGGGCACCGCCAGGAAAGCAGGGATTCCTATCGGACACGGTTGGTGTACAGCGGATATTGCGGCCCAAATTGAGGACGGGGCACAATTGATTCTCGAGGGTGGGGACCTGGGATTCTTGCGAGAAGGGGCATTGAGTGTGCTTGCAGAATTTAAACGGGCCATCCATTGACCTTAAAACAACTCCCCCGGACCAACCCTGTCGTCACCTTATGTTACAAAATCAAGAATTGACGAGGTGACCAGGAGTTTTCACTGCCACCAGACAACTCCCAGGAAGTTCAAGGGCCAAGCTTCACCTTCTACCTGCTGGGAAAACATTTAACATCTGGTAAATTGCTGTTAGATTGGACTGCCTTAACAGGTCACCTCGTCAGAGGATCCCGCACCCGAATTGGAACCTGTCATGAACAGAAGAACCTTTCTCATCAACGCCGCAGCAGCGACAGCGATAGCTACCAGAGCCAAAGAGCTTCAGGCCGGAAAACGTAAAAAGAAAACGGTCGGCATCGTCGGCTGCGGACGAATGGGCCAATACTATGCGGACGTCTACCGCCTGTTACCGGACACGGAACTTGTGGCGATTGCCGAGTGGAACGATGACCGACGACCGGTCGTCGGAAAACGCTTCGGGGTTTCAGCCCTTTATAAAGATGTCAACGCCATGCTGCGGGAAGTGGTGCCTGACATCGTTGCCGTGATCACACCAACGAAGTTCATGAAGCAGGCCGTCATCGCCAGTGCCGAGGCCGGAGTGAAAGGTGTCTCGACGGACAAACCGATCGCCGCACGCCTTTCCGATGCCGACGCCATGGTCGACGCCTGTATCAAGAACAATGTGGTTTTCGCCGGGGGCAACCTGCAGCGGGCCATGTGGCAAGTGCAGCATGCCGCCCGGCGTCTGGACGCGGGAGAATTCGGCACACGAACGGGGGCTGCTATCCACGGATTCGGAGGCGAGATTTCCGGTGGCGGCTGCCAGCACATTTCGGTTCTGCGCCTGTTTGCGGACGCAGAGGTAGAAGAGGTGATTGCCTGGGCCTCGTCGGAAGAAGCGTTGCAGGGAGAGACGGACGAAGGACTGAACATTAACGGCCGTTTTCGGATGACCTCGGGACTGGAGTGCCAGGTCTACGGCCTGACGCAGACTGATGGCGACAAAAAAAACCGAAGTGGCGTCGATCTCTGGACTGATGATGCAATGCTTTCGTGGAACTGGGGTCCACCGAAGATCTTTCAAGGGACCGATGCCAATGGCAATCGCAAAGAGATTGACCCACACTATCCACCACACCCCGAACCCGGAGTGGTCAAAGGGGCCGCACTGGGAAACAGTCACTACCTGGTGACCTCGATTCTGTCTCTGCTGGACGCCGTCGAGACCGGGAGCAAACTCTGGGTCTCCGGCCATGATCTGCGACAGGCGTTGGAGGTGGCGATCGCCTGCAAACACTCCGCCCAACTGGGAAACCGGCCGGTCAAGCTGCCTCTGAAGGATCGTTCGTTGTCGCTCCATCCAAGACCTTATCGCTGGCTCGGAGGCGACGCTATTGGCAATCCCCAGACAGCTGAGGAAGCGAGCGAAATAAAGAGTTAGCCGTCCAATCTTCGTGTTGGAAATCTGGTATCGCTGGGCTTGTCGCTTCGTCGCTGTCGCGGCCAGATGGACGAAGCCTGCGGTTGATCGCTATCGCGGGGATTCCTGTAGCGCGTGGCCGACAGTCCACATTGCCATCGAGACGAGATCAAGCTGATGGGCTGAACTTTTCGCTCGATTGACCCGCTCAGTGTTTCACAGGGACTACCACGTGTTTCACAGGGACTACCACGTGTTTCACAGGGACTACCACGTAAGGCATCTCCGTTTCCCAGGCTGGCCAGAGTCGGCCGCCCCCTGGAACACGCGCTTCGATGTAATACAACAGGTCATAACGCCCCGACAAAATCCCGCCTGGAATTAAATGTGAACACGAGCGGTGGTGGCTCGGTGGTCGCCGAACTGCTTGATCAGGATGGCCAGCCGATTGCAGAATTTTCGCGTCATGAAACCGTGCCGGTGAACGGCAACTCCGTCCGCATGCCGGTCCACTGGAAGCCCCGCTCGGACGTTAGGCAGTTGGCTGGTAAACTGATTAAAATTCGCTTCCGGATGCAGAAATGCAAGTTGTATGCATTTCAGTTCGTCGATTGAAACAATGGTCTCAGCCGGAGTGCCACACAATTGGCAGCGTATGGTTTACACCCGGGTACAACTCGCCAAAGACGGCAGCGGCTTAAAAACCGGCTCAACTGCTTCCACAGAAAGAAAGTCATCGATGCGTCCACTATTCACCATCTCTATGACTTGGATTTCCTTGTTTCTCCTTTTCCTTTCGACCACTGCTGCGGAGAATGCAATCGACATCGGAAGCCGCAGGGAATTGTTTGTCGACCATTACCTGATCGACCAACTCGACAACCTGCAAATGAAGCTTCACGAGCCAAGGATCACGCCTCTCGTGCCGGGTACACCTGCTGGACACTATGCCACCGTCATCAAAGAGGGCAACCTGTTCCGTCGCTATGATCGTGGTGGGGATGCTGCGTTCGATGGGGAAGATCGCGAAACCACCCGTTACTGGGAAAGCAAAGACGGAATCCATTGGACGGCTCCTAACCTTGGATTGGTTGAGGTCGACGGTTCACGTGACAACAACGTGATCATTACCAACACCAAGTGGATCGCCCATAACTTCAGCCCCTTCCTCGACCAGCGACCAGGGGTATCCCAATCACATCGATTCAAGGCTCTGGCAGGCGTCCACAAGGGAGGCGGACTGCACGCTTTTTTTTCCGCCGATGGCATTCACTGGAAGAAATTCCAAGACAACCATGTGATCATCCACGAGCCATTTGCCTTCGATTCCCAGAATGTGGCCTTCTGGTCCGAAATCGAACAACGTTACGTCTGCTACTTTCGCACCTGGGCCACATCACACGGCAGACTGCGCACCATCAGCCGCACCACATCCATGGACTTCATCCACTGGTCCCGACCGGTGGCCACCGACCCTAATCTGCCGGGCGAACATCTCTACACCAGCGGCACGCATCCATACTTTCGCGCACCCCACATCTACATCGCTCTGCCCACCCGATTTCTACCGGACCGCGGCTCATCCACAGACGTCATGTTCATGACCTCACGAGGAGGAAACCGATATCAGCGCACCTTTCTCCAGGCATTCATCCGACCGGGACTTGATCCGGCCAAGTGGGGCAACCGCTCCAACTATGCCGCCTGGGGGGTGATTCCTACCGGAACGGACGAGATGTCCCTCTATGTGCGCGAACGGCGGTATGTGCTCCGTACTGACGGCTTCTCCTCAGTCCACGCGTCACACGAACAGGGAGAACTGCTGACCAAGCCGATTCGCTTCAACGGCAGACAGTTGGAGATCAACTATGCCACCAGTGCAGCCGGTCAGGTCCAGGTTGAAATCCAGGATCCCAGAGGAAAACCGATCCCCGGTTACCGTCTGCAGGAATGCGTCACGATTGTCGGTGACCACATCAGCCGCACCGTCAGCTGGAAAAACGGAAACGACATCCGATCACTCGCTGGCAAACCGGTCCGTCTACGAATGGTGATGACGGAGGCCGATTTGTATTCGATGCGATTTCATGAAGTCGGAACACATTAAGTCACGTTAGCAACTATCAACGCGGGTTAAAAAAAGGAGTCGTAGAAAACATGCAAACCGTTGATTTTTCCCGATCGTTTCTAACCTTTTGCACCGATTGGACAAAGAAACCGTCATGCACCGCCAGCCACAAACCACCGTATACATTGAACGCTGTGCGCATTCGTCTCGAATGTGTGTGCACGATCGAAGATGCACAAGGTTATCGGGAAGATTTCTCCCTGGGCGCCAGTTGCAAGGCCGAGGTGGTCGGTGCGAAACGTGATCTCTGGTTGCAACCCAATGCCGATTTCATACCGATCTATGGTCGCACAAAATTCATGAACCTCAAGACCTATGCTCAGGTCGGCCAGTCTGTCAACTTTTACCCACCGAAATCAGAGAAACAGCCTGAACGACAAGTAGGCGTCATCGCGGAAGCATTTGACGATGGAGGAGTCGAAATTGTGTACGCTCAGGGAGAGTTGCTCCAGTCTGACCAGGAGGTCGTCGAAGCGACACTGACCAACGAATCGCTGGTGGCCACGACCCGGTTATCTACTCCACGTTACACGGTCACTCTGACGTATCCGGTCAAGACGATGAATGCCAATCAGCGTGACTGGGTCTACCAAACAGATACAGGACCTGTCCTGCTGCCCGACCTGGAGCTCGAACCGGACGAGTTGATCTCCGGGATGGAACTGGCCTTTGCCGCCTTCAATCATCCCGACTGGGTGGAATTCATTGTGCGTGAGCCTGTGCCGGTCGCTGCAGGCGTTGACGTCTATCATTATGCCCGGTCGGTTCGCTGGGACGCGCACAATCAAGTGATCCGCTTACGATCCTGAGCTTGCCAGGACCAGATTGATGCGATCACTGTCCCAAGGCAACACAACTACTTTGGTTCAGGAACCTCGGAACGATCGATGAGGAATCCTGTCGGGCTGGATCGCTCCAGGTAGACGTCGTTGTTCTTTTCGTTGCCGTACTGGTCGTTGCCTCCATAGTCGATCAAAAAACCGAAGTTTCCAGGGGACCCGGCCGCACCGTTTCCCTGGCCACCGCCTTGGTAGTCGTCATCACCCCCCTGCGAGAAAAGGATGGCAAAGCCATTGGCAGCAACCGCGCCCTGACCAATGCCGGTCGGGGAGAATGTGTCGTTGCCACCGAAATCAAAAATCCCCCCCAGCGAAATGTCGTAGGCGAACGCCGGTCCGGCGTGATTGGCCACGTACACATCATCGCCACCGTCGTCAAAGATCAGACCCACCGCGTAGTGTACCCCGAAACCTACGCCGTAGCGAAGAAACCGGGGCTCGCCGCGAACACCGCCGTCAAAACCCTCGACCGTCGAACCGAGCCGCTGGTCATTGCCGCCAAAATCACGAGCCAAGCCGACTGCAAACCAATATCCGGCTCCGTGGGAAAAGTAGTCGCACTCGTAAACATCATCCCCCCCACCGTCAAGCATCACACCTACCCCACCGTTGGCGATCCCGCGGGGTCCAGCTCCCATCCCCTGGGACCAGCCCGCGTAGCCGGGCGAGTCGCCATAGCTGTCGGGATTGACGCCGCCCGCGTAGTAGTGGTCATCACCAGCGGTGTCCTCAATCAACCCGAAACCCAACGGCCCGCCGAATCCCTGTGCATAGAGGGAGGCATGATAAGTGTCGTTGCCGTCGCGGTCCACCAGCATACCGACGCCGCCCGTAGCACTGCCTTGGGCTCGCCGCATGGCACGATACGAATCGGTGCCCGACCAGTCCACCAACATGCCCACCCCCGCCAGACAAGTGCCCTGAGCGACGTCCACCGCGTCATATTGATCGTTGCCGGAAAAGTCCACCAGCAAGGACACACCAACGATGGCACTACCTTGGATGCCGGGCTGGCTGCCGGTGTAACGGTCGTTTCCAGCCAGATCCAGGACCACCAGAACCGGCCGGGACTCGCTCACTGTGCCCTCGAGATAGGTGTCAGCACCCGCCACGTCGATGACGACGGCAACCGTGGACAATTTATCGAGCTCGTAGGTATTATCGCCGCCACCGCCAATCAGAATATTGCCGGCAGGTGTCTCGATCAGGCTCAACAATTCCCCCTGAACTCCGTCGATCTCAGGGACTCTGGATTCCTTGCACTGCATAAGTGCTTTCATCAACCGCGGGTCCGCCAAGGGCGCCAGTTCGTTGGCACTGGCAAGCAGTGCCTGGCGGTTCATCATTGACATTGCATCGCACATCGTGACGCCGGCCGCCTGTTCGGGCCAGGTATACGCGCCGGCGGTGATTGTGGCCGTTGAGACTCGGTACAAGCTGCTGCGCAGCAGTGTGAGCTGTTCTTCGGTGAGTGGATCGATCGCACGCTGCCATTGTGCTCGAGCTGCTGCCAGACAATCTGCAACGGCAGCCGTTGCAGCCTCAGGCGATTCTACCGGGTAGGTCCGGGCCGACGGTGCTTTGGTGTCCAATTTCTTCGACATTATTGTCAGGCAACTGGACAGATCAAGGTCTTTGCCACTGAGCACCTGATGCAACCGACCGGTGAATTTTTCCGCGTCTGCCGGAGCCTCCAACTGATGACGCAGCATCCAATCGAAGTAGCTCATACGGCACCGGTCGCCAGCCGTATTGGTCAGACCGGCTGTCGCATGCGCCTGGTAACTGTTGAATTGTTCCCGCACACCACGGCTGTTCAGTCCCTCGACGATCTCCGTCTGCATGATAGCTAACGCGGCTTCAGGAGGATTGGCGCTACACAGTTGAAACGGCAGCAGTGCACAAACCATAAGAACGCACGACAGCCGTTCGATCCCGAGTCCGGCATATTCCACCGTGATTTTTTTGGTGTGATACATCGTAGCCCTCCTGATAAGTTGTGATCGCCCAAAAACTGTTTGGTCACTAGGTCAGTGATCACCGTCTCACGGAATTGTCTTTCCTGCTCCGCCGGGCGAAACCTTCACGCAGCGGCCTTTGCAGAGGTGCGGATGGTGGTTCCAATGCCGGACATTCCATCGCGTTCACATCTAGCAGAATTTGATGGAATACAGGTCCGCGTCCTTCATCCGGAACCTCAGTCGCACAGGGTCGCCCGCCAGCCGACTTACATCACTTCCGTTCTACCAGCGTACGGTGCGCTCGATTTCATCACCGACAATTTATTCTGATTCGTCCAGTGTTAATCCGTCCAACGGTTTACTCGACCAAAGAAAACAGCGAGTATAAAGGAGAAACCTGCTGGGAGCAAACAGTTCAACGGACGACAAGGAGCCACCAGTTCCCACATTTGTAAATCTTTTTCTTCCTGCGTCCCCGGTACAGACCCCTGGAGCAACCATGAAGCAGCGGACCTTGTCAGTGATCTCACTCTCTTTGGTAACATTTTTTTCAACAACCATCTCTGGTCCGGCCCGATCTGCAGAACCCGCTGCGGCAGCAACACCTGCTAAACCGTCCGAAACCTATCCGCTCCTGAAAGAGCCGGTACTGGTCATGAGTGAGACCGCCGGATTCCGGCCGTTGCACCTCTCAATCTGCGGGCGTTATGCCGCGATCGTTGCGGCCAAGCCCGGCACTACCCGGATTTATTTATACGACACGAAAACACAGAAACTGGAACTCCTTGCCAACGACGCGAAGACTGGAATCCAGATCGTGTGGGGGCACCTGCATTACAAGTCCGGGCAGGTAGCGGTCAATGACCGGTACGTGGCGTATATTCGGGAAAATGGCGCACGTGACCAGTTGATCCTGCGTGAGATCACCAACCCGGAAGATGCGAAAATCTACGACCTGCCTGACGGCATGTCGCTCGGTCAGATGTCCGTGGGCAATGACGACAGCAACGGGTTCGGCGTCATCGGCTACAAGCGGCCCCGGGGCAACATTCTCGACGCCAACGTATATTACTTGAACCTGACTGATGAGAGCTTCCAACTGATCCACGCCAGTTCCTGCGACGTGGGTGCAGACCCGAAAAATTCGTGGCTCTACAATCGCGGACCCCAGACTCGAAACGGCACCATGACCTGGATCTTCGGCAGTCATGATTGCGTCCGTGCAACCAGCTACTACTGGGACGGCAGTTTTAACGCGGACGGCAGGGCAAAGACAAAAGCACTACCACTTTCGATGTATACCGAGAAGAACGTTCAGAATCCGTCGATGATCACGATGTTCGATGAAAAGATTTACATGTACGCCTACAACATTCAATACCAGGGGCGCGCTGGAGGGGTGGCCGCATGGGACCCGGTGAAGGACACCCTGACCATGCTGGGCGACGGCCTGACGCCAAGCGTGTCTGGCAGATGGCTACTGCTTGCGAATCCAAACGGCATTTTCAAAATCGACACTACCGCCACCAACCCCTGGAAAGCAAAGACGTTGGTGATCCCACCAGCCCCCGAATCCAACCACTACACCCAGTCCGGTGCCAGACTCAGCTGTACCGGACGGTTTGTGTACTTCCGGATGGACAATATGGACGGGGCGAACACCCGAGTCTACATGGCGGATATCAACTCCGATTAACCAGTCGCAAAACCCCAACGAGTCCTCGTGCTCGGTACCACAGATCAGCTGGACTGTTTGGTCATGCCGGTTTGACTGCCGCCAAAAAAATGGTCCGTAACCTGGTGCAGGATCGCTGGTCCGTCCCGTTATGAACTATCTGCGCCGATTAACTTGAGAAGCTCCGGCCAGGGACGAGTATTGGCCACACTCTCTTTGGTAAGACCTCCTCGACGCGCTTGCAAGATGCCATAGCGCATGGTGTCCAGACCCGGCTCACTGTGCGCGTCGGTGTTGATGACCACGGGAATTCCCTGCGCCTTGGCAAAGGCACAATGAATGTCATTCAGATCCAAACGGGCGGGGTTAGCGTTCAATTCCAGCAATTTTCCGTGCTGCTTCGCAGCCGCCATCACCTGTTCCATATCAACTTCATACGGCTCGCGACGGTTAATCAGGCGGCCCGTGGGATGTGCAATCGCGCTGACAAACGGATTTTCCAAAGCACCCAGGATACGATCCGTGATCTGCTGCCGTGACTGGTTTTGACCATAATGGATACTGGCGATGATCCAATCCCCTTGGGCCAACACTTCGTCAGGCAAATCAAGGGGACCGCTCTCCAAGATATCACATTCCAGACCTTTGAGAATTTTGAATTCGGATCCCAGGGACTCATTGAGATGATCAATCTCTTGCCACTGTTTGAGCAATCGTTCGGCGTTCAAACCGCGGGCCATACTGACACGCTGGGAATGGTCGGTGATCGCCAGGTAAGATAGTCCACGCGATTTGGCAGCCGCCACCATTTCTTCCAGGCTACTCTTGCCGTCGGTGGCAGTCGTGTGTGCGTGCAGATCGCCCTGGATATCTGACAACTCGATCAGTCTGGGGACTGCGCCTTCTGCAGCCCACTCGAATTCGCGTCTGGCTTCTCGCAGTTCGGGCGGGAACCGGGGCAAACTCAAGCAGGCATAGACATCGGTTTCTTCGACACCGGCAACATACTCTTCCTTTCCATTTCCTGTCCTGAACACACCATATTCGTTAATCTTGAGGCCCTGTTTCTTGGCCATGCCTCGTAACACAACGTTGTGACTTTTTGAACCCGTAAAGTATTGTAAAGCCGCTCCGAAAGATTCTTTGGGCACCACCCTCAAATCGACGGCGAGACCTGTGGTCAAACGGATCGACATTTTCGTTTCACCTCGGGCAATGATCTGGGCGATGTCGGGAACGTCCCCAAAGCGGTCCATTACCTCGTCAGATTTCTCCGAAACAACAAGAACGTCCAAATCTCCTACTGTTTCTCTTCCGCGGCGATAACTGCCAGCCAGTTCCAAACGTTGAATACTGGCACAAGCCTTCAAATGCTCCACAAGCCGCTGAGCAATTTCATCTGCTTTCACCCACTTGATCCTCTGATTGGCCTGCTCAGCAATCTCAATACCATGCAGAATCGACTGTTCAGTTTTTGCAGCAAAACCCTTCAGTTGCCGCACCTGTCCCTCTTCGCAAGCAGCCCGGAGCTGTTCCAAAGTCGTGATCCCCAGCTCCGCATACAGAACCTTGGCTTTTTTAGGACCCAAATTCGGAACTCGCAGCAGGTCCAAAACCGTCGATGGGATCTGTTCCAGCAACTCCTGCAGTTGCTCCAACGCACCCTCCTGCACCAGTTGCTCGCACTTTTGAGCCAGGTCTTTTCCAATGCCATCGATTTCAGTGAGCTTGCGGTTTTTGTCAGCCAGGATAGTGGAAATCGGTTCGGGTAAATCACGAATCGTTCGCGCACTGTTGCGATACGCACGAATGCGAAACGGATTCGAACCTTGAAATTCAAGTAAATCCGCAACCTGTTCAAACGTTTCGGCAATTCTGGAATTCGTCATGCTGGTTGTCATTCGTGCAACTCCACAACGTCTCGATCATTCACAAGGTAGTCACCTTTGACGATGGTGCCGTCATGAACTTGACTTCCCCACACGCGGGCAAATTTAAAGTTCTGTACGTAGTCCTTGTGAATTTGTTGGGCGACCTCCAGCAGTGAACCACCTCGCCGAACTGTGAAAGGCTGGTCGTAGTCCGGTTCTTTTTGGTTAGGAAGTTTCGAGTAGACCCGCACGACATCCAGCGACTGATAGATGGCATCCCGCAACGGTTCCAGCTGTGTTCCTTGCTGGGCCGAGATCACGAACTCGGAAAATTGCAACGGACAAAGCTCCCGTAACAGTTCCAACCTTTCTGGTGCTTCCGGCAGGTCGGCTTTGTTGGGAACAAGAAAGGTTTTGGTGTAGGACAGCCCGATGTCGTTTTCGTCGAGACGTGATTCGGGACCCAGTCGAGTCTTGGTTGTCGCCAGTTTATCCAGTACCTCCTGACACTGTTCAATACCGTTATCATTTCCTAAATCCACCAGCAACAGCACCAGGTCAGCGGAACGAATCAGGCCCTGCATGTACGATTCCATATAGTCCATGGTGATCGGCGGTGTATCGACGAGTTGGACCATGACGTCTTCCCAGGGCATCATTCCAGGAAATGGTTCACGCGTCGAAAAGGGATACGGAGCCACCTCGGGCCTGGCTCGCGTGAGAGTCACCAGTAGTTGGCTCTTGCCGGAGTTAACTCCACCCAACAGGAGAACACTGCCAGCCCCTTGTCGAGGAATCCGCACTCCTGAGCTGCGCTTTGCTGCCTTTCCCGGAGCGGCAAGTTCCTTCTTTAACTTGCTGATCTTCTGCTTCAGTTCAGCTTGCAGCTTGTCGGTGCCTTTGTGCTTGGGCAACTCACGCAACATCAACTGCAGGCAATGAAGTTGTTCATCCGGGCTCTGGGCTCGCCGATACTGTTCCTCCGCTTTCAAATATTGAGCGGTGAGATTGGCAGGCATGGATTGAACGAAAACCGCGGACAGGGGTAAAAGAACTGACCAGAACCCGTCATTTTACCGTGAGTCGGATGACCTCGCCAGCGTCAGCCCGTACAACCGCAAGTCATGTAGCGGCCGGACGATCCCGAAGACTGTTTGTAATTGAAATCCCATTGAATGAAGCAAGACGCCTCTTCTACGGACGGTGGAGACTGATCTCCTGAACCCGCATCGCTCCAACTGGAAACCAACGAGATAAGCGGAAATCATGTTACAGCCTCGGCCAAATCCAACCGACCGGGAACAGGTTCTGTCTTTCGTTCAGCGCCGACCAGCCAGTCCATGGTACAAAGAGAAAACAGATCGAGAGGTGCCTGTTTAAGATCTCAAAGAAACTGTGGAAATTGCCTTTACAGATGCCGCTGGTCCTGACATGATCACCCTCGAAAAGCCACCCTCCGGCCTTGATGGTTCTTTCAACAGGCAGGACCAACAAGAGATCAAACTTTAAACGTGTGGTTTTTGTTGGACGCCCCGCGAGTCGGTTGACAGCAAACACCTCTGTGTTAGGATCTACGACCCAGCCTGCATTCACCCCTCAAGCTATGTAACCCGCAAAGTCACACAGACTGGTTGATTCTCGCGGTTTACAAAAAAGAAGCTTCCGCAGATAGACGGCAGCCCCTCTGGAAAAGCCCGTTGCAGCCGGAAGTGACTAACGTTGAAGGTTGTGCGCAAAAGTTAAAATCATTGTCAGTCCCCTGGTCTTTTTTTGTTAGTAGGAGAATTTGGAATGAATCGCGTGACTTTGTTCGGAATTGTGATGTTTGTCGCAATCGTTGGCCTGACGTTTGCCGGCGGCACAAATGCAGCCCAAGCCGGTCATTTAGGCCACAGTGACGAAGCTGCTGCCGACGACAGCGGTGGCAGTGTTTGCAGCAAAAGCAGTTGCTGCGTTTTGAAACTCGACCACATTTTAGCGATTTTTTGTGACCTGAAACTCTGTAACCTGAACCTTGGCTGTATCAAACAGGCGGCTTGTTGTTCCGCCGCTGGTGAGGAAGACGGAGAAGAGGCCCCGAGTGCATCCGAAGACGTACCGGAACCTCCCGCGGCAGAGAGCGAAGCTCGTTCCTATCGTGGTCCCAGCCTCTTTCGATTCACAAACATCCGCCGTTAGTTGAACTGGGGTCGTCTTCGACCCCTGGAAGTGTGGCGCCAAGGCACGCACCGCAAACTGCTTGAACAGGCGCACTAAAAGACAAAAGGCCTAACTCCCCCAAGGAGCTAGGCCTTTTTTATGGTTTGAGGTTGCGACCCCGTTGGAAAGTCCCACTCGGGAAACGCGATTGAAAAGGTTACGGACTTGCCGCTGTCCATTCCCCATCATCCCAATGAGTCATTTCTTTGACACGGGCCGGACTTTGCTCGTTCTGTGCAGCCCATTCGATCTGGCTATGTGCGGAAACCAGTCGGATGGTAAGGGCCGTCTGGCGATCCCCCGGTGGCAAAAGTGGCGGGGCCTCATAGTTAGGATCTGATTCAAGGTTGGGGATAGGTCGCAGTTCCATCGCGTCAGAGGCCGATGGGAATCCCTCCGCAGCATGACTTCGATCGATACGGACACGAGGTCGATTCCAGGTGGGGCTCGCGTCTGAAGTTTGGTCAGGATCCAGGGAAGGCACCTGGTCAGCCGGATCATTTTGGTTGGGTGTTACTTGGTTTGGATTGTTCGGCACGGGAACTAACTGGGTACCCGGCGCCAGCATAGGCGGTGCTTGTGCTGGTACCAGCATTTGCTGTGGTACAGTCGTCGTCGGACAAGTGGAGCAATTGGAGCCGGCAATCACGGGCGTCCACGGTGTTCCGGGAACCGCGACTGCGACCGTTCGTTGAACCGGCCGATAGGTTGTGAAGGGTACACGCTGAGCTTGCCACTGATATGTCGCACAAGGCTGATAGGTCACCGTCTGGCAGGAGGTGTAGGGATCCGTCGTGGTCACTGGTCGGTAAACAGTCACTGGAGTGCGGGCCCATGAAGTTCGATAGGCCGTGGTGGGAACGTACTGCACGATGTTACGAACAGCCGTTTGGGTGACAGACGGGCAACAGGTGGTGGGTGGGCAACAATTTTCGACGGCTGGTGTGCCGGGAAAATACGCTACTTGCTGTCCGCGCAAGCGATTGAACAGGTTACGCAACCAACAAGCGTTGGTCTGCTGGGGCAGCCACGAAAAAACGGCAGCCAGACTCAGGGTAACGATCAAGATTCTTTGTTTATTAGCCAACATTTTTTTGCTCCGTGGATCCTACTACACCACTCGTTCAATCGTAGGACACAATTGGGGGGTAGGGAAGCAAAACATTAGTTTATTTTAAGATTCTTCTGAAATAGGCTGCGGATCGTGGCGGAAGAACGAAATTGGAAAGGGAAAGAAAGTCTCCGCCGTAAGTAAAACATTCGGGCTAGCAGAATTAGCGGGAGTTTATTCAAAAAAGGTCACGGAAATACGGCTCGTGGCCGGGCGACACTTTACCAGAGAGAACGTGCTAACAGGAAGCAATTCCTATCTTCGTCGCTGTTCATACATGTCGTACAGGCCGAACAGTGTCTCACGCACGTTCTTATTGCATCGTTCGAAGCACCCCGCCACGTCAGAGGTTTGAATCAGTTCGCATGTCGGCGGCAGCAATCTCTGGACAATACGAAACGTTGTCTGCAAACTACCCCGGGTTCGATAAAGTACGGGAACCCTTGCCAACTCTCGGTGCGACGCAATCAGGAATCCACAGCGACGACGTTTTGCAAACCAGAGCAGTCTGGCCCTCTGACATCTGGACAGCAGATCGAAACTGTCAATCACAACCTGTGTCTCGGCATTCCAGTTGGCAGAACCGGCGAAGAGCATCGCGGTCGAATTGTCCGTTTTCCGAATTTGGTGCTGGTCAATTTTGCGGTCCAGAGATTTCCAATGCGACACGAGCATTGCCAGCAATGTCGTTTTCCCGCTTCCGTGGAGGCCGACGATTTGAGCCGTTCCTCCCAGTTCGTCAAGCCGATCAAGCAGTGTAGCCAGGTTTTCACTGGAACCAAAGAAATAAGGAATCGTCCCCGGGCGGGTGCATCGCGTGGCAAACGGATTCTGTGCGGCCACCCGACCGTGGGAATATCGGTTCGACAGTTCATTACCCATTGCGTTCAGAGGCGGACAGTGTCTGCTCATTTCGAACGACTCCTTGGCCGTGGAACCTCACCCAAATGAAATGGTGTTTCATGATGCAATTCCGCGCCACTGGTCAGAAAAACTCTTATGCGGGCGCACCATTGTATTTTAACGATCAAACCTTCGTAGGAGAGTGGGCTCTTGGGTAATTCTGTTTCGAAACGGCAGGCACCTTGAAACGCTTCGCCAATCACACTTTCCGCGCCGCCGCGTTCAAAATAGTGCACCACCATGTCCTCGTCACCCTTGCCCTCGGTATACCACAGGACAGAAGCTTCAACCGCCTGAATCCCATTTCCCTGGAGCGACTCGATCGTATATTCGAACACAATCGTTTCTCCCGGTGTATAATTCCGGTGCCGGTCGACGATGGTCAAAGTGACCACAGGATCCATCAGTCATGCTTTCAAATGGAGTCTTCAGGAAAAACAACGATGGGAAATACTCGCTCAAAGGGCCAGTTCCCAACCTTACCATTGACAATCAGTTTCCACTGGATTGAGTTGTTCGGCGACCGGAAGGAATGCATCACGTTTTCAGGAATACGCAGTTCGCATTCGTACTCAAAAGCCGAGTCTCGCTTGGATTGATCCTGTTCCAGATCCAGGATTGCGTCTTCACGCACACGACGTACTTCTGTGCGGACATCGGTCCCCTGGCGATACGTTGCCTGCTCGTCACACGCGAGCATCAGTTTCAAGTATTGCAGATCCATGTGGCTACCCTGGGTCAGCAGTAAACGGTAGCTGGCTCCGGGGTAAAAGGGATAGTGTGATATTTCGATACTTGTTGGTCCAATTCCCACCAGAAAAGCCAACTGCTGAAACAGGTCGTAGACTGACCACGAAGCAAGTGCCACGAACGCAACGGTGACAATTCCTAACAGCCACTCCCCCTTCCCTTCCAAAAAACCGCCCACCACCACCTGCACAAACACGACAGCAATGCTGGTCCAAACCAGGGAAAACACGGCTGCCGCCAACAATCGCAAAACAGGAGAATGAGCAATCGGCAGGCGATAGGCAAAATGGATGCCGGGACTGTTCGTCATTTCGACGTCGTCAGGAACCGATGGATAGTCGATGATCGTATGATTCGTGCCGCCTGCCAGATCCAGATCGGCAGCGCGCTGTGCGATCGAGGCGCGCCGTTCCGGCGTGGTTCCTTCTTGAACGACCGTCCGACCAACGCCACTGGCACCAATCAAAATCAGCGAAATCAGGGTGACAATTACCAATGTAAAGCGATACCGAGTAGGTTCGGTCGTTTGTATCTGCCGCAAATCTCCCAGGGCGTGCCAGTAAGTGTAGTCCTGCCCAATTTCAAATTTCCCCAATTCCAACAAGGCCGCTTCGCGTTCGACCGACGGATCTGCAATTCGAACCCACACGGGTTCAGACTGCGTTTTCAGCTTAACGAGAATTTCAGGCTGAACATTAGGTGAGCCGACGGGGGGATCTATGGGGGTCCGCCGTTGATCGACCACCTTTCCAGTCACTTCAACAAAAAACAGTTCTGGAAAATAGTGGTGTGAAGGCCAGGTACCCAGTCGAACTGATGTGAGGATCACGACAAGTGACAGGGAACCCAGCAAAAACAGAAACGCATAGAACAGAGCTTCTCCCAAACTCCCCAGTAGCCGGGAACCAGATCTCCGAGCACCTCGTTTTTTTCCCCAGGGCTTCAGCCAACGTAACACACTCAGTCACTCCTCAGATGTTAATGCCAGACATACTCTAACTGGATTCTCCCCAAAAGTGAAATCATTCCACCTGTTCTTTAGCCGGCTTCCTCTACCGGTTGAAACTGCGGTATCCTGTTAAGACTTCATCGTCGAAGTCATGCCCCAGTTTAATCGACACGATACTTTCGGACAGCGGGAGTAACCCATGAAAATTTTCAACCTTTCGATCACTCGCGCATCTCTACTGCTAGATTTCGTCGCAAAACCAAACACCAACCCTTGTGGCGGCTCTATCAATCCTTTCCCGGGATTGCGAGGACGGACAATGGGCTTGTTGATTGTTGCTGGACTGATCGGAAGCACCCAATGGGAAACCGCCTCTTTAGCTGGAGATTGGCCTCAAATTCTGGGACCCCTACGGAATGGGGCAGCCTCGGACGAACCGACTCCCGGCCAATGGCCTGCAGCAGGTCCAACCACAGTCTGGGAACGGAAGATCGGCAGCGGCTACGCCGGCCCCGCAGTTCGGCAGAACCGGTTGATTCTCTTTCATCGGACGGGTTCCCGCGAAATCCTGGAAGCCTTGGATGGAAAAACGGGGGACCGAATCTGGACGACCGATTTCAAGGCAACTTACAGTGGAGGAGTCAATCCGGATCAGGGCCCGCGATGTGTGCCTATTATCCATGGGGAACACGTGTTCGCTTTTGGTGCGGCAGGAGACCTGTATTGTGTTCATTGGAGTACTGGCGATAGCGTATGGACACGCCACCTCTACGCCGACTACCAAGGGGATGAAGGATACTTCGGAGCAGGCAGCACGCCGATCATCATTGGCAACAAACTGCTGGTGAATATCGGAGGCAAAGGGAACGCTGGCTTTGTTGCAGTAGCACTTGAATCCGGAAAAACTCTCTGGAAATCGACCGACGAAAAAGCAAGTTACTCATCTCCCGTAGTCACCAGGATCAACGGACAACGGTACGCTTGTTTCATCACGCGACTGAACGCGGTCGTGGTTGACCCACGAAATGGATCGGTGGCGATGCGTTTGCCGTTTGGAAAACGTGGACCGACGGTCAACGCCGCATCACCACTCATTATCGGTGACCGATTGTTCCTGTCAGCAAGCTATGGAATCGGTGCCGTGATGACACGCCTTTCGCCCAATGGCTTGCAAATCGTATGGGCTAAACAAGAAACTCTGGCAAGCCAGTACAACTCGGCCGTTCATCACGATGGATATCTCTATGGCATTGACGGCCGTGAAGACGCCGGGGCAGCCTCGTTACAATGTGTCGCTGCTGATTCCGGAGATGTGGCCTGGAGTCAGACAGGCTTTGGCACTGCCAATCTGATTCTCGTCGGCACGCGCATCCTAGCGATCCATTCCGATGGCCGGCTTACATTACTACAGGCTTCGCCCGACCGCTTTCAGGTCGAACAACAAAGCCGTCTATTTCCGGACATGAGCCGGGCGTTACCCGCACTTTCCAACGGTCTGCTGTTTGCAAGGAACAGCAGCACGTTGAAATGCGTCCGTGTCGCCAACCGTATCCAGTAGCCAGCTCGGAGCGGGGCACGATCTTCCGTAGGAAAGACGCTCGGACTGGCAAGCGTACTACCGCACGGATTTACTGCGACTGGGGCGATAAAACCCCACTCCCTCGAGTGCCTTGTAGACCTCTTCCAACGTCTTTTCACCGAAATTGGAAATGCTCAATAAATCTGCACGAGTACAATGCAACAGATCGCGCACAGTAAAGATGCCGCGTTCTTCTAAGCAGTTGGTCGTTCGCACCGAAAGTCCGATCTCGGCTGTACTCATCTCAAGTCGCTCATTTTGTTCTTCTTTTTCTTCACGTATCAGGCTGAGCGGAATGCGAGTCATGGATAGGGTCTCCTTACACCAAACATGTGTTTAACAGATGTACACCAGTGAATCGGCTTGATGCTCATTAGTTGCACCAGCGACTTTTTCATGCCGTTGAATTGCAAGTCGCACGAAAGCACTTGTAACAAACTGCAAATATACCCAATCTGCCGGCAAGCGGCAGCAGGCGTCTTTGTTTAAAAACATCTGTCGACAATCCCTGCTGTGTTCTGTCAAACTTACTGCACCCCAGTCAAGACAAAAGTCTCGTAATTTTAAATTTGACAGCATGCACTCCATTTGATGATGGCTTTCACCGGACAAGTCCTTGTGAACCTACTGACAGCAATCCCGAACGTCTCGCTTACCCGCCCGCCTCCAGCTAACGTATAATGAACTCATGGAGCAACAGCCTTCAGCAGTCGATTTGCTCGAGTCCCTTACCGAAACACAGCGCCAAGCCGTACAGCATGTGGATGGACCACTGATTGTCCTGGCTGGCCCTGGTAGCGGAAAAACTCGCGTTGTCACACATCGGATTGCCTATCTGTTACAGCAGGGAATCGCGGCCCGACAGATCTTGGGACTGACGTTCACCAACAAAGCGGCCGAGGAAATGCGCGCCCGGATCCAAAAGCTCGTGCCAGGCGAATCTGTCTGGATGTGCACCTTCCATCGGTTTTGTGCGCGCATGCTACGCGAGCATGCCCGATATGTTGGCCTGGAAGAAAACTACTCGATTTATGACACGAACGACAGTCTGGACGCAATTAAACGTGTCATCGAAGAGCAGCAGGTGGAACTGGTGCGCACCTCGCCGCGGAGAATTGCTCAGGAAATCAGCCGTGCCAAGAACAACCTCATCACTGCGGAGAACTACGAGTCTCGTCCCGGAGATCGGTTGGGCAACCTGGTTGCCAAAATCTATCCGGACTACCAAAAAAACCTGATCAACTCCAACGCAGTTGATTTTGATGATTTGTTGTTACACCTGGCCAGCCTGCTGAACGAAAATCATGACTTGAGAGCTCGCCTGGACGACACCTTCCGTTACGTGTTGGTAGACGAGTATCAAGACACGAACCTGGCGCAATATGCCATCGCCCGTGCTCTGTCGATCGATCACCCACACCTCTGCGTAACAGGGGACCCGGATCAATCTATCTACAGTTGGCGAGGGGCCAACCTGTCGAACATTCTTGAGTTCGAAAAGGATTTCGAAAATGTCCAGGTTGTGCGACTGGAGCAGAACTATCGCAGCACCAAGAAAATTTTACGTGTGGCAGACGCCTTGATTGCGCGCAACACACAACGCAAGGAAAAGGTTTTATTTACCGAGAATGTGGAGGGAAGTGCCGTGAAACTCACGGCCTATGCCGACCAAAGGGATGAAGCTGAGAGTATTGCATCAAATCTGGCCAGCCAAATTCGTTCAGGTCAACGCCGGGCCCGCGACTTCGCCATTTTCTACCGCGTGAATGCCTTGTCGCGCGTCCTGGAACAAGCCCTTTACGAACAGGGGGTCCCCTATCAGATCGTCAGTGGAGTTGAGTTTTATCAGCGCCAAGAAATCAAAGACGTTCTGGCTTATCTGCAGTTGACCAACAATCCCCGGAACGACGTGGCTCTACAAAGGGTGATCAACCGACCTTCACGTGGTATCGGTAAAGTAACTTTGAACCGTCTGGCGAGACATGCGACGCGGTATGGCTTGTCGATGCTTGAAGCAGCCAGGCAGACTCACCTGCTCCAAAGTCTCAGTCGTCGTGCGGCCAAGGCAGTATCGGATTTCGTCAGGCTGATGGATCATCTGCAAGGAGTTGCCGATGCTCCTCTCGAAGAACTTCTGGGCCATGTCATCACCGAATCAGGATACGAAGCGCATTTACAGAGTTCCGGGGCATCGGTCGATGAAGAGCGACTTGACAACATCGGAGAATTACTTTCTGCCGCGCGCCAGTTTGACGAAAGCACCTTCGAGGGGACTGCCTTGGATGCTTTTCTCGAACGGGTCTCCCTGGTCAGTGATACGGACGCCTTTGACGTCGAACCCGATCAAGTCACCCTGATGACATTACATGCCGCCAAGGGGCTGGAATTTCCCGTCATCTTCATTACAGCTATCGAGGAAGGAATTCTGCCTCATCAACGCAACAAGGAAGAATTGCACTTATTGGAAGAAGAGCGGCGTTTGCTGTTTGTAGGCATCACTCGGGCCCAAGAAGAGCTGCATTTGAGCATGGCCACCTACCGAGATTTTCGCGGAAGTCGTCGACCAGCAGTACCCAGTTCGTTCCTTGTCGAACTCCCCCGCCAGGAAATTGAATTGATTCGTTCAGAAGAAGCAAGTGTCGCATCGACTTCCTATGTTGAGTCCTACGAGGAAATTCCCGCCTACTCGCAGCGACCAAGTGCCGACGTCCCTGCGACAAGAGTTTCTTCCAACAGTGGTCTCATAACCGCTGCTGACATGTTGAAACGGGACATCGGAGCAGAACCTGTCACCCGACATCCGTCTCCCGAAGATTTTGTTGTGGGAATGATGGTAGCTCATCCGGAATATCAACTTGGAAAGGTTGTGGCACTCCATGGCCAGGGCGACAAGCGCACAGCTACCATTCACTTCTTTGCAGAATCCTCCCAGAAAAAATTCCAGATTGCCAAAAGCAATCTTCGGCCAATCGGCAAGAGCGAAGAATGAGTTCGGGCCGTGGTCTCGCTTATTGGGCCGTTGCCGCAACGAGAGCAATTAGAAATCATCAACACTGCCCTGACCCTGAGGGGGAATTCTAATTACAATGGGGAGCAAGATAGGATCCGATGAACTCATCGACGGCGACGCTTACCGAAACGGATCGGCTACGCCAGCTATCCCGGTGTTTGGCTGCGCACAAGGGCTTCGCTCAAGTTGTTGCATCCCTCGAATCACGTGGAATTGCCAGCATTGACGGAGTTTGGGGATCTTCATGCGCGCTGGTTGCCGCCGAATTGCTACGTCAACGTCGAGACGATCTTCATGGACCCATTGTCGCCGTCTCGGGATCGTCTAATGCGGGTGACGCTTTCTATGACGATCTGGCGTTATTTACAGAACTGCCGATTACTACTTTCCCTCCTCGACTCGCTGCCGAGGGCAATCGTCTCCTGCAAGATGAAAATGAAGGCCAGCGTCTGCGCCTTTTGAAAGGGCTGATGACGGGCAACTGTGCCCCTTTAGTTGTGGCCAGTATCCAGAGCCTGCTGCAACCGGTTCCTCCCCAGTCCTACTTGGCGGCCAATACACGAGTGCTCCGACAAGGGGAGCGACTGGACCTCGAGCAGTTACTCTCCTGGCTGGTCGATAGTGGTTTTCACAACACAAGCGCTGTGGAACTACCCTGTGAGTTTTCGATCCGAGGGGGAATCCTGGACGTCTTTGCGGCGGATTGGACTCTCCCTGTCCGGATTGAACTGTTTGACGACGAAATCAGCTCTCTCCGTCGATTTGAAGTTGCGACCCAGCGCAGCATTGACATTCTGGACAAAATCGACATCACTGTGTTGGCTTCCGACTTCGTTGCTCACGACCACTTCTTTTCCTTCCTGCCCGCGGACACCTGGTTTCTACTGCTGGATCCCGAGTCTATTCAGACCGAGGGATCTCATTACGTGGAACGACTTGAAAGACCGCAAGATCAGCACAGTCTGCCCGAGACATTCAAGCGGATTGCACAATTCGCTAACGTTAGTGCCTCGACATTGGCCCAAGGCACATGGAAAACGCAATGTCGTCTGCCGGTCGAGTCAGTGGAACGCTTCAGCGGTGATGTCCAAAAAGTTCGCGAAGAGCTGGAGCAATACCATGACCGCGAAGAGGTATTTGTACTGTGCCAAACCGAAGGTGAAGTCCAAAGACTCCGGGAGATTTTTCGAGACACACAGTTAGCAAGTCGTGGCAAACTACATTTTCCAGTTGGACATTTACAATCTGGATTCCGTTTGACCTCTGAGAAAATCGTTCTGGTCAGTGGCAACGAACTCTTTCATCGTACGGACATCCGGCGACTGCCCAGTCGCCGCTTGGGAAAGAAGATTGACAACTTTCTTGATTTAAGAGAAGGAGACCTCGTCGTGCACTTATCGCACGGCATTGGTCGCTATCGCGGTCTCAAATTGCTCGAGAAGGAGATCGCCGTCGAAGAACATCTTGCCATTGAGTTTCAAGGTGGAACAAAAATTTACGTTCCCGCGTCGAAGATTGGCCTGGTACAGAAGTACATTGGAAGCACAAAAAGTCGCCCGCGTTTGGCCCGCATTGGTGGCAAAACATGGATTCGCCAAAAGCAAGCAGCCGAATTAGCAGCCATCGACCTGGCTTCAGAAATGCTGCAACTGCAGGCCACGAGGTCTTCCAGACCAGGTATTTCCTTCACTTGTGACACTCAGTGGCAACAAGAGTTTGATGCCCTTTTTCCTTATGAGGAAACACCCGACCAATGGACCGCCATGCAGGACATCCGCACGGACATGGCTCAGATTCAGCCCATGGACCGACTGCTCTGTGGCGACGTGGGGTTCGGGAAAACGGAACTGGCAATTCGAGCGATCTTCACCGCCATCGACAACGGCTATCAAGTGGCCGTGTTGGTTCCGACTACAATTCTTGCAGAGCAACATTACCGGACTTTCCAAGAGCGCATGTCCGAGTTTCCCTGCCGGGTTGCGCGACTCAGTCGCTTTTGCTCAGGCACCGAACAACGTGAAGTTTTGGCGGGTTTGCGCGCAGGAAAGATTGATGTCGTGATCGGTACACATCGCTTGGCATCGAAGGACGTGGCTTTTCAGAATCTCGGACTGGTGGTGATTGACGAGGAACAGCGATTCGGCGTGGAAGTTAAAGAACGGCTCAAAACTTTGCGGACAACGGTGGATGTACTCACCATGACTGCCACTCCCATCCCCCGCACGCTGCACATGTCACTGGTGGGAGTCCGCGATATCTCGAACTTGACAACTCCTCCGGAAGAACGTGTAGCAGTTGAGACTCGTGTTACCCGCTTTCACCATGACACGATTCGACAGGCGATCATTCGAGAACTCAATCGTGGTGGCCAGATTTACTTCGTACACAATCGAGTGAATGATATTGGCATCTTGGCCAACCGCTTACAACAGATTGTACCCGAAGCGCGGCTGCAGATTGGGCACGGTCAGATGGCGGAGGCCGAGTTGGAACAAGTCATGATGGACTTCGTTGACCACCGCTTCGATCTATTGGTGGCCACAACCATCGTCGAAAGTGGTCTCGACATCCCTAATGCCAATACGATTTTCGTCGACGAGGCCGACCGGTACGGATTGGCGGACCTGCACCAATTGCGTGGTCGAGTAGGACGTTACAAGCACAGGGCCTACTGCTATCTTTTGATCGACGCTGCCAAACACGTCACCCCAAATGCGGCCCGCCGCCTGCGAGCCATAGAAGAATTCAGTGATATGGGAGCCGGTTTTGCAATCGCGATGCGGGATCTTGAGATCCGTGGCGCGGGAAATATTCTGGGAACGCAGCAAAGTGGACATATCGCTGCAGTTGGTTACGAGTTGTATTGCGATCTGTTGGAGCAATCTGTCCGAAAACTGCAGCACAAACCACCCAAAGCCGAAGTTGACGTGGCTCTTGACTTGCCCGGCCAGGCTTATTTACCCAGCGACTACATGCCGGACATGCGCAGCAAAATCGATTTCTATCGAAGGTTTTCCCGAATTTCAAGCGACGTCGAACTGGAGAAACTGGCCGAGGAACTGCAGGACCGGTTTGGCGCCTTGAGCCCACCCGTTCAACGAATGTTTGAATTGCAAGCCCTGCGCATCGACGCCTCCGTCTGGCAAATCGACTCCATTCGGCACGAAGACAAGTACCTCGTCTATACTTACACAGACCGCCGTCGTGCCGAACAACTCGTTGCAACATCCAAGAAGAATTTGCGAATTGTTGATTCGCACAGCATCTACCGAACGCTGTCGGCAGAAGCCAACACACCGGACGAGATTCTATCCGAATGTCGATCGATATTTTCCTTGCAGGCCGCCCGCAGCGTCTGAGGGGACTGCCAGTGCTTGACGTTCAACCCGCACATTCAAATCCCTCAACACAAATACCTGATCAACGTTTGTTTTTGGCTGTCGTGTTTCAGCCTGCCTCAAACATTTTACGATTCTAGGCCAGGGGTTCCAACAAACGGACTTGGACACTTGCTAATCGCCTCTTGGCCATTTTCACATAATCACGATTCAACTCCACGCCGACGTAACGCCGTCCCAATTCAGTAGCCACTACTCCCACGGTTCCTGCACCAAAAAAGGGATCGAGCACGAGTCCGCCACGAGGAGACCCTGCTAGGATGCAGGGTTCAATCAATTTGGGAGGAAACACTGCAAAGTGTGCTTCACGGAATTTCCCCAGGGCAACACTCCAGACCGTTCGCTTATTTCTTCCCCCAGGATGAAAAGCCTGATCCCAACGAGCATCATGCAAGTTGGAGTTTCCGCGATTTTTACCAACCTCCGGAGTTCCGTTGCGTTTTCCGAAATGGTTGCGTCCACCCGCCATCTTACTCCGTTCGGTAAAGGTGACGTGAGGTTCCCTGATGGCGTCAGCATCGTAGTAATATTTGGAGGATTTACTAAACAAAAACATGTATTCGTGGTCGGGCGTGGGGCGAGTTCTGACTGAATGGGGCATGGCGTTGGGCTTATGCCAAATAATGTCCGACCGCAAAATCCAACCCGTATCAGAGAGCGCCAGTGCCACTCGCCAAGGCATTCCCAGAAGTTTTGACTTGTAGTATTTGTCGCCCAGGTTTAGCCAAATCGTCCCTGATTCTTTTAATACCCGATGACATTCCGACATGATGTCGACAATGCTAGCGACATACTCGTCCGGACTTTTTTCCTCCCCCACTTGGCGGTTGTCATCGTAGTCGCGTTGCAAATAGTAGGGTGGACTGGTGACAATGGTATCGACGCACGACGCGGGCAATTTCCTAAGCGCTGTCCGCGAATCTCCGCAAATGACCTGGCTTAATGTGTCCATGTTACCTCTTTAAAAGTACAATTCGCCAGCGATCTAATTTACCCAAGCGAGCTTGAATACGTCAACGTCGCGGACAGTCCCGCAATCGTTGACGGATTATCCTGCATGCAAATCGACGAGGAAAGAAGATGGACGAGCAAATTACAACGACTGTTCCTTGTTGTATTACAGGCAGTCAAGCTGCGGTGGTTGTGGCAGAAACCGACCGTCACGACAACCCGTTGCGAACCGTCATATCAACGGAGAGTGGATTGGTCTTTTCCGACCCAAGACCCACGCCTGCCGGAATTCGCCACTTCTATCGTGAAGATTACAGAAAAAAATACAAGAACACCATTACTCCCAAAAACAAGCACATTCTCAGAGCCGGCAGACTGGCACTTCGAAGAATCCAGCATGTCAAAAATCACGTCACGCCAGGCGGAAGCATCTTAGACGCCGGCTCAGGAGGCGGCGAGTTCGTCTATATCTGTCAACAGGCGGGCTACCAGGCTGTGGGAATTGAACCCAACAGGGGGTACGCAACTTTTGCCGCCAGCCAATACGGAATCGACATCTTCAATGGATTTTATCAGGATGCAAAATACGAGAATGCGGTTGACTGTATCACCCTGTTCCACGTCCTGGAACACTTGGAAGAACCGGTCTCTTCACTGTCCGTGCTGGCCGGATTTTTGAAGACAGGTGGTCATTTTTTTGTCGAAGTCCCCAATGTTGACTTCATAGGCACTGCACCTCACCAAAAATGGCACATCGGGCATCTCTACAATTTCAACCGGCAAACCCTGGTCGCCACGGCTGCTCTGGCCGGACTACGAGCCCTTCACGTTGAAACATCAAGGGACGGTGGAGTCCTGATGGCCACACTGGAAAAGCCGGCAGAACACTATGCGCCCGACGTTCAACAACTGATTGAAGGAAGCTACCTTCAAACCCGCAAAATATTGTCTGGCCATTCTCAACTTAAACATTACGTCAGAATCCATACTCCACTTAAACGCCTGGTTGCTAAAGTCCATCGCGGATGGAACGAACGACAAACTGTGAGGCAATGTACGGGTACGAAGCCTGTTGATATTCTAAACGGCCTGATCGACAACAATGTCCCTTAAAAGACAAATTCAATTGCTCGGAGACGAGTCCCGAGGGACCGCAAAGTACGCCCGTCACTTCACCGGCTGCTTTGCATCCTCCAAGATTTCTGAGGGCTGATCGTCAACTCGGTCCCGCCGAGGGCGAGCCTTTTAGAAGTTGACAACTGTGCCATCAACTCTGCTTGATTCAGCACCTTGAGATCCGATTTACTTTCGTGCCGGTCCGGTATCTTGACAAAACACATCAAGGGCGCGTTCCCGTTTAACAACTGTTAATCCGATCGACGGTCGTCATATCCCGGCTTGCCGACGCACTCCGTTTTTAAGTATTGCCAAGAAAAAATATTCCGAGGAAAACAATCTCGTAAAATTGTCCGCAACAGCCAATTAAAAATTCGCCGGAAATGACGGCGCTGCTAGCATCATGATCCACTGAATCCTGACACCTGTTCCCAGGCAAGACTGGACAAGAAAATTTCCGATGAAACCGGATTATCGGTGATTTTTCAAGCAAAGACAAACAATGCTACCACGATTGGAGCAACAGCCTCCCGGAAAGTTCGCCACAGCGCTATGAGAAAATTGGCTCTCGAAACGGGTTGAACCGCCAGTGAGTTCTTCAGGACCAAACTTGACTGCGATTACGGGAAGTCGATACAATCCCGCCCCTTCTCCAGGTCAGATCCTTTGCAAGCGATTCCCATGCAACTCCTTTTTCAATCATTCGTCGCGATCTGTTGTCTTGCGCCGGTAGTTCTGGCCCAGCCAACTCAATCATCGTCCGTACCATCTGGCACGTCAGGTAGCGGCCCGGTATTTCCTCAATACCCTTCCACTCAACCAGAAAATTTCTACCCGCAACCTGTGGCCCCGCCGCGCTATTCACGCACAGCGATTGCCACCCCCAATGGTCCATCAAAAAGACCGTCAACTACTCAGAAGCCGGGCGGGCAAACCTTTCTCACAACGCCGGGCAGCATCGCTCCGCCAACGTCTCGCCGGGCATTCCCCGTTAATTTTCCTCCTGTTGAACATGTCACCCGTCCCAGACCAAGCATGATTCCGGATGCTATGATCCCCAAGGACCAGCCGCCGAAAAGGCTCGTTGACGCCGCTCAGGTCATCGCGGTCGTGGGTAATCAATTGATTCTTGCAGGGGATCTAGAGGGAGAAATCAACCAACTGTCGGAGCAATATCAAGGTAAGCTGTCCGACGAAGAATTCGATGCGCAACGTCCCAAACTTCGAAAGCAATTACTCAAACAACGCATCGACACAAAGCTTGTCTATCACGATTTTCTTAAGAATATTCCTGCTGAAAATCACAGCAACGTCTTGAGAACAATCAACCAACAATTCAACGAGAAACAATTGGAAAGTACTCTCAAAAAATACGAGGTGGAAACGGTCGCAGAACTCGAAGTAAAACTGCGAAACTACGGTTCTTCATTACAAAAAATGAAACGCCACTTCGCCGAGCAAGTCGTTTCCCATCAGATGATCCGTCAACAGACCAATGATGATGAAGAAATTACACACGATGAAATGCTGAAGTACTACTGGGACCATATCCAGGACTACCAGTTTCCAGCTAAAACTCTCTGGGAACAGTTGATGACGGAGTTTCGCCATTACAAGAACGAAGCATTGGCCAGACAGGAACTGGCAGTCATGGGCAATGAAGTCTTACGCGGCGCACCGCTGCAAGCCGTCGCACGCCGAAGTCGCCAAGGTCCTCGCTGGGAAAAAGGTGGACAGCACGAGTGGACGAACAAGGGCAGCTTGCGTTCGAAAGAACTCGACACCGCGATTTTCACTCTTCCAATTGAAAAATTAAGCCAAATCATTCGTGATGCAGATGGATATCATATCATCCGCGTGATCCAACGCTCGGATGCCGGACGTGTACCTTTCACCGAAACCCAGACAAAAATTAAAGAAAAAATCAAAGCGGATCGCCGAAGCCAACAGGTCAAAGACTATCTGGTTCATCTCCGAGACGGTACCAAAGTCTGGACGATCTATGACGCCGACAATCAACAGCGCGTCTCTGAAACAGACAAATCGTCCACCTTCAAACGCCGCTAGATCCTCAATCAGTGCGTAGGGACAGCGGGCCATGTTCCTCACAGCAGGCTTCACGCCCGACGTCCCCTCCTCTTTCATCCGGATACACCGGCGATAAAATCAGCGCATGGTAATGTCCTCCACACAGAACCCTCCACTTCGAAGAAACATCGAAGTGAAGGCCAGACTCCATTCTCTTTCCGGAGCACGAGACTGTGCTCAACGTGTGGCAACCGAGTACCTGGGAATTCAATTTCAGGTCGACACCTACTTTGTGTGTTCCCACGGTCGGCTTAAAATGCGTGAAATTGAAGGATCTGATGCACAGTTGATCTGGTATCAACGTGCGGATTCCCACTTGCCACGAAGTAGTGATTATCAAATTTTTGCCGTTCACAACGTGGAGGAACTCAAACAACTCTTGGCTGGTGCTTACGGAGTCCTCGGTGTTGTGGCAAAGCAAAGAGAAATATTTTTACAGCGTTTCGTGAGAATACACGTTGACCAAGTTGCAGAACTCGGAAATTTCATTGAATTTGAAGCCGTGTTATCTACGGAAACCGGGGAACCTGAGGGCCGGGCGGCAATTCGGGACTTATGCCGTGAATTCAACATCCATTCAAGCAGTTTATTGTCAACATCTTACGGCGACATGAAATTTCTTGGAAATTCAAAAAAGTCCCAAAATCGGCCTTCTCTCCCGAATCAAGAGGCATGAGGAAGAAAGAACTGGGTGACTTTCTTCCCGTCGAATTGTTGAACTGGAGTTTGACCGCTAAACTAACGCGAGAGCAATCAATCAAAACCTTTTACAATGTCTCCTTGCCGCCTATGGCCAAAGGGATGTCAGACCGGCTCGGTAAAAAAATATTAATTTGGCTAAATTCACCTCCTATTTAATGCAAGTGAAAGCGAATCTATGGATTCAGTGATCGAAGGGAAAGATTCCAAGTCAGGAGTCGTTAATCTGAAATATCAGGACATCGAAATGGATTTGCCCGTTGTTGTGGGCAGTGAAGGAGAAGTCGGCATTGACGTCTCCAACCTGCGGTCCCAATCGAACCTGATCACTTTAGACGAAGGTTATGTTAACACCGGTGCTGTCACCAGTTCCATCACTTTTTTGAACGGTGAAACCGGTACACTTCGATACCGTGGATACGCGATCGAAACCCTGGCTGAGCATTGTGATTTTGTAGAGACTTGCTACCTGCTGATTTACGGAGAACTACCCGATCAACAACAGTTGACCGATTTTCGACATTCGATACGTCGGCACACGATGTTGCAGGAAGACATGCGGTCTTTTTACAACGGATTTCCCAGAGATGCGCATCCGATGGCGATCCTCAGTTCCGTGGTTGGGGCACTTTCAACCTTTTACCAGGATTCCCTTGATCCGCAGGACCCGGAACAGGTGGAGATTTCCATTCGGCGTCTGCTGGCCAAATTACCGACCATTGCCGCCTATAGTTATAAGAAATCGATTGGTCAACCATTCAATTATCCCCAAAATGATCTCTCCTACTGTCAGAATTTTCTCCAAATGATGTTCGCTGTGCCCAGTGAGCCCTACGATATCGATCCGGACTTTGTCAACGCATTGAATTTGTTGTTCATCGTCCACGCTGATCACGAACAGAATTGCAGCACTTCCACCGTACGGATGGTAGGTTCCTCAGATGCTAATCTGTTCGCTTCGATCGCGGCCGGAATTTGTGCACTCTGGGGGCCTCTTCATGGCGGCGCCAACGAAGCATGTGTCGCCATGTTAGAACGCATTATCGAGGACGGCGGTAATGTCGAGAAATATGTCGCCATGGCAAAGGACAAAAACGACAGTTTCCGTTTGATGGGATTTGGGCATCGCGTCTACAAAAACTACGATCCCCGGGCAACCATCATCAAAAAGACCTGCGACAAACTGTTGGATAAAATGAAAATCAAAGACCCCTTGTTTGATGTGGCAAAACAACTGGAAGAGGTCGCCTTAAACGACGAGTATTTCATTGAGCGCAAGCTCTATCCCAACGTCGATTTCTACTCTGGAGTCATCTATCGTGCCATCGGTATTCCGATGCCTATGTTTACGGTATTGTTCGCAATCGGACGGCTTCCCGGTTGGATTGCGCATTGGAAGGAGATGCACCAATCCCCCACCAAGCGCATCTGCCGACCTCGACAGATCTACGTGGGTGAAAGCCAACGTGAATTCTTGCCGCTGGAGCGGCGTTAATTCTTGCTGTCGGTGGCAAGATCACTTGGAATGGTTTACTGGTCGCCACCCGGCACGGTCCTTCGTGGCCGTCCCTCTTTTCCCGGTTCGTTTGTAGGGCCGGTTTTCCTGAGGATAGAACCACGTGTTCGTACTGGTTGGCGCTGTACGCGTGCCGACTGCCGATCCAAAGTTTTTCTTTCCAAGCCAGATCAGCCCACTTTAAAGACGATGGCCGGACATTTTCCGACCCGACTAAAAATCAGCCTCGTTGATTGAAGCCATCGAAGTCTTCTTGATAGGGGAGCGCTCGATCATCGAACCGAGTAAACTGTTTTCTCCAGGTCAGTTTGACACTTCCCATTGGACCATTACGCTGTTTGGCCACAATCAATTCTGCTTCGCCCTCAACAGTGCCGCGATCGTCGGAATTCTCCTGGTCAACTTCCGAACGGTGGATGAACATCACAACATCAGCATCCTGTTCAATGGCGCCCGATTCACGCAAGTGACTAAGCCTAGGACGAGTGACCCGACCCTCTTCAGCCTGACGATTCAGTTGGGCCAGACAAAGGATGGGAACCTGGATGTCGCGCGCCAAAAGCTTTAAACGCCGCGTCATTTTGGCAACCTGTTCCTGTCGGGGAGCCCGTGGGTTGTCCGGTTCAATGAGTTGCAGATAATCGATAACGATTAACCCCAGACGACCTTCCTGGCGTTTAATCCGGCGCGCCGCCGCCGCAATTTCGACCACGCGCCGTCCCGGGGTATCGTCAACAAAGAGGGGCGCACTGCTCATCTCTGCCGCCTTTTCAACCATTCGCTGTCTTTCCTGTTCCGAAAGCGGCGACCACTTACGTAGCTTGTGGCTATCAACCTGAGCTATAGAACACAGCATTCGATCAGCGAGTTCCACCGTGGACATTTCAAGACTCATGTAGAGAACCGGGTGGCCAAAACTCATGGAAATGTTTTCCGCAAAATTCATTGCCAGTGCCGTTTTTCCCATACCTGGTCTGGCAGCCAACACAATCAGTTGAGACTTGTGAAATCCTGTCAGCAATTCGTCCACGTCAGCGAATCCGGTGTCAACGCAATTGACGGGATCTTCCCCCCGCAATCTCGCATCCAACCGTTCGATCGCATCCTCCATCAATTGGTTCATCGTCGAGATAGCGCCTGTCTGGCGCTTGTCCTGAATGGAAAAGATCTTCTGTTCCGAGAAACTCAACAGTTCATCGGCATCAGCTGATTCAGAGTAGGCGTCCCGCAGGATCTCGGTACTCGCGTTGATCAAAGAACGGCAGGTCGATTTGTCACGAACGATTTCAGCGTAGTAACGAGCGTGTGCCGAATTTGCAACCGAATTGAATGTTTTCTCGAGAAAAGCATTACCGCCGACGACATCGAAGTCGCCCGTTGATTTCAAACGTTCCACCAACAGGGTGACGTCAAATTTTCTCCCATCTTCATACATGCCCACCAGGTGCTTGAACAACTTACGATTGGCTTCATCGTAAAAGTCGTCCGACTGCAAAATCAAAGCCACGTCGTCCAAGACATCCGGATTCAACATGATGCTACCCAAAACACCTTGTTCAGCTTCCAGATTGACTGGAGGCTGACGATCCAAAATTTCAGCCGAAACCTTTACAGACCGGGCAGGTGGGTCCATCCTTTGAGTCGTGGACACAGCAATTTCCTCTTGGGGTTAGGCTCGTGAACAGGGCGACCTGGAATTCTCCTGTGCTCTACCAAAAATGGCAAGAGGACAGGCTCGGACGCCAGAAAAAAGAAATCGCCGCCGGAGAATCCACTGACCGAAGAATCGCCACAGGCGGAACCGTGGCAATAGAAACCGGTCATCTACCTTTAATTCGGCAATTTTTATGCTTCCAACCTGCCCCGCGACATCAACTGAACTTCGCAAGTTGGTGCGTCCGTATCACAGAATTCACTCCCCTGTTTCAGATGAACAGGCAAGAGTCCCTTTCCATGCATTCAAGTGGTTATACCGCAGCAAATCGTTTTCCTGGAGATCCGCTAGTTCTCGGCCGCTTCTTGCCCTTCATCTTTGCCTTCCTCAGCCACAGAGGGCACCACCCAGACTTTGAGATTCGTATCGATTTCAGAGGTAATCTGCAATTTGACTGTATAAAGTCCCACTTCTTTCAACGGTCCTTCCAGATGAACTTGACCGACCACCAAATTGAAGTTTTGACTTTTAAGAGCTGCTACGATTTCAGGTGCTCCCACACTACCATACAGATGTCCATCGTCGTTGGCATTTGCTTCAATCGTAACGCTTTGCCTGGCGATCGCCTCAGCAAATTGGCGCAAATCAGCCAGCCTGACCTTTTCAATCTCCAGCAATCGTTCACGATGCTTTTCCACCATACGTTTATGATGGTCGTTCGCAATGGTTGCCAGACCCTGAGGAAGGAGATAGTTCTTGGCAAAACCTGACTTCACCTCGACCACATCCCCCTGTTGGCCCAGATCTTCCACCGACTGAATCAAAAGCAACTCGATACCACCGTTGGGGCCTTTCGGCAACCTTTTTGCTCGCCGACCGACTTTACGCCTTTTTACTTTTGTACCAGCCATGGGACGATCCTAGAAAAAGTATTTCGAGTTTGAGAAAAATTCTGCTGATTTGTAGCTCTAAGTCCGTCGTCTTGAGTCCAGCTTGCCACGTACGAAAAAACCCAACCCTCACACAATCAATTGTCGCAAACCTGGTTAAAACGGAATATCTTCACTCGTTTCATCCCCGGCAGGGGGTTCTGAAGCCGATACGGCGGCGGGTTGATTGTACTCATTCTGGTCCACCGACCGTGAAGCACGACGAGATTCGCCTGCCTCGGCAACGTTGCCCCCCGAACGTCCACCCACCATCTGCATCCGTTCACCCACCACCTTCAGTTTTGACCTCTTTTGGCCTTCTGTCTCCCAACTCTCTAATTTCAGTCGCCCTTCAATCAGAATCGGAGACCCTTTGCTTAAATATTCCCCTGCCACCTCGGCCGTACGCCCCCACAACGTGACGTCAACAAAAGTCGTTTCTTCTGTCCATTCACCAGACTGATTCTTGCGCCGGTCGTTCACTGCCAAACCAATGTCGGTTACGGCCATGCCGCTGGGAATGTACCGTATCTCTACGTCACGCGTTAGGTTACCTAGCAAGATCACTCGGTTGAAACTACTAGCCATCACCGGACTCCTTTTGGGGGATTGCGTTTTGCGCCTGGGTGACCCTCTGACAACGGAAACAACTGAACAAACGTTCCCTATTACTGAAAATTTAGCAAACCATCCGTTAGAAGGCAAGTGCCTGCTGAAAATCCCTCAGAAAATGCTTTTCAGGTAACTCACCCCATGTGAAACATTGTGCGAGTTTGCACGCCCTGTCCTGTTTGCCGAATTAGGTAGATATCAAGGGAGGGGAGTTGTGTTTTCCAGTTTCTTATCGTCCTTGTTTTCCAGTTTCTTATCGTCCTTGTTTTCCAGTTTCTTATCGTCCTGCTGAACGACCTCCGAATCAACTGGCGTGGCATCTTCAACCGCTTCCACACGATCACCGCCCGTGGCATGTTCCACCAGGGCATCCACCAAACGAGGATCAATTTTGAGGACAAGACTTCTCAAGACGTTTTCATTGAGCTGGCTTTGGCGGTCGAGGTCGGTCAACTTGCTGCTATTCATACGAAAATAGGTGAGCCAGTAGGTACCTTTGCGATGTCCTTTGACCGAAAAAGCCAATTTCTGTTCGTTCCAGAGCCGACTGGCAAGTAATTCACCGCCACAACTCTGTATCAGTTTCAGAATTTTCTCCGAAACACCCCCTGGATCCTTTGCATACCGGTTGGAATCCAAGAGAAACATGCCTTCATAAACGTTTTGTGCCAAATCAAACTCCCCTCAAAGTAATTTCCGCATCATTTAACCGTTGTATTGATTCATGCAGTGCTCGATGTCTTCATTCGCCCAGGCAACCGTTGCGTCAGCCGCTCTTCCGACCATTTCGTCGGCCAATTCAACATCATCTGCAGAAAATCTCCCCAGTACAAAATCCGCCGGATCCCATCGTTCAGGAACCGGTCCAATTCCTATTCTCAGTCGCGGAACGGCGTCACTGCCCATCCGCTGGATAGTATCGGCTAACCCTTTTTGCCCACCAGCCGAACCCGCACGGCGAAAACGAATTTTACCTAGTTGCAAATTAAAATCGTCGCAAATGACTAACAAGTCGTGAGGTTCGATTTGATAAAAGTCGCAAGCCGGCTGCACGCTGCTTCCGCTCCGGTTCATGTACGTCTGCGGGCAGAGCAGCAGAACTCGTACTCCATCCAAGTTGGCCTCAGTTAACTCCCCCTGATTTCGAACACGCACCTTGCCGGATCCATATCGATCAACAAGCCTGCCAATGACGGCAAATCCGATGTTATGGCGGGTCCCATGGTACTTCCTCCCTGGGTTCCCCAGGCCCACGACCAATTTCATCAATTCAACCTTTTCAAGACTCTTATGCTTCTTCCTCTTCTTCCTTACGGCCGATTAGTTCGGGTTCACTGATATCTGCTGCCTCTACTTCATCCTCTTCTTCTTCCGAGAACGGCACGATACATTGCACCAGTACTTGATCCGCCGCCGTTACCAACTTGGCACCCGGAGGCAACACCAGTTCGGCAGCCGTAAGCGATTCCCCCAATTCCAGTGCATTGATGTTCAACTCCAGTTTCTCTGGAATAGCCGTGACCGGGCATTCCACCACAACTTCATGGGCCAACAGTTCCACGACACCGCCTTGAGTCGTGCCCGGCGCGCGTCCCCGCAGTTCGATGGACAAGGGCGTTTCTATCGACTCGTCGGCAGAAACCCGCACCAAATCCGCGTGCAAAACCTCGACCCCAAAGGGATCCCACTGCACCTCTCGAATCAGGGCCGTATCCGTTGTTCCACCTGCGAGTTCGACAAGTCGCGTGCCACGACGAATTGCCGTTGAAAATTCGGTGGCCGGTATACTCAGGCTGAGGCTTTCCTTCCCATGCCCGTACAGTACCGCCGGTATCTGGCCACCTGCGCGCAAGCGACGAACCCGACGTTTTCCAAACAGTTCCCTAAGCGCAACGTTAAGTACTTCCGCCATCAATCGCCCTCTTTTACAGCACACTTTCCTGATACATTTCCAGGCCCCCCATCGGCAAGACGGGCAGCCTGCGGCAAACTCGTTATTTTGCCATAACTGGGGGGAAATACAAGCCCAGGTCAACCGGGGGTCAAACCCAAAAACTTTGTCATCTGGCAAACCTAGCAAAGTAAAGAAAGTCCGGTTAGAGTATAGTCAAACATTGTGTGGTTCTGGCCGGTGATCACAAATCATGGAATCGAAGCTGCAGGACTTGAAATCTGGGCAACTTCAGCGGAGGCCTCCTGTCTCTTGCCCCAAGAGAACAGGAAGATTAGGCTTTTCAATGGTGGAAATTCGAACGAATCATTCGATCTCTCGCCGGGCCAACCATCCTGGAATGCTGGCTTCCCAGAGAAGATAATGTATCCATTTCCCGTAGGCGTCATTCCGTAGAGTTGGCAGGCCAAACGTTTTAGTGGGTCTCTGAACAACGCCGACTCGCTGCGACGTCCTTCATCACGAATCCCGAGGAATGCGAACTGATGCCAAAGACTCGTAAGCAAAAGTTGGAGTATGTCGAACCGATCGGTGCACGTGTTCTCGTCAGGAAAGACGAGTCGAAACGAGAAACCAAAGGGGGTATCGCATTACCGGACCAGTCGGAGATTCCTACTATCACGGGTCGTATCGTCGCCATTTCTACCCGGATTGAGCACGACGAGGATGTGCCCCTGCGACAATACGACAAGATCTTATTTCATCCGAAAAACTCCATTCCTGTCGATTTCGAACCGGACAATCAGCTCTTTGTCATACCTGTCGACGACGTCGTGGCAGTCTTTCGGCGAGAAGATCCGCACAAGCTGGAAGAATAATCCGGTCCGGTTGTAAAACTCCGACAGACAGATTCGCGGTATCGGGCCGCGAATATTTCCAGCGAGAGAAGTAACTGTCGGGGCCTACGTCGCTGCCTCCACCGACCCCGCAAATCTCGATCTAGAACATTCCCCCTCCACCCATACCTCCACCCATACCTCCACCCATACCTCCACCCATACCTCCACCCATACCTCCACCCATACCACCCATGCCACCACCACCCATGCCACCACCACCCATGCCACCCATGCCACCCATGCCAGCCTGGCCACCGGAAAATGTAAATGACCGCACCGCACCAATTGAGGAGAAAAAGGGCGTTGGGGTGATGCGTACGTAGCGGCGATCTGCAGAAATGACAGCCGTCGCCTGCAAGTTGCCTCCTGCCGGGAGAGTCGTGATGACCGGCTGGTAACCGACCTGTCTGCCGAAGCGACCCAAAAAACGACCCGCTGCAAGGCGATTGATTCGGGACGCATCGAAATCTTTCACGGCCGAACTGGAGGACGTGCGATTGAGTTGTTGAGCCAGAATAGCGCGGCTCACTGCAATTTGAGTACGAGCTGCCTGGGCCACCAAATGGTCTTCCAAGACTTCAGTACGGCGTCCCTCCGGAAGTTCAAAGGTAATCACCGCGTTTTTATCATTGAGCGGAATGTGCTGCCTGATGTGTTTTTGTTGCGGGGTCCGGAAATTTGTAAAGATGTCGACGGTCACTTTATTGGCGGCTACCTCACCCCAAACTCGTCGGATGGAAAGTCGATATCTGCCAGCAAATCCGAAGGGACAAATGTAGGTTTCGGTCGCTTCAGCGCTGTTGTTATCGCCGCTGGTCAGTGAAAAATTGTCCGTACCCAGCACTCCACCCGATGTGGTTCTCTTGCTTCGCAACGAACAAACGGTTCCGCCTGGTTCCTCGACACTCAGGTCAACATCGGCATCACCTGAAAAACTGATCTGTACACCAACGTCACGCACCAGCGCATCACTCAGGGCCTGTTCGTACTGGGTCGCTTTTTCCTCCTGGCCATCCTCTCTTAGCTGGATCAGGGTAGCATGAGCAGCGCGAAATGCGTTTTCTACAATCGCCTGTTGATCCCGCGCCCAGGCCTGCCGCAAGATGCCCAGCGTTGCCCACTGGATGCCTTCCAAGTCGTCCAACCGTTGTGCCGTGGCCAGTCCGTGCGCATAAGGTTCCGGTTGAAACGGATAGGCAGAACTCACCTCGCGAAACAGCGACAATGCCCTTTCCTCCAACCCGACCTTGTCCATGTAAAGCGCCACATACATCAGGGAGTTCGCATGGGGGCTGAAATCAACCGCCGACATAAGGGCACGCTCAATTTCCTTTTTGGGTGCCCGATTGGCCTGCATGGCGATTCCCATGGCTTCGTACATCCAGGGCTGCGCCTGGTTGTTGCGAAGCGCACTGTGAATCATGCCGACCAGCTGGCCGTATTTTTTTACTCGCATTAAGTGACGCGCCGTTTCCCGCACGTCGGCAACTGGTTCTCGGTGGCTGGCAAAATGTTGCTCCCAGGCTTCCGCTGCTGGTATCTCAGCGGGCGCATCTAACTCGATCCGTCGTGCCGGGCGACCGCTCGCCTTGTTCCGGGAAAGATGTTGAACTGTGCCTGCCGGAGGTGTTTCCGTCGTGCCCAGTTTCAATTCGTCGTTCACGGAAAAAGCTTGAAATCCCCTCTCGAGTGCGCGCTGACGGATCATGGCATCACCCACATTGAAGAAGCCTCCACCCATGCCACGTCCCATCCCTCCACCCATGCCACCACCCATGCCACCACCCATGCCACCACCCATGCCACCCATTCCTCCACCCATTCCTCCACCCATCATTCCCATCATTCCCATGCCACCCATCGATCCGGATTGGATGGGAATCACAAGGTCGGCCACCGGGTAAACCTTGGTGCTCATACGACTGGGACTACTAGCTTCCTCGGAGGTCGTGATCAGCAGGACTTCGTTGTCAATAACGTAGTCCAGGTCGAATTCGTTGAGCATCAGCTTCAGTGCAGATTTAAGGCTGATGCCATTTAAGGAACGTGTGACCAAAATACCGTCAGCACTCAACCCCAACTCATCCAAGGCGCGTGAGTCCAGTTCGATATTGATGCCGTGCATGTCTTCCAGAAAACCGATCACCTGATCAAGTTCTGTTTCCAGGAACTCCAACTGTGTTGGTTCATCCAAGGCACGATAAATCTCCTGCTCGCGCTCATTCGGATTTGAAAGATCTACCGACGCGTATTTTTTGCGACGATCGGTCAATTCCCGCCACACGTCCGGGTCCGGATAGGTGATGGGAGGTTCATCCGAAAACGGAATCAGAGATTTTTCGACCAGGAACATCACATCCGTGAACTTTCTGGTCCGGGCGTCATACAGTTCCTTGGCTCGCTCGTAGTGCGCCTTGAGGGTACCCGACACAACGGCGACTTCCGGTGTTGTCCCGAGGGGGTCAATCTCTCTGGATTCCATCGCGGGGTAGTCAACCGCTTCATGATATCTCCCTTCATCCATCAGTTGATTGAACTGTTCCAACAAGTGCGTAATTTCTTCCTGGTCCCGCAGAATCGCACTGAGCAAACGGCCCCTTTCATTGGCAGTCTGCAACCGCTGACGAGTTTCCTCGTCTCGACTATCCTTCTCCCACTGAAGGACCATCGCCTGTCGTTGTGCCACGTCGATCTTACCACGTAGCCTCTCCCTGACCTCGGCTGTTACGTCCACAGTCAAGTTCACGTATTCCTTCAGCAGCTTAAGATCCGTTCGGACGCCAGCCGGATCGGTACTCATTTCCTGCCGAGCGTTCTTGAGCCCAGCCTCGACCTCCGCGCGAATTATCTGCTCAGAAACTTTGCGGCGATCTACAACTTCGTCAAGACGCGTACCCCTAGGCGGGTCGTAGCCCGGCGTCAGGTCATCGTTGCCAACAAGAGAAAGGTCTGCGTTGATGGAATTGGCCGGTTCCTCCGGTGGGGACAAAGCGGCCTCATCGGAGTCAGTGCCAGCGGCAGTCTGAAGAACCGCCAAAGCCTGGCGATTGTGCGGATCGTGCTGGAGCGCGGCTTGTGCCAAGTGAATCGCGCCGTCGGAGTCGCCACTGACGACCGCCAGCTGTCCCAGTTTGGAATAATTCCGAGAAACGGCTGATAAAATCCGGCGTGTTTCCCACAGTCCGGCGGAACCGACTGTCGGAAGCGAGACACCGCCATCGCGTGATGCCAATTTTACCAATTGCGGCAAATAAGCGTGATCCTGGTGCGTTTCGTCAGCCACGATGCCCGGCCAATTCAAAACCACCTTTTGGATCGCAAAATCGCCTTGCAACTGGATATCGAAGGGCCCCGCCCCCTCTAACTTGCCGATCAAAATGGTGTCGCGCAGTGAATTAAGGGGTGGTACACGCTGTGGATAGACTTGCGAAAATCCCTCCGGTAACGAAATCTCCTGAGGCCAGAAGACCTTGGCAAGCGCTGCTTCTACCAGCCCGGCACCGAATTGCTGCGGCGACCTGTTGTTGCGGTCGACCAGCAACATGCCACCCGTCTGGTTGGCGATCGCGGCCAGAGTTGCGTTATCACGAGTTGGACCGATGGCAAAAGCGGTCAACGGAATTCGCTGCTTGACAAGTTTGTCCAAGTGCCCGCGAATTTCACTGCTGGGCAACAAGTTAGCCTTGCTTTGTCCGTCTCCGATGTAAACGACGGCCCGAGTCGGTGCGGAAGTCTCCTCAAAACTGGTAGCCGCCGTCTCCAAAACCACTCCCAAGTCGGTTGAACCCAAAGGGGACCGCTTCCTCAGACGCCGTACCGCTTCCTGCATGTGCGGACCATCGGCAGCGACAAAACCATTCGTTAGCGGGACAGCTTCCAAATCGACTGCATATAACCTGACGCGTTGCCGGGCGTCAAAGCCGCTCAACATGCTTTCCAATGTTTCCAGTGCGTCATCACGAAACTGGCCAGTTTGACTGGCAGAAGTGTCAAAGAAAATGGCCAGTTCACATGGATGCTCGGACGACAATTTGTCACCCGGAGTCAGACTCAATGCAAAGTACTTCTCTCCCTGGTCATCATAGGTGACAAGGCGTGCGGCCTCGACACTCGGTTGAACTGGCGAAGCAGCCTGAAGGATCGCTGAACCGGCAACCATGCCAATACACCATATCGCCACCATCGTTTGAATGGCCTTTGACATAAGTAGAACTCCCGTAGAAAGAGAGACGGCGTCCGCACCTCGTCTGACTGTTCAAAAGTACCTATTGAACAGGCGAGCTACGACTCCGCGAGAATCTGTTCCGATAACCTCTATTCTATTTAGTATACTGCCAAAACGCCACCAATAAATCCTGATTTTCACACGGGTTATCCCGATTATGCAGGCAACCTGTAGGATTTAACGATCGTCCTCTCAACGGCTGGGCTGGTAATGCAGGGAAACGGAATACCAGGTGTCCACAGAATGGGTTGGGGCCGTTCCAGATCCTGCCCAACCCCTCCCATCATGTCGAGGCCGAAGGCAAGCCAACCGGTGAGGTTGTTGAAATTTCCGTGTCGCCAACCCAACATGCCAGCAGAAAAATTACCCGGGAAACTCATCCTGGATACCAAACCGTTTCGATTGGTCTTGTCAATCAAAGCAGAACATGCCATCTGTTACTCAGTTTGACTTCCGTCCCGAACTCTTTCTAAGTCCCATTTGTCCAGTTCAAGGTGGCCGTGCCAGCAAGCCGGCCCAAGAGCGTGCTACATAGTTTATATCGACAGGATTTCTTCCAAGAGTCAAGATGTCCATTTTTACAGCACTCACCATCCACGGCTGGATCTCAATCGCTGTCGTCATCGCTGTTTTCTGCACACTCTGGCTGCGGCGCGGAGCCCCCGTCGACCTGCTCTTTCTGGGCGGACTGGTCATCGTCACCGTCACGGGTGTCATCACACCGCAAGAGGCCGTGGCAGGATTCTCGAGTCCGGCCGTCCTGACCATCGGAGCTCTCCTGGTCGTCGCCGCCGCTTTGCGTCGTACGGGGGTGCTGGACTGGGTCGGCCACCACTGGCTGGGACGAATCCAACGCGAACAGAGCGCGATGCTCTCCCTGGCTGCCGGGCTGGTCTCTGTTTCCGCCTTTCTTTTGAACACGGCCTTGGTGGCAATGGCAATGCCCGTCGTCCTGGACTGGTGCCGCAAGCGGAACATCTCTCCCTCGCGTTTGTTAATTCCGGTCAGCTACTTTTCCATCCTGGGTGGCGTGTGCACCCTGATTGGTACCAGCACCACGCTCGTCGTCGATGGTGAGTTGAGGAGAGAACATACGACGCGTCAAACAGCTGCCGCGTCAGATCTTCGTCAGGAAGACCACCAGCGGCCTCCGCTCAAAGATCGTCGCTGGAAGGCAACAGAATTCAACGAACAACTGCGACCCATGGAGCTTTTCGAGATCGGCAAGGCAGGCCTGCCCTGCACGTTGGCCGGCAGCCTGGCATTGCTCCTGTTGGGTCGACACTTGCTGCCCAAACGATCAGACATGGTCGAGCAGTTGGGGGAAAAGCGACGAGAGTATCTGGTGGAAATGGAAGTTCGACCCGAATGTCGTTTGATCGGGCAGACAGTCCAGACCGCCGGCCTGCGACAACTACCCGGCTTGTTTCTGATCGAGATCGATCGCGATGGTGATGTCATCACACCCGTGACTCCATCCGATGTCATCCGTACCGGAGACCGGCTGATTTTTACGGGCGTGGTGCATACGATCCTTGATTTGGAGCGAATCCCCGGCCTGATTCCCGCCGCAGACACAACCTATGAGTTCAATCCGACGGCCCGCCAGCAAAGACATTTGACCGAAGTCGTTTTATCCCGCACTTCACCTCTGATTGGCACCACCTTACGGCATGCCAATTTTCGCCAACACTACAACGCAGCCGTCGTGGCAGTCCACCGGAACGGCGTGCGGTTGACCAATAAAATCGGCAACATTGTCCTGGAACCTGCTGACACGTTACTGCTGCAGACTAGAAACGAATTCGTGACAACCTACCGCAACAGCCGTGATTTCTATCTGGTCAGCAGTGTAGAAGGAGACGAACCGCGCCGACATGACCGGGCCTTGCTGGCTGGAGTCCTGGCAGTCCTGTTGGTTGGTTGGTTGGCGATCACCAGTTTTCTGGGCAAGGACTTCGTCAACGCAGACTGGGCCCAGTCTCCATGGGTTGCAGTGTGGCAGGGCGTGTCCGCGCCGGAGGTGATTGCCATCGCTACGGCCGTCCTGATGATTCTCACGCGCTGCCTGCGTGTTTCTGATGCTCGGGCCAGCATCGATTATCAAATCCTGTTTATCATTGTGGGAGCACTGGGGCTTGGGAAAGCACTGGAGTCAAGCGGCGTCGCCCACACTCTTGCGGAAGGTGTGGTAACTCTCGTAGGAGCCGACCATCCCTGGCTGCTGCTGGTGATGCTGTACTTGATCACGATGCTCTTGACAGAACTGATCACCAACAATGCCGTGGCGGCGATGCTCTTCCCACTGGCGGTCGCGCTAGCATGGCAAGGCGACTACAACCCCAGACCTTTTGTGATGGCAGTTACGCTGGCGGCTTCACTTTCGTTTATCACCCCCATTGGCTATCAGACCAATCTGATGGTGATGGGGCCTGGCGGGTACCGGCCCACGGATTATTTCCGCGCCGGTTTGCCGGTCACCATTGTTGTCACGCTAACGGCAATTTTTTTCATTCCCAAGATGTGGCCGTTTTAAGCCAAGTGACAGACCCGGTACTCCAACCGACGACGCACTGCCTGGCGTCCCGGACTTCCTGTCCGTCTTGTTTCCAGTCCCTGCCCCTACGATGACTTACCCGTAAAGCCAAGTCGTTATCGTCGGGAGGACACCAAGTTCGCCAACCGCGATTTGAAGTCAGCTGCGAGGTGTGGTGACGAACGCCAATGTGGCAACGAGCGAACCGGCCAAGACGATGCCCAGCAGCCCGGAGTACGAGGTCTTTTCAATGAGCACTCCGGCGGCCCAAGGCCAGAGGCCGAGCCCCAACCAACAGAATGCCATCACGGCAGTGCTCGCCATGCCAATCCGGTGAGGCAGGCGTTCTACGGCCCATTGTGTGCCCAATTGGAACGTCCCACTCACCCCCAATCCAGCCAGCAGCATGGCGGCCAGTGCAACCCACGGGGAAGAACACCAACGCTCCGCTCCCATGGCGAGAGCAGGAATCAGGCCGGAGATGATCAACAAAGCACGTACTGAAAATACCTGGGCGGCCCACGTGAGTCCGATGCGCCCCCCCAGAATTCCACACCAGAAACAAGCCGGAGCAAAATTGGCAAATTCACGTTTCACTTCATAGAGATTGGTGACATAAAGATAGCTCCAACTGTTGAAAACGCCCTGGACTCCGGCCAGCGCAAAAACACCCAGGCAAATCGTCGCGATCGTCCAGACAGAGGGGCCGCCACTCGTCGCGTCCGGCAGGTCACCACGCTGCTGGCCGGGCTGGTCATTCGAATTTTTCGACGACGCTTCAAACCTCCACACAAACGCTGTAACGCACAGGATAAGCACACTCACACCACGGTACCAGGTTTGCCAAGTGTGCGAAACGAGGACCCATCCCGCGACCAGAGGGGCCACGACAGAAACGGCACTAAAAACGGAATGCGTGAAGCCGAGATAAAAAGAACGCCGTTCTCCAGTGGTCGCCATCAGCGTATTGACACCCGTCGCCGTCCAGGCCATACCCGAACCGAGTAGTACCAGGATCGGCGCCAACAGCCATGAACTCTGGACCGATGACATCAAGATCAAGGAAACGGAGACGGTCGGCAGTCCCACTAACACCACCCGCGCAGCACCAATCCGTTCAATCGCAAAACCCAACACCAGTAGCGCGAAAAAACTGCCTCCCTCGATGGTCGCAATGAACCTTCCACCTTGACCGGGTGACATGGAAAACGTCTCCATGATTCCGGGCAACAGGACTGAATAGGTGCGTGTCCAGGCGATCATGGCCATCGGCGCAATCCTCACGCAGAGCCGACGTGGACCTAAAACGAATCCTTGAGGTTCGATCACTTCCTCCGGTTGCTGGTGGCCTGCTGACGGACGAACGCTCGCTGGTAAGTTGGCCCTGCGCCTCTCCCGGGCGATGATCGCTTAGCTGTGGAGTGTATCCGGCCTGAATTAGTCAATTACCATTCGAATTGTATTCGAAACCTTCGATGCAATTCGCTCCCCCCCTTAGTTTACGATGAACCTGCTAGACCGTCAGCCGGACACATCGCCGCGGAGTTGTGGCGTCGGTGCAAACAACACCATGCCCCGCGGGGGGTCTCCTCTCACGAGAATCCGGTACGTGCGTGCATCTGGGGGCCCGCCTTTTTGCCACTTCAACTGCCGTGAATCCCGGGCACGCAGCACCTCTCGTTACCGACTGTCCACCGTCTCAGTCCTGCGACTACCGTCTCATCCACCGCCCCAAACCTGAACCCAGTTGCAGTGTTGGAACAAGAGACCGCTGCACTGCTCGGTTTGATAAAACTCAGCGGACCGGTTACGCTAGACGGCCGTCCGGTTGAAACGGGCGCCACGGCCTCCTGCCCGCTGAGCGGGCTGCGATCACGTCTCAGGTTGTTGAAATGCTGACTGCAGCCGGGTGACTCGAAACTGTGGATGCCCAAGCTTCGGCCAGCAACCTACAGGTCGTAGCGGAACAAAACATCACGAAATGGGACTCGACGTGGCAGGTCGAACTGGCCCACAACGATTTCAATTTTTCCCTTTCGTCACATGAATGACCCACTTCGTTTAGACGGTAAAACAGCCATCGTCACGGGAGCTGCGCAAGGCATCGGTCAGGCCATCGCGACCGGATTTCACCACTATGGAGCACGTGTCGTGATTGCCGATATCGATGACACGCTGGGCAGTGCAGCGGCTGCCGATCTGGGTGAGGGGGTCGTGTTCGAACACTGCGATATCAGTCAAGCGGCAAACGTTGAGTCCCTGGTCGAACGCGTCGTGGACCGCTTCGACCGGATCGATATCCTCGTCAACAACGCGGGACACCATCCCAGTGAACCTCGACAGCGACTGCCGATTGACAAATTTTCACCGGATTTGTGGCGGAGCAAGATCGATGTGGATCTGCATGGCACTTTCTATTGCAACCGAATCATCTCAGCACATATGGTGCAACAGTCCTCCGGTTGCATTATCAATATTGCTTCCGTGGCCGGAGTCGTGGCGTTGCGTAATCAAATTGCCCATGATGCAGCCAAGGCAGGGATCATTAAAATGACCGAGGCCATGGCACTGGAACTGGGTCCCCACGGTATTCGTGTCAACACCATTTCACCCGGGTCGACCGTCACCAGCGCGACGGAAAAGCTGTTCTACGGCCCCGATGGCATTGCCACTGATAAAGCCCAACAAATGCTGTCGTTCATTCCTTTGGGCCGGCCCGGCATGCCCGATGACATCGCTAATGCTGCCCTGTTCCTGGCCTCCAAACTGGCCAATTACGTTACCGGTCACAACCTGATCGTCGATGGTGGCTGGGTGGCGGGATTCAACCGGAATTTCTGAGAATTCGTCTCTTCGTTGAGTCCTCAATCGCATGGGCCAATGCGGTAGCCGGTGCGTCCTAAGCCTTGCTCCTGACAATCCTTGAAATTCGGTTTCATCGTTTGAAACGTCGAGTTTATCAGACCACGCTAGTTTCCCGGTTGACCTCCCCAATTCGGTCGGCATGACGTATCCTGTCCCGGGTCTGGCAAACAGTTTTCCACGAGGAATTCTCCGATGACACGCATCCCTCTGCTCATTCAGTACACCGTCGCTGGAACCCTATTTCTCACTGTCAACGGCATGCCGCTTCCCCGGTTTTCCGCTGTCACGGCACAGGATTCAATTGGGACTTCCCATCTCAACTCGCCTCAAGACTCGACTGGAACCAGGTTGGAATTTTCGGATGAGGACGGATTGACTCCCGAAGAACGTGTCAACATCGAGGTGTACGAACGTGTGAATCGGGGGGTCGTCAACATCACAACACTGACCATCCGCCCCGACTCCTTTTTTTCGTTAGACGTCCCGGCAGAAGGAGCCGGTTCCGGTTCCGTTCTCGACAAGCGCGGACACATCCTCACCAATCAACACGTGATCGAGGGAGCGCAACGAGTGAGTGTGACACTTTACGACAGCAACACGTATCGAGGCCGTCTCGTCGGCCAGGATCCCGCAAATGACATTGCTGTTTTAAAGATCGACGCGCCACCTGAAACATTGTTTCCCATTCCCCTGGGCGACTCCTCCCGTTTGCGAGTCGGCCAGAGAATCTTTGCCGTCGGGAATCCGTTCGGCCTGGAAAGGACACTGACGATTGGGATTGTTTCCAGTTTAAACCGCACCCTGCCGTCTCGCACGGGACGCAACATGAAATCGATCATACAAATTGACGCCGCACTGAATCGCGGCAACTCCGGGGGACCACTTATCAACAGCCAATCCCACCTCATCGGCATGAACACGGCCATCGCCAGCAGCACCGGCCAGAATTCGGGAGTCGGATTTTCCATCCCTGTCAACACGGTGGCACGCGTGGTACCAGAATTGATTGAGCATGGCCGAGTGATTCGTCCCGACATCGGAATTACGAGTGTTTACAAAACCGACCTGGGTCTCCAGATCGCAACACTGACTGAAGGCGGTCCAGCTCAACAAGCCGGCCTGCGAGGCTTCCGGGTCATTCGGCAAAAACGAAGGAGAGGCCCCTTCATTACTACCGACACACACGTTGATCGACGCTACGCTGACCTGATCAGGGCAATTGATGATCAGGAGGTACAAAATGTGGATGACTTATTGTCGGTCCTGGAAACCAAAAAGCCGGGTGACAGGGTGCGGTTGACCATCCTGCGTGAAGGCCAGTTGGCGGTTGCCGACGTCACGTTGGGCGAAAGCGAATAATCGGGTCCATGAAGCTTCCAAAACGATTCCTTTGGGTGAAACCAGGTCGCTGGCTGGGCGTCTTCCTACTGCTCGCCGGCCTTCAATTGCACGTCGTTGAATCTTACACCTTCAACAAATCGTCGACTCGACAACTGGTGAACTGGTGGGGGGCTCCAGAAGACACGCCCCAAGGAATGATTCAACGCTTCGTCGTCGATTCCACTTCGCAACGAGCCACGATCACCCCGCCTCTCTGGTTGGGCCGCTGCGTACTGAGTTTGGCATTGGTCGCCCTGGCCTACGGATACTGGGGCAACAAGTGGCGTTGAAGATGGTGGTTCGTACCTGGTGACTATCCGGGGGATCTACCTGCTGGCTTTCAAATACCCGGTGCTGCACAGGTGACAAGGGATCTGCCAGGGCGTTGGCAGGCCTGTAAAAATGCCAAATCACAACTCTTGTTAGTAGCCTGACGCTTCTTCCGGGGGATTGCCTTGCAAATCGGGGCTCTCCTCAGTGTATTTCGAATCGAACGTTGCCGTTCCCGAGGGCTCTTCTGCCACTGGCTGGCTGGCCAACTTCAGCGCCTGGGACTCGTTGTCAGCGATGTCAAATATCAAATTCAGTCGCAACACCAGAATCACGTTCAACACCAGCTGAGAAAGAGAATGCAGTACCAATCGCCCACCTGCCTCCCGACATCTTTTGTGGGTGATCAGTATCCAACTCACACCGGCGGAGTCCAGCATTTTGGTTTCCGAACAATCGCAGATCACTTTCTGACCATAAATCTCTCCGCCGGCCGCCTCGATCGGATCACTGAATTTCCTCAAATGACGTTGGATGACTTCACCGACGAGTTTGATACGGCAGATGCCTTTATCCTGAGAAACGATGCGTGTTTCCATGGTGTGCCTTCATTTCAGGTGACAGTAGTCAGTGGATAGTGAATGGCTTCTGATTGACTGGCTGAAATTCGGTAAACTTGGTGCCAAGCCCGACGTTTCGTTTCACTCTTACAAGCGACAGACAACTATTCCTTCATCTGGTCTGCAATCCATCGTTCAAGGTCTTCCCAGTCGACCGGAGGCAAATTTGACAAGTCGGGCCGGAGTACCGTAGCCCCTTTCAAATAGACGTGAGTGACGTCTTGTTGAGATTTACCGGTATTCCAATGCACCAGGATACGGACACATTGCTGCAAGCTACCCGGCACATCGACTTCGTGGCCACACAAAAGTGGGACATCAAGCCAACCCAGTTGACGCGCTACAAGTGCTGGAAATTCCGCATTCAGGTCACGTGTCGTTGTAAAAATTGCACTGACAACGTCTTCGGTCGCAATTTCATTCTGGCGGATGATCAGTGCCAACAGTTGCCGAGTCGCGACCAGAATGCCATCACGCGTGTTGGAGTCGGCAGTCGTCGCCCCGCGAACACCTCGACATGGCATTTCAGTTCTTTCTAAAACCAGATTGGTTATTTGATTACGTAGCATACCCCGCAACCAACTCATATGTCAGCCGGTCATTGGTGGAACTTTTGTGAAAAACGAAGTTCAATACTTCTGTTATTTGCCGGAAAGTTGGTCGTTCTGGACAACGAACTTGCGAAACCGTCAAGGGCGTCGTGACTCACCGACCACGGTTGAGACTGAAATCCCGAACGT
>Ga0310123_10000238_pt1 | contig 49536 bp, 43 predicted proteins | sample CB6_AW_1057_MG_FD_203505 | JGI IMG/M metagenome (GOLD analysis project Ga0310123, IMG submission 203505) | Marine microbial communities from Western Arctic Ocean, Canada - CB6_AW_1057 | ecosystem: Environmental > Aquatic > Marine > Oceanic | place: Canada: Western Arctic Ocean | collected... | reverse complement strand
CCTGGTTCCTCAGGATGCCTCAGCTCCAGGGACCACAAACGGTTGCAGGTCTAACATAGCAAGTGGTACCGCAGGTGGGGGCACGTCAGGGGGGGGGTAGCGCCGGGGGGTAGCTAGCCACACGAGGCGCAGAGACGCTCGTTTCTTGGGAGGGAGAAGATGTCACAGCGTTGGCCCGTCATTCTCAGCAATTTGGCCTTGGTCGCGTTCTTCTCCGCCGCATGCGCCACCGGGACCAACGAAGACTTCGACATTCTCATCGAGAATGGAAAAGTCGTTGATGGAACCGGAAATCCCTGGTTCTACGCCGACGTCGGGATTGTCGGTAATTCCATCGTCGCGGTAGGAGATCTCGCCAACAGGACCGCCCGGAAGACCATCGACGCCGAAGGGCTGGTCGTTTCCCCGGGATTCATCGACGTGCACGCTCACAGCGAGCGTGGCTTCGGAGAACCGGATTCCAACGCAAATCTCAATTATCTGGTTCAGGGTGTGACCACAGTCGTCACGGGGAACGACGGTGGAGGCACCTTTGAGGTTGCCGAGACGAAGGCAAGGTGGGAGGCATCAGGTATTGGAACCAACGCGGTTCACCTGGTTGGGTTTGGTGCTGTCCGAGAAGAAGTCATGGGTGTGGAGCCGCGTGAGCCTACGCCGGAGGAACTGGAGAAGATGCGGTCGTTGGTTCGACAGGCGATGGAGGAGGGCGCCTGGGGAATGAGCTCCGGTTTGGAGTACGTTCCCGGCCGTTACGCTTCCACCGCAGAAATCATCGCCGTAGCGAAAGTCGTCGGAGAATTCGGTGGAGTCTATTCGAGTCACCAGCGCAACGAGTTCGATGGCGTATTGGAGGCCACCCAGGAAACCATCAGAATCGCCGAAGAAGCCGGAGTGCGGGGCAATTCAACTCATCTCAAAGTGGCTCGAAAGAACTATTGGGGTGTGATGGAAGAGGCCGTCGGGCTCATCAACAATGCTCGGGCCCGAGGGGTCGAGGTCGGAGCCGACATGTATCCGTATCACTTCGCATCCGGAGGGCCCATCATCCCGATTGCAAGGAATGCCGGCTGGGCCCCTTTCCATCTCCCGAACGATATGGAGCCGTTTGCCGGGCTCAGGCGAGAATTGGAGAACGAGAGCTTGCCGGATTCCGAGAGGCAGGCGTTGCGAGACCGTTACGTCGACGAGTTGGCGAAAGCTCTGTCCGACCCCGCGAAGCGGGAGCAGATAAGGGAGTCGGTGCTAGTGGGCAGGCCTGATAGACCCAGCGCCGTGGCGATCGCGGGCTGGGATAGCTACCTGGTCGTCGTGGCCAACAAGAACGCGGACCTGGTAGGACGGATCCTCTCAGACATCGCGGAGGAACAGAATAGGGATCCGTTTGACGTCGCTGCAGATCTCGTCATCGATGAGCCGGATCTGTACGTCGCTTGTGGCGTCATGTCGGAGGATGACATGAGGTTGGCGATGGAGCAGGATTGGCTGATGTTCTCCAGTGACGGAGGGGCGTGGCCGATCTTGAAGGAGTCCGACACGCCCAGGGTCAGTCATCCCCGCTCTTTTGGTAGTCAAGCCAGAGTGCTCAGCAGATACGTTAGGGAACAGAAGGCCCTGACGCTTGAGAACGCCATCAGGAAAATGACCTCCCTTCCGGCCCGGTTCCTACGGATGAATGATCGAGGGCTGCTCCTGAACGGATACAAGGCGGATATCGTCATATTCGATCCCGAGAACACCCGGGAAAATGCTACCCACGCAGACGCGCGCCAGTACAGCACAGGGACTCATTTCGTCCTCGTAGATGGCAAAATAGCGATAGAAGGGGGCGAGTATAACGGTGCGCTTCACGGGAAGCTTCTGACGCCACACGCCACACCAACGTCGGGGTCCCCGTGAGCCGTTTTCCGGAGCGGACAGGCGCCGGAACCGGTATTGTGATACAGTGCCGGGTGACCCGTATCCCCTGCTCAGGCCTGGTCCTCATGCCTCGGATTCGACTCTTCGCCGCTCTCGCGATCGCCGCCTCGACCCTCTCGGCCTGCGGTGTCCAGCCTCAGTCCTGGGGAGAGTGGAACAGCATCATCGTCGCCACGTCGGAAGACGAGTGGAACATCATCGGAGAGATGGTGGAGACGACGCTGGAAGCCAGGGTACTCACGGTGCGCGCCGAAAAGACCTTTCGGGTCACACACCAGGTGCCGGTGGGACTCGAGTGGGGGAGACTGCGACGCTTCCGCCAACTCCTGTTGATCGGCACGGCGGAAGATCCCTGGATGAGCGAGGCACTTCGGCTCTCGGGGCGAGATAGCTTCGATCCTCCGGAGATTTTCCAGGTCGAGGAGGTTTGGGCCAGAGACCAACTCGCCACCGTGCTGCTGCTCTCTAGGACCGGCGGGGAGGAGGCCGCAGGGCTCATGGAGCCGCTGCAGGAGCTCCTCGATGGGCAGTACCGGACTTGGGTCCGCGCTCGCATGTACATGACGGGGAGAAACACGGTGCTCGCCGACAGCCTGTGGGCACGCGCCCAGTTCACGCTCATGCTCCCGGATCTGTACCGCCAGAAAACCGAGGACTCGGTCTTCATATTTCGCAACGACAACCCGGACCCGACTGAGCTCATCCGACAGATCACGGTGACCTGGCGTACTTCCGTACAGGACGACATGAGCGATGAAGATATCCTCGCCTGGCGCCAAGAAGTGTCGGACGTGCACTTCAGCTACCCTCAGGTGCATGACCTGGACCTCGCCGAGAGCCGGAGGCTTCAGATCGGTGACCTGGTCCTAGACGAGATCCGAGCGGTGTGGGCCAACCCACCCGAGGATCTGTTTCCGGCCGGCGGTCCCTTCATCGTCCGCGCGATCCCGTGTCCAGAACAAGGACGGCACTATCTGGTAGACGCTTGGCTGTACGCGCCCAGCAGAGACAAATACCAATACGTGCTCCAGCTCGAAAACATCCTGAACACCTTCACCTGTAGCGCCCCGGTCTAGAACCGAGTTCCCGGGCTGACAGCCTGTCCCGCGCGTTGCATAGCGTCCGCAGCTGTTATATCCTTATATCTGGATATATGGATATTATAACTGACGAGCCGCGGGTCTTCGACCGAATGAGTGCCCTGGGCGACCTCCTTCGGGGTCGCCTACTCCTGTTGTTGGAGCAGGGAGAGCTCACCGTCTCCGAGTTGATGTCAGTGGTTCAGCTGCCTCAGTCGACGGTCAGTCGCCATCTGAAGGTGCTGGCGGACGACGAATGGGTCGTCTCTCGGGCCAGCGGAAGAACGCACTACTACCGAATGGCCCCGAAGCTGGACGATGCGGCGAGAGAACTCTGGGCGCTCGTTCGTCCCGGTATCGTCGCCTCCGGCATCGCGGAGGAAGACCAGGTAAGAGCGCAGGCGGTCCTCCGTGATCGGCGTGATCGCTCTCGAGAGTTCTTCGCGGGGGCGGCGCAGAGATGGGAAGTTCTCCGGGACGACCTTTTCGGGGCCGATTTGGAGATGCTCCCGCTCTTCGGCCTGTTGGACCCGAGCGCCACCGTGGGTGACCTGGGCGCGGGCACCGGGCACTTCTCGGCGCAGGTGGCACCCTTCGTTGCCAAGGTGATCGCCGTAGACGCCTCCGAAGACATGTTGGGAGCGGCCCGCAAGCGGTTGGACGGCGTCTCGAACGTCGACTTGCGGTGCGGTGAGTTGGAGCAGTTACCCGTCGACGATGGAGAGCTCGACCTCGCGGTCATGCTTTTGGTACTTCACTACGTCGTCGATCCGCCGAAAATACTAAGGGAGGTCTGCCGCGCGTTGGCACCGGGCGGGAGACTGGTCATCGTCGACATGAAGCTCCATTCCCGGGACGGCTACATGGAGGAAATGGGCCACGTATGGCCAGGTTTCCAGGACTCGGAGCTGGCCCGTTGGCATCAGGAAGCCGGATTGACGTGTTTCGCGTCCCGGCCCTTACCCCCGGACCCGAAAGCATCGGGGCCACTGTTGTTCGTCGCTTCGGCAACGCGGCCAGCATGACCATTTCGGGGGCTTCTCGCCCCATACCAGCTTCTCGCCTCATACCAAAAGAGGGTTGAACCCATGGATACGGCAGTCATAGACAACAGGAGTGGCGTGGACGCCGCAGACTCCAAACCGGCCTTCAAGGTCGCCGACCTCTCGTTGGCCGCGTGGGGACGCAAGGAGATCAGGCTGGCCGAGCAAGAGATGCCCGGGCTGATGGCGGCCCGCGAGGAGTACGGACCCGCTCAGCCTCTCGCCGGCCTCAACGTCATGGGCTCACTCCACATGACGGTGCAGACCGCCGTGCTGATCGAGACGCTGATAGATCTCGGCGCCGACGTGCGCTGGGTATCCTGCAACATCTTCTCTACGCAGGATCACGCCGCCGCCGCAATCGCGGTGGGGAGGGAGGGAACGCCGGAGGAGCCCAAGGGCATTCCGGTCTTCGCTTGGAAGGGCGAGACGCTCGAGGAGTACTGGTGGTGCACGGATCAGGCGCTGGTCTGGCCGGACGGCAGCGGCCCCGACCTGATCGTGGACGACGGGGGTGACGCAACACTCCTCCTTCATCGGGGCATCGAGTACGAGGACGCGGGCCGAGTGCCCGACTTCGATGCGGACAGCGAGCCCGAAGAGTGGGGGGTGATTCTCGAGCTCCTACGCAGCTCCCTCGCCGCTGACCCTCAGAAGTGGCATCACATTACGGAGAACATGCTCGGGGTCTCGGAAGAGACCACGACAGGTGTGCACCGCCTCTATGAAATGGAGAAGAACGGCACACTACTCTTCCCCGCCATCAACGTGAATGACTCCGTGACAAAGTCGAAATTCGACAACGTTTACGGGTGTCGCCATTCGGTCATCGACGGGCTCAATCGCGCGACGGATGTGATGATCTCCGGGAAGATGGCGGTCGTGTGTGGCTACGGAGAAGTCGGAAAAGGATGTGCTCAGGCCCTGAAGGCGCAGGGCGCCCGTGTGATGGTTACGGAGATCGACCCCATCTGCGCGCTTCAGGCGTCGATGGAGGGCTTCACGGTCCGGCGCCTCGAAGAAGTGCTCGCTGAGGGCGATATCTTCATCACTACGACGGGGAACAAGGACATCATCACGGCCGAGCACATGGCCGGTATGAAGGACAAGGCCATCGTCGGTAACATCGGCCATTTCGACAACGAAATCGACATGGCGGGCCTGGAGAGGATCCCGGGGATCCGAAGAGAGAACATCAAGCCGCAGTACGACGAGTGGGTCTTCCCGGACGGCCACAGCGTGATGGTCCTCGCGGAGGGGCGCCTCCTCAACCTCGGGTGTGCCACGGGGCACCCCAGCTTCGTGATGTCGGCCAGCTTCACCAACCAGGTCATCGCCCAGATCGAGCTCGCCACCAACCGGGACAACTACGAAAAGAAGGTCTACGTGCTCCCGAAGCTACTGGACGAAAAGGTCGCCCGACTCCACCTCGACAAGCTGGACGTTCGGCTCACGGAGCTGACCGACGAGCAGTCCGACTACCTCGGCATCGACAAGGCAGGTCCGTACAAACCGGAAATGTACCGCTACTAGGACAGCCCTCGAACGGCTGGAGGACTAGCGGTCCGATGGCGTAGCGGGCGACCGGGCCGTGGCGACCTCCCTGAGGAGGCCGCTCGGCCCGACGCCGATCAGGCGAGCGACGCGATAGCGTCCACCACCTGCTCCAGGTCCGCGAGGGTGTTGTACATGTGCGGACAGAGTCGGAGGCCGGTGAAGTCCCCACCCATCGCCCCCGCCGCGATGTTGTGGTCGGTGTAGAGGGCGCTCAGCGCCTCCCGAGCATTCATGCCCGGCGGCAGGCATACCACGACACCGCCGCTGAGCGCCGGATCTCGGGGCGTGTGAAAGCGAGTGCCGGGCAGCCGGTCGGCCAGCCCGTCCTTGAGGGCGGCCGCCAACTCTTTCACGCGGGCATCGATCCTCGCCTTGCCCAACGTCTCGTGGAACTCGACGGCAGTGCCGACCGCGGATACCGCCGCGTCGTCGCGCTGGCCAAGGTTTTCGAATTTGCGGGCGCCGCCCTCGACGGCATTTGTCCACCCGACACCGACGTGCGTGGCCCACACGTCTGGCTGCACCTCGCCACGAACATACAGGACGCCAGCCTCCTTGGGCCCCACGAACCACTTGTGGGCACTCCCCGTGTAGAAGTCGCATCCGATGTCATGGAGATCGACCTCGAGGCATCCGAAGCTTTGGGCACCGTCGACCATGGCCAAGGCGCCCCGGGAGTGCGCGGCCGCCACGATGTCACGGGCCGGAAGCCTGACGCCCGAGATGTTGGAGACGTGGCTGAAGGAGACCAGCCGCGTCCGCGCGGTCATGGCCGCGAGAAACGGATCCAGAAGCTCCTGCGCAGTCGTGGGGTAGGCAGGCGTGCTCACGCGCTTGACCGTATAGCCATACCGCTCCGCGCGAACATCCCACGAGGTGCTGTTGGTCGGATGGTTTTGATCCCACAGCACGACTTCGTCTCCGGGCCCGAGATCCAGCCCATTCACGACGGTGGCGTTGGCGGCGCTGGTGTTACGAACGATGGCGATCTCATCGGCGTCCGCCCCCAGGAGCCGAGCCAGCGCCGTGCGTGCATCCTCTCGCAGCTGTCCGAACTTCCTGCGGTTGTTCGACGACGCGTCTCGATCGACGCTTCTCGTGAGCTCGAAGACCCGTTGCTGCACCGACACAGGAGAGGGGCACAGATTGGCCGCGTGCAGGAAGATCAAGCCCTCGCGGAACGGAAACGCGTCCTTCACCAATCCCCAAAAGTCTTCGTCGGCCACGTCCAAAGGACCGAGAAGACTGGCGGCTCCACGGAGACGATCCATGCGAACATCGGCCTCGAAGGCGAGATCGAACCCTGTAACCGAGCGGGAAACATCTTCCGCTCTGAGAAACGCGGGGACCGAAGCCGAAGCTGCTACACCTCCGACCACATGACCGAGGAAATTCCGTCGACTCTGCTTGCTCATGGTGTTCCTCCGGACCGAGCGATTGGGCTGACGAAGACAACGTAGGCTGCCAACACCGACCATGACAGATCGGGCAGCTCTATGTGACGTGACCCCCTGAAACGAGACCAAAGTTGAGGTTAGGATGCGGCCTTGGTCTCGTTTCAGGGGGTCACGTCACGTGTATGCGTTCCATCGGACATACTCCAGACGATAATCCGCCGCCGCCCCCAACGACCTCGGGGCACCACGGCGAGTACGGTGACGCGCTAGCCGACGTCTTGGACGACCAGGCTCGCCGATCGGAGAGGCGCAAGACCGGGCCCGTCTGGAAGGCGCGTCGAAAGATCCATCCGATCCTCCCGCCGGGTCTCGCAGCCTTTTCCTTCTGGCTGTGGGTCTTCCCACCCGACATGCTGGAGCCGATTCCACCACCCCCGATCTCGGCAGTCGAGGTGGAAGCCGGCCTACGCATCGAGATGTACGTCCAGTCGACTCGGATCCAACGATACCTGGAGGAGAACGGACGGCTCCCGAGTGACCTCGATGAGATCGGGGAAGACGCCAACGGACTGCAGTACGTTGCGATCTCCAGCACGAATTTCGTGCTCACTGGCGAGTCGGGTGGCGTCGCCGTGAGCTACAGATCCACGACACCGGCCGCCGACCTCCTAGCCGACGCCAAGCAAGTCGTTTCGGGCTTCGCCGGAGGCACAGGATGACCGCTCGCAACAGCGTGATGGCTCACCGAGGGTCCGCAGCTCGCAAGGGCATGACTCTGATCGAGCTACTGGTGGTCGTGCTCATCATCAGCATCCTGGCGGCCATCGCGCAGCCGCGCATGAGCCAGGTCATCGTCAAGGCCCGCGCCACAGATGCAATCGCCGACCTGGAGGTCGTCCGAGTCGCGATATATTCCTACGAGACGACCGTGAATGGGTGGCCGGCCGAAGCGGCCTAGGGCGTGGTCCCGGCCGGACTCGATACCTTCCTGCCTGGCAACTTCAGCTTCGTCAAGGACGGCTACACCCTCGACTTCGAGAACTGGTGTGGATCACCCTTCTTGGTCGGCGTGACGCTGATCACCACTGATACGGCGCTCGGCCTCACCACGTTGGACATGCTGTCTTCGCCGAAGTGGAATTCGGGAAACAAGTACACTTGGGTGATCGAGTAAGACCGAAGGCAACCCAGTGGCGGCAGAGCCGCAGCCCCTCAAACGGCGTCGCTAAGCCATCCTCGAGTGCCCGTCTTTGTCGGCTCCCCTCGAGTGCTGTAGAATGGGAAAACCGACGGCCGATACGGACACACCGGACGGTCGGACTACCCCCTCAGCCAGGCATTCTTCGACAAGGCCCTTGTGAGCTTCGTCCACCTCCACACCCATTCCGAGTACTCCCTCCTCGACGGAGCCAACCGCCTCGACGACCTGATCGGGCGGGCCAAGGAATACGAGATGCCGGCCCTGGCCCTCACCGACCACGGATGCCTCTTTGGCGCCTGGAAGTTCCACAAGCTGGCGCGTGCGCAGGGGCTCAAGCCGATCATCGGGATGGAGGCGTACGTAGCGCCAGGGGATCGGCGAGATCGCTCGAAGGCGGGCCAGGGTGAGCGCTCCTACTACCACCTCGTCCTCCTCGCTCGTGACATGGAGGGCTACAAGAATCTGGTCAAGCTTTCGTCCATCGGGTATACGGAGGGATTCTACCATAAGCCGAGGGTCGACCGGGAGGTGCTCGCGAAGTACTCGGACGGACTCGTCGTCAGTTCCGCCTGCCTCGCCGGCGAAGTCTCCCGTCACCTCATGGCGGACAACTGGGACGGCGCTCGCGAGGCCGCCGGGTGGTACGCCAATCTTTTCCAAGATCGATACTACTTGGAGGTGCAGGCCCACGACTCGGACGGGCAAGCCAAACTCAACACCAAGGTGTTCGAGTTGGCGGAAGACATGGGCCTTCCGGTCATCGCCACCAACGACGCTCACTTCCTCGGAGCGGATGACCACGAAGCACACGACGTGCTCCTCTGTATCGGGCTCGGCAAGGATCGGAGCGACCCCAACAGGATGCGCTACGACGAGGGACTCTACTTCAAGAGCGCGCCAGAGATCGCCGAACGGTTTCCCGACCGGCCCGACGTCCTCGAAAATACTCTGAAGATCGCCGACGAGGTCAACGTCGGATTCGAAAAGAGCTATCACCTCCCCGCGTTCCCTCTTCCCGAAGACCACGACGACGAGAACGACTACCTCGTCTACTTGGCCACCGAAGGAGCGAAGCGGCGCTACGGTGATCCTCTCCCCGAGGCCGTCCAGGAGCGCCTGGACTTCGAGCTCGGGGTCATCACGGAGACCGGGTACGAGGGTTACTTCCTCATCACCTGGGACTTCATCGACTGGGCGCGACGCCAGGGAATTCCAGTGGGCCCAGGGCGGGGTTCGGCGGCAGGGTCGATCGTGGCGTATTCACTCTGGATCACCAACCTGGACCCGTTGGAATTCGGTCTTCTCTTCGAGCGGTTTCTCAATCCCGAGCGGATCTCGATGCCGGATATCGACATCGACTTCTGCTACGAGCGACGCGGGGAGGTCATCGAGTATGTGAGGGAGAAGTATGGCCAGAACGCCGTGGGCCAGATCATCACCTTCGGCACCATGAAATCCCGCGCCGTGATCCGTGACGTCGGCCGGACGTTGGGCCTCGATCCGTCTGAGACCGACCGAATCGCGAAGATGATCCCCAATACCCCCGGGCAAGCGTTCACGGTTGAGGAGGCCATCAAAAAACTCAAGGAGGTCAAGGCGCTTTACGACGAGGGCGGGCGCTACCAGCAACTCTTCGACTATTCGATGACGCTCGAGGGACTTTCGCGACACGCATCCGTGCACGCGGCCGGTGTCGTGATCGCACCCGGTCCTCTGGACGACTACGTACCGGTCTGCATTCAGACGGGCAAGAACGGCGAGGCCGGCCAGGCGATGCACGTCACGCAGTATGACATGAATTGCCTCGAGGAAGCCGGGATGCTGAAGATGGACTTCCTGGGCCTCAAGACGCTCACGGTGATTCACGACACCGTAAACGCCGTGAAGGCTCACATCGGAGAGTTGCGGCATCCGGACACAGCAGACGTCTACCAGTCCATGGACGACGTGCCGCTCGATGATCCGGCCGTATACAAGATGCTGGCCTCCGGGGGCACGTCGGGCGTGTTCCAGTTCGAGTCCAAGCTGGCCGTGGACAAGCTACGAGCCATGCGTTGCGACCGCTTCGACGACCTCGTGGCCACGAACGCGCTCATCCGTCCCGGCCCTCTCGATTCCGGAATGACCGACGCCTACATCCGGCGAAAGACCGGGAAGGAGCCGGTGAAGTACGACCACCCGGACCTCGAGCCGGTGCTGGAGTCCACCTACGGCATCATCGTCTATCAAGAGCAGGTCATGCGCATCGCCAACGTCCTGGGAGGGTACGATCTCGGGGAAGCCGATGTGCTCCGCAAGGCGATGGGAAAGAAGATCGCCGCGCTGATTCGCAAGGAGCTGCGACAGTTCGTAGCGAGGGCAGTGGAGCGTGGGGTGGAGCAACTCATCGCCGAGAGTCTCGCTCAGCAGATCGAGACGTTCGGGCGCTACGGCTTCAATCTGTCGCACTCCGCGGCGTACTCGATCCTGTCCTACCACACCGCTTGGCTGAAGGCCCACTATCCCGCCGAATTCATGGCGGCGATGCTCTCGGCCGTCCTTTCCAGCACTGACGACGTGGTCGAGTACATCGGCCAATGCCGAGAACTGCCCCGCTATCTGCCGCGATTGAGCGACGGGATCCAGGTGCTGCCGCCTGATCTGAACGAGTCCGGCTGGAAGTTCACGGCGGTCGACGGGACACACATCCGCTTTGGGCTCGGCGCCATCCGGGGTGTCGGATCGAGCGCGGTGACGTCGATCATCTCCGCGCGGGAGGGGCAGGGTCACTTCAAAACCATGTTCGACTTCCTCGAGCGGGTCGATCTCCGAGCCTTGAACAAACGCGCCGCGGAAGCGCTCATCACCGCGGGGGCCATGGACTCTTTCGGACACCGGGCTCAGCTCCTAGCGGGCCTCCATACTGCGTATTCGGAGATCAGCGCGCGGAAGGCCGAGGAGGAAGCCGGCCAGGCCTCCCTCTTCGGAGGTGGGGATGCGGCACTCGAACGCGAAGATCCCTCGCTTCCCAACATTCCGAAGTGGTCTGATCAGGATCGCTTGAAGCGAGAGAAAGAAGCCCTCGGATTCTTCATCTCCGGCCATCCTCTGGATCGACATCGAGACGTCGTGGAGGCCTTCGATCGCGTGAACACGGCGAACCTCAAGGACCACCTGGGCCAATCGATCGATCTGGCCTGCGTCGTGACGAAGGTGCAGCGACAGGTCTCTCGTCGCGACCACAGTGAATGGGGCAAGGTCACCATAGAGGATTTTCACGGGACCGCGAGCCTGTTGGCGTTCAAGGACAATTGGCAGAAGTACAAGGAGATGCTTCAGCAGGACGCCATCGTGCTCGTCTCCGGCAAGGTGAGCGGACGGGAGCGTGACGAAGAGGATCCACCGATCTTCTTGGACGACGTCTCGTCTCTTGAAGGAATGTCCAACAGCGGCCAATTGGCCGTCCAGATCGAGTTGCCGATGGGTGCGGATTTGGACGACGACGTTTTTGTAAAAGCGCGAGAGGTACTCGCGTCCCACTCTGGAGCGGCTCCGGTGGAGGTTCGCCTGGGAGGTGGTAACGGCATCGGGGCCCCTCTCTTCCGCTCTCGGACGCTCAACGTGGACCCCAACTTGGATGCCATGGGTGCGCTCCAGGAGATATTCGGAAAAGCCCGCGTGCGGCTGGTGAGAGCGGCCGGCGTTCCGGCCGCGACGGAGAAGAACGTCTACTGAGCGTTCCGACCGATCCTTTGCTCCCGGCCTCGCCGTTCGAGAATGCGCGTCGCCCGGACATTCTGGTGCTCATTTTGCTCGGAGCGGCCGGCGTGTATGCGGCGCTTCTCCTGGACCGCAGCTGGATTCCTCACGACGAGGGGACGCTCGGAGAAACGGCCCTCCGAGTCCTGGGGGGTCAGCTCCCGCACCGGGACTTCTCGCCCGTGTACACGGGCGGCCTCGCCTACTGGAACGCGCTCTCATTCGGGCTATTCGGCATCAACCTTCTCGCCCTACGCATTCTCCTTTTCCTGTCCTTTCTCGGGTTCCTGGGGGCGTCGTTCGCGATCCCGCGCCGATTCGCTTCCGGGCGGCCTCCCCTTTGCGCATCTTACCCCTGGTGGGTAGGCTGGGACAGGATAACAGAGAGTAGGACCCCCAAATCCTAAGCGCATCGTTCCCCCGGGGGCCCTGACGTTCAGCAACCGACCGGAGCCGATCATGACCCGTGCATTCCTCCACCGAAGCGGTACGATTTCCGTCCTCGCCGCAGCGCTCGTGCTGTGTCCCTCGGTCATCGCTGCCCAATACGTCCCGGACCGGGGCGACGCATGGGAGACGAGACTTCCGGAGGAAGTCGGAATGGACGGCCCCAGGTTGGGAACAGCCGTAGAATTCGCTTTGGCGCATGAAGCTCCTCAGCCGCGGGACCAGGAGGAAGGGCAGAACCGGAGCTTCGGCCGTGAGCCGTTCGGCTTCGGAATCGGCCCCTTCAAGGTCCGCAGTGGCGCCGCCGGAATGATCGTACGGCACGGGTACATCGTCGCGGAGTGGGGTGACACGCGCCGCGTGGACATGACGCACAGCGTGACTAAGTCCTTCCTGTCGAGCACCGTGGGGTTGGCAGTGGAAGACGGGCTCATCGGCTCCGTGGACGATCTCGCCCGTCATTACATGGCGCCGGTCAACCTTCCCCCGGGGGACGGCGAGCCGGGCGTGGATCGAGTGGGCTTCGGCAAGCCCGACGTCACGACTCTCTTCAACACAGAGCACAACCGTCAGATCACGTGGAGACACCTACTCACTCAGAGCTCGGACTGGGAAGGGACCCTTTGGGGCAAGCCCGATTGGGCCGACCGGCCCGATCGCGATGCGACGACCTGGACCACGCGTGACAGGCACGCCCCGGGGACGGTCTTCGAGTACAATGACACGCGCGTGAACCTGCTGGCGCTCTTGGCGACCGGCGTGTGGCGCAAACCCCTCCCCGAGGTCCTGAGAGAGCGCATCATGGATCCGATCGGGGCGTCTCCGACGTGGCGTTGGTACGGGTACGACAACTCCTGGGTCACCCTCGACGGGAATCAGGTGCAGGCCGTAAGCGGCGGCGGGCATTGGGGCGGGGGCATGTTCATCCACGCCAGAGACCAGGCTCGTCTCGGGCTCTTCACTCTGAACAAGGGACGCTGGGGCGACCGCCAACTCCTCAACGAAGAGTGGTTCGACATGTCCGCGACGCCGTCCGAGGCTAACTCTGGGTACGGCTTCATGAACTACTTCCTCAACGTGCCCAACGATGAGGGCCAGAAACGCTATCCGAGCGCGCCCAGCACCGCCTACGCACACATCGGCAACGGTACCAACATGGTCTACGTGGACCGGGAGAACGATCTGGTGGTCGTCGCTCGTTGGATTCCCGGTCGAGACATCGACGAGCTTCTGAGCTTGATCATCGGCTCGATCGAGAGGGCGGCGGACTCCGGACGGTAGGTCGGGTCAGGCTAGAGAGGCTCGGCTAAAGCGGCTCCGCTCGGCTAGAGAGGCTCGAAACGCGCGGTGAAGTGCCTGAGGGTCGGCGCCTGATAGGTCATGCGGAAGCCACCGATGCTCTCGCGACGCTTCCACACGTTCTCGACGACCTCGATCAGATAGTCCACGTGGCTTTGGGTGTAGACGCGACGGGGGAGAGCCAGCCTTACCAACTCCATTGAGGCGGGAGCCTCCTGTCCCGTTTCGGGGTCTCGCGTCCCGAACATCGCGGGGCGAACACTCCGGCGATATGATCCTGGGAAGACCGAGGCCGGCGATGATTCGGCCGAAGAGATGCGATATCAATGCAGGGAGAGAGATGATGGACGTTGGAGCACGCATCCGCCGTGGACCTACCACCACCAAGAAACACTTCACACTTTCCGTTCTCGGCTCGTGCGCGATGCTTCTTTGCGTCTCGAACCCCATGGATGCCCAGGAACGCCGTCCACTCCAAGTGGACGACATGTTTGCGATCAAGGGAGTCGGCGCCCCGGTGATCAGTCCGGATGGCGCCTGGATCGCGTATACGGTCAGCGAGACGAGCCTCGAAGACGAGCGCTCGGAGACCCGGATTTGGATGGTCTCCGCTGGGGGTGGTGATCCCATGCCGATGACGGCCGCCGGTAGCTCGGCGGGCAACCCCAAGTTTAGCCCCGATGGGAAGTACCTCTCCTTCACCGCCAGTCGGGGCGACACCGCCAGTCCGGGCGGGGGCAAGAATCAGGTATGGCTATTAGACCGCCGCGGAGGCGAGGCGCGCCAACTCACGGAGGTGGAGCAAGGGGTGGGCGGCTACTCCTGGTCGGCAGACGGAACTCGGCTGCTCCTTTCGATTCGGGATCCTGAGCCGGAAGACACGTGGGCGGGCGACAAGCCGAACGCCCCCCAGGCCCCGTGGGTCATCGACCGGCTCCGCTTCAAGCGGGACGGTGTCGGCTACCTGACGGGAAACCAACACACGCACCTCTACACGTTCGACGTCACGACCCAGGTCCTCACCCAGATCACGTCGGGAGACCACGATGAGTCTGCGGCAACCTGGAGCCCGGACGGGAACTACGTGGCTTTCGTCAGCAACCGCACGGATGAGCCCGACGGCAACGAGAACTCGGACATTTGGGTCGTTGGGGCCGATAATACCGATCAGGGACAGACTCTCCTGCAGGTGACCACCAACCCCGGCTCGGACTCCTCCCCCGCGTGGAGCCCCGACGGTAACTGGATCACGTACGTCACGGGGATCGAGCCCGACCTCATCTGGTACGCCACCGATCACCTCGCCATCGTCTCGTCCGAGGGAGGGCAACCCAGGCTGCTCACGCGTGAGCTCGACCGAAACGTAAGGGGACCCCGTTTCAGCTCGGATGGAGACCAGATCGTATTCCGCGTAGAGGATTCAGCAGAAAACCATCTGGTGAGCATGGACCTGGAAAGTCGCGAGATGAACCGGATCATCGACGGCCCTCTGAGCGTCGGGTCGTTCGCGCAAGGACCGGACGGTATGATCGCGACGCAGGTCGCGACCCTCGATCGTCCCAATGAGATCCATGTAGGCACCGGTGATCGGCTCCGCCGTGTGACGACGACGAATGACGCGTTCTTAGAGGGGATCGAGCTGGCCGAAGTGAAGAACGTCCACTTTCCCTCCAAGGACCGAACCGAAATCGAGGGATTCGTCACGCTACCGGTGGGTTATCAGGAAGGGCTCCGCTACCCGACGCTCCTACGTATTCACGGCGGACCGGTCAGCCAGTTTCGGCACGCCTTCAATTTCGAGGCCCAGCTGTTCGCGGCCAGTGGCTACGTGGTCGTGCAGACCAACCCGAGGGGCTCGTCGGGATACGGACAGGCGTTCTCCGCCGATCTGTGGGCGGAGTGGGGCGTTCGCGACTATGAAGACGTCGTAGCCGGCGTCGACTATACCATTGAACAGGGCTGGTCGGATGAGAACCGACTAGGCGTGGGAGGGTGGTCCTACGGAGGCATCCTCACCGATCACGTGATCACACAAACGGGTCGTTTCAGGGGAGCCATCACGGGTGCGAGCGAAGTGCTCTACATCGCCAACTACGGACACGACCACTACCAGCTCCAGTGGGAGAAGGAATTGGGCCTGCCGTGGGAGGGGGACAACCGTCAAGCGTGGGAGGACATCAGCCCGTTCAATAAGGTCGATCGGGTAACGACGCCCACGCTCATCATGGGCGGGGAGGAAGACTGGAACGTCCCCATTCAGAACAGCGAGCAGCTTTACCAGGCGCTCCGTAGGCTGGGCGTGCCCACGCAGCTCGTGGTCTATCCCGGGCAGAGCCACGGGCTGCGTCCCCCCTCGTATCAAAAGGACCGTTACGAGCGCTACCTGGCGTGGTACGACAAGTGGGTCAAGCCAGCGGTGAAGCCGATCACGGAACCTTGATGGCCAAGGACCGGGCCATCGCGCTCGTCCGGCGTTGATCACCCTCACGCCGATCCCGCGCGCGCTGCTTCCAGTCGACTCGACCGCGGCCGCTCAATTGAGCGCTCCCAACTACGACGAATTCCAGGGAGACCAGGAGGTCTGGGAAGTCATCCGGGCGAACCCCGAGAGCGCCCTGCGGGTCACCATGGCCCACTGTGACGTGGACGCGCCCACGCTGATCGGCGTGGCGGACTCGGAGGAGTCCCGGGCCCGGGCCGCCGCCAACATGGCCGAATTGATTTCCAGCGACCTGACGCGGGAGATACAGAATGCGCTCTGGGTCTACGAGATCGAAGACCCGAAGCCTCAGGGCATCCGCCAGATCGGCCTGGGCGGGATGGCCCGGACGGACGAGATCCGCACCGAGGCCACACCCGGAGGCTCGATCATCCGCAACGAGGGCATCCGTGAACCCAAAGCCCGCGGCCGAGCCGACTTGATCCGAGCCACGGGAGCGATCATCGGTACCGTGAACAACGCGATCGACGACGCCGCGGGGCGAATCCAGGAGGCACTTGAGGCTCATGCGAGAGGCGTCCCCGCAGACTTGGAGGTCGATGATCATGCCGGATACCGGCACCGTGTCTGGATCGTCGCGGAGGAGACCGCCGTGCGACGGTTCCAGGACCTCTTGGCGGAAGAGCCGCACGCGTACGTCGCCGACGGTAACCACCGCAGCGCAGCCGCCGCCATGCTCGGGTACGAGCACTTTCTGGCGGTCTTCTTTCCGGCCCGAAGCATGGGGATCGATCCGTATAATCGGCTGGTGAGGGAGGCCGCAGACAACCCCTCGGTGGACGGACTCATGACAGCGCTCAAGGCGCGGTTCGCGTTCGAGGACACTCCAACACCCGGCGCCTACCAGCCCAGCGAGACACACCGAATCGGATTCTATGCGCCCGAGCGGGGTTGGATGAGCCTCCAGCCCCTCCCCGGAACGTTCGATCCCGAGGACGCCTCAGGAGCGATAGACGCCGACATCGTCCAGAAGAATCTCTTCGAACACGTTTTCGGAATCGCCGACCCCCGCGACGAGCGCCTCACCTTCGTGGGAGGCAACAAGGACGCCGCCTGGCTACAAAGCGAGGTCGACGAGGGGCGGGCGGCCTACGCGGTCACGCTGCCGCCGGTCACCATGGCGCAGTTCATCGAGGTGTGCCGCCAGAGCCGCCACATGCCCCCCAAATCGACATGGTTCGTGCCGAAGATCCGGAGCGGCCTGGTCATGGCGCTCTTGGACTGAGCCCGCGCATACTTGCGTATGACAAGCACCGATCAGCGGGGTCCGTTGAGGATCGCGGTCAGCGGCATACCTCGGGGATATCGGTTCCCTGAGGCAGACGGGACCTGGCTTCAAGAAAGCCATCGAGAACAGATTCTCGACATTTCGCCTCGTATTGAACTAGTAGAAATCCCGGCGCATCGAGTCACGAACGTTGAAGGGATCGAGATAGTTCTGGCCGAAGGGGGTAACCGCACGAATTACCCGGGGGAGCTCGATAGAAAGGACTACGAGGCCTTTTTCACCCCCAGCCTCAAATGGGTACAACTCTGCAGCACAGGCTTCAGCGACAACGTCACTGAGAGTATCGTTGAGGGTCACGTCACGCTGACCAACGCCCCTGGTCTGCACACAGTACCCATTGCCGAGAGCGTACTGGCGGCCATGCTCGACCATGCCAAGAACTTCGGGCAACGAAGAATCGACCAACAGGCGCACGCCTGGCGGCGATTGGATAACGATGAGTTGTGTGGCAGAACGGTGCTGATCATCGGACTCGGAAACATCGGCAAGGCCGTGGCCCGTTTGTGCGGTGCATTCGAGATGACGGTAATGGGGACCAAGCGGAGGGTGGAACCGGTGGCGAATGTCGACACCGTATTCGCTACCAACGAACTCGCGGGCCATCTGCCTTCAGCCGATTACATCGTGATCGCTGCCCCGCTCACTGCAGAAACCGAATGCCTGCTGGACGACGAAGCCTTCGCCGCCATGAAATCGTCCGCCTATCTGGTCAATGTCGGGCGAGGTCGAATCATCGAGGAATCTGCGTTGATAGCGGCGCTCGAGGAGCAGCGAATCGCCGGCGCTTACCTCGACGCTTTCGACCACGAACCACTGGACGATAAGCATCCGTTGTGGAACATGGACAAGGTCTTCATCGTGCCCCACGACAGCCATTCGTCACCCTATATAGGGGACAGAATGGTGGACATTTTCTGCGACAATCTTCGGCGCTATGTGGCGGGGGAGCCGCTACTCAATATCTGTGACCCGCAAAGAGGTTACTGAGTACGATTCCGTTGGCGGGCCAGGGCCGTGAGGTCAGGTTATCCTCGAGACCAGATACAGGACCGTCATCCCGCCCAACAGCGCGAGGCCCAAGTAGGACAAGGCCAACATGGCGCGGCCAGGCCTCGCATCCTGGGGGACATCGTCGGAGGTCATCGCCCTCAGGTTCAGGTATCCCAAAACGGGGGCGGTGGCAAACGAGAAAATGGTCGCGAAATCGATCATCGGCGTCAGGTTCTGGGTGAACAGACTCAAGCCGAGCACGTTCAACACTCCGAACGCGACGAGCATCACCCAATATCCTCGTCCGGGGGAGCGGTCGCGGCCCGGTTCCTCTTCCCCCCGGATATTCGGCAGGCATCGATCCAGGACTCGCGGATAGCCGTCGATTATTACGAGGACCGACGAGAACACGGTGGTCAGGACTGCCACCATGACCACCGGACGTGTCCAGTCACCGAGCATGCTCGTGTAAAGCTCCACGAGCTGTGTGCTGAACGCCGGCCCAGCCTCGCTGAACGTCTCACCGGATCCATGCATGACCACCGCACCGAGCATGAGAAAAGCGAGGGCAAAGAACGCCGTAGCCACGTACCCGATCCTGAAGTCGAGGACCACCACTTCCACGCTCGAGCGCTCCCCGACGGTTCGGTCCTTGGCAAGCGTCCACAGTGAGCTCATGACCGACATGTCGACCGGCGCCGGCATGAAACCGACCAGAGCGAGGATGAACCCGAGGGGCAAGGCTCGCATCGCCAATGGAGAGAGCGACAACGTGGACAAATCCGCTCGCGGCACCGCGATCGCCGCCGCCACCAGCGTGGAGACAGCGAGGACAACCACTACCGCCTTGATCACGAGATCCAGGCCACGAAACCGACCGGCGGCCAGCAGTAGCGAACACGCGACGTACACCGACCCTCCGATCACCCATACGGGAGGAGCACTCGGACCCAGCGTGAACTGGATCAGAAACGCCAGCAGGAGAAGGAGTGCGACTTGGTGTATCACCGCGGTCACGAGCGTCATGACGAAGTAGAGCCACAATGCCCAGCGCCCGATCCGTCGATATCCCTCCACGAGGCTTCGCCCCGTGGCGGCGGAGTAGCGAGGCCCGTACTCGAAGAACGGATACTTGAGGATCAGGGCGAACAGGATGACGCCCGCAAGGCCGAAACCCGCGAGGGCCCCCGCGCGTGTCGATTGGACGAGGTGCGATACGCCGATCGCCGTCGCCGCCCACATCAGGCCCGGGCCGAAGGCCCTCCAAAAACCTACTGGCAAGCTCATCGGCACAACGTGAGGGGGCGGCACATAACAGGCAACCAGGGATCCCTCCCCGCGAGCCCCAGCGCGAGCCTCCGCTTGCCGTGACACCCTCTTCGTCGACAACTTCGCACGCTCTCGGGTACCGGTGGCGCCGATCCCCCCGCACCCTCGACACACAACACACCGATCTGGAGTCCGTCGATTGATCTCATTAGCCGGTAAGACCGCGATCGTCACAGGTGCGGCCCGTGGCATCGGTGCGGCGTGCGCCCGTGCCTTCGCCGAGCACGGCGCCCGGGTGGTGATGGCAGACATCCTCGCGGAGCAGTGCGCCGCGAGCGCGGAGTCCATTTCCGAGGATACCGGAGCGGACACGACAGCCATCGAAATCGACGTGAGCCAGGAGGCCGACTGTGAGGCGCTGCTCGCTGACTGCGTCGAGCGCTTCGGCCAGTGCGACATCCTGCTCAACAACGCCGGTATCATCGCGCAGGGCTCGATCCTCGACGTCTCTACGGACGACTTCGATCGAGTTCTAGCGGTCAACCTGCGGGGCGCATTCCTGCTGAGCCGGCTTGTTGCAAACCACATGGTGGACCGAGGCATTCAAGGCACGATCATCAACATGTCGTCCACCAACGCCGTGGTGACCATCCCCGATCAGCTCGCCTACGCGACGTCGAAAGGAGGTGTGGCGCAACTCACGAAGGTCATGGCGATGGAGCTCGCCGCCCATGACATCCGTGTCAACGCGATCGGCCCGGGCTCCATCTCCACCGACATGCTGAACGTCGTCATGCAGGACGACAGCGCTCGCAGGAGGATCCTGTCCCGGACGCCAATGGGAAGGCCCGGAGATGCGTCAGAGGTCGCTTCCGTGGCGGTCTTCCTCGCCAGCGACTACGCGTCTTATGTGACGGGGCAGACGATTTATCCGGATGGGGGGCGGCTCGCGCTCAACTACACCGTGCCGCTGCGCGAGGACGGTTGAGCCGGCCGGAGCGGCCCGGTACGGCTCACGTAGACTGATGCCCGAAGCACGCCTGGCCATCGACATCGGAGGCACGTTCACGGACGTGGTTCTGGAGCTAGATGGACGCCACGTCACGGCCAAGGTCCTCACGACGCCCCGAGCTCCCGAGCTGGGGGTGATGGCGGGATTCGAGAAAGTCCGGGCTCTATCGGGTGTCGACCCCGCCCAGATCCGCCTAGTCATCCACGGAACGACGCTGGCCACCAACGCGCTCATCGAGCGCCGAGGGGCGAAGACCGCCCTCGTGGTGACCTCGGGTCACCGCGACGCATTGGAAATGGCCCACGAGAACCGATTCGAGCAGTACGATATCGGCGTTGATCGTCCGGTCCCGCTTGTGCCGCGATACCTGCGCATTCCTGTGGAGGAACGCATCGACAGAAACGGTGACGTGCTGGTGCCTCTGGACGAGGACTCCGTCCGTGCGCTGGTGCCGGTGCTCGTCGACAATGAGGTCGAGTCGGCGGCGGTGGGGCTCCTCCATGCCTACGCGAATCCTCGGCACGAGCAGCGAGTCCGGGACCTGCTCCGAGAGGCCCTGCCGTCGCTGCCCATCACGCTCGCCTCGGAGGTCTGCCCGGAGGTGCGGGAGTATGAGCGCCTGTCCACGGCATGCGCCAACGCCTATGTGCAGCCCCTCATGTCCCGCTACCTGGTGTCTCTTGCCGATGCGCTCAGGGAGGCACGAGTCGCGTGCCCGTTCCTCCTCATGACCTCCGGCGGTGGCCTCACGACCCTCGAGACGGCGACGGCGTTTCCGATTCGCCTGGTGGAGTCCGGACCGGCGGGCGGAGCGATCCTTGCCAGCCATGTGGCGCGCCAGTGTGGCCTGGACCGGGTGATCTCCTTCGACATGGGCGGCACCACCGCAAAGCTCTGCATCGTGGACGGCGGGCAGCCGCTGAGCTCACGTCACTTCGAGGTCGCCCGTAGCTACCGCTTCAGAAGGGGGAGCGGCCTCCCGGTGCGGGTCCCCGTCATAGAGATGGTGGAGATCGGTGCGGGGGGTGGCTCCATCGCGTCGGTGGACACCATGGGCCAGATCAGGGTCGGTCCACTGAGCGCCGGCTCTGAGCCCGGTCCGGCCTCGTACGGGCGAGGAGGTACCCTGCCCACGGTCACCGATGCGGACGTGGCCCTGGGCAGGCTCGATCCCGGCCGCTTCGCCGGCGGCTCGATCAGCATCGATCCGTCGCTGGCGAAGAGCGCCGTGGCGACCCATGTAGGAGCTCGCCTCGGTCTCGAGGAGGGCCTCGCCGCGTACGGCATCAGCGAGATGGTGGACGAGAACATGGCGAACGCCGCCCGCACCCACGCCATCGAGTGGGGCAAGGGGGTCGACGGGCGGGCCATGGTGGCCTTCGGCGGCTCCGCCCCCATCCATGCGGCCCGCCTCATCGAAAAGCTTGATCTGGATCGCGTACTGGTGCCCAACCACGCGGGCGTCGGGTCCGCTGTGGGCTTCCTGCTGGCGCCCATCTCCTACGAGGTGGTGCGCAGCCGGTACATGCGGCTCTCGGCGTACGAGCCGCACCTCATGGAGTCGGTCCTGTCCGAGATGCTCGCGGAGGCCCAGGCGGTCGTGGCACAAGGAGCACCGGATGCGGCCACGGTCAGCACGGCTCAGGCCTTCATGCGGTACGTCGGCCAGGGGCACGAGATCGGAGTGCAGATCCCAGACGATATCCGGGACGACGGGCAAGCCGGTGGGGCGCTACTCCGCCAATCCTTCGACGACGCCTACGCAGAACTGTATGGTCGCACGATCCCAGGCCTCGATGTGGAGGTCCTGAGCTGGACGCTGGTGGTCTCCACTACCACGTCGGCGGTCGCTCCACTGGAGGCGCCGCCCGCATCACCCTCCATGCCGACGCCCACAGGAACGAGTGAGCTCGTCGAAGACGGCTCGGGCGGAAGTGTGGAGGCTGACGTCTTCTCCCGCTCGGACCTGGCACCCGGCGTGTCGCTGGAGGGCCCGGCACTCATCGTGGAGGATCAGACCACCACCGTGGTACCCACCGGCTTCGAGGCTCGGGTGGCCGCGGGCGGCTATCTCGTGCTCACCAGGATCACCGAGGAGGGCACGAGTGAGCGTCCCGTGGATTCGTCGGACGGCCTCGGGCCTCAGGACGGGAGAGAGAGCACTGGCCTCGATCTCCTCCACGACCAGATCATGTGGAGCCGGCTCCTCTCGGTGGTGGAGGAGCAGGCCCAAACCCTCGTGCGGACGGCCTTCTCCACGCCTGTACGGGAGGCGGGCGACCTGTCAGCCGGGGTCTTCGACCTCTCCGGGCGAATGCTGGCCCAGGCAATCACGGGGACGCCCGGTCACGTGAACGCTATGGCGGAGTCGGTCGGGCACTTCCTGGAGCGATTCCCGGTGGCGTCGCTGAGGGACGGCGACGTGCTCATCACCAACGATCCATGGAAGGGCACGGGGCACTTGAACGACTTCACCGTGGTGACACCCACCTTCCGTAACGGCGAGGCCGTGGCCCTATTCGCCGCGACGAGTCACATCGCCGACGTAGGGGGACGTGGCTTCGGTCCCGACGCCAACCAGGTCTTCGAGGAAGGGATACGCATTCCAATCAGCTACCTGATGCGTGGCGGGCAGGTCGACGCGACCCTCATCGAGCTCATCCGGGCCAACGTCCGTGATCCCGACGTGGCCGAAGGCGACCTCTACTCCCTGGTGGCGTGCAACCGGACTGGGTGCGAGCGCCTGGTGGCGATGATGGACGAGTTCGGGCTCGCCGATCTCGAGCGACTCGCCGACTTCATCATCGAGCGGTCGCGTCTGGCGATGCTCGAGCGCATTCGAGAGATCCGACCCGGTCGCTACAAGCACCAAATGCGCATCGACGGCTACGACCAAGAGATCGACCTGGTGTGCACGCTTGAAGTGTCCGCCGACGGGATCGAAGTCGACTTCGACGGCACGTCACCCATCTCGAACCGAGGGATCAACGTGCCGGTCACTTACACGAGGGCCTACGCGTCCTTCGGGGTCCGATGCGTGGTGGGATCCGAGATCCCAAACAACGCGGGATCCCTAGGCACCATCCATGTGACCGCGCCCCGTGGCTCGATCCTCAACGCGCCGGATCCGGCCGCGGTATCGGCTCGCCACGCTGTGGGCCAAATGCTCCCCGATGTCGTCCTCGGGTGCCTCGGCCAGGCCCTGGAGACACCGGTCCCGGCCGAAGGCGCGTCGTGTCTGTGGAACCCCGTCCTCATGGGCGGAGCCGGGCTCACCGGCGAACACTCCTATGGGGACGCCGACCCCTTCGTGGTGAACCCCTTCCACACGGGTGGCACCGGGGCGAGGCCCGGCAAGGACGGCCTGTCCGCCACGGCGTTCCCCTCCGGGGTGAGGAGCACCCCCATCGAGATCACCGAGACGGTGGCTCCGCTGGTCTTTTGGCGGAAGGAGTACATCACCGACTCCGGGGGGCCGGGCCGACACCGGGGGGGCCTGGGGCAGGTGATGGAGATCGCCCATGCGGACGGCTCTCCTTTCGCCATCTCCAAGATGTTCGACAGGGTCAGCAATCCCGCTCGCGGACGGGACGGGGGTGGGCCGGGCGCCACGGGCCGAGTCTACCTGCAAGACGGCAAGGAGCTCAGAGGAATGGGCCGGGACGTCGTGCCCCCCGGCGGGAGATTGGTGCTCGAGACGCCCGGGGGCGGAGGACTGGGCGATCCCGCCGAGCGGGACGCTTCAGAGGTGCGCGACGACGTCCTGAACGGATACGTCTCCGAAAACGCCGCCCGGGAAGTGTACGGGGATAGCTAGCACGCACCGGGACCTAACGGTCCTAGCCCCTCAGTCGACCGTCGCCCAGCACTCGATCTCGACCTTCGCACCCAGCGCGAGGCCATCCGCGCCGAAAGCGCTGCGAGCGGGCTTAGGCCCCGGAAAGTACTCGGCGTAGATCTCGTTCATGGCCGGCCATTCGCTCATGTCGTCGATCATGGCCGTGCACTTCACGACGCGGTCCATGGAGGATCCGTAGCGCTCGAGGACCGTCTTGATGTTCTCGAGGGTCTGGCGTGTTTCGGCCTGAATGCCACCCTCCACCACAGCCATCGTGCCCGGCGCAGCACCGAGTTGGCCGGACAGATAAAGCATGTTCCCGACCCGCACCGCCTCCGAAAACGGAAGGCCGGCCGCGCGCCGCTCCGGGGTGGATAGGAACTCGACTTCGGGTGCGGCCCCCGACGCTCCCTGGGCGTTCGCGGCATCGGGCGTCGTGCCCTGGCAAGCCGATAGGCTGAAGGCCAGTGCGGCCGTCGCGAGCATGGTCACTCTCATCCTAGTTCTCCTCTAGCAGTCATCGCCTCTAGCGATAATCCTCCCGAACCGGCGCGAACACGTCCAAGATCCTACAGGGGGTACGGGCCACCCCGGTGTGCGGCACGTCGGGCGGTACGACGAAGATGTCACCCGCATTCAGGATGTGGGGGGTCCCGTCGACCACCAGCTCGAACGTCCCCTCCAGCACGTTCACGATCTGTTCATGCGGGTGTGAGTGCTCAGGCAGCGGGCAATCGGGGTCGATCTCCCAGTACACGTGGGTCGTACGCTCACTGTGGATGAAGCGGCCCCGGAAACCCGGCATCACCTCTCTGACCTCTATGTCTTCCACCCTCATGATGTCCGACCTCCATCGGTCTTGGTGACCTACTCCTCGACACGCTTGAGCACGTAGTGCCCAGTCGCCTGATCCACATGCAGCTCCACGCCCCGGCCGCCCTCGACCACGAAGGTGTAGTGCGTCGTACCACTCGCGAACGTCGTCCCTTCCCGGTGGCTGATGACGCTCCGCTCATCACCGTCGCCGGACGTCAGCACGCCGTCGGCATCCACGCGGACCGCCTGGGTCATCCTGCGACCGCGCGCCTGGCCTTCATAGGTGCCCTCCAGCGCTCCGAGATCTCCGCGGTACATGCTCACCGGTGGTTCACTGTGACCGAGTAGGCACTCCGCGATCTGGTCGGCCACCCAAGCGGGCCCCGGCGGCCCATTCGTATTGATGAGTACGACGACGGAGAGGTCGTCGTCCGGGTAGTATCGGCTGGCAGACTGGTATCCCGGGATGCCCCCTCCGTGCATGATCACGCGACCCGCAGGCGTCGTCATGTGCACCAAACCCATGGCGTATCGTAGAGTCGCTCCATGGGGGAGAGCCCGCGGTGTGATCATCATGCGGTACGCTTCCGGCGACAGCACCCGCTCACCATGAAAGGCGCGCAGCCAGGTCAGCTGGTCCCCCACGGTGGAGCACAACGAGCCGGCGGCGTAAGGCCATAGGTGGTTGAGGTACTCCTTGAGCTGCAGTCCTTCAGGGCCCCGATCGTACCCGTGGGCCCGATTCGGGACGATCGCCGTCGAGCTGCAGTACGAACTATCGTCCATGCCCAGGGGCCCGAAGATGTTCTCCTCGAGGTACTCCTCATAGGACTGTCCCGAGACCTCCTCGATGATGAGGCCGAGGAGGAAGTAGCCCGAGTTGTTGTAGATCAGTGCTTCTCCAGGAGCGAAGTCGAACGGCGTCGCCCCGATGAGCGTGACCAGTGAATCTCTGGGGTGAGCCTCCGTCCCGATCGCGTCGAAGCTGTCCATCTCGGTGTAGCCCCGCATACCCGACGTGTGATCGAACAGTCGGCGGAGGGGAATCTCGTGTCCCTGCGTGTCGAACTGCGGGAGGTACTCGGTCACGTCGGCGTCGAGGTCGATCTTGCCCTGCTCCCAGAGCTTGAGCACCGCCGCCGCCGTGAACTGTTTCGTGATCGAGCCGATCTCATGGACCGCGCCCTCGGGCATCGGGACGTCGAATTCCAGATCCGCGTACCCGTAGGCCTCGAACAGCAGCGTTTCGGCTCCACGCATCACACCCACGCTCACCCCCGCCACCTGGGCCGAGTCGATCAGAGTCGAGGCGAGCGAGTCGACATAGGAGGCGAGATCAGCCTGTTGCGAATGGAGGGCCGTGGCGGACGCTTGTAGCATGGCGGCCGCCGAGACGGCCACAAGGGTCGATCGGAACGACATCGAAGCTCCCTCTTTGAGAAATGGGGCACCAAACATGAGGGAGTCGAAAGCCGGTCGCAAACGGTCGTCAGGACGGCTCCGCTCCGCGGCCTTCCTCGGTACCGACCGTTCCGCCGAGGTCCGCCTCCGGGGGCGCCGATCGACGGGCGTCGACGCCGTACTTGATCGACTGATAGAGACGCCTCTCCTGAGAGGCATCCCTCGCTCGCCTCCGGTTCCGAACGTGGACGAGGTGAACAGTCGAAGACATGGCGATCAGAGCGGCGGTCGCGATCCCAACGGCGGACGCCGTTTGAAGGGATCCCGAAGTGGGTCTCGAGACCGCCATCAATACCAAGCCGGCGAGCCCCTCCAACACGGCGAGGACCACAGCCGCCGGCGCGGTAATCCGTGCGCGGGCCTTGAGCACTGCCGACAAAATGGCGAAGCCTCCGAAGAGAAAAAGGAGGATCAGAAGGCCAACATCAGACATGCCCGAACCCCTCGCAGGACCTCGGGGTGAATACGCCTACGGTACGATCCGAAGAATACGGTCGTCGTCGTCGTCGGGGCGACCGCGCCCGTCTCGGTTGCTCGTGGCGAGATACACCACCCCGTCGGGCGCCACGAGAACGTCCCGGAGACGCCCAAACTCGCCCCGATACAGCGTCTCCCGCTCGACGACGCTTCGCCCATCGTCCGAGAGTGTCAGCCGGAACATCGCCGTCCCCGTGAGCGACGTGACCAGAAGGCTTCCACGCCATCCCTGCATCCGGTCGTGGTCGTAGTATGCCAATCCCGAGACGCCCTCCGTCGGCGTCCAGGCCTCTAGCGGCTCCTCGACGTCGTTGCTCTGACAGTACGCCTCCTCACCCGAGGTATCCCCGTCACAGAAGCCGTGTACGTCGGGCCATCCGAAGTTTCCGCCCCTGACGACTCGGCTGACCTCGTCGTTGTCGTTCGGGCCGTGCTCCGCGATGTACAGATCACCGCTCCTCGGATGAAAGACGATGCCCTGTGGATTCCGGTGGCCGTACGAGTAGACCAAGGAGCCGAACGGGTTGCCGGGCGCCGGCTGTCCGTCGAGCGTAACGCGCAGGATCTTCCCCGCCGTCGAAGCCAAGTCCTGGGCCAACTCGGTCCGTCCCGCGTCCCCCGTGGTCATATAGAGCAAGCGGTCCGGGCCGACAGCCAGACGGGAACCATTGTGATTTCCGCGCCCTGGAACCCGGTCGATCAGAACTTGCGGCGCGACCAACTCGGTGCCCTCGTATGTCATCCGGATCAAGCGGTTCTCGATGCCACCCCCTGCATCGTAGGAGTGGGCGAAGTACACGTACGGCTGCTCGTCGAAATCTGGATGGAAGGCCATCCCCATGAGGCCGCTCTCGCTCTGCTCGTGGACCTCGATGAGGCCTACGCGAGTCAGGGCTCCCGTGACGGGATCGACGCGCGATACCCCTCCCGGCCGCTCCGTCACCCAGATAGCGTCGTCCGGACCCCACGCGAGGTCCCAAGGAGTGTCGAGGCCCGAGACCACGGTCTCGACTTGGAATGTGGAGGTCGACACCTCCGGCACGGAACATCCGGGAAGAGTCGAGACGAGCGACATCACCACTCCGAGTGACGCCCCCGTGCCGCGAGCCGCCGCCCTGAACGAACGACAGCGATTCACTTCGGTGCGCTTGTCGGCCATGGTCCACTCCTCTCCGGTAACGGGGATGCACCCGAAGTATGGACGGTGCGCCGAGACGCTGGCAATGGAATCCGTGTGATTTCCGGCGACCCGGAGCGCACTTCGACGCGGTCGGATGTTGCGCGAAGCCCGCCCGTGGCACAGCCTTGCACCGCAACACAGGCCTCCTGCACGCTGCACGACGGCTGTGAAGAGTCCCAAGACGACGGTGGAGCGACAGTGACCGATACCCCCGAGACACCCGCGACCGTCGGTGGGCCGGACGGCAAGAACCCCCGTGCGGGAGACTACTGGCGGAAAAACCTCCAGTACTTGGGAATCCTCCTGGCCGTGTGGTTCGCGGTCTCCTACGGTGCCGGAATCCTCTTCGTCGAGCAGCTCAATCGCATACGTATTCCGGGCACCGGCTTTCCTCTCGGCTTTTGGTTCGCCCAGCAAGGCTCCATCTACGCGTTCATGGTCCTGATCTTCGTATACGTCTTCCTCATGAATCGGCTGGACCAAGAGTTCGATGTCGATGAGGGTGGCGAGTGATGACCGTCCAGGCGTGGACCTTCGTGCTGGTAGGCCTGTCGTTCGCCCTCTACATCGGGGTGGCCATCGCGACCCGCGCGAACTCCACGAAGGAGTTTTACGTGGCGGGGTCCGGTGTTTCTCCGCTCGCTAACGGGATGGCGACAGCCGCCGATTGGATGTCGGCCGCATCGTTCATTTCGATGGCGGGTCTCATCGCCTTTCGGGGCTACGACGGTTCGGTCTACCTCATGGGCTGGACCGGCGGCTATGTGCTCCTTGCTCTCCTGCTCGCCCCCTACTTGCGGAAATTCGGCGCGTACACCGTTCCCGACTTCGTCGGTGACCGGTACTACTCACAGACGGCCCGGATCGTCGCCGTCGTGTGCGCCATCTTCGTGTCCTTCACCTACGTGGCCGGACAGATGAGAGGGGTGGGCATCGTCTTTGGGCGCTTCCTCGAAGTACCGGTGGAGATCGGCGTGGTCATCGGCATGGGCATCGTCTTCTTCTACGCCGTGCTCGGTGGCATGAAGGGCATCACCTACACACAGGTCGCCCAGTACTGCGTGTTGATCTTCGCCTATTTGGTCCCGGCCATTTTTCTTTCTCTTATGATCACCGGGAACGCCATCCCTCAGTTCGGCTTGGGTGGAGTGGACCTGGAGAGCGGAACGTTCCTCCTCGACCGGCTGAACGGACTCCACGAAGAGTTGGGATTCGCCGCGTATACGTCCGGCACCAAGTCCACGATCGATGTCTTCTTTATCACTGCCGCACTCATGGTGGGCACCGCGGGGCTCCCACACGTGATCATCCGCTTCTACACGGTGCCTAAGGTGAGGGACGCGCGGATCAGCGTCGGCTGGGCGCTGATGTTCATCGCCCTCCTGTACACCGCAGCCCCTGCCGTCGCCGTATTCGCCAGAACCAACCTCCTGAATACCGTTTCCGAGCAACCGTACGCGGAGATGCCCGAGTGGTTTACGAAGTGGGAATCCACTGGACTCATCTCGTTCGAGGATCGCAATGGAGACGGCCTCATCCAGTTCGTGGGACCGGACGCACGGGACGCCACCGGAGCCTCCATCGCAAACGAGCTCACCATCGATCAGGACATCATGGTTCTGGCGAACCCCGAGATTGCAGGGCTCCCGAACTGGGTGATCGGGCTGGTCGCTGCGGGAGGCCTGGCCGCCGCGCTGTCGACGGCCGCGGGACTACTCCTCGTTGTGTCGGCGGCCATAAGCCACGACCTCCTCAAACGCGGGATCAAGAAGGACATCAGTGAGAGAGGAGAGTTGATCGCCGCAAGAGTCAGTGCCGGCGTGGCCGTCGTAATCGCCGGATACCTGGGGATCAATCCGCCTGGATTCGTCGCCGAGGTCGTTGCGTTCGCCTTCGGCCTCGCGGCCGCTTCGTTCTTCCCGGCCATCATCCTCGGCATCTTCTCGAAGCGCATGAACCGGGAGGGCGCGATCCTCGGAATGATCTCCGGAATCACGCTGACGGCAGGCTATATCGTCTACTTCAAGTTCATCAACCCGGCTGCGAACACGGCTGAGTATTGGTGGTTCGGAATCTCACCGGAGGGGATCGGCACGCTGGGCATGCTCGTCAACCTCGCCGTAGCGCTGACGGTGTCCCGCTTCACGCCCCCGCCCCCGGAAGAGATCGTACACATGGTCAACAGAATACGTGTACCGCGGGGAGCCGGAGCGGCACACGAGATCAGTGCGTAGGACCACTGCTTTTGGCGGGGCCGTTGCCTGCTTTGTCCTAATCGTCGTTTTCGCTGCAACTGGGCGGGTTTCGGGGCAGACTCGGGCCTAGCCAACAGCCACGAACGCCGCCGGGCCCCGGGTCTCAGTTCGCTGGTGGAGCTCGCCAAGCGTGCCTCCCGGCTTGGCCTGTGCAGCCTACTACGCACCCCTAGGGTTTTCGGGCCGGCGGGCCTGACCGTCGAGGGACTCGAGACACTGGCTGCGGGTGACCGCCTGGCTTTCACCGTCGGAGACAGGAGCTTGGCAGGAGATGTGACGTACATTCGATATCCCCGAAACCTGGCGGGAACTCTGGGCGATCTGAACGATGGGGCGCTCTTCGTAGAGATGGAGCCGAGTGGCGGAGAAGGTTGGAGCTGCGGCGTGTGGATCTCGGCGTACGGAGTCGACGCCGACGAGACAGCCGCGCTCCAGAGCCAGCTGACGGCCTTGGCGGACCGGGTGTTCGGTTGACATATGGCCTCAGCCGAGGCATACCCACGAGATGTCCGAGCCGACCCCCGACCAAATTTCCTTCGACCTGACTCCCCAGGAGTTCGGGCGGCTGGGAGAGCGCCTCACCGAATTGATGATCGAGGCCTTCGAGGCCGAACGCTCAGAGCCAGTGCTCCGTTCGGTCTCCGGACCCGAGCTCCGCGCTCTGCTGGATGAGCCTCTGCCTCAGGTAGGCACGACGCCGGACGACATCCTCACGCAGTGGCGGGACAACGTGCTTCCGTACTGCCGCCGGAACGGGCACCCTCGATTCTTTGGCTATGTATGCACGACCGCCGACCCTCTCGGGGTTCTGGCGGACGCGATGGCTTCGGCTCTCAACCAGCCCGTCACCGCGTGGCGGTCGGCGCCCGCCGCCACCGAGATCGAACGACTCGTGGTTCGGTGGCTCGACAACCTCGTGGGTTTCGGGGGTGAGGGAAGTGGGCTCCTGGTGAGCGGTGGCTCATCCGCGAACTTCCACGCGATGGCCTGTGCCGTGACCCGGGCCGAACATCGAGCGGGGCTTCCACCAGGCTCCCGACATCGACTGAGCATCTACCTCTCCAAGGAGGGGCATGTGTCGATGCGTAAGGGCGCACAACTCCTGGGCGTGCCGCCCTCGCAAGTCCGCCTTCTGGAGATCGACGCGCTGCGGCGCCTTCGGCCCGACGCCCTGAGGCACGCCTTGGAAGAGGATCGAGCCGCCGGGCTCGTGCCGGCCTTGATCGGTCTGTCCGCCGGTACGGCGAACACGGGGGCCATCGATCCGCTGGACGAGGTCGCGGATATCGCCGAGGAGCACGACGCATGGCTCCACATCGACGGAAGCTACGGTGCGCCCGCAGTTCTCACGGAGGAGTACGCCTGGATGGCCCGGTCCTTCGAGCGGGCCGACTCTCTGTCGCTGGATCCCCACAAGTGGCTCTTCGCACCGGCGGACGTAGGCTGCATCCTGATCCACAACGACGAGGACGCCCGCAGGGCCTTCACGCTGTACAGCGAGTACACCGAGATCACCCAGACGGACCCCATCGAGCGCTACGCTCTCTTCGACCGAGGCCTGGAGATGTCGCGGCGCTTCCGGGGACTCAAGGTGTGGACCATCCTCAAGGCGCGGGGCGTCGAAGGGCTCAGGGGCGCCATCTCACACGACATCGCCCTGAGGAGACATCTCGACCAAAGGATCGCGGATCACCCCCGCCTCGAGTCTCTCGGATCCGAGTTGAGCATCTCCTGCTTCCGATACGTGCCGGAAGGGGCCACAGACGGGAGAGCCGTCGACGCGGCCAACCGGACGATCATCGAAACGCTGGTACGGGAGGGACGTTGCTACATGTCACCGACCACCCTGGAAGGGAAGTATTCGCTCCGGGCCTGCATCGTGAGCTTTCGAACCCAGCAGAGCGACGTGGACTTTCTGGTGGATGAGGTCTTGCGGGTCGGGGCCCTCGCCGCCCCCTGAAGTCACTCCGGTTGCTTGCCAGAGTGTCTCCAACTCCCGATTCTTCCAATCCGTGCATCGCCTGTCGCGTCGCCCCCTCGACTCGGGACGGCCGGCCCATTCGCTGGCGGAGACTGCGAACAGATGGAATTCGTATTGAGAGACCTACGCTTGGCCGTGGGAGCCGACCGTGGTGACGTCCTCAAATTGGTGATGGTGCACGGTGCCAAGTTGGCATTGGGAGGCGTGGTTCTCGGGCTTCTGGGCGCGGCCACCCTGAGTCGCATCATGGCGAGCCAGCTGTACGGCGTAGAGGCGATCGACCCGGGAACCTTCGCGCTGGTGGCCGTCGTACTGTCGTCCGTCGCCATGGTAGCCACCTACATACCGGCCCATCGGGCCGCGCGAATCGATCCGATGACAGCACTCCAGGCGGAGGGCCGGTAGAGTCCACATGGCCGAAGCCGCCGCGCCCGAAACCGACTGGTGGGCCAAGGGCCTCCTATTCGAGAACTGCAACTGTCAGGTCATTTGCCCCGGCCACGTCCACTTTTCCAATAGCTGCACGCACGAGCGCTGTATCGGATACTGGGCGATACGGTTCGACGAGGGGTCGTATGGAGGCGTCGCTCTCGACGGAGTGCGCGCGGTCATCGCCTACGACTGCCCCTCCCACATGATCTCAGGTGACTGGACAGAGGTCGTGATCATCGACGAGCGCTGCTCGGATGCGCAGTGGTCCGCAACCGAAGCCATCCTCACGGGGCGAGCGGGTGGACCCTGGGAAGTGTTGGATCGTTTCGTGGGACGGCGGCTTCCAACCCGTGCGCTTCCGATCGAGATCGCCGACGAAGGTGCGGTGAAGAAAATCGTCGTCGAAGGACTCCTCGAGGGGACGATCGAGGAAATACGCGGCAAGGACCGCGATCAGCCGGTGACGTTTCAGAACATGTTCAATCAGATCCATGCCCCCGAGCAGATCATCGCCCGCGGTGACACGGCCTATGATGACGGCGACATCGCGGTCACTATGGAAGGCACGCACGCACTCTACAGTAATTTCGACTGGTCGGTGAGCGCCGAGTGAGTGGGGCAACGGGTCTATTCGTAGCCACCACCGCGTGGATGATCATGATGACGGTCATGATGGCGCCCTCGACCCTTCCGTGGTTGTCCGGCTTCGCGGCCATGTCACGCGATCGGGAGTCCGGCGCCATGAGGCGCGGATGGGTCGTGCTCTTCGGGCTCGGGTATCTGATGGTGTGGGCTGGCTTCAGCGTCCTGGCTGCGTCCCTCCAGATGGGATTGAGAAGCTGGACCCTGCTGGAAGACACACTGGCGGTGACGGCACCCCTTGGAGCACTGCTTCTCATCGGAGCGGGCGTCTACCAGGTGACCCCGGCCAAGGTCGCATGCCTCCGACACTGCAGGACACCGTTGAGCTACTTCTTGTCGCACTGGAAGAATGGACCGGGTGGGGCCTTCCGGATGGGAATCTCCCACGGTGCGTTTTGCGTGGGGTGCTGTTGGGCGCTCATGCTTTCGGCGTTCGCCCTGGGTCTGATGAACCTGGCCTGGATGGCAGCTCTCACGACGATCGTCGTCCTAGAGACGCTCGCCCCGGGAGGCGCCCGCATCGGCCGGATCGCTGGAGCCGCCATGGTGATCTGGGGCCTCACACTACTTCTGCACCGCTGACCTCTCGGGCCATTAACTTCCCATGGAACGCCGACTCCGTCTGAACCGCCGACTCCTCTTACGCCGCTGATCATGGCACAACGCACAAAAGTGACGGGCAACAGCCTTCGTCATGCCTTTTGGGAAATCATCTGGCCACGCAGGAAGCTCATATCCGTAGGGCTCCTCCTGATCCTCATCAACCGATTGAGCGGCCTCGTGCTCCCGGCCTCGACGAAGTATCTGGTCGATGAGGTGCTCGGCCAGGGCGAGTTCGACCTGCTGGTGAGGCTGCTGGCGTTGCTGGCGGGGGCTGTGGCACTCCAAGCCGGCAGCGCATTTCTGCTGACGATGCTACTCAGCGTGGAGGCCCAACACCTAATCGCGCATCTCCGAGCCCAAGTGCAAAGACACGTGCTCACTCTCCCTGTGCGCTTCTTCGACGAGACGAAGACCGGCGAGCTGGTCTCGCGTATCATGAACGACGTCGAGGGTGTGCGGAATCTCGTCGGAACCGGGCTCGTCCAACTCGTCGGTGGCGTGGTTACGGCGGTGGTCGCGTTCGCGTTCCTCGTGCGCATCGACCTCGTGATGACCGCGCTCGCGCTCGTGCCGCTGGCGCTCTTCGCGTTCGTGTCGACGAAGGCGTTTCAGACCTTGCGGCCGGCCTTCCGAGAGCGAGGTGAGATCCGCGCCGAGGTCACGGGTCGACTCACGGAAGCGCTTGGAGGCATTCGGGTCATCAAGGGCTTCCACGCCCTCGAGAAAGAGGGGGACATCTTCGAGGCCGGAGTGCTTCGGATCTATGAGAACGTCAAGACAACGCTCAAGACCTCGAGTTCGGTGACGAGCCTGGGCACGTTTTTCATCGGCCTCGCGAGCGTGCTCATCATGGGCTATGGCGGTTGGCTGATCCTCCAGGGGTCCCTGACACTCGGCGAACTCTTTTCCTTTACGCTCTTCATGGCCTTTCTGGTAGCACCGATCGTGCAGCTAGCCAACATCGGAACCCAGATGACGGAGGCCTTCGCTGGGCTCGACCGTACCGCCGACCTCCTCTCCGTTCCCTCCGAAGACGACGATCCGAAGCGGACGGCCACGATGCCGGCTATCCACGGCCATCTGCAATTCGAGGACGTTCGCTTTGCGTACGACGCCGATAAGCCCGTGCTGCGGGGCATCAACTTCGAGGCCGATCCGGGAACGGTGATCGCACTGGTGGGCAGCTCCGGGTCCGGAAAGTCGACCCTGGCCGGGCTGGCCGCGACGTTCCTGACGCCCGACGCGGGGCGCGTCCTCGTCGACGGGATCGACCTGGCCACGGTACAGCTCTCGAGCTACAGGGAGCAGCTCGGCCTGGTGCTCCAGGACGACTTCCTCTTCGATGGTACGATTCGTGAGAATCTGCTTTTCGCTCGCCCGAACGCTAGCGACACGGCGCTACAGGATGCGGCGGAGCAAGGCTACGTGACTGAGTTCACCGATCGCTTCCCGGACGGTCTGGACACGGTGATCGGTGAGCGGGGCGTCAAGCTCTCGGGGGGGCAGAGGCAGCGGGTGACGATCGCCCGCGCGCTCCTGTCCAACCCGCGTATTCTGCTTCTGGACGAAGCAACATCTAGTCTCGACACGGAGAGCGAGGCACTGATCCAGGAGAGTCTCATGGGCCTCCTCAAGAACCGAACCACGGTCGTTATCGCCCACCGCCTGTCGACCATCCAGCGAGCAGATCTGATCCTCGTCATCGAGGACGGAGAGATCGTCGAGAGAGGGCGCCATGAAGAATTGATCGCCATCGACGGTCGCTATCACGAGCTGTATACGGTGCAGGCGAGGATCTAGAAACCTGGCCCAACGGCGGTCGCGAAGGAGGAAATCGTGGCATACGATGAAGGACTGGCCCAGCGAGTTCGGGAAACGCTCGCGGAACGCCCCCGATCTCTCCGAGCGGAAGATGTTCGGAGGTCTTTGCTTCATGCTCGGCGGCAACATGTGCGCCGGGATCGTCGGGGAGGAGTTGATGCTGCGCGTCGGAGCCGACGCCTATCAGGCCGCGCTAGAGAGGCCCCACGCCTGTGAGATGGATTTCACGGGCCAATCTCTCAAGGGGATGGTCTACGTGGGCGTCGATGGTTTCGCGGACGACGCCGAACTGTCGAGCTGGCTGGAAATCGCAGTGGGGTACGCGGGCAGCCTGCCACCCAAGTAGCGATGAACCCTACGCCTTCAACTTATGGGCGAACTTGGCGCGGAGCTTCGCAACCTTCGGACTGATGATGACGCTGCAGTAGGGCTGCCCACCGTTCGCCCGATAATAACCCTGATGGTAGTCTTCGGCGGGATAGAAGGCCTCGAACGGCACGACCTCGGTGACGATCGGGTCCGTCCAAACACCTTCCGCAACCAGCCCGGTGATCACCGCCTCAGCCGTTTCTTTGTGCTCCGGCGTGTGATAGAAGATCGCCGACCGATACTGCGTCCCGATGTCGCCCCCCTGGCGGTTGAGCGTGGTCGGGTCGTGCATCGAGAAAAAGACCTCAAGCACATCACGGAAGGTCGTCACCGTCGGGTCGATCTGAAATTGAACCACCTCGGCATGGCCCGTCTGGCCGGAACAGAGCGCCTCATACGTCGGATCGACAACGTGTCCTCCCGAGGCACCGGAAGTCACGGACTCGACTCCCTCCAGCAACTCGTAGACCGCTTCCAAGCACCAGTAGCAGCCCCCACCGAGGGTGACGAGTTCGCGGGGGTCGTCAGGCATGATCAACGCCGCCCCCGGACATCGCATACCGAGACGACGACCGCCACAGTGCCTTGATCACGCCGCCGCCATGCATTCGATCTCGACCCTTCCGTCCGCGGCCAGTCCACTCGCGCCAAACGCGCTGCGCGCCGGTTTGTTCTCTGGAAAAAATTCAGCGTAGACCTCATTCATGGCGCCCCACTCGGCCATGTCCGCCAGCATCACGGTGCACTTCAGGACACGATCCATCGACGATCCGTGCCGCTCGAGGGCGTCCTTGATCGACTGGAGAGCGGCACGGGTCTCGGGCTGGATCCCCCGCTCCGGTCTGACTCCCAACTTGCCCGAGAGGTAGAGGATGCCCCCATAGCGGACGCCCTCTGAGAGCGGCGTGCGAGCGCTGGAGTTGAGATATTCGGGCGCCGCCGTCTGTTGGATCGAGGCTGAGGCAGCCTCGGCCTCCGGCACCGGCGGCTCGCAACCGACAACCGCGATGACGACGGCCCCAGCGATAGCTCCCCTGATCATGATAGTCCTCCTGGACCGTGATGGAATCTGTCCGGCAATCTAGGGCCCTTATGCCTACTTGCGCACGGCTGGGGGTCACCGAGACTCCATGTCGCCTTGCACCGATGACCCACCCGAATCACAATTCCCTCCCGATGCCAGCACCTACCACACACACCCTGACTGAACACACCTTCGAGGCAACCCGAAGCTCCGGTGCGGTCTCCGGCCTGCTCCTGCGGCCCGTCGACGCCGACTGCCTGCTCGTCTTCGCGCACGGCGCGGGCGCCGGCATGCGCCACGCCTTCATGGAGGCGGCAGCGCATCGCCTGGCGGACCGAGAGATCGCCACGTTCCGGTACCAGTTCCCCTATGTGGAGCAGGGCCGCAAGCGGCCAGACCACCAGCCGATTCTGCTGAAGACGGTACGGTCCGCGGTGGCAAAGGCGTCAGCGGTGGCCAATGGTCTTCCGATCTATGCAGGTGGCAAATCCATGGGTGGTCGGATGACCTCACTCGCCACGGCCAGGGAGCCCCTGCCCGGCGTCAGGGGCCTCGTCTTTTTCGGTTTCCCTCTACATCCGGCGGGCAAGCCCGGTGTGGAGCGAGCCGAGCATTTGGCGCGGGTCGCACCTCCCATGCTCTTCCTCCAAGGCACCCGCGACAAGTTGGCAGAGCTCGAACTCCTCACCGAGCTACTCCGGCCGATTTGCGGCGAGTTGTCCGACACCGCTACGCTTGAGCTCGTCGAGGGAGCCGATCACGGCTTCCACGTACTGAAGAGGTCGGGACGAACGGACGACGAAGTTCTGGACGAGCTCGCGGATCGAACACGAGCGTGGATCGACACAACGACTGGGGGTCGATGATGCACGGCGGAGTGACTATGCGAGGCACGGGGACGAGGCACGGCAGGATGAAGATGGGCCGAAGGATGCAGGGAAATGGGCCGCGGTGGGGGGCTTTCTTCGGCATCGTTCTGGCTTGCGCGACCTTGGCCACGACCGTCGCCGGTCAACAGCTCACCCTCGAGCCCCACGAGGAGCTCGCCCGGGAGCTTCTTCGGGAGCTGATCGAGATCAACACCGTGGATTCCGCAGGGACGACAGCAGCTGCCGAAGCCATGGCTCGCCGGCTTCTCGACGCAGGCTTCCCCGCGGAGGACGTCAACGTGGTCGGTCCGAATGAGCGGAAAATGAACTTGGTCGCACGTCTACGGGGAAGAAACACGGGCCGGCCCGCAATCCTGTTGCTCGCGCACCTCGACGTGGTAGAGGCTCTCCCGTCCGACTGGAATATGGACCCGTTCACGTTCAACGAGCGCGATGGCTACTACTACGGTCGAGGCGTCGTCGACGACAAAGATGAGGCCGCCATCTATACGGCGAACCTCATCCGCTTGAGGCAGGAGGGCTTCGTTCCGGACCGTGACATCATCGTGGCTCTCACTGCGGACGAGGAAGGTGGAGGATTCAATGGGGTGCAGTGGCTGATCGAGAATCGCCGCGACCTGATCGACGCCGAGTACGCGCTGAACGAAGGTGGCGGCGGCGCGATCAAGGACGGCATCCACCAGCTCAACTCAGTTCAGGCGAGCGAAAAGGTCTACCAGAGCTTCACCTTGACTGCCAGCAACCCTGGCGGCCATAGCTCGCTTCCGCGGTCGGACAACGCCATCTACGACTTGGCCAACGCGCTGGTACGTGTCGGCGAGTATCACTTTCCGGTGATGCTGAACGAGGTCACGGAGGCGTACCTCCGCGGCACGGCAGACGTGGAAGGCGGCCCGATCGCGGCCGACATCCGCATGGTGCTCGCCGATCCCGAGAACAGCGGAGCAGCCGAGCGGCTGCAGGTCTACCCTTACCTCAATTCCCGCATGAGAACGACCTGCGTCGCCACCCGGTTGAGCGGGGGCCACGCCGACAATGCTCTACCCCAGACAGCGACCGCCACGGTGAACTGTCGAATCCTTCCAAATCACAACCCGGCCGAAGTCCTCTTGGCGCTGAGACGCGAAGCCGGTCGTGGTATCGAGGTCTTGGCCACAGGCCAGCCCAACCCCAGTCCCCCCTCGCCTCTCTCCGCGGCGGTGCTCGGTCCGATCGAGAGGATCACCGAAGAGATGTGGCCCGGTGTGCCCGTCGTCCCCACCATGAGCACGGGGGCCACCGACGGGCTCTACCTGCGGCGCGCCGGAATCCCCACGTATGGCGTATCCGGTCTGTTCGGCGATGTGGACGACGTGCGCTCCCATGGCCAGGACGAACGGCTCCTCATCAAGTCTTTCTTCGAGGGACAGGAGTTTCTGTACAGGCTAGCGAAAGCGCTTTCGGGGACGATCAGCTAGTAGCGACGTCCCCCGTGGGGTGGGCGGCCCGGAGTGACGGCCCCGAGGGGGGGGTTCGTCCCTAGAGTGACATCCCGAAGAGGAACGCGACGGCGATGCTTCTAAACCCTCCGATGGCTAACCTCCCGACATACGGTCGAGGAACTGCCGCTCCTCTATCGAGAGGTCGCTTACGCCCCCACCGTCGACGCGTGCCAGGAGCCCCTCTACCTCACGCCGGTTCAACTCGTGTATCGAGGCTAGATCGATGCCGGCCCATCGCGCGCGCGCCTCCCCGTCCGGGCGATGGAGAGAAGACGAGTCATGGACTTTCTGTTGGAACTCTCGCCGACCCTTGCCCTTATGCCAGTCAAGCCACTTCAGGTATCCGGCGCCCACCGCGAGTCCCCCCAAATGGGCGAAATGGGCCGTACCCCCGCCGGATCCGGATATTCCGCTGTACAGGCTGATGAAGATGAGGGCCATAACGAGCCAGCGAGCCTGAACGGGCAATATGCCCCAGATATAGATGTTCTCGCGAGGCCAATACATGGCGAAGCCGATGAGGATACCGTACACGGCCGCCGAGGCCCCGACCACTGGAGCACTGAACGAAAAGAGAAAGGAGAAGGCCGCGCCGCCGAGACCGCTCAGGAAATAGAGCCCCAAGAAGTTCTTGGGCCCGAGCCTCGCCTCGAGTCGAGGGCCGAAGAAGAACATCCCGATCATGTTGAAGAAAACGTGGCCGAAGCCCGCGTGCAGGAACATGTAAGTGAAGACGGTCCACGGCCTGAAGGGCATGGCCGGAATGTAGACGCGGTCGATCCCGACAACGGCGGGGGGAAACAACGTCAGAAGCCCATAGAGCAGCGTGCCCGGCTGCACCACCAAAAACACCACCACGTTCGCCACCAACAGCCGCGTTACCCAAGGGGTCATTCTGTGGACCGCATCTCCTGTCTTGTCGGCGGGGCATGCCTCCGACCATTTTCGTTCGGCGTGCGCCGCTCTTTCGGGGAAATCTAGTGGAAATCGAACGTCCTGACAGGATCGAAGTCGAGTCCCTCACGAAGCTCTACGGTGATGTCGCCGCTGTCACTGATCTCTCATTTTCCGTAGGGGCAGGTGAGATCCTGGGGCTCGTCGGGCTCAACGGGGCGGGCAAGACCACCACCCTGCGAAGCGTCGCGGGGATCATCCCACCGTCGGGCGGCACGATTCACGTGGCGGGTCACGATCTGGCGGAGGAGCCCGTGGAAGCCAAGTCCAGGCTGGCATTCATCCCGGATGAGCCACAACTCTTCGACTATCTGAACGTCCAGGAGCACCTGCGCTTCATCGGCCGTATATACGGGGTGGAGAATCCGGAGGCGCCGATCGCTGAACTGCTGCGGGACTGGGAGTTGGTCGACCACGCCAAGAAGCTCCCAGACCAACTCTCTAGAGGCATGAGACAAAAGTTAGCGATCGCCTGCGGGCTCCTGCACGATCCCTCTGTCTTGCTGTTCGACGAACCCCTCACGGGCCTCGACCCGGGTTCGATTCGACGGATAAAGAGCACGATCCGCTCCCGCGCCGCAGCCGGGGGCGCCGTCATTCTGAGCTCACACCTCCTCCATCTCGTCGAAGAGCTGTGCGACCGTGTTCTGGTGATCCAGAAGGGACGGCTCCTTTTTGCGGGCACCATGAGTGAGATCAAGGACTACCGTCCGGATCTCGAGGGGGAGGGTCTCGAGGACGTCTTCCTAGCGCTCACAGAAGGGGACCCGTGAGCGTTCCGATCCGGCGCTCGCCACTTCCGCATTTCCTGTATTACCTGCGCACGAGCGCGTGGAACCGGGGCCACCTCATTGTCGAGCGTCTCAGGACTCCGCGCTATGCGATTGCCTCGCTGTTCGGCATCGCGTACCTCGGTCTTCTCTTTTCGACGTCGTTATTCGATCCCGACTTGGCCACGCTGCGAGCCGGCGACCCGCTTTTCACGGCCTCGGCTCCGCTCGTTCTAGCGCTGTTCGCGTCGTGGTGGTGGCTCTGGGGAGGGCACACCGACGCGTTGGCGCTCACACCGGCCCAGGTACAGATCTTGGTGCCGGCCCCTCTTCGTCGGCCCGACTTGATCCGCTTTCGACTCATGCAGGTACAGTTGGCCATCGTTCCTTCCGCCCTCGTGCTTTCCTACCTATTCGGCCGGGGAGGGCTGCCGTGGCCCCTGCGTGCCGTAGCGCTTTGGATGTTGTTCACGACTCTGCACCTGCACCAAGCTTCCGCTTCATTGGTCCAGGCGAGCGCGCTCAGCCAGGGAGCCATGGGTTGGAGGCGCAATCGGGTCGCCATCGTCTTCTTTGTCCTCGCCTTCGGGACGCTGATGTGGGCCGTCGGACAGGTGATGTTCGAGGTCCGCGCAGCCGACAGCGTCGAGGATATCGCGGCCAGCCTGTTGAGTGTATTAGCGTCGCCCGCGGCTCGTATTGTCCTGTTTCCCTTTCACCTGGTGCTGGCGCCCACGTTCGCCGGGAGTGTCAGCGCATGGCTTCTTCCCGCCGTACTCGCGTTCGCCGTGCTGTTTCTACACTACCGGTGGGTGATCCGGACAGACGCGACGTTTGAGGAGGCTGCAGCCGCGGCAGGGCGCAGGCGAGCGGAAAGGCGCCTCGCGATCCGGGCAGGTCGCCGCTCCAAGATGGCCGACGTCCGGGTCCGTGGTGACCGCCCGGCGCCCTTCCCACTGAGCCCCACAGGCACGCCGGCCGTGGCTCTGTTCTGGAAGAACTGCGTCGCCTTCTCACGTCAGATGCGCGTCGTCAGCTCGGCTGTCATCGGCGCTGTCCTGGTGATTCTGTATCTGTTGATGGTCATAATGACGGGATCACCCAGTGACGCGATCGATACGCTCGGCCTGGTGCTCGTGGCCTCCGGGGCCATCCTCACCGTCTTTGGCCCCTTGGGAATTCGCAACGACCTCAGGGACGACATGACGAGGTTCGACGTCCTCAGGAGTTATCCCCTGTCGTCCTCCTCCATCGTCATAGCGGAGGTGGCCGCCTCCGCGCTTTCACTCACGGCCCTACAGTTGGCTCTCTTCTCGGGTGGACTCGCCTGCCTGGCCTTCGGGGAGCTGGCAACGGGACACTTCATGGTGCTCCTATACGGATTCGCTGCCGCGATCCTGGTGCTTCCGGCCGTCAACGGCATTTCCATGGCCATCCAAAACGCCGGTGCGGTAGTGCTTCCGGCCTGGGTGCAGAAGTCGGGAACACGAGGGGGTGGGATCGAAGTGATCGGTCATCAGATGCTCACGCTGGCCTTCACCGGAGCGCTCCTGATCGTCGCTCTGACGTTTCCCGCTGTGGCGGCAGGTGTCGTGCTTCTCCGTTTAGGCTTGGGGGGCGCCGCCCTCTCCCTGGCAGTCATCGCCGCGCTCGTCACGCTTTGGGGCGAGCTCGCGATCGCCTTTACGTTCCTCGGCGACGTCTTCGAGAAGACGGACCCGAGCGAGATCGCGACCTAGACCTCGAGCTACACGTCGAGCTACACGAAACCGAACACGTGGTAGAGCAGGACGTAGACCACGATCCCGGTAATGGAGACGTACATCCATGCGGGATAGACCCACCGGGCCAGACGGGCGTGATCGTGGAAGCGCTTCTTCGAGACCAGGTATAGAGGTCGCAGGATCCCGGGAACGATCAGTGCCGCCAAGATCATGTGCGAGATCAACAGCCCCAAATAGAAAACCTTGGCCACGCCCTCACCCGCAAAGGTATGCGTTCCCGAAATAGCGAGCCGGGTCAAATAGAAGACCAGGAACAAGGCCGAGGTCGTCACCGCACCCAACATGCTGCGTCGATGCCGCCTCACATCTCGACGCCGCACGAAAACAAAGCCGGAGACGAGGAAAACTCCACTCGTGAAATTCAGCAGGGCGTTGGTGCTCGCCAACATGCCTCCGATCGCCTCAGCGTCCATTCGACTCGACTCGTCTCCCCGGTCCCCACGACAGCGCCGACAAAGCCACCGTGACGCACAGCAGTGATGCGGCGAGCAGCGTGTGGAGCGAGACGGCGGCGACAGACAGGCGCGTGTACACGGACAAGAACCCCAGCATCACCTGCAGTACGATCAACACACCCGCCGAGAGGGCCAGGGTTCGAGCGAGCGACGGACCCAAGCGTCGCGTGGCCCTCACAGACAAGACCAGCAGGGCGATCAGGAGTAGCAGTCCAGTTGTCCGGTGAGAGAAGTGCACCACAACAGCTGCGTTCTGAAGGGGAGGAATCCACTGCCCCAGGCACAACGGCACGTCGGGACATACGAGCCCCGCGTCCATATGCCGGACCGCTCCCCCGAGCACGGACTGAAGGAAGGTCAGACCGGCAGCGGCAACCGCGAGCCCTCGGAGCTCCCTGACACCTTGCCAGGGGCCTTCCCCCTCGGTCCATGTCGCAGATGTGACGACGGTGAGCACCGTGGCAAGAGCCACGAACAGAAAGGCCAAAGCCAGATGCGTGGTCGAGACGGCGTCGGGAAGCCTCATCAACACCGTCACCCCCCCGACTACACTCTGGACCAGCAGGAGTCCGATCCCGGCCAAGGCCCACCGACGCACGGCCGGACGATGCGCCTCCGGCCTCCACGCCATATAAGTCGCCCCGATGAAGATCACGACTAGCCCTCCGGCGACGAGCCGGTGGAGGTGTTCCCAAAATACGCCGCCCGTCATCTCCGGCATCAAGGTCCCGAAGCACGTGGGCCAATCTGGACACGCCAGACTAGACTCCGTAGCGTGAACCACACTGCCGAGAAACAGGAGCCCGAGGGTCCAGACCGTGGTGATGAGGAACGCCCTGTGGTGGTGTCCGGTGTTCATTCCGGATCCTCTCTTTTATCTTGGTCGGTCCCGAGCATCGACGGCCGCAAGATCGATACCCAGCAATGACCCGAATATATCACGAGAGGCTTCAATGCCCCCGCAGGAGCGCCTGACCCCCAAGAAGACGGCGGGGTTCCTTCGGCGTCTGGCGCCGAGGGTGCGACCGTACCGGTTTCCTCTACTCGTAGCCGGCGTGCTGATGTTGGCAAGCGTGAGCATCGGGCTGGCGTTTCCGTTGGTGGTGAGAGAGTTACTCGACGCCGCGTTTCTGGCTGCGGACGGCCAACTCTTGAACCGCATCGCCATCGGGCTCCTTTCACTGTTCGGAGTTCTGGCGGTCGTCAACTTCGCGCAAAGTTACCTGACGGCCTCGGTCTCGGAGCGCGTAGTCGCTGACCTGAGGCGCGACCTGTTCAGTAGCCTCGTCTCGCAGCCGCCTGGATTCTTCGCCGAAAGGAGGGTCGGGGAACTGTCCTCACGCCTGGCTTCCGATTCCGGGCTGATCCAGGGGGTGCTTCGGTTCGGGGTGCCGGAGATCATCAGGCAGGTCGTCTTTCTCGTGGGCGCACTCGTGCTGGTAACCATCACCCACCCGCGCCTCACCTTGGTCACCCTTACAGCGATCCCCTTCGCGGCCCTGGTAGGGTGGTTTTTCGGCCGCAAGGTTCGAAGCCTGAGCACGCACATCCAAGATCGCCTCGCGGACGCCGTCGCGAGAGCCGAGCAGGTCTTTACCCAGATCCGCACGGTCCAGAGCTTCACGCGGGAAGAATACGAGACCGACGCGTACGGGCGAGCCATCAATCGGGCCAGGGACGAGGGTCTGAGACGAGCGGTCGCACGGGCCAGCCTCACGGGAGCCGTCACTTTCGCCGCCTTCGGAGCCATCGTCATGGTGCTGTGGGAAGGGGGACGGCTGGTGCTCGCCGGCGAGCTCACCCCTGGAACCCTTGTCGCGTTCCTTCTTTACGCGGTTACGATCTCGGGGGCGATCACTTCCTTGGCTGGCTTCTGGGGAAACCTACAGGAGGCTGCCGGTGCCGCGCGACGCATCTTCGAGCTGCTCGACCATCCCGTCGCCATCCAGTCCCCGCCCCGTCCCAAGTCGCTGCCCACCCCCCCCAGGGGGATCGTACGTTACGAGGGTGTCACGTTCCGCTACGGACCGGAGCTCCCCATGGTCTTGGAGGGCATCGACCTCGTGCTGGAAGAGGGGTCTACGGTAGCGTTGGTCGGCAGCTCAGGCTCCGGCAAGAGTACGCTCGCGGCGTTGATTCCACGTTTCTTCGACGCTTTGGAGGGCTCCGTGACCTTGGACGGGATCGACGTCCGGGAACTCGCTCTCGAAGAGCTGCGAGGCATGATCGGCATCGTCCCCCAGGAACCGATGCTCTTCGGCGGCACGATCCATGAGAATCTCGTCTACGGCAACCTCGATGCCCCGCAGGAGGAGATCGAGGAAGCGGCCCACGCCGCCCACGCCCACGACTTCATCGCCGAGTTGCCGGACCGATACGATCAGATCGTGGGCGAGCGAGGCGTAACGCTCAGTGCCGGTCAACGACAGCGAATCGCCATCGCTCGTGTGATGCTGGAAAGGCCCAAGGTCCTGATTCTGGACGAAGCATCCAGCAGTCTGGACTCGGAGAGCGAGGCGTTGGTACAAGACGCGCTCGAGCACCTGATGCAGGGGAGAACGACGCTGGTTATCGCTCACCGTTTGTCGACCGTGATCCGGTCGGACCGGATCCTCGTCCTCGACCACGGAAGAATCGTGGACCAGGGGTCCCACCGCGAATTGCTCGAGCGCAACGACGTCTACGACAGGCTCTACCGCCGCCAATCCCACGAGGCACTGGTGAGCTGAGGATCAACCTGTCGACGCAGGCTCCGGCTCTCCTTCGTTCACGGATGCGAGCTCCACCTCGCCGGAGTCACTTCCGCCGACTGGACCCTCGGCAGGTGGAACCCAGTCTTCGTCGACCATGCCCTCCTCCACCCACGAGAACGTGCCCTTCATGGCCCCTTGAGCGACGTCATAGGTCGAGGCGTCGTTGTTGCGGAATAGCCGCCGGAATCGATCGTCGATGCGCTCCCGAGCCTGGAGACAGAAGAGGTTCGCCAACGTGTACGGTGACCGGTCGGTGGGTCGGTCCCGAACCAGGACCTGCGCACGGGTGCACGTCGCCACCATGACGAAGATCTCCGAGCCGATTTCGACGATCCTACCCAGCACCGCCTGCTTTCGCTCGAGTCCAGGCCCAAACCGAACCATGGCGTGGAAGATCGAGCGGGCCAGTCGGGCAGCGGCCCTGCGTGCGAACCGCAAATGCGTCGCCAGAGGACCGAACCCGCGATAGCGGGGCCACCGGCCCCACGTCAGCCAGCGACTCGGATACCACCAGGCGTAGAAGAAGCCCGCACGGAACAGAGCCTTGATGCGGCGGCCCAGCGGCGCACGCGGATCGATGATGTCGCCGGCAATGCTCAGATGGCTATCTACGGCCTCCCGCGCGATGAACAGCCGCATGATCTCACTGGAGCCCTCGAAGATGAGATTGATGCGCGCATCACGCAGGGCGCGCTCGATGGGATAAGGGTACTCGCCTCGCGCCCTCAGGGAGTCCGCCCGCTCGTACCCCCTTCCACCCCGGATCTGCACTGCGTCGTCGATGACCTCGTAGCTGGTCTCGCTGTTCCACATCTTCGCGATGGCCGCCTCGAGACGGATGTCGAAGCCCTTCGTGTCGGCCATGAGCGCAGTAAGCTCTACGACGGCGTCGAGCGCGAACGTGTTGGCGGCCATCTTCCCCAGCATCTGAGCCACGGCATCGTGTTTACCGATCGGAGCTCCCCACTGGAACCGCTCCTTGGACCACTCGCGGCATACGAGCAGGGCGGCCTTCGCGCCCACGGCACAAAAGGCCGGAATGGAGAGACGCCCGGTATTGAGAGTCACCAGGGCGAGCTTGAGCCCCCTGCCCTCTTCCCAAAGCAGATTCTCCTTCGGGACCTTCACGTTGTTGAAACGCAACACGCCGTTCGAGAGACCGTTGAGGCCCAGGAACGAGCAGATATGCCCCACTTCAACGCCATCCCACGCCGTCTCGACGATGAACGCGCTGATGGGCCGACGCCCGCGTACACCCTCGCGTGGCGGCGTCCGAGCCATGACCGCAATGATGTCCGCCCTCGGTCCGTTCGTGCACCAGAGCTTCTCGCCATTCAGAATCCAGTGCTTGCCGTCGTCGGAGAGTTCGGCCGTCGTAGAAAGGTTCGCGGGGTCGGAGCCGACATCCAGCTCCGTGAGCGCGAACGCCGACAGCTCGCCGGCGGCCAACCTCGGCAAGTACTTCCGCTTCTGCTCCTCGGTCCCGAAATAGATCAGCGGTTGGGGCACCCCGATCGACTGATGCGCGGACAGAAACGCGCCTGTGGAGGCACACCGACTCGACACGATGGCGAGCGCCTTGTTGTAGTGATACTGCGTGAACCCCAGGCCGCCGTATTCTCGAGGAATCTTGATCCCGAAGGCTCCAAGCTCCGCCAGGCCGTCCAGCACCTCCTGCGGTACCCAGCGATCCCGATCGATGGCATCGCCATCAATGTGGGTCCTGGTGAACTCCTCGAGTGCCCTCAGGAAGGGTTTGGCCCTCGCCTCCAACTCCGGGTCGGGTTGGGGCGGCGGATACACGACGTCCAGGTCGAGTCGGCCGTCGAAAATCCCGCGAGCGAAGCTCCGGTTCTTCCACTCGGTCTCCCTCGCGGCTTCTGCGACCTGCCGTGCCTCATCGACGCTCGCGAGGCTACTCTTGGCTTCGTGCGATTTTGACTCTTGCGACATCACCTTACCCCTGCTTTCGGGCTGGGGGCGGGCGTCCAGCCTCAATGACCGCTGCGGCCATAAATGTAACGCCTGGACCTCTGCGGGGGCTGCAATTAAGGCAGGGGCGGGGTCAGTCCGTGGGGGCACCCCTGAGCACGAAAGCGTCGATCTCTTCGGCACGAGCCTCGGCGTCGGCTTCCCCGAGCTCGATCAGTCGACAGAGATAGTCTTGCTGAAACAGGACCATGCTCAGCAAATCCGGACTACTGGTCTGCCGGGTGCCCAAGCCTCGCGTGAGAAACCGAAACGTCTTCGGCAATTGAGGCTCGAACTCGTTCGCCAAGCGCCCCAGGTCGACCGACGGACGAAGGACCAGCAGGTCCACCTCGCGAAGGCCGTTTCTCTCCTCCTTAGGAAGCCGCCTGAGCAGAGAGTTCAGGCGCTGGAGCCTGAGGGCGTCCTGATCCAGGAGATCGAGAAACACCGAATTCAAGAGAGCCCCCAGTACCTGAGCCGGAGGCGGATAGCCCAACACTTCCGGCACGCCCGCCTCCGCAGCGGTACGGTTGTAACGAGTGGAGATGGCCAGGATTTTGCCCGCGCCCAGATGGAGCGCAGGGGAGAGTGGAGCCGTCAGCCGGATGCCGCCGTCGCCATAGAATTCGTCGCCGACCTTGATCGCCGGGAAAAACAGCGGGAGAGCCGACGACGCCATGACGTGATCCACCTTCAGGACCGTCTGTTCAGAGCGTCGCTGGGGCCGCGTCCAATCGTTGAGATCCCGTCCTTGAATCCAAGTCAACGACTGTCCTGTGGTGTAGCTGGAAGTACTCAAGGCCACGGCCTTGAGTCGACCCACCGCCAGGTTGCGCTGAATT
>Ga0310123_10000237_pt1 | contig 49613 bp, 31 predicted proteins | sample CB6_AW_1057_MG_FD_203505 | JGI IMG/M metagenome (GOLD analysis project Ga0310123, IMG submission 203505) | Marine microbial communities from Western Arctic Ocean, Canada - CB6_AW_1057 | ecosystem: Environmental > Aquatic > Marine > Oceanic | place: Canada: Western Arctic Ocean | collected... | reverse complement strand
AACGAGCGGCCGGTGTCGGGGCCCGAGATGATAACCAGTTGGAGAGAGGGCATGAGCGGAATCCGGCAACAAGTAGTGGTATCCGGGGTGAACTGCGTGAGTGGGTCCAAACTACAGCAGGCGGCCGTCCGTCGACAAGCAAGCCGGATCTACATCAGCCAGACCACCAGTCCGATGCCGATTCCGGCCACCACGAGCACTCCGATCGTGATCGCCATCCAGGGAGAGCCTGATCCGGTGGGGGTCCCAGTAGCCTGTCCGGATGCCCCGTTTTCCGCCGTCTCGCCGTCCTCGGAGAGTGCCATCAGTTCATCCATGCTCAACGCGTCGCCGTCGGATTCCATTTCCCTGCCGATGTCCATCTCCATCTTGTCCAGCGTCGCCGTGAACATGTCGACGGGCACCTTGACCGGCTCTCGGCACTCCCGGCACCGAAACGACTGCCCGGCGCGGTTGTCGGCTACGGTGTACGCTTCGCCGCACTTGGGACACTTCAGCTTGATGGGCATGGGGGGGGTCTTCCGTGGCGAAACAGCGTGGAGAATGGGATCGGTCACGGGGTGCTTGGTGTCTTGCCGGATTTCGGTGAGGGGGTCTTCAACGACTCGACCAGCATCTGGTAGTCCTTGCGACCATGCAACGGTTTGAAGTCGGCGTCCTCAAGGAACTTCTCCACGTTCTCGGGTTTCGTGAAGAATCGGCGTTCCCTGATGACCTGGATCATCTTCATCGCCGCCTGGCCGTGCTGGTCGGCCTGCCTGGTTCTCTGTTCGGGCTTGAGCATGGGATCCCTGGAGGCGACTGCGACGGCACGGGCGAGGATCTTGGCGGCAGAGTATCGCTGGCTGACCAGAGCGTAACTTGCCCGGACTTCGTCGACCTTCATTGCCATCGCGGCCGCAGCCGCATGGTCGCCCCGGGCCAGGCTGAGTTCGGCGATCCTCAACCGCGAGAGTGCGACCCGTTGCCCAAGGAACTTGGTGTTGGGTTCGTTCTTGTACAGCGACGCAAAGGCCCGCTCGGCGTCCCGTACACATTTTTCGGTCGGCTTGGCCTCTCCCTGTTCTTGATACAGGTCGGCAAGCACCAGGCTGTGTGTTCCCACCTTCAGGACGTAATTCGGGTTCCTTGGGTTGATCTTGGCCAGCGTTCGGAAGGCCGACACCAAGCCTTCCGTGTGGCGGGTTGCTGCGGGGATCTTCCCACTCGCACGTGACAATTCGGCCGAGTTTGCGCGAATCGATGACAGAGTGTTCCAGAAGGGTTCGGAGGTGGGATGATCCTTGACCAGGTCCTGCAGCAACTCGGCGGCTCGCTCCAACGGTGCCTGGGCTTCATCGGGTCGTTTCAGGGCGGTGTTCAGGAGGGACAGGTTGCGGAGGTTGATGGTCAATCGATGCACGTGATCGGCGGTGGGGTGATCCTTGCAGAGTTGTTCGTCGATCTTGATCGCGCGGCCGATGACGTTGGCGGCCTCTTTCGACTGGCCCTGGCTGTGAAGCGACAGGGCAATTTCCCCCATCGATTTCACGAGCCGGCGGATGTAATCGAACTCGTCAGGATAATCCTTGACGAGTCGTTCGTAGATCATTCGCTGTTGTTCGAGCGCCTTGTCCGCCAGGCCGAGTTGTCGATTGTCGCGATGGACGTCGGCGCGGTTCTTGTACGCCATTGCCAGGCCAACGGCATGGCTCGGGGATTCGGGAAACCCATCGACAAGTCGGCGTCCGATAGTGATGGCCTGGTTCAGCGCCTCGGCTGCCTCACGGAGTTGACCCATCTTCCGGTGAGTACTTCCGAGATTGTCATATTGGTTGGCAAGGCTGCTGGCGTAATCGGGTGAATCGGGATGGTCTTTTGCCAGTTGTTCGAGCACTTTTCTTGCCCGATCGTATTCCGCGACGGCTGCCGGCCTCTGGTTCGTGTTGGAGAGCAGGACGCCCTTGTCGTTCAATGTGCTCGCCAGGCTATTAGCGTACTCGGGAATATCGGGGTACTTCTTGGAGAGCTGCGTGGCAATCGTGATTGCTCGGGAAAACTCAGCGGCCGAGTCGGCTGTCTGTCCGCTCTCATCAAGTATGCCGGCGATCGTCCGATGAATCCCTGCAAGTTGGTTCGCGAAACCCGGAATGTCAGGTTGATCTGTGGCGAGCTGCTCGTAGATTTCCTGCGCCCGGCGAAATGCGGCGATGGCTTTCTTCGGTTGTTTCGAGTTCTGCAACAGAACACCGAGATTGTTGTGTGACCTCGCCACCCCCGAGGTGTATTCCGGGACATCCGGGAACTTCTCGGAAAGTTGCTGGAAAACGTCTCGCGACTTCTCGACGGCTGTAACGGCCTCCGGCATTTTCCCTGACCGGTGCAACACCAAGCTGAGGTTGCCGTTCGCCGTGGCCACCTTGGCGGTGTAGTTCGGGACATCTGGATGGGCTCGAGCAACTTGTTCGAAGAGGTCCCTCGACTGCCTGGAAAACTCAAGCGCCTGAGCGGGCTGTCCGGACCGGTGTGCGAGGTTGCCCAGGCTGCCGTGGACGATTGCCAGTGTGTAGATGTGTTTGGGGTTTTCCGGTTCGTCCTCTGCAAGCTGCTGGTAGACCGCTCTTGCCTGCTCGAGCTGCTTTGCGGACTCCGCGAATTGAGACAACTCAAAGCAGAGCAGTGCTCCAAGGTTGTGGTACACGTTGCCGAGTTCGCCGCGAAATTTGAGATTCTGGGGATGGTCGTCGACGAGTTGTTTGGCGATCGTGATCGCGCTGTTGTAGTTCGCGAGAGCTTCCTTGGCCCGGCTTTCTTCACGAAGCAAAATGCCGAGAGAATTTTTAGCGTTTGCCAGTTCAAACGCATGCTCGGGGACGGTCGGAGAGTCCTTGACCAGCCGTGATGCGACGGCAATCGCTCGTTCGAGCGCCTCAGTGGCCTCCTTATTCCTGCCGAGCTTGTGCAGCACGATGCCGAGCATCTTGGATGAACGCGCCAGGTTGTTAGAGGTCTCCCGGTCACCGGGATTTTCTTCCGAGAGCTGGGTGAAGATCTCGATCGCTTTACTGATCCCTTCGACCGATCGTTCATCGTCACCGAGGATTGCCAGGATTCGGCCGAGTTTGCGATGCGACTTGCCCAGTGCCGCCTTGAGTTCGGGGTCATCCTGGGCCTGCTGGACGAACTTCTCGTAGAACTCCATGGCTCCGGTCAGCAACTTGCGGCGCAGCGGTTCCATGCGGGGAACCGTCAGCAGCTGGCTCTCACTGACCTCGGTCATGAAGCGGTCGACAGCTCCCCGGGCGAGGTCGAAGTTCTCGTTCGCCTTGGCCTTCTGAGTGAGCGCCTGGCCGGTCAGTTCCCGCTGGATCTCGGCCTGGAGATATCCGTTGACGGTGACGAAGCTCAGCAGCAGCACGACGGCCGCACACAGCCCGGCGATGGCGGGCTTGCGTCGGCACCACCGCCAGGTCCTCTCGGCGATCCCCACCGGCCGGGCCAGGATCGGTTCGTCGTTGAGGTACCGCCTCAGCTCCTCGGCCACTTCCTCGGCCGCCTGGTACCTCCGCGCCGGGTCCTTCTGCAGGCACTTGAGCGTGATCGTCTCGAGGTTCCTGTCGAGACCGGTGACGAGCTGGCGGGGCGGAACCGGCTCCTGCTCGAGAACCTGCAGGACGGTGTCCATCACGTTGGCCGACTGGAACGGCGGCCGGCCGGTCAGCAGGCAGTACAGCAACGCGCCCAGCGCGTAGACATCCGTCTGCGGCCCGATCTGCGCCTGGTGACCACCGGCCTGCTCGGGGGCCATGTAACTGGGCGTGCCCATGATCGACCCGCTGGCCGTCTGTCCCGAGTCGTCCTCGAGACGCTTGGCCAGCCCGAAGTCGGTGATCTTGGGCTGCCCGTCGGCGGTCAACAGCACGTTGGCCGGCTTCAGGTCGCGGTGGATGATGTTCCGCTCGTGGGCGAACTGCATGGCTCGCGAGAGTGTCTCGACAAGCCGGGCCGCCTCGTCGGGTGGCTGGGGCTCTCCGGCGATCTGGGTGGCCAGTTCACCACCCTCGACGAATTCGAGCGAGAAGTAGGGTTTGCCTTCGTGCTCACCGACATCGTGGATCTGCACGATGTTGGGGTGCTGCAGCTGCGCGACCGCCTCGGCTTCGAGCTGGAATCGCTTCAGGTCCTCGGGATCGGCGTGCACGCCGGCCAGGATCATCTTCAGCGCCACGACCCGCTTGAGGCGGACGTCGAGTGCCCGGTAGACGACCCCCATGCCGCCCCGTCCGAGTTCTCCGAGGATCTCGTAACCCTCGAGCTGGATCTCCGGGGGCGTTGCAGCCTCGACGAACGAGACGGCTGACTGCAGTGTCTGGTCCTCGGACGGGTTGCTGCCGGTTGGCGGAGGGGGAATCGTGGCCGCGTCGGCCGGTGGTGGCGGGATGGTGGCGGCGTCGGCCGCTGGGGGTGGAATCGTGGCGGTGTCGTCAGTGGCGGTGGGGCCGATGGTGTCGCCGGGAGCGACGGTGAGCCGGTCGAGGTCGAGGTCGGGAAAGTCCCGGCGGTAGTCCTCGGCCGACGGTGCATCGCCGGCCCGGGTGCGGCAGTCGAATTCCTGGCGGAGCAGCCGGATCAGCACCTCGGGGTTCCGCAGTGCCGGGAACTCATCGAGCAGCGAATTGACCGAGGCCGGTCGCGGCCGGGTCCCGACGGCGTGGGCCTTCCAGGCGAACTCCAACTGGATGTGGAGCAGTTCTTCCAGCGTCGGCAGGTACTGGCTGGAACTCTCTTCCGGAAGGCACTCCGAGAGCGCCAGCGGGGATCCGGACGTCCACGACGACTCGTACCGCTGACGCAGCGGTTCGTTGACCAGCAGCGAGTGTTCTGAGGGGGTCATCGGGGGAAGTTCTTGCGGGATTCCGTGGTTCGAAGTCTCGTCGGTCAGTGCGTGCCGACTAAACGTGCGACCAGGTGGTTCGAGGCGATGGCATGCGGGCTTCCTGAAAGCACCAAGAAAAAAACTTCGAGACAGGTCAGATCTTCTGTGCGGAGGTTGTCCTGAATCTACTCCTCGGGCGGAGAATTCAACGAACAGTTCTTCGACGGTCAGCAGGTGTTTTCGGGCCGTCTTCGGTAGGTCCATTATGCAACGACGACCTGCCGATGTCCCGTCTTAGGGCGTCACCTGCTCGACCGGATTGCGCGCTCCGATCGGTTGGCTCCAGGAAGGTCCGAAAAGCTGATTGGAGGATGTCGTCGGCGTCGATGCGGCGTTTCATCCGCTCCAAGAGATTCCGCTCGGCCAGCCGCCTCAGCCGTTGCTCGAACCGGGTCCAGAAATCCGCTACGGCGCTTTCGTCGTTGGTGTGGAATCCACGGATCCACCTCTGGCTCTCTTTTTGGTCATGAGACTGCCGGATTCGTGTCTGGAGAATCACCCACCCGAGAAAATCAATGCCACGCCGCAACGTGGTGGCGGCCAACGCCAACCAGCCCGTGGCCTCGCCGGTCGACATGCCGCGTGCACCATGGGATAATTCGCACCGACTCAATTCTCTTGGAGTGACCCGATGTCTCGTTCGATCCGCATGAGCAGCCTGGTGGTTCTGCTGGGCTTGGCCGTGGCGACCATGGCCCAACAACAGGTGCAGCAACCCGATCGTAAGGCGGCCAGGAAGAAAGCCGCCGGTCTCAAGAAGGCCTCGAAGGTCAAGCTGGTTGCTCGATTGGCCGGTTTCAAGGAATGGGTCACCAGTGTCGCGGTGTCGCCCGACGGCAAGGAATTCGCCGCCGGGTCCTACGGCGTGATCCGTCGCTGGAAGACCGCTAACCGAAAGACCGTTCCGCCGACGAAGCTGAAGAACGGCTATGTCCGTGACCTGGCCTACTCGCCCGATGGCAGGTGGCTGGCGGCCGGCGGTTACCAGCGGACGTTCGTAGTCGAGACGGCCACCGGAAAACTGGTGCGGTCGCTGAAGGGACAACGCGGCCAGGTCACCGGTGTCGCCTTTTCGCCCGACGGCAAGTTGTTGGCCACTTCCAGCGATGACGAAACGGTGCACGTCTGGAACAGTGCCGATGGCTCGTCGATCCGGGTTCTCGAGGGCCACAGCTATCCGGTCCAGGACGTGGTCTTTTCTCCCGACGGTCGACGGATCGTCTCGGCCGCCGGCGACGAAACCCGCTCGACGAAGCGAGGCGAGGTGATCACCTGGGACACGGCTTCGGGCAAACAACTGTCGACGCTGACCGACCACAAGAAGGCGGCCACCGCCGCCGCGTTTTCCCCTGACGGCAAGCTGATGGTCACGACCAGCTACGACGAGACCGTCAACGTGTATTTGTCGGGACAGGACAAGCCACTGGGGTTCTTCGGCGGGCACGGACGACCCACCACCTCGGCACTGTTCAGCCCCGACGGTCGCTGGGTGATCTCCAGCAGCGGTGGGCGGGCCAAGGGGAAGAACGAGATCAAGGTCTGGACGCCGCGGGGGGGCGAGGAACTGGCGACGATCGGTGACCACGCCGCCCGCGTGGCCGACATCGCCATCTCGCCGGACGGCCGACAGCTGTTTTCGGCCAGTTATGACAAGACCGTCTGTGTCTGGGACCTGGCCGCCCTGGGTGGCGGCAGCAAGACGGCCAAGACCGCCGTGGCCAAGGCCGGGAAACCACGGACCCTCCGTGTAGGAATCATCGGGCTGGACACCTCGCACGCCATCGCCTTCAGCCGGATCCTCAACGACGCCAAGGCACCTCCGGAACTGGCCAACTGTCGGGTCGTCGCCGCCTACCCCAAGGGAAGTCCCGACATCGAGTCGAGCACGAAACGGGTGCCCGGCTACATCAAGCAGGTCAAGGAACTGGGTGTCGAGATCGTCGATTCGATTCCCGCGTTGCTCAAGCGGGTGGACGTGATCCTGCTGGAGACCAACGACGGACGCCCGCATCTCGAACAGGTGTTGCCGGTGCTGCGGGCCGGCAAGCCGGTGTTCATCGACAAGCCGCTTGCCGGGTCGCTGGCCGATGCGGTCGCGATCTTCCAGGCCGCCGCAAAGTACAAGGTGCCGTTGTTCAGTTCCTCGTCGCTGCGGTACGGCAAGAACAGCCAGGCGGTTCGGGGTGGAAGTATCGGAGAGGTGAAGCGATGCGAAACCACCAGCCCGTGTTCGCTCGAGAAGACGCACCCGGATTTGTTCTGGTACGGCATCCACGGTGTCGAGTCGCTGTTCACCGTGATGAAAGCCGGCTGTCTGACGGTGACCCGCAAGAAGAGCACATCCGCGTTGGAGGTGGTCGAGGGGACCTGGAAGGGCGGCCGGGTCGGCATCTTCACCGGCACCCGGCCCGGCAAGGGCTACAGCGGAAAGGCCGAGGGAACCAAGGGCAAGGCGGACGTCGGATCCTATGACGGTTACGCCCCGCTGGTGGTCGACATCGTCCGCTTCTTCCGCACCGGCAAGTCGTCGATTCCCGAGCGGGAGACGCTCGAGATCTATGCCTTCATGGAGGCTGCCGACGAGAGCAAGCGGCAGGGGGGCAAGCCGGTGACGATCGAGAGCGTGCTGGCCAAGGCACGCAAGCAGGCCGCGAAGCGGTTGGCGGAGCTGGACAAGTGAGGATCGGTGCCCCGATCAACCGACGCGAGTTCCTGGTCACCTCATCGGCGGCGGTCGCACTGGCCGTGTCGTCGAAGGGTGCCGCGGCCGCCAGGCGGCCGTCCCTGGCCATCGACACCCACCTGCACTGCTTCGCCGGCCCTGACGACAAGCGGTTTCCGTTTCATCAACGGGCCCCCTATCGACCCGCCGCATCGGCTTCGCCCGAGCACCTGTTGAAATGCATGGCCGGAGCCGGCATTGACCATGCGATCGTCGTCCACCCCGAGCCGTACCAGGACGACCACCGTTACCTGGACCACTGCCTGAAGGTCGGCGGGAAGAAGCTGAAGGGGACCTGCCTGTTTTTCGGGGACCGCGAGGGTTCGCTCGAGAAGATGCCGGAACTGGTCAAGCGGAATCCCGGCCGGATCGTGGCCGCGCGGATCCACGCGTTCCGCAAGGATCGCATCCCCGATTTCAGCAAGCCCGGCGTGGGCCGCGTGTGGAAGATGGCCGCGGAACTGGGCCTGGCCGTGCAACTGCACTTCGAGCCGAAGTACGCCGGGGGGTTCGAGAAGTTCATCCGGGAATATCCCGGGACGACCGTGGTGATTGACCACCTGGGCCGACCGTTGCAGGGCACTCCCGCCGAGCACGCCAAGGTGCTCCGCTGGGCTCGGTACAAGAACACGATCATCAAGGTCGCATCGCTGCCGGCCGTCGGCACCAAGACCCCCAGGCCAATCGGCCCGATCATCCGTCGGCTGGTCGATGCCTACGGACCGGGGCGATCGATCTACGGGGGCGGGTTCAACGGCCAGGCGACCGGTGCGAGTTACCGGGCCTACCGAGAGCGTGTGGCGGGGTACCTGGCGAACCTGTCGAAAAAGGACCTGGCACTGGTGCTGGGAGGGACCGCGTCGAAGGTGTTCGGGTTCGCGTGAACCAGGCGTCACGCTCCGTACTTTTCCAGTCGGTCGGCGTGAGCCAATGCCAGCAGCATCAGGTGCTGGGCCTCGAACCGCCCCAGGCTCCCGGTCCGGCACTGGTCTTCGCCGAACGCGGTCGAGGCGTCGGTGCGTGCACGGTCGCTGGTGATCAACGTCGGCACCGGGTGCCAGCTGTGCGACTTCATCTTCGCCGGAGTGCTGTGGTCACCGGTGACGATCAGCACATCGGGGCCCAGGGCGGTGATCCGGGGCACCGCCGCATCGAGTTGCTCGATGCGCTCCACCTTCCCGTCGAAGTCACCGTCTTCACCGGTCGAGTCGGTGTACTTGAAGTGAATGAAGAAGAAGTCGTAGTCGTTCCAGGTGGCTTCGAGCCGGTCCATCTGAGATTCGAGCGTTGTGCCGGCATCGAGCACGTCCATCTGGACCAGTCGGGCCAGTCCGCGGTACATCGGGTAGACGGCAATCGCGGCCGGGTTCAGTCCGTAGACCTCCTGGAACCGGGGAATCTCGGGCAGCATCGCGATGCCCCGCATCGTCAGCAGGTTCGCCGGCGATTCGTCAGCCAGCATCTCGCCGGCCTGCTTGAGGAACTCCTTGCAGATCCCGGCCGTCTTCTGCGACGGCTCGTCGGCCCCGACCGGCTCCAGCGGTGCCACACCTGTCGTCTGCGGATCGGTGTCATTGACACGGCCCCCGAGTCCGTCGCCCCGGAAGACGATCACCAGCCGGTACTCCTTGACCGGTCTCACGAAGACCTCGACCCCGGGGATCTCGATCGCGTCGAGTTTCTCACACAGCCGCTCGCCGATCTCGCTGGCGATCCGTCCGGCGCGGCGGTCGGTGATCTTCCCGTCGGGGTCGATCGTGCAGAAGTTGCCCCGGATGGCGACGTCGTCGGAACCGAGCTCGAAGTCGATTCCCAGTGCCTCGAGCACCCCTCGCCCGATGTCGTATTCCAGCGGGTCGTAGCCGAACAGGCCCAGGTGTCCGGGGCCGCTGCCGGGGGTGATTCCCGGCAGGACCGGGATACTGCCACCGGTTTCGCCGACGGCGGCCAGGGCGTCGAGGTTCGGCGTGTCGGCCGATTCGAGTTCGGTCTTCCCACCGGCTTCGAGTGGCAGCCCGCCCAGGCCATCCGAGACCAGCAGGACGATCTTCGAGCCGTTGTCCTTTTGCAGGCGTCGCGTGAGGTCGTGAACGCGTGTCATCGGCTGGTCCGCTTATAATCGATTCACATAGTTCACCCGGCGGCGTCTTCCCGTAGTGTAGGTGGCCGACGGGCAGGAAACAGCCCATGGAAACGATCGAGCTGGTGCCGGGGATCGGACTGGAACTCGGTCCGGAGTTGACTCGCTGGATGGCGCGGTTGGCGGTGGCCGGCTGGACCGGCTGGTTGCTGTCGACCGTCGCGTCGGTTCCGGCGACGGTCCGGCGGCTTCTGTGGACCGTCGGGCTGGCGGGGCACCTGTGCCACGTGTTCTGTGCCTTCCATTTCATCCACCACTGGAGTCACGCCGAGGCGGTATTGCACACTGCCCGGTTGACCGAGCGGGTGACCGGCTGGGGTTGGGGACAGGGCGTCTGGGTCAATTACGCCTTCACGCTGGCCTGGCTGGCCGATGCGGCGTGGTGGTGGAGTCGACCGGCCGAGACGCCTCGGCGAGCGGGCTGGTCGGTCGTGCTCCACGGGTTCTTCGCGTTCGTGTTCTTCAACGCGACGGTGGTGTTCGGGCCGTGGGGCTGGAAGCCGGTGGGGGCAGCGGTGGCGCTGCTGGCGGGGGTGGCCTGGATGCGGGGGCGACAGACCGTCAGCGGCCAGCCTCGATCACCCGTGTGAACAGGTCGAGCGACTGCCTGGCCATCGGTTCGGGGCCGAACAGTTCGTGGACCTTGCTTCGACCGGTCGTGGCCAGTTCGATCCGTCGTGACGAGTCGTCGACCAGTGCCTCGAGCGCATCGGCCAATGCCTCGGGCTGGTTCGGTTCGACCAGCACGCCGCCCCCGGTCGCTGCGATCATCTCGGGGAATGCGCCGTGATCGGGCTGCACCACCGGCACGCCGTTGGCCAGTGCCTCGAGCACGTAGAGGCCCTTGGGTTCGCGGTACAAGGTGGGAACGCTGAGCACGTCGAGCGACTTCAGGAACTCGATCTTCGACGTCGTATCGGGTGGGCTGCCGATGTAGCTGAACGCATCGCCCAGGTCGACTGCCGCGGCCCGCACCGTGTTGAAATACTTCCGGTCGCGGTGGCCCAGGTACCCCCCGACCTTCAGCCGGACCTCGGGGCGTCGAGCGTGAAGGATGCGGAAGGCGTCGACGAGTTGGTGGAGGCCCTTTTCGGGGCAGATGCGGGCAAAGTACCCGATCGTGAACGTCTCGCCGGTCGTCGTCCCCGGTTGGCCATCGTGTTCGGCCAGGTCGATGCCCAGCGGCAGGATGTGGAACTTGCGGGCGTCGAGTCCGAGGTAGCGAACCATGTGATCGCGGTAGTAATCGCTGTGGACGATGAACCCGTCGAAGTCGGCGGCCCGGTCATGGATCGCCTCGATCGCCTGGCTGCGATACGGTTCGGCGAGATCTTCCAGGAAGACGTCGTCGCCCTGGAGGACGCACAGCAGTGGGATGTCGATCTGTTGCTTGATCGCCCGCGCGGTGCCGGCCAGCAGGGCGTTGGAGAGGCAGATGATGTCGGGCTTGAGCGCCGAGCCGACGGCTTCGGCGAGTTCGAGGACGTGCGTGCGGTTCGGGCCGTCTTCCCCCCGGAGCATGTCGAGTGTCATCGCACCCAGTCGCCGGGCGTCGGTACTGACACCGAAGCGGGTGGCCAGTCGCAGGGCCCAGGGCCGGTCGACCCAGCGGGTCAGGACCCGCGGCAGGCGGCGGAACAGGCGGCTGCGGTGTGCCAGGTAGACACCGACCCCTCCGAAATAGACGTCGGGGGTGCTGACGTCCTGTTCGTCGACCCGGATCGGCGTGTAAGTGGGGACCAGGCTGACATCGGCTCCGGCGTCGATCAGCGATCGGGCCCAGGTGTTGTCGTGCATGCACGAACCGCAGAACATCCCGGCGCCGCCGGCAGTGACGATGGCGATGTGCATGGCAGCCAGTCTAACCGGCAAAGATCGTCTCGACGAACCGCAGCAGCAATCCGGCCGCTTCGGGTGTTTCGTCGAGCGTTGCGGTGAACTCGTCGATTGGCAACCCGGTGATCCGTTCGATGTACTGGGGGTACGCTTCGACCCGCAGGTGCAGGTCGTCTCGAGTCAATTCGGGGTGAAACTGTGTGCAGTAGATCGGGGCCTGTTCGAGTCGGTAGGCCTGGTGAGCGTTGCGGTGCGAGAAGGCCAGCCCGGTGGCTCCCTCGGGCAACGTCGAAACGCAGTCCTCGTGACCCATCTGCGCCAGGAACTCTGTCTGGAGCGACAAGAAGACCGGGTCGTCGCAGCCGGCCTCGGTCAGGAACAGCTGGTGGGTCCCCACCTCGGCGGTATCGAGGTCGTGGACGACCGTTCCCCCCAGTGCCCGTGCCATGGCCTGGAAGCCCCAGCAACTGGCGAATGTCGGTTGGCGGCGATCGACCAATTCACGGAGCACATCGAGCGAGCGGTCCAGCCACTCGCCTTTGCCGGTTGCCGAATAGTCTCCACTGCCGCCCAGCAGCACGACGTCGTTGGCGTCGAGCTGAGCGGGCGAGGGCCGGGTTGCGAGCAGGTCGAGCACCTCGCAGCGTTCGGCGTCGATCTCGAGTGCCCGCGCGAACGCGAGCTGTTCGTGGTGCCGCATCGGGTCGTCGGAGTCGCGGACCTGCAGCAGCAGGAAGCGGAGCGATTCGGGTACGCGTGAGGGCATCGAGCCGAGGGTAGGTCTCGGCGGCCGGATTTTCCACCGGAGAACGGCACCGGACTACGTGCCTTCGGTGGTGCGTTGTCCGGCTCGACTCCGGCGTCGTTGTCGGTGGTACTTGAGCCCGGGAAAGAAAAAGCTTGCTCCGGAAACCAATCCGAACAGCGAGATGCTGAAGTCGGTCTCGGCGTGTCGCTGAATCCACGCCATCAACGGGGCGCTGGCAAACAGGACCACGGCCTGGATGTAGAAGTGGCCCGAGAGGATGCCGGCCTTGATCAGGAAGACGGCTCCGGTGAGCAGCCCGAGGATCGGTGAGAGTTCCAGGGGCTTGAAGCCCAGGATTGGCTCGATCACGTACAGCAGGACACTGCCGGCCATGCTGCCGGCCCAGACATGAGCGATCTGGCGTTCGACGAACGTGACCGGTCCGGCTCTCTTGCGGAGATTCCAGAAGATCAGGGCCCACAGGCCGGATCCGGCTCCCCAGACCCACAGGTACGGCCACGGTGTGTCGAACCCGGCAATCTGCAGCCAGTTGGTCAACAGGCACAGCGCCACCAGCACCAGGCTGTGCCACATCCACAGCAGGCCCCAGTTCTCGAGCACCACCGCGTGGTGGGTTTCCCGGAAGGCGCGGCTGAGTACCTGTGAGAACTGGGACGAGCGGGCCGAGACGGGTTCGTTGTTGAGGAAGGCCTGCAGGTCATCGCCCAGTGTTTCGGCCGAGGTGTACCGGAGGTCGATCGGTTTCTGCAGGCACTTCAGCGCGATCATCTCGAGATCGGCGTCGGTGTCGGGGTTGACCAGTCGCGGCGGAGCAGGGTCCTGTTCGAGAACCTGCATCATGGTGTCGATCGGCGAAGAGGCCTGGAAGGGGGCCTGGCCGGTCAACAGCGCGTAGAGGATCGCACCCAGGCTGTAGACATCGGTTCGTTCCTCGACTCGACCCCGCTGGCCGGCCGCCTGTTCGGGAGCCATGTACGACGGCGTGCCCAACACCGCTCCGCTGCCGGTCAACGTCAGCGGAGCCGACGGGTCGGCGTCGGTCGGGATCCGCTTGGCGAGACCGAAGTCGGTGATATACGGTGTTTTGTCGCGATCGACCAGGATGTTCGATGGCTTGAGATCTCGGTGCAGGATGCCCTGCTGGTGGGCCGCGGCGATGGCCCGGCAGACCGGCAGCATCAACTCGGCCGCCTCCCTCGACGACAACGGGCCGTTGTTGAGCCACTGGGAGACCGTCACGCCCTCGATCAGCCGCATGCTGAAATACGGCAACCCGTCGTGTTCACCCACCTCGTAGATCGGCACGATGTTGGGGTGTTCGAGCCGGGCCGCACTCTCGGCTTCACTGCGGAACCGCGCCACGTCCAACGGCGAAGCCCAGTCGCCACGCAGGATCATCTTGATCGCCACATCTCGATCGAGACTGGCCTGGTGGGCACGGTAGACCACGCCCATCCCACCTCGTCCCAGTTCGTCGATCAGCTCGTATTCTCCCACCTGCTCGGGCATCGTCGTGGCAGGCGGGGCGGGATCGAGATCGTCTTCGGCCAGCGTGCTGAATTCGGCTGCCACGTTGACCATCGCCCACAACTGCTGCAGTTCGTTTCCGATCTCGGGTCGTTCTCGAGCCTCCTGCTCGATATCGATCTCTTCGCCGGAGGCCGAGCGGTCGAGCAGGCTCTCGAGCACGTCGGCCAGCAGGGCGTCGGATTCGGGATTCGGGGCATCGGTGGAAGACACGGCGGGCAGCTTGGTGATGGAACCAAAGGAGTGGGACGGGCCTTGTTGTTGTTGAAAGACCCCGCTGCCTTAGATCATAACCGCCCGGTCTGGCACAATCGTGGTTCGATGTGGCATCGTGTTCCTCTCTCTTGAGCTTCATCCATGTTCCGTGTCATCTGCGCGTCCCTGTTGCTGTTGGCTCTCACCGTGCCGGTCCGTGCCGAGGTGGTGCAGCTGGAGATCACCGAGCGTGCGGCGTTTGCCGATGGGCACCACTTCGGGAACGTCGGGCCCTACCAGCGGGTCAAGGGCTGGTTGACGATTGCGGTCGATCCCGGGCACGCACTGCACCGTCGGATCACTGACCTCGGGCTGGCCCCGACGAACAAGCAGGGCCGTGTCCAGTTCCGGACCGAGTTTTTCCTGCTGAAGCCACTCGATCCACGCCGCGGCAACGGTCGCATTCTCTACGACGTCAACAACCGCGGCAACAAGTTGGCCGTGGGGGCCTTCAATGGCCCGGTCGGCAACCGGAACGACCCGAAGACACTAGCGGATGCCGGCAACGGGTTCCTGATGCGGCAGGGCTACTCGGTGCTGTGGTGCGGCTGGAACGGTGATGTGCGACCCGGCGGGAACCGGATCATGATCGAGTTGCCGGTGGTCAAGAACCGCGATGGCAGTTCGATCACGTCGAAGATCTATGCCGAGATCTGCGTGACGGGAACACCGAAGAGCCAGCCACTTTACTGGGGCAACTCGGTGGCCTATCCCCCCGTCAGCCTCGACAACGGCACCGCCCGGCTGACCCGGCGGCCGTATCGGACAAGTCCACCCGAAGAGGTGCCTCACGACGAATGGTCATTTGCCCGGGTCGAGAACGGCCAGGTGGTGTCCAGCCCCGGGCACCTGCATCTTCGTGACGGGTTCCGTTCGGGTTGGATTTACGAGTTGGTCTATACCGGGAAGGATCCCCGGGTGACCGGGCTGGGGCTGGTCGCCGCCCGCGACTGCATCTCGTTTTTCCGTTTCGCCAGGTCCGATCCGAAGGGGGTTCGCAACCCGCTGGCCGGTGCCATCCAGAAGGCCTACATCTTCGGCATCAGCCAGTCGGGGCGGTTCATCCATCACTTCCTGTTCGAGGCGATGAACACCGACGAGGCGGGTCGCATGGTGCTCGACGGTGCGATGCCTCACGTCGGTGGCGGCGGCAAAGGCCAGTTCAACTACCGTTTTGCGCAGACCACCCGTCACGGCAGCCAGCACCAGGACAACCTGTTTGCCTCGGACTTTTTTCCCTTCAACAGCGTGCCGCAGGTGGATCCGGTGACGGGCCAGAAGGGCGATTCGTTCGCGACACTGAAGGCACGCGGCCACCTGCCGAAGGTGTTCTTCACCGAGACATCGGCAGAATACTGGAGCCGGGCGGCGTCGCTGCTGCACACCGACACGGTGGGCAAGACCGATGCGGGGATCGATCCGAACCTGCGGCTGTATTTCTTCACCGGAGCCCAGCATGGCGTCTCACGGTCAACCTCTCGCGGCATCTACCGAAATCATCGCAATGACCTGGATCACTATCCGTTGCTCCGGGCGTTGCTGGTGGCCCTGGATCGCTGGGTGACGTCGGGTGTCGAACCGCCCGCGACGGCGATTCCCCGGATCGCCGACGGGACGTTGGTCGAGTTGGCGGCCTGGCGAAAGCAGTTTCCCGATTTGCCCGGCGTGACCAAGGCGGGCGTGATGTTCCGCCCGTTGCGTTTGGACCCGGGTCCTCGGTGGTTCACGCGGGGGATTGCCGACCATGTGCCGCCGAAGATCGGTCCCGCCTACAACACGCTGGTTCCGGCCGTGGATGCCGACGGCATCGAACGAGCCGGGATCAAGCTGCCGACGGTCTCTGTGCCGTTGGGCGCATACACCGGATGGAATGTCCGCAATGCGGCCGGGGGGGCGGGCGGGATGCTGGGTCGTTTCACCGGAAGTTGGCTGACGTTCGCCAGGACCAAGGCCGAGCGAGCCGCCGGCGGCGACCCGCGACCGAGCGTCCGGGAACGCTACCCCACCAAGGCCGACTACATGTCGAGGATCACCGCCGCCGTTCTCGCACTGCGACGTCGTCACCTGCTGCTTGACGAAGACGCGATCCGGATCCTCGAAAAGGCCAGCGGCCGCGACCTGTGGTCCGAGTGACTCATCGCCCGGTGTTGCCGCTTCCCTGGCACGGGCTGGTCAAGTTCCTGATCACGACCGTCGTCACCATCGGGCTTTCGCCGGTCCTTTACGAGTACTGTGTGTGGTACGCGTTCATCGGGACGCAGATGAACGGATCACGGAGCCGGTCGGTGGCCGAGTCGGTCGACAGTGGCCGGCAGGTTCTCGATGGACACGAAGAGGTTGCTTCCGTCCAGGAACGGGCCGACAGCGGCGGCGGCAGTCCGCGGCGGTCGTCGTAACCGGGGCAAGAGACCTCGGGCCGATCTTGCACTACTGCGCTGCGGCGAAACAGACGGTCCGTCCATCGATCAGCGTCAGCACCACTCGCCCGTCGCGATCGACGGCCAGGCCCCACTTCTGTGGCGGTGCGGGCAGGGCCTGGGCCCAGAGCGGCTTGCCGTCGACCGGGTTGCGGGCGACCAGGGCCGGTCGCAGCGGCCCGTCCTTCTTCAGCGGGGGCAGTTCGCCCGCCACGATCACCGCGTTGGCCGTCAGCACCACGGCCTCGGTCCGGGCGAAACTCGAGTCCTTCCAGAGGACTTTCGTTTTCCCGTCCTCGCCCTTCTTGGGATCAACCCGCAGCAGCGTCTTGTCGGTGCCCTGGATGATCACGTCACCGCTGTTGGCCTGGAGCAGGTACTTCGCCATGTATCGCGACGGGGGTCCGGGTGTGCGGGCCGAGTAGAGCATGTCGCCGGCGATGGCCACCTTGTTCTCGACCAGGAACAGCTCGCTGCCCCGGCTGGACCGCTGCATCTTCCAGTGATCGTCGAGCGACTTGTCGGGTTTCTGCGACAGCTGGTTCAGGCACTTGCCGGTTTTCCGGTCGTACTTCGCCGGCGAGACCACGTTGCCGCCGGCCAGGTGGACGATGCCGTCGTGCAGCAGCATGTGTCCCTGCACGCTGATTCCCACCGATTCGTCCTCGCCCAGCAGGTTGCCCGACGTGTTGTTCTGCCACTGGATCTTGCCGGTGGCGGCATCCAGCGCGTAGACGTGGGTGCCATCGTGGCAGATGATCCCCGCGGCGCAGTAGGCAACGCCGTCGGCGACCATCACGCCGCTGGCGACCGGCCAGGTCGAGAGCAGTCGACCGTAGACCGGGATGCGTCGTTCCAGCGGAGCAGCCCGGAAGCACCAGAGAGTCCGGCCGGTGGCCAGGTCGAAGCACCAGGCGCGGCCGTCACCGGAACCGACGTGCACGCGGCCATCGGCGATCGAGGGGGGGTAGGCGATCGCGCCGCCGGTGTGAGCTGTCCAGCGGGACTTGCCGGTACCCGAGTCGAACGCGCGGACGGCCCCGTCGGATCCGGCCACCAGGGTCACGCCCGCCGCCGTCACCGGTGCGGTTGGTTCGATCGTCTCCCGTGGAGGGGTCTGCCAGGCCAGTTTCAGCTTCGTCGGCACGCGGACCGGAGTCGATGCGGTTCGCTGGTTGTTGGCCCGGTAAGTCGGCCAATCGGCGGCGGTCAGCGACGGCGAACGAGCCGAGGGCGCGGCGAAGGTCTCCAGCCGTTCACTCTCGATCGCTTCGCGGTCGAACTCGAAATCGCCCGCGGCGGTCAGGCTGATGACTCCGACCAGCGAGTGATTGCAGTCGCACATCCAGGGGCCCCAGTACAGCTGCCCGTTGGCGACAATCACGCCGTCCTGGCAGGCTGGTCGCATGCCGGGCAGTCGCCGCGGTTTCCCGTACGAGACGTCGAACCGCAGGGTCCCGGTGTGGCGATAGCCTCGAGCAAAGATCGAATCGACCGTCCCGGTCGCCCGGGTGCAGTTGCCCCGGAAGCACTTCAGGTCGGCCAGCACCTTGCCGGTCAGCGGATGGAACTTCTTGCTCTGGCTCAGGCGACCCATTGCGTACAGCCCGTCGTCGCGGAGGATCAGCTGCATGTTGCCGTCCTTGTAGGTCCACAGCAGCTTGCCGGTCTTGGCCGAGACGGCGACCAGCTTGGTGCGGGTGGGCCCGGCGAAAAACAACGCGTCGTCGTTGCACTTGAGGTAGGCGCTGGTGGCGTATCCCAGGCTGGCCGTCTGGGCACGGTGGTGTTCGCCGATCGTCTCCATCAGTTGCTTGTCGGATGTCTTCCACACGGTCGTGCCGTCGACGGCATTGACCGCTTCGAGGTGGTCCAGGTGGCTGTAGAGAAAGATGCTGTTCTTGTTCATCACCAGGGCCCGGCCGTCGATCGGAGCGGTCGCGATGTGCGACCAGATCACCTTCTTGGTCCTGGTGTCGAAGGCCAGCAGCGTGCGGCCGAAGCCCCACGTTGCCAGTGATTTGCCGTAGGTCTTTCGGATCGTTGCCCAGGGCCAGCCCGTCTGGGTGCGGGTGCCGAGGTGGACCTCGTGGAGTTTCTCGGCGGGGCCGACCAGTGCGTAGAGCACGCCGTTGCGGAGCGTCATCCACTTCCAGGTCTTGCCGTCTCCGGCGTGAGAGTCCGGAACGACAATTTCGTCGCGGACCGTTCCGGTGGCCGTGTCGATCAGCTTGCACGACTTGTTGTCGGCCAGGTAGAGCGTGTCGGGGGTGGCGACGATCGTGTTGCGATGGATCATGAAGCCGGGGGTCAGCAACTTGGTCCACAGGGTGGCCCCGTTGTAACCGTTCAGGCAAACCAGCTTGCCGACCATCGGCCACTCGCGTCGCTTGAACGCCAGGAAGCCGAAGGCCTTGAACATCCGGCCGCCGGATGAAACGGTCACCTCGGGCATCGGCCCGTACCAGGGTGTGGCCAGGAACTTTGTCAGGTAAGGGGCCCTGGCCAGGCGGTCGTCGGATTGGGGATTGTTGTCGGAACCGTGGTAGGGGTGAGACCACTCGCCGGTGCCCTCGGGGACCGGCTTGACCCGGACTTGTCCATCGACGACCAGCCGGCCCCGCGGACGGATCACCCGCATCAACTCGGCCGCCGGTGTCCGGATCGGTCCCTCGACGACCACCGCGTCGGCCAGGTTGCTCGCCAGGCCGATCCGCTGGGACCGACCGTGGTCGACGTAGATTCGCGTGCCCAGCAGTCCCGCCTTTTCGGCGGCGGCCCGGATCGTCGTGGCCTCGGCGTGGGTCCTGGTCGGAACGTAGATCACCAGGTCACTGACCTTCGCCAGTGCCAGCGCCCGCTCGATCGGGTTGTTTCCCAGCAACACGCACAGCCCGGCGTGGACGCCGATCTGCTTGTGGACCGTGCGGGCGTCGGCGGACCGGGCCTGTCGAGGTGTAATGATCAGCAGGGCCAGCAGAACGAAAGCGGCGGCGAGGCGAGGGAAAAATCTCATCACGAAGTTCCTGGGTGCGGGGTGAACCTGTGCCATGGTACCCCTGCGGTTGGCGATGAAGCAAAGGTCGGGGAATTCACTCGTCCCACAGCTATGATGACGGCATGGAACTGAGGCACCTCAAGACGTTCGTCACGACGGCCGAAGCCGGAAACTTCACCCGGGCCGCCGAACGGCTCGACGTGACCCAGGCGGCCGTCAGCCAGCACATCGCCGTGTTGGAAGCTCATTACGGGCAGGTGCTGTTCGAACGAGGATCGCGAACGGCGACCCTGACCGAGGCCGGTGACCGGTTGCTGGAAACGGTTCGGGAGGTCTTTGAACTGCTGGAAGCCGCAGACGAGCAGATCGCCGGGAACCGGACGGCGGTGACGGGCCGGCTGAGGATCGCCTCGAGTACCGTTCCGGCTGAATGGTGGCTGCCGGAGGTGGTGGCCGGGTTCCGAGGAGCCTGCCCCGATGTCCATGAAACCGTGACCGTTTCCAACAGCCGCACCGCCTCGGCGGCGGTGGCCAGTGGGGATGCTGATGTGGGCGTCGTCGGAGAACTGCCCGGTGACGACCGCCTGGTCGCACGGGCGGTTGCCGAGGATGAACTGGTTCTGGTTGTCGGTCGTGATCATCCGTTGGCCGAGATCGAGCGGATCTCGGCCGGCGAACTGATGACGCTGCCGCTGGTGGTACGCGGCAACGGGTCGGCCAGCCAGCGGTGTGTCGACGAGGCGCTCGAGGCGGCCGGGGTGCATCGGGATGAACTGGTGACCTGGATGGAAACCAACTCGGTCGATGCCACGCGGTCGGCCGTGACCCGGGGATTGGCCGCCGCGTTCCTCAGCAAAGGAGCCGTCGTCGACGACCTGGACTCGGGGCGACTGAAACATATCCGGGTTGGCCGGGTGCGACCCCGGCGGCAACTGTACCTGGTCACCGCGGTGGATCGTGTCGCGGGGACGCCGTTGCGAGAATTCCTGGAATTCGTCGAGTCGCTGTGACCGGGACTAACCGTCCACCTTGTCCCGGAACGCAAAGGCCCGTTGGGTCTTCTCCGTCGTCCAGGTCTTGCCGTCGACCTCGACGTGCGGGTAGATGAAGTAGTTGAGCGGGCCGCTGTCCTGGGCGGGTTCGAGCGTGATGTCGCGGCCGACGGTGAACTGGACCCGGTTCTCTGTCAGGTTGCCGAAGTAGTACGACTTGAGGTCCGGGTGCTTGTCGGCTTCGGAAATGTCCGTCGGCACCCAGCCGTGGCCGTCGACGTGGAACTGGGCCCAGCAGTGGTAGCCGCTGATCTTGCCCGTTCCGCGTTCCGGGGGCAGAGGGAAACCGATCTCGAAGCGGGCGGGGAGATCCTGCGAACGGGCCCAGGAGATGAACAGGCTGTGGAAGTCGGTGCAGTTGCCGAACCCGCTGTCACACGCCCACAGCACATCGCCGTTTCCGAATCCGGGTTTCGACTTGTCGTATCTCATGTGATTGTCGACCTGCTCATAAAGCGAGCGGCCCAGTTGGATCGGGTCTTTCCTGGACAGTTGATTCGGATCGATCAGGGTCAACGGCTTGCCGTCGATCGGCACCTTGAGATTGGCGGCCAGGTAGATCTTCCGCTCCGCGTCGTCGAGCCCGGCTGCAGGGTCGACCGTGGCCAGGCCGAGGACCTCGTTGCGAGTGATCTGCCAGGTGACCTGGAAGGTGATCGGATCGGTCGAGGACGGCTCGAGGTCGAAGTGCAGCATCCGGTTGCCGTATTTCGACTCGGTCGTCTGCTTCGGCTCGACCGGCACCGCCTGTCGCAATCGGCTGATCTGCTGTGCAGCGGTTGTCTGGGGCATCGGCAGCCAGACCCTCAGACGTGAGCCTGCGGGGACATCGTTGACGGTGACCCCGTAGTCGAGTTCGAACGTTCGGGACTTCGGCTTGCCTGCCGTGTTCGCAGCAACCGTTTCTCCAGCCGCATTCGAAGCCGAAACGGTTGGCGGCCTGGCCGATGGCGTGCCGGTTTCCTCGGACTGGCAACCCGTCGTCGCTGTTCCAATCGCCAACGCAACGACGAGCGTCAACGATCGTCCCGGAATCGGCATCCCGCAACCCTTCGAAAGACATCACAAAAACTTATGCAATCTGGATTATTCCATAACCGTTTTTCCGTGTCGAGTTCACGTGTGGTCGGGCTGGCGTGTGGCAACAGGTCGGTAGAGTCGTACACTTTTCAGCCATGGACGTTTCCAGAGAGATTCGTCGGTCGTTCAACCTGTTTGCGGCCGGGCAATTGGACGAGGCGGCGGAATTGGCCGGTGCGGTATTGGCCGTTTCGCCGGAGGAGCCTTCGGCGCACCGCGTGTTGGCGGGCGTGTTCCTGCGGCGTGGCGAGTTGGACCAGGCTTTGGATTCGGCGCGTCGGGCGTGGGAAATCGATCCGTCGGTGCCCGAGGCGGCGGCGAACCTGGCCGCGATCCTGGTCGAGGCCCGCCAGGGCGAGGAAGCCGAGCGGATGGCTCGGCAGGCAACCGAGATGGCTCCGGACTTCGTGTCGGCATGGGTCAACCTGGGACTGGCCTACCGGTGCCAGTCCCGTCAGCACGATGCGGTCGATGCGTTCCGGCAGGCGGTGCAACTGCAGCCCGAGCATCACGGGGCGTTGACCAACCTGGGCAACGTGTTGTGCGAAGTGGGTGAGTACGCCGAGGCGGCCGAGTGCAGCAGGCGGGTGTTGAAGATGAGGCCGGGGATGGCCGCGGCCGAGAACAACCTCGGCAACGCGCTGTTGAAACTCGGCCAGATTGACGAGGCGATCCTGGCCTACCGCCGCGCGTTGGCCGGCGGTCCAGGTGATCCGGAGATCGAGTACAACCTTGCCATTGCGCTCGAGCAGGCCGGCCGGTTGTCCGAGTCCGAGGACGTGCAGCGGGGCGTGTTGTCGCGTGTTCCCGGCCACGCTCGCGCGACCAACAACCTCGGCGTGGCGCTGAAGCTGCAGGGACGCCTTGACGAAGCGGCCGAGCAGTTCGAGCGGGCGGAGCAGCTCTCGCCGCGATCAATCCCCGCGGTCGCCAATCGCCTGGCAACGATGCTCTGCCGGCCGGGTGGTTCGCCGGGGGAGATCCTGGCCGCACACCGGGAATCGTGCGAGGTGCTCTGGGGAGAGCTCGAGTCGCCAACGGCCGCCGACCCGGATCCCCGTGCGGTCGACGCGCCACTGCGGATCGGTTTCGTTTCGCCGGATTTCGGTCACCATCCGGTGGGTCGCTTCCTGTTGGGCGGATTCGAGTCGTTCGCCGCCCACCGCGTGCAGGCGGTCTGTTTCAGCGACCGGATCCAGGTCGACGCCTTCACCGATCGGTTCCGATCGGCTGCAGACGATTGGTTCGACATCCGTGGCCGCGACGATTCGGTGGTGGCCGGATGGATTCGGGATGCGAGGATCGACGTGCTGGTCGACCTGGCCGGCCACACCGGTCGCCATCGCCTGGGAGTCTTCGCCCGTCGGCCGGCACGGCTGCAATTGACCTGGATCGGGTATCCCTCGACCACGGGCCTGTCGGCCATCGATGGCCTGATCGCTGACGAGGTGTTGGCGCCCGAGGGATCCGAGGCGGCGTTCTGCGAGCGAATTATCCGGTTGGCCGACGGGCACGTCAGCTACCTGCCGCCGATCGATGCTCCGGATGTCGACGTCCGGACCGGTTCGGCGGAGATCGTTTTCGGCAGTTTCAACAAGCTCGACAAGACCACCCCCGAGGTGTTGGCCACCTGGGCCGAGATCCTGCTGGGCCACCCCGATTCGCGGCTGGTGCTTCGCAGCCGGGGGCTCGATGACCCTCGTGTTGTCGAGCGGTTTGGCGGTCTGCTGGTCGAGGCGGGCGTCGATCGCGATCGGATCTCCCTGCACGGCTGGGTGTCTCATTCCGAGTTGCTGGCCGCTTACGGTGAGATCGATGTCGGCCTGGACACCTTCCCCTTCTCTGGCGGCCTGACCAGTTGCGAGGCACTCTGGATGGGTGTGCCGGTGGTCACGTGGGCGGGCCGACGGATGTGCGGCCGGCAGACCGCCTCGTTCCTGTCGCGGGTGGGGCTCGATAACCTGGTCGCCGCATCGGGAGACGAATACGTCGAAAAGGCACTGGCCGTGGCCGGTGATGTCGCTCTGCGTCGATCACTGAGGATCGAGTTGCGGGACCGGATGCGGGACGGGCCGCTGTGCGATGGGCAACGGCTTGCCGAGGAGTTCACCTCGGCGGTCGAACGGGCTTGGCGCGAATGGGATGTGTTATGATGCAGAGCCGGTGACCCTGAAACCGTCTGCGCGACGATCTCGACTCATGATGTCCCGTTGGTTACTGCTGTTCCTGATGGCGTTGTCGGTCGGCTCGTCCTCGCTCCTGGCTGCCGACGGTCCGTTGTTCGAGGACCGCGTTCACGGGTTGTTCAAGACCTACTGCTGGAAGTGTCATGGAGGCGAGGGTCGCCAGGCGGGACTCGATCTCCGGTCACTGCCGCTGATCAAAAAGGGTGGCAAGCACGGTCCGGCCGTCGTTGCCGGGAGTCTCGAGAAGAGCCTGTTGGTGCAGAAGCTGGTCAGCGGCCAGATGCCGCCGGGCAAGGAACTGAAACCCACGGTCGCACATATCGAGACGATCAAGGCCTGGGTCGCCGGGGGGGCCCGGGCACGTTATGTCGCCCGGGGCCTGGACGATGCCGAGGAGCCGGTCCTGGAGGAGTCTGACCGCCAGTGGTGGGCGTTCCGGCCCCCGCTGCGACCAGCCTTGCCGGCCGTGGCAGCCGCCGACCTGGTGGCCACAGCGGTCGACACGTTTGTCCTGTCACGACTCGAAGCCGCCGGGCTCGACCTGGCTCCCGAGGCGACCCGGACGGCATTGGTCCGCCGCGCCCATCTCGATGTTCTTGGATTGCCTCCCGGTCCCGGGGAGGTCGATCGGTTTCTGGCCGATCGGCGACCGGGGGCCTGGAATCGGCTGGTCGATCGATTGCTGGCCGACCCGAGGTACGGGGAACGCTGGGGCCGGTACTGGCTGGATGTCGCCGGCTACGTCGACATCATCGGGTCCGACAATGACGCCGGGATCATCAAGCCGGCCCCCGGCGTCTGGCGTTACCGCGACTATGTGATCGGGGCCTTCAACGCTGACAAGCCGTTCGACGAGTTCCTGGTCGAACAGGTGGCCGGCGACGAGTTGGTCGACTGGCGCAACGCCGACAGCCTGACCCCTCGACAACTGCAACGGCTGGTCGCCACCGGGTTCCTGCGGCAGGCTCGCGATTCGACCTCGTCGCCGGAACTCAACACGGCCGACATCCGACACCAGGTGCTCTACGAGACTCTCCAGACCATCTCGACCTCGCTTCTGGGACTGACGGTACACTGTGCCCAGTGCCACTCGCACAAGTTCGACCCGATCAGCCAGGCTGACTACTATCGCCTGGCGGCGATCTTCACTCCGTCACTGGACGTGCAGAACTGGATCCAGGCCGACAAGCGGCACCTGCACACCGTTTCGCCGAAGCACAAGAGCCGGATCGACCAGCACAACGGTCGGATTGACGCCCGTGTCGCCGAACTGAAGAAACGCGCCGATGCGGTCCGGGCAACCGTTTCGAAGCGGCTGCGGACGGCGAAGCTGGCCGCGTTGCCGGAACCGGTTCGGGCCGACACCGATGCGGCTCTCGGCGTACCCAAGGACAAGCGGAACCCGGTGCAGGCTTATCTCGCCGCGAAGCTCGGGCCGCTGCTGGCGGTTTCGCCGGCCGAGGTGAACAAGAGCCTGGCCGTGGCCCAACGGAAGACGGTGACAACGGCCGAGAGGGAGATCGCTCGGCTCAATTCCACCCGGCAGTCGTACGAGCCGGTCCGGGTGACCTGGGAAACCGGTCAGCCCGCCGCGACCTATCTTTACCGCCGGGGTGACTACACGACGCCGGGTCCGGAGGTGAATCCCGGTGTCCCGCTGGTCCTGGACCCAGCCGGCCGACCGACCGTGATCCCTTCGACCGGTCCCGGCCAGAAGCCCGCCAGCAGCGGCCGGCGGTTGGCCTTCGCTCGCTGGCTGACCCGCCCGGATCACCCCGTCACTGCCCGGGTGATCGTCAACCGGATGTGGATGCGGTATTTCGGCACCGGCCTGGTCTCGACCCCGGGCAACTTCGGGCTCTCGGGCACTGAGCCCACTCATCCAGAACTCCTCGACTGGCTGGCTCGTGAACTGGTGGACAACGGCTGGAGTCTGAAGCGGGTGCATCGCCAGGTGCTGCTGTCCTCGACCTATCGGCAGTCCACGTCACGGTCGGCTGCCGAATGGAGCCGGGCCAGGACGATCGATCCGGCCAACCGACTGTTGTGGCATCGGCCCTTGAAACGGCTGGAATCCGAAGCGGTTCGCGACAGCGTGTTGGCCGTCAGTGGCCAGATCGATCTCTTTCAGGGTGGGCCGGCGGTGCCGATCAAGACCAACAGTGACAGCAGCGTGGTGATCGACACCAGCAAGCTGGCCCGGCCCGGTGACATCAACCGCCGCAGCCTGTACCTGACCTGCCGCCGCAACTACCACCCGACGGAGTTGAGTGTCTTCGACCAGCCGACGGTGGCCAACAACTGCATCCGCCGCGACTCGTCTGCTGTCGTGCTCCAGTCGCTGGTGATGCTCAACGGCTCCTTCGCGATGAATCGGGCTCGTCGGTTCGCCGCACGCGTGCGATCCGAAACGCCCGGCGGCGACCAGGTGTCCCGGATCGACCGGGCGTTTCGACTGGCGCTGAGTCGGCCGCCGACCGAGGAAGAACAGGGACTGGCCAGCGAGCTGTTGAGACGCCAGGCCAGCGAGTCGGCCGGGTCCGGGGAGAAGAACCGGTCGACCGACCGACCTCTCGAGCACCTCTGCCACATGCTGTTCAACACCAACGAGTTCCTTTACGTCCCCTGAGACGACCCGCAAGCCATGTCATTTCATGCCATCTCCTCGACCGAAACGCTACCGGCGTTGCCGATATCGCGGCGACGGATGCTCCAGCTGGGCAGCCTGGGGTTCGGCAGCCTGGCGCTGAAGGGCCTGCTGGCCGATTCGTCAACCCGTGCGAGAGCGGCCGAGGCACCTCACGTTCGACCCCGCGCGAAGTCGGTCATCCTGATGATGCAGAACGGCGGTCCCAGCCAGATGGACCTCTTCGAGCGGAAACCGGCGCTCGAGAAGTTCGACGGCAAGCAGCACTCGATCAAGGTCGAGATGTTCCAGCCCGGGAGCGAGCAGAACAAGTTGATGAACACGCCGTTCCGGTTCCGCCGCTACGGAGCCTCGGGAATCGAGCTCTCCGAGATCATCCCCGGCATCGGCAGCGTGATCGACGACATGACCGTGGTCCGCTCGATGCACACCGGCCACAACAATCACACCGAAGCGCTGGTGATGTTCATGACCGGGAAGATCTTTCAGGATCGCCCGGCACTGGGAGCGTGGGTCAGTTACGGGTTGGGGACCGAGAACAGCAGCCTGCCCGGCTACGTCGTATTGCGGGATCCCTCGGGCTACAACACCAGCGGCACGCTGACCTGGACCAACGGCTGGCTGCCGGCGCAGCACCGCGGCACCGAGTTCTCCAGCAGCGGCACACCGGTGCTGAACCTCAAGTCGGCGATCCCGGTGTCGGCCAGCGAGCAGCGGAACAACCTCGACTTCCTCAACCGGCTCAACCGGATCCACCAGAGGCGGTTGCCGGGCGAGGGCGAACTGGAGGCGCGGATTCAGAACTACGAACTGGCCGCGCGGATGCAGCTGGCCGCTGCCGACGTGCTGGACATTTCGAAGGAAACCGCCGCCACCGGCAAGCTCTACGGGCTCGACAACAAGACGACCGAACCCTACGGACGACGATGCCTGATGGCCCGCAAGCTGGTCGAGGCGGGCGTGCGGTTCGTCCAGATTCATCCCAAGCCGTTCCAGCCCTGGGACTCTCACAGCGGCACCCGCCAGAACCTGGGCAGCATCTGTGCCAACTGCGATCTGCCGACGGCCGGCTTGATCACCGACCTGAAGCAGCGGGGGCTGCTCGACGAGACGATCGTCATCTGGTCGGGCGAATTCGGACGCCTGCCGGTCTCTCAGAACGGCACCGGCCGTGATCACAACCGCAACGCCTTCAGCCTGCTGGTGGCCGGCGGCGGTTTCAAGGCGGGGTACACTCACGGAGCCAGCGACGAGGTGGGTTACGCGGCGGCCGTTGACAAGGTCAGCGTGGCCGACTTGCACGCCACCGTTCTGCGGCAACTGGGCATGGACCACGAATTATTGGTCTACGAGCACGCCGGTCGCGAGGAAACACTGACCGATCCGTCTTTGACCGGGGCACGAGTGATTTCCGGGTTGCTGGCGTGAACCAGATCGACCGGGCTCGGATGTGATGGACACACCATCGGAAGATCTCAGCACCGGGAAAATGCCCCGGACCGGCCTGCTGATTGCCCTGGTGGTGATCATCGGGTTCGTGGCCTGGTCGAACCGGGAACGTGGTGAGAATCTGATTGGGAAGCTCGGTGTTGGCGGCGGCACCGGCGAGGTGCCGCCGGAGAACAGCTTCGTCGGCAGTCGAGCCTGTGCGGAGTGTCATCAACAGATCGCGGCCGATTATTCCCGGCACCCGATGGCCCGTTCGCTGCAGCTGGTCGGAACGGCCGAGGTGATCGAGAAATTCGATACCGATCGACGTCGATTCACGGGTGGGCAACGGACCTATCATGTCGAACGACGTGACGGCGAGTTGATCCACCACGAGGTGATGTTCGACGACGACGGCGGTGTGCTGTACGACCAGGCCGAGACGGTGCAGTTCGCGATCGGGGCGGGGGTCAAGGGCCGCAGCTACCTGTTGCAGCGAGAGGGGCTGCTGTTCGAATCACCGATCACCTGGTACAGCCAGACCTCGTCGTGGGGACTCTCACCCGGCTACCCCACTGATCTGCACTACCGGTTCGGTCGCCGTGTGGGTGACGACTGCCTGGGGTGTCACTCGGGACGACCCGCCGCGGTCTCGAGTCGTTCCGTCGATCGTTACGTGGCCGAGAAACCGTTCCACGAAATCTCGATCGGGTGCGAGCGGTGTCACGGTCCCGGTGGACGTCACGTGGACCTGTACAGTTCGCCGGCAGCTGGACACCTCGACGATCCGTTGATCGTCAGTCCCGAGAAACTGGCCGGCCACCGGCAGGACGACATCTGCAACCAGTGTCACCTGGAAGGAAAAATCCGCATACTGCGGCCGGGCAAGCGGTTCGACGACTTCCGGCCCGGTGATCCGCTGGGGAAGACCTGGACGGTCTATGTGGCCGAATCGCCGTTCGACGAGCAAGGACGGCCGTTGTTCACCAGCCACGTCGAGCAGATGCATGCCAGCCGGTGTTTCCAGAAATCCGACGGGGCGATGCGATGCACGACCTGCCACGATCCGCACCGGGCACCGTCGGCCGCCCAACGGGTCTCGTTCTACAAGTCCCGCTGCAACAGTTGTCACGACAGGCGAGGCTGTTCGCTGCCGGTCGTGGAGCAGCAGAAAGCCCCGGCGGCCGGTTCGTGCATCGCCTGCCATATGCCGAAGCTGCATTCACGCGACGTGGCCCACACCACCCAGGCCGACCACCGCGTGGTTCGCAGCGGTTCGGACACCCGGGCGGCACGCGAAATCGAACGCGAACCGGCCGGCCGGCCCTGGCAACCGTTCGGGACGATGGGCCAGCTGCTGTCCACGCACCAGCGCCGCCGGTCCGATGCCCTGGCGTGGTTCCGACAGGCCGCCGATTCCGGTGACCGCCAATTGCTGGATCGGGCTCGTGAACAGTTCGAACGGATCCTCGTCGACGATCCCGACGACACCGAGATCCGTGGCCGGTTGGGTTTCGCGTGGTTCCGGATCGGCAACCTGGCTGCCGCCAAGAAGGCACTCGAACGGGCATTGCGGGCTCGCCCCGATTCGGAGCCGTACCTGACCTACCTGGGCCTGATCGGTTATGCGACTGAAGACGCGGCCGCGTCGAGTCACTTCGACCGGCTGTTGGAGTTGAACCCTTACGACGGCGAGGCGCACGGGCCGTACGCCGACATGCTCGAGGCGGCCGGAAAGCTTGAGCAGGCGATCCGCATTGCCGAGCGGGGCCTGGCACGGGATCCCACGGTGTTGGATCTCAGGCGGTCGCTGGCCCGGTTCTATCGCAAGGCGGGTCGGGCCGAGGATGCCCGGAAACAGGAGCGGAAGGCCGAGCAGATCGGCAAGCGGGTCGGGCGGCGGTAGTGCCGGCCTAGAACAGCTCGGTCAGCGGCTCGCCCTCTTCCAGGATCCGGTAGGGCCGGCCCTGGCTGTCGATCGCCTCGGGGTTGCCCAGCCCCATGGCGTGGTAGATCGTCTTGGCGACGTCCTCGGGGGCCACCGGCTTGTCGGCGGGATAGGCCCCGATCTTGTCCGAGCTGCCGTAGGCCTGCCCGCCGCGGATGCCGCCGCCGGCCAGCACGATGCTCTGGGCGTGGGTCCAGTGGTCACGTCCCTGTCCCGAAACGCCGCCCGAGCGAGGGTCGCCGATCTTCGGTTTGCGGCCCATCTCGCTGTTGACCATCACCACGGTTTCGTCGAGCAGCCCGCGATCGGCGAGGTCCTCGAGCAGGGCCGAGAACGGACGGTCGAAGCGCGGCAGCAGGTACTTTTCGAGGCAGACGAAATTGTTGCCGTGAGTGTCCCAGCCCCCGCCGCTTTTGCAGTTGAGTTTTTCGGCGGCTTTCTTGTCGCCTTTCCAGAAGACCGACACGAAGGGCACGCCCGCTTCGACCAGCCGACGGGCCATCAGCATGCTCATCGCGTTCAGGTCGTCACCGTATCGCTCGCGGACCGACTGGGGCTCTGAGGTGATGTCGAAAGCATCCTTGGTGGCCTTCGAGCCCAGGAAACTGAAGGCCCGTTGCTGGTGAGTGGTCCAATCGACGGTGGCGTGCGAGCGGTCGAGGCGGCGGGTGGCGGTGTCGAGTGTCTCGAGCAGGCCGCGACGGTTCTTGAGCCGGTCGAGCGTGATGTCGCCGTTGAGCGACAGGGCGGGGGCCGTGAACTTCAGCGGGTTGTCGGTGTCGCCGTAGACGTAGACCGGGTCGTGGATGATGCCCAGGTTGGCGGCGAATTGACCGGGCCGGGTGTACTCTGGGGCTCCCGGTTTCAGCGGCAGCGAAACCGCCTGGGGCAGGTAAGGGTGCGGCGGCATCTGATGGCCGACGACGCTTCCAATGAACGGCCAGTCGGTCTTCCGCGGTGTGCGGGAATTGAGCAACTGGCGAAAGCTGTCGTCCGGAGCCCGGCCGGTCAGGTTGTAGTAGTAACCGGCGTGGTGGTCACCGGTGCCGCGGCGGAAGTGCCCCAGCGATCGGATGATCGAGAACCGGTGGGCCTGTTTCGCCAGCAGGGGCAGATGTTCGCTGATCTCGACCCCCGGTGCCGAGGTGGCGATGGGCTCGAACGGCCCGCGGAATTCGCGAGCGGCCTTGGGTTTCAGGTCGAAGGTGTCGATGTGCGAGGTGCCGCCGGAAAGCCAGATCAGGATCGTCGAACGGGCCGGTCGTTGGCCCGTTCCGCTGGTGTCGGAATTGCCCCGGGCGGCCTGCAACTGGGCCGCATCGAGCCCGTACAGCCCGGTGGCTCCGGCGACGAGAAACGTCCGCCGCGAGAGTGCCTGTGCAATCGGCGAGTGAGGATCGACGTGGCTCATTAGGCTCCCTGCTTCAACTCGACGATCGGTTCCCCGTAGTAGATCTGGTGGGGGCGATCGAGTTTGTCGTTCCACGCGGCGGTTTTCGGGATGCCGAGATGTTCGTAGATCGTCGCCGCCATGTTTTCGGGCTTGTACGTGTTGGCGATCGGGTAGCCGCCGATCTTGTCGGTGGATCCGACCACGGTTCCACCGCGGACATCTCCGCCGGCGAAGAACACCGTCTGCACCGGGCCCCAGTGATCGCGTCCGGGCGTCTTGGTCCGGCTCGAGGGAACGATCTTGGGCGTGCGGCCGAATTCTCCGGCCATCACGATCAGGGTGTCCTCGAGCAGGCCCCGCTCATCGAGATCCTCGATCAGCGCCGCCACCGCACGGTCGGTCGGTGGCAGCAGGTACTCCCGCATGTTCCGGAAGCAGGCCTCGTGAGTGTCCCACGACTCGTTGTTTCCGAGGTTGACCTGGACCAGGCTGACACCCGCCTCGACCAGTTGCCTCGCCATCAGGCAACTCCAGCCGAAGCTGTTCCGCCCGTAGCGGTCCTGGATCTCTCCGGCCGCCGAGTGGACGTCGAGTGCCTTGTGGACCCCACCGTCGAGCAGCAGCGACACGGCTTCCTGGCGGTAGCGGTCGAACCCGCCGACGGCGACCGTGCGATCCAGGTGCCGGCGCTGGGCGTCGATCGTTTTGAGCAGTCCGACACGGTCCTTGAACCGCGGGGCCAGGACACCCGGTGGCAGCGAGAAGCTGGGCGCGGCGAACCGGTAGTTCTCGGGAGTGTACTTCCCCGTGGTGCGGTGGAAGCCGTACTCCGGGAACGCTCCGTGATAGTACTGGCTTGATCGGAACTGGCTGGCCTCGATGAACCACGGGTCGTGTTCGGAACCCATCAGCCCGGCGAACTGGCCGGGAATGACACGGCCGGTGACGTGCACCAGCTTTTCGGGCAACACCAACGCCGGCGGCAGGTTGTTGTTGCGGGCCATCTGCGTGCCGACCACGCTGGCGATGCAGGGGTAATCGGTCGCCTGCGGCTTGCTGCCGCTGAAGCCGCGGCCACGGGGGGTCATCCCCGTCAGCATGGCGGCGTGGCCCTGGGAATGCTCGTTGTACGGGTGGGTCAGCGAACGGAGCAGGGCCCACTTGTCGGCGATCCTGGCCAGTCGTGGCAGGTGTTCGCAGATCCGGATGTCGGGCACCGAGGTGTCGATCGGAAGGAACTCGCCCCGGATTCGATCCGGAGCGTCCGGCTTCATGTCGAAGCTCTCGTGCTGGGCCAACCCCCCCGAGAGGAACAGGAAGATCACCGACTTGTGCCGCCGCTTTGACGATGCCCGGCCGCCGGCGGCCTGCAGAGCCCTCAGGTGGTTGCCGCCGAGACCGAGCAAACCGATGGCACCGGCCTGGATGGCCGTGCGGCGTGAAAACCGGGGGTGCGCGGCGGGGACGGGTGAGCGATGCAAGGTCATCGGGTGATTCCCACACGTAATCGAATGGGTGACAGGTCCTCGAACCGGACTCCAACTTAATCCATCGGGTTCGACTGATCCATCAGTTTATCCTTTCATGACCGGTTGGCTCAACACCGGCCCACTCCAGGTGCGAACACGCTCCCAAAACGGACTAGACCGCGGGCAACTCGTAGCCCTGTCGATAGTTCTTGGTGAGCATCGCCGTCGCCTCGGGTGCGTCCTTGAATGTCTGGGTCTTCGGGTCGAAGTCCAGTCGTCCCCGACTGCGATAGGCCACTTCGCCGAGGTGAACGAGGCTGCAGGAGAGATGGCCGATCTCGGCACTGGCGCGAGTCTTGAAGTTGCGCGAGCGGACCGATTCGAGGAAGTTGGCCATGTGGGGAGCGTAGCCCCGCTGGGTCCGTGTTTCCTTCGGCTCGGTCGGACCGGGCTTGCCCTTGGGGCCGAGGAACGTGCTAAAGGCTCCTCGACGTGAAAAGATCATGTAGCCATCGGTTCCGTAGAAGGCGTTGCCGCTGTCGTATCCGTGCAGGCCGTAGGGAGTAAACAGCCGGTCCTCGTAGATCAGCACCCGGCCGTCGGCGTACTCGTAGTTGACCATCATGTTGTCGGGATACTCGCGGTCGCCCCGGTTGTCACCGCGGTAGACCGAGTGGCTGCCGTGGGCTGTGACGCGGATCGGCTGAGTTGTGACACCGAGTCCCCAGCGGGCCATGTCGAGGTCGTGGATCCCGTCGTCCCCGATGTCTCCGTTCCCGTAATCCCGGTAGACCCGCCAGTTGCTGTGGAAGCGGTTGACGTTGAAGCCGCGGACCGGGGCCGGTCCCAGCCAGCGATCGTAGTCGACCCCGGCGGGCGGCCCGGCGTCGGCGACGACCTTGCGGGTGCCTCGTCGCTGGACGTTCCAGGCCTTGGTGATTCGGACCTCGCCGAGCAGTCCTTCGGCCAGGAGCTTGCCAGCCGCCTCGGTCACCGGACTCGATCTCATCTGGGAACCGTGCTGCACGACGCGCTTGTATTTCTTGGCCGCCGCGATGATCGCCGGCCCCTCGTTGAAGACGTGGGACATCGGCTTCTCGACGTAGATGTCCTTGCCGGCGGCCAGGGCCAGCAAGGCGATCCGAGCGTGCCAGTGGTGGGGTGTTCCGATGATGACGACGTCGATGTTGTCGTCTTCAACGACATCTTCGAAGCGGCCGGTTCGCCGGGGGGCGGACTTCTGGTACCTCGAGACGACTCCGGCAATTCGGTCCATCTGCCGCGGATCGACATCGCAGAGCCACCCGACGTGGACGTGGGGAGCGAAGTGGCTGAGGTTGCGGGAGTGGGCGTTCATGATCCCGCCACAACCGATCAGTCCGATGCGGATCGTTTCGGACGGAACAGCCCGGTTGGCCAACAACGTGCCGGTCATCGCCGTGGCCGAGGCTCCGGCCAGAAAACCGCGTCGCGTGAAATCATGGTCCATGCATCGATCTCCTTAGAGTTCTGCTCAGCCTCTCACGTTCACCAGGGTGTTTCAACGGTGGTCGGATTCCGGGTCGTCCGTCCGCTTCTGGAACTCGGCATCGATCACCGTCTCGCCCGGGTGAGATCCGGCCGGCGGTCCGACCTGCTGGACCTGGATCTGCGAAACCAGTTTCTTGACCAACCGTCTTCGGACAAGGAACCGGATTGGTGGCAACAGCAGTGCCAGGCCCACCGCGTCGGTGATCAGTCCCGGCGTGATCAACACGGCTCCGGCCAGCAGGATCAACACCCCGTCGAGCATCGCGTCGGCCGGCAGCACCCCCTGTCTCAACTCGTCGTTGAACTTCCGCCAGGCCGTCAGCCCCTGTCGCTTGGCCAGCGAGGCACCGATGAGCCCCGTGGTGATCACCACACCGATGGTGAAACCGAAGCCCAGCAGGCTGTCTCCGGCCAGGGTGGACAGCAGCCAGAGGTCCAGCAGCGGAAGAATGATGAACAGGGTGAGCAGTTTCAGCATGATCCCGCTCGTTGTTCATCGGTATCAGGAATTAGCTGAACAGCCCGGCAACAACCTCGCCGTGGACGTCGGTGAGCCGGAAGTCCCGACCCGAGTAGCGATAGGTCAGTCGCCGGTGGTCGATTCCCAGCAGGTGCAGCAGGGTGGCGTGGAGATCGTGCATGTGCATCTTTTTCTCCACGGCGACGTGGCCGAACTCGTCGGTGCTCCCGTGGGCAAAGCCCGGCTTGAGTCCCCCGCCGGCCAGCCAGACCGTGAAGCCATTGGGGTTGTGGTCTCGGCCGGTCCCCCGGTTCTGGGCGTAGGGTGTACGACCGAACTCCGCACCCCACCAGACGATCGTGTCCTCCAGGAGACCCCGTTGGTGCAGGTCTTCGAGCAATCCCGCGATCGGCTTGTCGACACGGCGGGCGTGCTCGGCATGCTTGGGCAGGTTCGAGTGCTGGTCCCAGGCCGGGTTGGGTGATCCGTCACCGTAGGTGACCTGGATGTAACGCACGCCGGCTTCACAGAGGCGTCGAGCCATCAGGCACTGGCGACCGAAATTGTCGGTCTGGGGCTGGTTGATCCCGTACAGGGCCTGGGTGGCGGCAGTTTCGGTGGACAGGTTCAGGACATCGGGCGCATGGCTCTGCATCCGCCAGGCCAGTTCAAATGAGTTGATCACCGCTTCCAGCTCGGTGTCCCTCGTGCCGGGTGACAGTTGTCCGTTGTTGAGCGAACGCAGCAGGTCGAACTGTCGTCGTTGTAGCTGTCGTGGGAATCGGGCATTGACCAGGTCGCGTATCTTTGCGTCGGCGGCCGGACCACCCGCCGTGCCCATGGTCGTTCCCCGAAAAACGGGCGGCAGGAAGGCGCTGCCGTAGTTGCGGGCGCCGCCGTTTCCCGGGGAAGGGCAGATCGAAACGAAACCGGGCAGGTTGTCGTTCTCGCTGCCCAGCCCGTAGTTGATCCAGGCACCCATCGATGGCCGGACGAAGTTGGTGGACCCGCAGTGCAGGAACAGTGTTGCCGGCCCGTGTGCCACGCCCTCGGTATGCATCGAGTGCAGCAGGCAGAGCTTGTCGGAGTGCCGAGCTGTTTCGGGGAACAGGTCCGACACCCAGCGGCCGGACTCACCGTACTGCCGAAATTTCCAGAGCGATTTCTTCAGCAGCTGCTGGCTGCCCCGTTTTCCAAATTTGGCGATGGCCCGCGCGTCGTCAAAGGGCAGGGTCTCACCGTCCCGCTTCTCGAGCATCGGCTTGTAGTCGAACGTGTCGACCTGGCTCGGTCCCCCCTGCATGAACAGGAAGATGATCCGCTTGGCCCGGGGGATGAGGTGGGGTTGCCGGGAAGCCAGCGGGTTGGACGGCGCGGCCGAAGCGGAAGTGTTCAGCAGGCCGGCGAGTGCCAGCTGGCCGAAGCCACAGGCCGTGGTCCCGAGAGCCTCCCGCCGGGTGAAGGTTGCCTGTGACATGTTTCCGCATTCTTACGTGTTGCTGCCGAGCCGGCACGGGGTGGGGACGTTCATCGAAGGTAACGGAAGTCGATCGAGGCAAACAGGACCTGGATCAGCTGCGCCCATTTTTGCCGCCTCACTGCCTCATCGTCGTTTTCGGAGCCCACGAATACCAGCATCGAGTCGAATTCCCCGGCGGTCGGCGGGCGGCCCAGAGTGGCCCGAACGATCAGTTGTATTCTGCGGTGGTCGCCGAGCTGCCGGAGACCGAGGAGCCGTTCGGCGGCGTGGTCGGCCTGCTGCAGGACCCACGGGTTGTTCATCAGGAACAGGGCCTGGGGAGTTGTGCTGGCGTTCTCACGCCGCCCTGTGACCATGCTCGGGTTCGCGAAGTCAAAGACCTTGAAGAGCTGCGGCAGCGAGTTGCGGAGGACAGGCCAGTAGAGAGCCCGCCGGTTGCTGTCGTGGCGGTAGTTGTAGTCGTTGGTCGTGCCGGAGCGAATCAGCGGGCCACCGAGATCCGTCTGCAGGCGTCCGCTGACGGACAGCATGGCGTCAAGCAGGCTCTCGGCGTCCAGTCGCCGTCGGTTCATCCGCCAGAACAGGCGATTGTCCGGATCGCGGTCCGACCCGAGCCGGTCGTGGCCGGAGGTGATCCGGTAGGTGCGGGTGAGGATCAGTTCGCGGAGCAGGCTCTTGGCCGACCAGTTCTGTTCGATCAACCGCGCCGCCAGGTAATCGAGCAATTCGGGGTGCGAGGGCGATTCGCCCGTCGTCCCGAAGTTGTCGGTCGTACGGACAAGGCCCGCGCCGAACAGCCAGTGCCACAGCCGGTTGGCCAGGACACGGGCGGTCAACGGGTTGTCGCGGTGAGTGATCCACCTCCCCAGCTCCCGACGCCCACTCTGCTTGTCCGAGAATCCCGGACGGTAGTCCAGCGAGATCACCTGCAGGAACCCGCGTGGCGCGACGGCGCCCAGGTTGTGGACATTGCCGCGAACATGAACCCGGGTGTCCCCGATCGTCTTTTCCTCCTCGACCGACATGTACTTCGGCTGGCCGGGAGCCTGCTGCTGCAGGACTTTCAGTTGTTGTTGCAGGGCGCGGAGTCGCTTCTGGTTCTTCGGCGAGTTCGCCGGCGGCGCGTTCCTGGCAACCGGCTTCTTCTTGGCGAGTTCAACCGGCAGGAACTGGACCGCGTCGATGATCACCACCTCGGTGGTGCCGGCGTTGGTGACCGTGACTTCGTGAGAACCGCCGCGTTGGAAACGATGGCGTCCCAGTGAGATGAAACGACCGTCGAGTGGCGGCGTCAGTTTCTGGTTGATCGTGATCGTCTTGCTGCCGTCGGCGCTGACGACCGTGACCGGGACGGCGGGGCTGCGATTGCCACCCGGCGTGTAGGCGAAACGAACCTCGTACTCCCCGTCGCGAGGCAGCCGGGGGCGAAAGCGGGCGGTCTTGCCGCCCTTCTGTTTGCCCATGTCGTGCTGGTAGCCAGAGCCGATGTAGCTCTTGGTGAATTGAGAGTTCATCCAGGTGCCGGTTGTCACCGCCTGGAGATCGTCCACGACGACACCGGCCAGTTTCGACAGTGGCAGAGGGGCCAGGCCCTTGCGCGTCGTGGAATCCTTGAGCGTCTTGATCCGGGCCGTCAGCGCGGCCACGGCCCGCTCGTGTTTCTTGATCTGTGCTGTCCGGGCCGGAACGACCGGCAGTGGCAGCTCGATCCATTTGGAGACGTTGGCGTGGTTGAGCGTCTTGGTGTTGCGGAGGATTCCGGCCAGGGCATAGTAGTCGCTGGTGGGGATCGGGTCGAACTTGTGGTCGTGACAGCGAGCACAGCCGATCGTCTGAGCCAGGAAGGCTCGTGAGATTGTCTCGAGCTGCTCATCGACGACGTCCATCCGCAGCTTGTCCTTGTCCTGGTCCTCGAGGTTGTTGTTTCCCAGTGCCAGGAACGTGGTGGCGACGACGTTTCGTTGACGCTGTCGCAGCGACTTCGACGGCAGCAGGTCTCCGGACACCTGTTCCTGTACGAAACGGTCAAGAGACCGATCGGCATTGAAGGTCTCGACCACGTAATCCCGGTACCTCCAGGCTTCGGGGAACAAGAACCCTCGCAGGGTGATCGATTCGGCAAAACGAACGACATCCAGCCAGTGTCGTCCCCAGCGTTCGCCGAAGTGGGGTGAGGCCAGCAGGCGGTCGACCAGGCGGGTGTAAGCTTCGGGTGAGTCATCACTCACAAAGGTCTCGACCTGGTCGGGTGTCGGGGGCAGGCCGATCAGGTCGAAGTACAACCGTCGGACCAGGATGTTTCGGTTCGCTTCGGCGGCCTGGCGCAGTCCGGCCGCCTTGAGGCGGTCCAGCAGGAAGGCGTCGACGGGCGACGAACTGATCCGGCCACCGGGGCGTGGAACGGGCGGCTTCTTCAGGGGCCGGTAGGCCCAGTGATTGCGTCCCGCCTCGATATCGACTTTCGAGATCGTCGCCGCCCGGCCCCGACGGGGATCGGGTGCTCCTCGAGTGATCCACTCCCGAAAATCGGCAATGACCGTTGCCGGCAGCTTTCCCTTCGGCGGCATCTCCAGGGAATCGTAGTTCAGGGCTTTCAGCAACAGGCTCTCGTCGGGTTTGCCCGGGACGATGGCCGCACCGGTTTCGCCCCCCTTGCGGAGACCCTCGCGATTGTCCAGCCACAGGCCGCCACGCAGTTTTTTCACCCGGGCGGCCTTGGCCGAATGGCAGGCGTAGCAGTGAGCCACGAGGATCGGACGGATCTTCTTCTCGAAGAACACGATGTCCCGGGGTGAGAACGCCGGCCCGTCGGCGGCGGAGACCGGGCAGGCGAGCACCGCAAAGGCCAGGCAGAGTCGGGTGGGCAGGCCGATCATCCAGATGTCCGTGTCAGAATCGCGAATGTCGAGTTGTCCGGTGGCAGTCCGAGCCGGAATCCTGGATGACGGCATCGAATGGCCGGAAGCCGCAGCGGGTTGTCATCTCGACAGGACCGCGGTCTTCACCATGAAATGCGTCGAGGGTGAGGGGGAATGAGAGCGCAGGAACACACCGGGGTCGATTGTCACGGCTGGACAGGGCCGAGGCAATGACAGAACCGATTTCGGGGTCCGCCAAGAAAACAGGACCGGCTCACAAAGGCTGTGAGACGGTCCTGCGAATTCCGCAATGACAATCAGTGTGCGGGCTACTTGGTGTCGGGAGCCTTCTTGCCACCCGATTCATCACCCTTGGCGGCCTTCTCGAGCGAAGGCTTGGCGGTCTCGTCGACGACTTCGTCGGCTGATGGATCGGCTGATGGCGTGGGCATATTGTCACCGGATGAGGTGGGGTTTCCTTCACAGCCGAGGCTGAACGTAGTCAGCAGGGCCCCGCACAACATCGTCAGAAAAAACTTCTTCATTTTCCGTTTCACCATTCTGAATGTCGAAAAAAAGATGGCGGTAGAACAGAGCCGCGAGCTAGTTGCCACCGGGAGGAGGACCACCACCACCCCTGGTCGGGGCCAGCGGATCGGCTTCGCCGCCTTCTCCCTGCATTTTCATCACATCGTCGTGGCTCACTCCGCCTTCCGTGTCGCCGGTGTCGGCGTCCTGGTCGATCAGGCCTCCGTCACCGCCGGGATTTTCACCACTGCTGCCGGGGCCCGAGTCGCAGCCGATCGGAACCGCAGCCAATGCGGCGATCGTCATCCACGTCGTAAACGTCTTCATCGTGTGTCCTCTCTGTGATGTCGTTGACCGAAGTCGTTACAAGGAGCAAACCAAGAACCTATTGCAACAACTCCGATTCGCTTCGGCCAGCGTGTATTCCCTAGTTTTTGGGAAAAATGCGAGCTCGAACTAAAACGGAGTTTCGGCCAGGTCGTTCATGGAAATGGTGCACAACGTCTTGAGGATCGAATGATCGATATTTTCGTTGAGAAATCGGACACTTCCGTCGGCGAACACGGCGTGAACCCCTCCATCGTGGCGGCTTCCGGCTCCCCAGGCGTAGGGTACGCCCATGCCACGGTAGTCGTAGTTGATGCCGTACTGGATCGGCAGGATCGGGTGTGTGTGCACGTACGCCTGCAGGTAGGGGCCGTAGGCCGCGTGGGCCTTCCGAAAAGGCGTTTCGATCAGCAGGATCGTGGCGGTGTGGGGGTCACTGATGTCTCTCATCCGGGCCGCGCCGTTCTTGCCGAACGCAGTCTTGTTGTTGGCTCGATCGGCCCGGTAGGTGTTGACCACGGCGTACTCGTGGTGACGGTGCACGAACCCGTAGCTGACCCGAGTACCACCGGTGATGGCGTACATGTTTCCGGTCAGGACCGAGCTGCCTCCTGCCACGTGGAAGTCTTTCGTATGCGGGTCGTCGTAATTGGGATCCGACGGGCAGCGAAAGATCGACAACGCCAGCCCTTCGAGCACCGGTTGGCTGTCCCCGCCGCCGACCGAGTGCCAGTCGGCTTTTCCGGTCGCCCGGTTCCAGTCAATTTGTTGTGAGAGTGCTCCCTCTTCGAGGTGAGGAAGCAGCATCAAGTAACCGGTGAAATTGCGGATCTGTCCCGACGGGACGTAGCTCTGGGAGTGCCACTCGCCGCCGTTGATGTAGGAGGGGGGCAGGACCTTGTTCCCGTCGTTGTAGCTGAACAGGGCGAGGCCGATGTTCTTCAAATTGGCGCGGCACTGTGTCTTGCGAGCCGCCTCGCGGGCCAGTTGGACCGCCGGCAGCAGCAGAGCGATCAGGATCGCGAGGATTGCGATCACGACGAGCAGCTCGATCAGGGTGAAGCCACGGAGGGCCCGGGTGGTGCGGCGTGACATCGCGAGAATTCCTGAATTTGCCGGGGGGGTCGGCGACCGACCGGAACCACCAGGCCGCCCGCCGACATCATCATCCCAATTCGATTGACAGATCGTCAACAGCCGTCATCGGACGGTTTTGGATTGGCTGGCGGTTTTGCCGGTGGCTTGTCTTTGGATGAGGGGAGTTTTGAGGAGAGGCTGAAATTGAAGTCGTTTTCGCCGGGCTGGACGAAGTGGTGTAGGGTCGTGTTGACGTTGTAGGCCTCGCGAATCGTCTCCTTGCCGTCGGCGTCGGTCATGGAGATCACCACGCGATTGGGGCCGACCACGGCTCCGGGCCGTGTTTCGGTGAAGACCAACTGGAAGCGTCCGTTCGGATCGGTGATTCCCCGGGACGTCCCGCTTCTCTCGGAATGGAACTCGATCTTCCCTCCGACCAGCGGGTTGCCGTTGAGCAGCACCAGCCCGGTCACTTCGGCCAGCTCAGCCACTTCACTGATCCCCTGGGGCGTGGTCAGGTGAAAGCTGATCACGTTGTGGCCCTCGTGAACGGTTGTCTTCAGGATCGACTTGCTGTTGTAGATCGATGGCAGGGGCTCGTCGCTGGGATCCTCGGAGTTGTTCCCGAACAACCCGATACTGACCGAGTGTTCACCGACGGGGGCACCGGTGATCCGGCGGTTGAACTTCAGTTTGTAGTATCCGTTCTCGTCGGTTCCAGCCGAACAGGTACGCGACATCTTGTTGTTGAAGTCGACCTGGGCACCGGCCAGGGGTTGTCCGTCGAGGGTGATCCAGCCGACGACCCGTCCCAGGGCGCGGCCATCCGGCGCCTTGAGACGACGCGGACCGTCGTCACCGCAGCCGGTGAGGCCGGCGATCAGTGCCAGCAGGAACGGGGTGACCAGCAGTCGGACCGAGAATTGAGACATCGGGGAATGCTCCGGGATCGCGAGCCGGGACAACACGCCAGGCCGTGGGCCAGTGGTGTGGCGCAACGGGCACAACAAAAAAAGACGCCGGGCACGGGCCGCGTGCGACCCGTGCCCGGCGGTAGCAGTCATCATCATCCATCTCGGATGTTGCGATGAGATTCGGAGCCTAGAATGAGTTCGGAATCTCGACCGCTTCACGTCCTTCGATGGTCGTCAACGCGTTGGTCAGGCCTCGGTCGGTCGATTCGTTGACGAATGTGACACGACCATCTCCGAAGAGAATGTGGCATCCGCCGTTATGACGGCTGCCGGGGCCCCACGCGTAGGGACGACCTGAACCACGGTAGTCGTAGTTGATACCGTACTGCCGTGGCAGGATGTTGTGGGTGTGCGTGTAGGCCTGCAGATACGGGCCATACGCACGCGACCACTTCCGGAACGGGTTTTCGATCAACAACATCGTCTGGGAAGCCCCATCGTTGATGTCGCTGAGCTTCGCCGCCCCGTTCTTGCCGAACGCCGTCTTGTACCACGCGTAGTCCATCCCGTAAGGCCTGTAGACGGCGTACTCGTGGTGACGGTGCACGAACCCGTAGCTGACCCGGCTCGAATTGTGGATGGTGTACATGTTCTGCCATCCATACGAGTGCGGGTCGTCGAAGTTCGCGTCCGACGGGCAACGTAGCACTTCAAGCTTCTTGCCCTCACACAGAAGCTGCCTTTGCCCACCCCCTCGGCTTCGCCAGTCGGCCTGGCCGGTCGCGAACCGGAAGTCGATAGCGTTGTACAACGGCTGTTGGTCGAGGTAGGGCAACAGAAGCAGGTAACCAGTGTGGTTCTTGATCTGCCCGTAAGGCAGATATGCGTAGCTGCGGACCTCGCCACCGTTGATGTACGACGGCGGGAACACGTTGTATGACTCGTGATAGTTCATCAGAGCCAGGCCAAGTTGCTTCATGTTGTTGCGGCACTGGCTGCGGCGAGCGGCCTCGCGGGCCTGCTGCACAGCCGGAAGCAGCAACGCAATGAGAATGGCGATGATCGCAATCACCACCAACAACTCGATGAGCGTGAAACCACGCTTTCTCGATTGCTGTTTCGACATTTGGACAAGTCCTTTCCTGGTCTCACGAGGAGACCGCAGAGAGTCGCAAATAAAAATCTGATCAGACGATGAAGTCCATTTCAGTCCTCCCGGGGTCATTGGGATCCGAGAAGACCAATTCCTGTGCCTGTGAGCGAGCTTGTCACACCCGCGCTCCCGCGAGGGGAGAATTGGCGTCATCAACTTGAGCGATGAACAAGAGTATGATGGAGATATCGTGAAGTCGCCAGGCCACGTCGCTTGCGGTCTCGGCCGATGATCGTGAGATTCTCACGGAATAAAATCGAATGAAAAACGGGCCGAACCGACCTGCTGCCGTGGGTTGTTTCGACAGGCGGTCAACTGACTTTCTTGTGCCCAAAACCACCCGGGACGCCGATGACATGTCAGAATGGTGTCCGAGGGTCGCCTTGTCGCCGCGTGATCGATCCGATTGGTCGGCAACAACGCCGACAAACAGATCACGCCGCACCCGGAGGTGGCGGTTCTCTCCTTTCGATCAGACCGGATTGTGTTGAGTGAGTGCCCGGGCGGGGAGAACCCCCGCCAAACAGAAGAACGTTCACCTCCCATTGTGCCGCCAAGGCAAACAGTATGTCAAAGCCAATCGGACCCGGAACGGATTTTGATCCCCCAGCGGGTGGTCGCCGGCGACGGATACCGGGTTGGGCCGTTTTGGCGGTCCTGCTGGCCACCGTCTCGGGATTCGCCTGGTTGCTGGTGCCTGGTCCCGGCGTGGCGGGTCAACTGGCCGAAGCTCGAACCGCCCTGGCCGACGGTGATCTCGATCGGGCCGCTCGCCTGGCCGAGACGGTTTTCGAGCGGTCCGAGCACGCCGGGTCGACCCGTGGCCGGGCGGCGATGGTCCGGGCCCGGGTGGCCGAGGCCGGTGAGCACTGGGACGTGGCGGCCGACTGGTACGACCGCGTGCCCGACGGGGTTGCCGACGAAACCACCGCCCGCGCATCGGCCGGGTCCCTCTACGCCGATCGGCTCGATCGACTCGGCGATGCGATCGATCGTTTCACCGTTGTCCACCGCCTGGACCGCGACAGCCTGCTGGCACGCCGCCGCCTGGCATACCTGCTGGGCCTGGCCACTCGAAATCACGAAGCCGAGCCTCACCTGGTCGCCCTGGTCCGGCTCGGGAACATCTCGCATCTCCAGCTGCTGCTGCTGGTCCTGGGCGAGGAGACGATTGATGACGCCGAGGTGCTCGAGAGATTCCGTGCGGCTGCACCCGATGACGCTCACCCGCTGATCGCCCTGGCCCGCGTGGCGGAGCAGGCCGGCGAGATCACTCGAGCCAGAGAACGGCTCGAGGCGGCGGTCGCCGCCGATGCGGGGCTGGTCCAGCCGGTGGTTCGGCTGGGTCAACTGCTGGTCGATGCCCGGGATGGACCGGCGCTGGTTGCCTGGTACGAATCCCACATGTCCGTTTCGCTGGGCATCCATCCGGGTGGCCAGGTGGTCCTGGGCGACATCTTCCGCCTGGTCGGTCGACTGCCCCTGGCGGCGCGCTGCTACCACGAGGCGGTTCGGCTGGACCCGAATCGTCCCGAGGCGTGTTACCGGCTGGGCCGGGTCCTGGTCCGGCTGGATCGTTCCGAGGACGCCACGGCATTTCTCGAGCGGGCGCGGCAGGTCGAAGCCTACGTGCAGGCGGCCAAGGTGGCCAAGACTCCCGACGACATCGCCGACGTGGCCCGTCGCGCCGGCGAACTGTCCCTGCCGTGGGAACACTATGCCTGGATCGCACTGCTGGCTGCGGTCCGTCCCGACGACCGCGGTCTCGCCGAGCAGTTGCCCCGGCTCCGCGACGCGCTCGACGGCCTGCCCGAACGCCGGACCCGGCCCGGCGGCAACCCCGCCCGGCGGCTGGACCTTTCCGACTACCCCGTTCCCCGGCTCGACGAACCGGCCATCGCGCGTCTCAACGACAGCCCCCCCGCCGGAGATCTCGTCGACGGGACGGCTCCGGAGATCCGTTTCGAGGAGGTTTCGAGATCAGCCGGACTGGATTTCCGGTTCGTCAATGGTCCGGGTCGTGCCGACGACATTCGTTTCATGTACCAGACGACCGGCGGAGGTGTCGGTGTCGTCGACTTCGACCGCAACGGGTGGCCCGACCTGTGGTGGACCCAGGGGGCCGACCGCCCGACCGCCGACAGCGGCCGACACCGGGACCTGGTGTGTCTGAACACCGGCGACGGCCGGTTGCTGGACGTCGGCAGCCAGGCCAAGGTCGTCGAAACCCGCTTCAGCCAGGGCCTGGCCGTCGGCGACGTCAACGGTGACGGTTTTCCCGACGTGATGGTGGCCAACCTGTCGGCCAACCGCCTGTGGCTGAACAACGGCGACGGGACCTTCAGCGACATCGCGTTGGCCGGGTCATCGGGCCGCTGGACCACCAGTTGCCTGGTTGTTGATCTCGACGGTGATGGCCTGCCCGATCTGTACGAGGTCAACTACCTGGCCGGTGACGACGTTTTCACCCGCCGCTGCGAGGGTCCCGACGGGTCACGGGGCATCTGCACGCCTCAGACCTTTTCGACCGCAACCGACCGTGTGTTTCGCAACACGGGTGACGGCCGGTTCGAGGAGGTTTCGACCCGCTGGGGACTCGACCGTCCGGGTGGATCGGGGCTGGGCATCGTCGCCGCACGACTCTCCTCGGAAACTCCCCTCGGTCGCCTCGACCTGTTCATCGCCAACGACACGCGAGCCAATTTTCTGTTCCGGGCGGCGGCGTCCGAAAACGGGATGCCATCGGCCCGCTGGGACGAGATCGCCCTGGGCCGGGGCGTTGCGCTGAACGACTCGGGTCGGGCCGAGGCCTGCATGGGGATCGCCGTCGGTGATGTCGACGCCGACGGTCGGCTCGATTTGTTCGTGACCAATTTTCTCGACGAGACCAACACGCTGTACCGCCAGGACGCACGGGGTGGCTTCTCGGATCGTACGAGAGTTGCGGGACTCGAATCGGTGAGCCGTCGTCAACTGGGTTTCGGCACGCAGTTCCTCGATGCCGACCTCGATGGAGTGCTCGACCTGGTGGTGACCAACGGTCACATCGAGGAGACCGGCGAGGCGGGTCGTCCGTTCCGCATGCCACCGCAGTTCTTCTGGAACGATGGTTCGGGACGGTACCGGCAGCTGCCGGCAAAGGGACTGGGCGAGTTCTTCGGTGGAGTGTACCTGGGCCGCGGATTGGCCCGGCTCGACTTCGACCGCGACGGGGCGCCCGACGTGGCGATCAGCCACCTGGACCGCCCGGCAGCGTTGCTGGTCAACCGGAGTGCCGGGCGAGGCCATCACGTGGTGGTTCGGCTGGTGGGGACGGTTGGTGGCCGCGACGCGATTGGCACGACGTTGTCTTATCGTTTGGGCCAACGGCGGGTCATGAGACAACTGACTGCCGGGGATGGATTCCAGGCGAGCAACCAGCGTGTGGTGGTGCTGGGCCTGGGCACGTCGAAAAGTGTTCCCCAGGTGCAGGTCACCTGGCCGTCGGGTCGGCAACAGGTCTTCGACGGGCTGCCGCTGGACAGCGAGGTGGTGTTGGTCGAGGGTCGTGCCCGGGCGTATCGCCTACCGGGGCCGGAAACCCCCGGGCGGTAACCGGCGGCCCTGGGTCCGGTGCTTCCGGGCGAGGTCGTCGTCTCCGGCCCGTTGGTACAGCGGTGCCAACGCCTGGTGAATGGCTCCCTGGCCGGGCGCGATCGTCAACACTTTCTCGAATGCGGCAATCGCCTCGGTTGTCTTCCCGGTTTGCGAGTGGCAGTGCCCCAGCAGGGCCCAGTCGACCGGGTTCCGCCGCAGCCGGGTCAGTTCCTCCAGCAACGGGACCGCTTTGTCCAGGTCACGCCGTTCGATCAGCATCTGCACCTTGACGTGCAGGGCCCCGGCACGCGTTGCGGGTTCGACGTTCCTGGAGGAGATCACCTCATCTGCCAGGCGTCCGGCCTCGGCGACTCGTCGATCCTCCCAGGCGATTTCGGCCCGAGCTGCGGTCATCACCGCGTCACCGGAAATCCCCCTCATCGCCTCGGCCAGCAGCCGGTCGGCCCGAGCCAGGAACCGGTTGTGCGACCAGGGTCGTTGAAAATGCAGCCTGTAGTAGGCCAACCCCAGGATCCGGTCCCGTTCGATGCTGGAGAACCGAGACAGGTCCTGGATGGTCTTCAGTTCGCTGTCGTCGGCCAAGTCGGACTGGGTGTTCTTTTTCTTCTGGTGAACGGCGATGCGGTGGTGGGTGAAGGCGATGTGCGGGATGTCGGTGTCGACCTGCGGCATGTGGCAGGCCGTGCACGAGTCGGCCAGTGGGCGGGTGGCCTGCCGACGGGTGTGGTCTTCACCGCAGGCAGTCGCCCGGTGGCATTCCAGGCACCGGTTCCGGCCGAACGTGGCCTGGGCCAGGGCGTCACGGGGGTGATGAGGGTCGTGTGGGTCGTGGCAGGTCATGCACGAAAGCCGTTGGTCCTGCTGGTAGCAACGGCTGGCCTGCAACTGGTCGACATGTCCGACGACGGTCATCTCGGAGCTCGAACCGGTCAACCGGAATTCGATGCGTTGGTCCGAAAGGGGCAGGCCGGGCCGAAAGTCCCCCGGCCGACGGCCTCGAACGGTCACCTTCACGTCCCCCTGCAGGTGGCACTGCTGGCAGATCGCCTCGGCCAGCGGTCGATCCAGGCGGCCGGGGTGGACGATCGTGGGATCCTCCGGGTGGCCGGTCCCCGCGTCATCGGCTGAGCGTTGTGGCACCTTTCCGGCGTGTCGCCGGGTGTGAAGGGACCCCGGTCCGTGACAGCGTTCGCAGCCGATCGACAGTTCGTTGTGCGGAAACGTGAAGCCCTGTGGCTGGCGGGGTTCGACCAGCCCGGCGTGGCACAGCAGGCAGCTGTGGGTGGCACGACGTCGGAATGAATCGTGGATCGTGTAGTCGTAGCCCGGTGACATGTCCCAGGCCTTCCGCTGTGCGTACCACGTGACCGGAGACTCGATGAGGGCTCCGTCGAGTTCGACGAGGTAGGTCCGCGAGAAACGGCCGGAACCGACCAGAAAATCGAGTGGGTGATCGGCCAGCGGCACACGGGTGCCGTCTTCGAGCACCAGCGATTCACGGTGGTGCAGTTTCGATTCAACCCGGACCACCTCATAGGCCCGACCGCTCTTGTCGTGATCGAATTTTGCGTCGGGTGGTTCTTCCTCGAGTGTCACTCTTGCCATCGACCGGGAGTGTGTTGTCTTCGCCCAGGTCGCGTGTTGCTCGGCGTGGCACTCGGCACACCGCTGCGATCCCACGTAGTCCACGTCGTCTTCGACATTCCGGAACCGGGATTTCGAACGCGGCGGAGCCGGTGTGGCCGTGGTGGGTGGGTCGACCGCACCCGGGGATCGGTCGACGGCCCCGTCGCCGCAGCCGAACACCACCGCGGTGGTGACGGCCAGCACTCCTGCGAGTCGAGTTGCGACGGTCGAGGCCATGAGCGAGGGGCCCTGCGAGTGGAGTGGGGGCTGTCCTGGCGGAGGATCAGTTCTTCGTGCCGAGGTTCAGCGGCTTGCGGCCTTCGATCACCTTCACCGTGCGGTCGGTGTCGACCGGTCCGAGGTCCTGGTCGAGTCCCGAGGGCCAGCGGATCGAGACGGCATCGAGCCGGGTAATGGCGCCGGTGCCGATCACCAGTTGTCTCTGGTTGCTGACCAGGTACCCGTCTCCGGCCGTCAACTGGGTCACCCAGGTGCGGTCACCGGCGCGGGCGGTCACCGTGGCACCGATCGCGTCGCGGGACGAGCGGGTGCCGACCAGCCTGAGCACCAGGTGGTGGCCGGTCCTGGGGGTGGCGTTGGTCAGCAGGGCCAGCGGTGCATCCAGGTGCGTGATCACCGCATCCTGTCGTCCGTCGTTGTTCCAGTCGAGCCGGGCCAGGCCACGGCCGATGTAGTTCCCGCCGAAGTACTTGCCCAGTTGCCGGGCCGGGACCACGGCGAATCGGCCCGAGCCGGAATTGCGGTAGCACAGCGGTGGCATTTCCAGTCGTTCGCCGTCGCGGACGTGTCCGGCGATGTGGCCGTTTGTGATCAGGAGGTCGAGGTCTCCGTCGAGATCGGCATCGAGAAATTCGGTGCCCCAGCCGACCAGGTCGAATCCGTTGTCGAAGAGTCCGGCCGAACGGGTGCGGTCGAGGAAGAAGCCGGTTGCCGGGGACGGTCCATCGGGCTGTTCCAGCGAGTACAGCGTGTTGGACTGCCCGATGTAGTTGGTGATGAACAGGTCGAGCGTGCCATCGCCGTCGACGTCACCGACGGCGATCCCCATGCAGCCCTCGGGTTCCCCGTCGGCACTCAGGGCCAGCCCAGCCTTCATCCCGGTCTCCAGCAGCGAAATGCCCTTTCCGGTCTTTCCGGTCCGGTTGCGGAACAGGAAGTTGGCACGGGTGTCGTTGGCGATGAACAGGTCCAGTCGCCGGTCACCATCGAAGTCGGCTGCGATCGCGCCCAGTCCCTTCCCTTCGGGACGGACGACTCCGC
>Ga0310123_10000236_pt1 | contig 49707 bp, 33 predicted proteins | sample CB6_AW_1057_MG_FD_203505 | JGI IMG/M metagenome (GOLD analysis project Ga0310123, IMG submission 203505) | Marine microbial communities from Western Arctic Ocean, Canada - CB6_AW_1057 | ecosystem: Environmental > Aquatic > Marine > Oceanic | place: Canada: Western Arctic Ocean | collected... | reverse complement strand
ACGGCATCGTTACCGTTAATGCTGAAACCAGCGTGAGTATCAACGGTCCTGTTGTTTCCGGTGGCGCACTGGTGGACATTGATGCCGGTACGGAGGTCAGCAGTTCAGCCGACGGAGATATCACCACAACCAGCGGCACTGTGGACGGGGCTTCGGGGAATCTGGACATCGATGCCGGCACAGATGTTACGCTCGCCGGGGATATCAGCACCACAGGTGGCGCCACCAACGGAGACGGCGGCGATGTCACGATTGATACTGTTGCAGGTGACGTCACCGTCGGTGTGATTGAGGCTTCCGGCAGCGGGAGCGGAGCGTCAGGCCTGATTGACATTAACGCCAACGGGGCGAACAGTGATCTGATTGTGAATGACGATCTGACCACCAGCGGTGGCGACATGACACTCACCGCAGACGATGCCATCGCGTTTGCTGCTGCGGCGAATGTGGTGTCAGACGGAGGAAACGTGCTTGTCCGGGCCAACGATGACGCAGCAGCCGGTGACGGAATTGCAGTACCTGCCACAGCAGCAAACTCCATCAACATGATTGACGGATCCTCCATCAACTCGGGAACAGGAACCGTCACGCTGCGTACTGACGGAGCCAGTGGCGGCAGCATCACCTCAGAAAGTATCACCACAGCGAACGGCATCGTTACCGTTAATGCTGAAACCAGCGTGAGTATCAACGGTCCTGTTGTTTCCGGTGGCGCACTGGTGGACATTGATGCCGGTACGGAGGTCAGCAGTTCAGCCGACGGAGATATCACCACGACCGGAGACCAGGCGAATGAAGACTCCGGGGAGGTCACGATTCATTCCAATGTCACTGGCAACATCAGCCTCGATGGTGACGTGATCACACGTGGCTTTGACAACAACTCGGGCACAGACAGCAGTGACGGTGGCAACGTTACCGTCATGACGGTCGACGGTACGGTTTCCGTGACGAACATTGATTCATCCGGTGGTAACGCGGGGGCCACGGCCGCGAATGCGGGTGGCAATGCCGGAAACATCGCACTTGATGCAAATTCGGCTGCGACTCCACGGGTTATCCTCAACGGTGATCTGACGGCAGCCGGTGGCAACAATGTGAATGCCTTGCCCGATCCCGGGACGCGTGGAAACGGGACAAACATCGTCATCAGTGATCCGGCACGACTGGGCAGTGATGTAAAGATCACCACGTTCGGCAATAATTCCGGTGACGTCACATTTACTGCGACTGTGGAAGGCACAACTGATCGCCTGGAAAATCTAGTTATCCTGGCCGGCACAGCAGATGCTCCGGCAACCACGACTTATGGTGACGTGACGTTCACAGGAGCAGTGGGAACCGGAGCAATTCGTCTGGGTGACATTTCCATTGACACGGCCAAAGACGTACTGGTTACCAGTACGGTCGATGCGGCCAGTTTCACGCAACTGGCCGGCTCCGGAAACACCACAATTGATGGAGTTGTTACGGCCAGCTCCGGCGGACCGACAACCATTCACACCTTTGACGGAAATGCAGCGGTCAATCCAGGAACAGATCAGATCACCATCACCGGGCACAATTACGTCACCGGAGACAATGTGGTCTACGACGACGGAGCCGGTGGTGCAGATTCAGCAACCAACCTTGACCCCGAAGTCAACACCATCCCTGGGCTGGAAGCAGGCAGAACCTATGTGGTGATCGTTGACAACGCCAATACTATTCGCCTTGCTTTGAATCATGAACATGCGGAAGCAGGGACTGCGATCGATCTGTCTGCGGCAGGACAGGGCACCCAGCATTCGATCGCAAAGACAGCCGTATCAGTCAGTGTGTCAGGCATCTTTGATGTGAACGCCGATATCAATGCGGAAGATGGCACGGGAGATAATACGGCCCTGACCGGAGAGCAGATCATAATTTCAGCCGGCACTGTGGATATTGCTCCGAATGTCGATGTCAGCACTGCCTCTGTTATTCCCGCCGGGACAAACCTGACCTACACCCCAACCGGAGACAGAATTCGGATTAACGCGGAAAATACACTGAATTTTGGTGCTTCATCGAGGCTCATCACAGAAGCGGGAATTGCGAATACGTTCGAACCCGGTCTCCCTCTGGCAGCCATTCCTCAGGACCAGCAGAATTCCACAGCTTTCGATCAGGATCAACTGTTCAGCACATGGAAAGTTGATGTGGGGGCCGCCGATGAAGTCAATCTGCAGGTTCATATTGACTGGAGAGATCCTTCCAACAACGCGGTGGTGAATCCTCCACCTCCGGCGGACGCATTTAACAACCCGACATCAGACCGATATGAAACCTTTAGCGTCGGTGCGGGCGGGCAAACGATCGAAATTGGACACTTCTATTCCAACTTGTTTGACTTCACACCATTTGCACTATCGAGTCAGGTTACGTTCGTGGCGGACTTCTCGGTCAGTCATCATGATTCAATTCGGGTCGTGGCACCGAATGTTGTGCAAAACCCCTCCACGGACAATGTGCAAAACTCTACGGACGATCCTAACACCGGGAGCTTCAATCCGCTGGCAGACGACCATTTGGCTCCGGCGAATGCAAATTTCACCGGCATCGGGTCCACGGACGAAGTGACAGACAATCAGGATCTGCATTTTGAAAATGGCCTGCTGCAAGTCGTGATGTCTACAACCCCCCTGTTCGTAATGGAAGAACGACCCGACCCGCCGGCGCCGGTGCCGGCACCCGCACCCGCTGTCCCCGTACTGCCGCCCGAACCTTTGCATGTACTGGGTGTTGAAACATTGGAGCCGCCGCTGGAACCGTACTCCACACAGTCGGAAGACTTCTTCCAGTTGCGACGAACCGGCAGCACGGACCCGATTCATGGTTACGAACACATCGATAACGAAGTCGGCTGGAAACTGCTGCAACCGAAGGAATTGAAGGGCTGGGTGCAGGATCAGGACCTCAATGGAGCAGGCTTCGAACTTTGGCTGATCACCACCAAGACCCGAAACGGGGATGATGTGACCTTTGAACGCCCCGTGCTGAAATTTGACGTGGTGGATCAGCAGGCCTTCCCGGTAGAAGAAACGATTCCCGAGCAGTGGCCGGAACTGCAGCTGGAAAAACTCTCCGTGGATGAAGACGGCTATGTACTGCCGGAAGATTCAGGCCAGCCGGTGATTCAGAAAAATCGGGCTGCAAACGGCAGTGACACCACAGGCGAAGCCGTGGAATCGCCGCAGAATGCTCCGCAGCCGGAAGGCGCCGCTGCCGCAGAACAAAGCAGCGACGATCAAACCGAAGAAGTCCCCGAGGACGGGAATGAGGTGAGCCGGCTGGAATCAGGTGATGTCCTGGTTCGCTCGGCCATGGCCGGATTAACAGTCAGTGCGTTGTTGAGTCGTCGCAAAAAAACAGGGAGGGTTTCACGTCATCTGACAACCGTGGCCCGCATTTTGAGTCAGCAAGCAAACAGGAAATGAGCTGAGGCACACCGGGGCACCTCACCTGGAATCATCCACCTGCCTGGGACGGTTGGAATCCAGCGTTAATTGTGCGAATCCAGCAATTTGGGGATTCGGAAATGATGCTTTCCATTGATAATCTGGCAAGGCATCGTTTTATCAATCTGTTGGATTAGATGTGCCACCTTCTAGATCAACAGATGCAGTTACGTCTCGTGTGACAGTTCTGTTTCTGCCTCTGAATGTGTTCAGCCGAGCCTTTGTGTCATGAGCAGCGAAAAACAATCAACGCCCCCATTGCCGGATGATCGTGGAGCCTTGGGGACTCAGTTTGCTCCCCGGGAACCCCTGCTATCATCAGAACAACTGTCTCGTGTGACAAAGACCATCCAGCCTGGGTTCCATCAGCTGACTGAGCTCGGCACATTATTTGGTTCGTCCGATTCTGCGGGTTCGTTGTCCGGCGCGTTGCAGGATACTGAGGAGAAACCCAGTGAGACAAATGGTGTGGAGACCAGCCCCGGTCGACTGGATCCGGACAACGATGAAGCACGACCTGCCACTGCTGCAAACAAAAGTACCTGGAATCTGAGGATCCGTCGGCGTAGCGTGGCCGGACACCTGTCGGGCATTCGCAATCAAGTTCCTGCAGACCCGGCCGAGCGGACAGGTCTGCAGTCGGCTTTGGTGCCCGACGATTCGGCACCTGAATACGAGATTGGGGACCAACTGGGTGCGGGCACCATGGGCATCGTGTATTGCGCCCGGCAGACCTCACTGAACCGTGATCTGGCCGTCAAAACGCTGAAGCCAGATCTTGAAGATCCGGACCACACGCAGGCGGCATTTGTCTCGGAAGCTGTGGTCACTGCCCATCTGGTGCATCCCAATATCGTGCCCGTGCACGACCTCGGACAGACCACTGATGGAAAACTGTTTTATTCCATGAAACATGTCGGCGGTACGTCCTGGGACAACACAATCCGTGACAATACGCTTGACGAGAACCTGGATATCCTGCTGAAGGTGTGCGACGGCGTGGCCTATGCCCACACCCGCGGTGTGGTCAATCGGGATCTGAAGCCCGAAAACGTGATGGTGGGCGACTTCGGAGAAGTACTGGTGCTGGACTGGGGTCTGGCGGTGACCACACCTCGGTTTGAGGCAGCCAACAGCATTCAGATTGATCACCGTGGCCAGGCGGGGACGCCTGCGTACATGGCACCTGAACTCGCTGATCCCGATATCCGTCGTGTGGCAGCGACGACTGACATTTATCTGCTGGGTGCCATCCTGTTTGAGATCGTGGAAGGTTTTCCACCGCATTTGCTGCGGAAGTTCTGGACTCTGGGTCCGGGGCGTCAGTTGATCCATATCTATCAGGCGGTCCTGAATAATGAAATTGAAACCGACGTTGCGAATAAAGGTGAACTGATGCAAATTGCCTGCAAAGCGATGCAGACACGACCGGAAGACCGGCATCAAAGCGTGGAAGAGTTGCAGGAAGCCCTGCGGGAGTACCGCATCACCGGTAGTGCCGAAGAGATCATGCAGCAGGTCGAGCACAAAGGCACCGCGTCCTATTCGCAGTACCAGACAGCAGTGGCCCTGTACGATGAGGCCCTTCGCAAATGGCCCCGGAACCCGCGGGCCATTGCCGGGAATCAGCTGGCCCGACGCGGTTACGCCCAGCTGGCTCTGCAGAAAGGCGACCTGGACCTGGGACTGGAAGTAATTGCGGCCGGCCAGACAGAAGCGGATCCGGACCTTCGAATCCGCAGAAAACTGAAAAAGTCACGTCGCTCACGGCGTGTCATGAAAGTGACTTGGGGTCTGATGACCGTCGCTGCTGTCGTCTTTGCGTTGTATGCCGGACAGCAGAATCGGGTTGCTCAGGAGCAGGAGGCAAGAGCTGTAACCGAAGCGAAGAAAGCGGAGGACAATGCACAGGAAGCTCAGAGGCAGGAGAAGATAGCTCAAGACAATGCACAGGAAGCTCAGAGGCAGGAGAAGATAGCTCAAGACAATGCACAGGAAGCTAAGAAGCAGGAGGCGAGAGCTGTAGCCGAAGCGAAAAATGCTGACGACAACGCAAAGGAGGCTAAGAAGCAGGAGGCGAGAGCTGTAGCCGAAGCGAAAAATGCTGACGATAACGCAAAGGAAGCTAAGAAGCAGGAGGCAATAGCAGTAGCCAAAGCGAAGGAACTCCTGGCAAAAGATAAACGCCTGCAGGATGCAGATGCCGAATTGCTTCGGGCCCGTTTCGACGGACTACTGGAAGAAATCGACGCCAAATTGGAGCTTGCGAAATACGAAGAAGTGCGCGAACTGGGTGAACAGGCGCGGGCCCTGTATGATGCCGACGAGCAGGAGGTAATCAGTTCTGAATACAAGCAGGCTCTTGAGGGGAAGCTGGAAAAAGCCACAAAGGGTGCCAACGGCAACGCCGCGATCAGTTTTCCAGGCGATGGGACGGTCGAAAAAGCCGTTGTGAGTGCAGACGGCAAGACGCGGCTGTTGCACACGGACCACAGATTGACCGCCTTCCGTCAGTCAGAGATCACCGACAGCAGCGAATCCCGCTTTGATCTGTCGCTTCCGTCCGGCAGTCGGATCAAGGATTTGAATGACATTGCCGTCTCACAGGATGGGTCCGGGATTTGTGCGATTGATCGCAAACAGTGGTACGCGTGGAAATGGACGGGTGTAAATTATGATTTGCTGGAGTCGGCTGCAGGTGCTGCTGACATCAGACTGAAAAAATGTCTGATTTCGGCAAACCATCTTTATCTGCTGGGGAGAGACCGAAAAATCTCTGTGCTGATTCAATCCCTGGACGGAAATTCGGAACCCCGTTTGGTGACGCTGGGCAAAAGGACCACTGATTTCAAAGGATTTCATGATGCAGTGCTGCTGCCCGATGAAACCGGATTCATCATTACGGCGAAGACAGGCGACAGCCATTTCGTATCGCTGGTGGATGACAATGAAAGAACCGACTACCCGAAGCTCGCGGGATTGCAGAAACGAGGCAGGCAAGACAGATTCGAGCCAAAAAGACTGTTTGTTTCTCAGGATGGTTCGCTGCTGGGGCTGGTGGGTGACAAAGACGACGCTCAAAAATTGATTTTCGCGCGGCGGACAGCCGCAGCTGCCGGAGAGTTCCCGTTTACTGTTGAGCCATCAACGACGGATGTGGTGTCAACAATCGGTGCACACGCGATCAATGCCGTGGCTTTTTCTTCCGACAACAAACGAATAGTGACGGCTGTCGATCGCTACCTGCAGATCTGGGACTGGAACATCGACCGCTGGACGCTGCATGAAAATGAAGACTGGTACGAGGAAAAGGTGCTGGGTGGTCACGCTTCCGACATCCTTGCCGTTAGTTTTCAGGCTGAAACCAAATCTCGGTTAGTCTCCGTTTCAGAAAAAAGCTGCCGCACGTGGAATACAAACACTTATGCGGAATATCGGCGCAGCCTGCTGGAACTGATCGATGACGAACAGCCGGTGTCTGCCGAGCAGCCAGCAACCTTGCTGGACCCACCAACACAGCGGCAGCAAGGTCGGGACAACAAAAGCGTGGTGGCTGCGGTCCAACTGCGGTCGAGATATCTGCTCACCAGCGCTCAAAACACGTCGCAGAATACATCTCCCATAAGAATTCAGCAGGGACGAAACATTTATTCGGCGCGGTTTAGTTCTGACGGCCGGCGTTTCGTGGTGGGCGCCAACGATCTGGCAGCTCATGCGTTTGACAGTGTCTCAGGCGAACGAACACTTCATGCCGCCATGTCTCCACCACGGGATTTGTTTTTCAGTCCCGAACAAAATATTTTTCTGGAGGGTCACATCCCGGAAATCGTCTCACTGCAGTTTTTACCGCCACAGGGCGAACTGCTGCTGACCTTTGATTATTTTGGTTCAGTGTCGGTCTGGGACGCGACAGACGATGGCGACGGCGTGGGGTACGAACGGTCCCGCTTGCTGACCGAAGATCCGTCGTGCGAAGTGGTCGTGTCCTCCGATGGACAGTGGATCATCGCCAGCGGGCTGAATAGGGAAAAATCTGATACGAGCGCGGACACGGACGGTCACGACAGTGACCAGTACTGCGCTGTGATCTGGGAGACATCCCAAATTCTGGAAGATGCAGTTCCCCAGCCACATCGTGTGCTGCAGGGCCCGATCCGGCATCAGGTAACAGCAACTGCGTTTTCAGCGGATCCCCGTCACGTGGTTACCGCCACCCGCCGCGGGACGCTCGTGTTATGGGATGTGCAGTCAGGAGACAAGCTGGCCCAGACAACCGGCACGCACGGCTTTGATGCCGTCTCCGGTATTTTTTTCTCGAAAGCCGATGAAATCATCACTGCCGGTTTTGATGGGCGCGTGTTCCGCCGGACCATTGAAAATGGACAATTCCGTGAGCCGGAAGAAATTACCAGGCCCGAAGGAGAGCGGATTCCGGATTTCATTATCCGCTTGCGCCCCAATCCCGATGGCAGTGGGTTCATTACCTCGGACCTCACCAAAACTTCTGAAGGTGAGTACCAGCTGAATCTGAATTACTGCACCCGGGAAGGCAACTGGAAACCCCTGCCAGCGGGAACCAGGATCCAGAGCACAGATAGTGATCGATCGAAGCCGTATCGCCATGATGTTTCGTGGTCTTCAGACGGCAGTAAAGTTCTGTACGTGCATGAAGACCGTCTGCTGATCATCAACACTGCAAACTGGAAAGTCACCGAGGGCTTCCGACTGCCTCAGGACAAACAGACTGACAGCAAACAGACCGCTGTGCGGGGCACTTTTGCCCCCGGCACGGGTGGCCCGCAGCGGGTGGCCACATTTGATGGACGGTTTGCCCACCTGTGGGATCTGAAGAGCCGCAAACACGTGACCGAGTTCCGTTCTCATGGTCCGGAAATTCACGCGAGTTTTTCTGCTGACAGAAAATATGTGGCCACGGCCAGTGATTCTCTGCGTGTGTTTCATGCGGATGAAGCCAACGAACGTCACGGGCAACCGGTCTTTCGTCTGTCACGCCGTGTGGCCGGGAGGCGCCCGTTTGCCGATATTCAGTTTCGACCGCCGGTGGCAGCCACCGGACAGGGGCCCCCAGGCTACACCTTGTCGAGCATTGACGGCAGTGGAAATCTCAAGGGCTGGAAATGGACACCGGGGGCCGGTCCGCCGCTGGCAGTTTTTTTTGAAACCGGGGAAGCCGAGACGGCAGCAGCAGGAGAATGGATCGAAGACGAAAATGTCGCGCTGAGTAACAGTCTGCGCTGGAGTGAAGACGGTCAGTACCTGGCTGCAATTCGGCAGGGTCGCCTGGAACTGTGGGTCGTCACAGATCAGGGACCGCAGCAGTTATCGATTCCGCTGCCGGACGATGTCCCCGTCTCAGAGCTGGCGCTGAACACACTGGATTTCTCACACGACGGCTCCCTGCTGACCGCTGCCGGTGCCCGCTGGAATGCCGACGAAGAAGAACTCGTCAGTTACGGATTTCTGTGGCGTCTAGCATTGAATGGCGCCAAATTGGTACGTCGTATCGATGCGACCGAACAACACGACATTGACTCCGGCGATGAGCCGGCCAAGCTGGGAATTACGGCGATTGCCATCGACGATCGTAATCAGGAACTGCTGACCGGGGGATCCGATGGCATCCTGCAGCGATGGGTCATACCGACTGAACCGGCAGAGGACTCAACGGCGAAGACGCTGGCACATATTATTTCTCTTGAAGACAGTTCCAATGACAGAGGGCATGGTGCTGCCGTCACAGCTTTGGATGTGGATGCTGTTCACGGAAAATTACTTTCAGCCGACGCCAATGGCCAACTTTTTCTGTGGCCGGCCGATCGTTGAGGCGGACCGCGTTGTTTGAACGGGCCGCGTTCAGCAGGCTACGTTGTCTGACCAGACCGCAAAGTTTGCCTCGTTGCTGCACTGTCCGGTTTTTAACTGTTCGAACCGAGGTTGGTTTTTATGAACACACCGGCAATTGGCAACCGAACACGATACGGGATGGCAAGAATTGCTGATTCATGCATTCACGGAAGGGAATGCTGCCCGAATGGCAGACCAACGGATATTGCCGCCTCACGCATCCACAGGAACACACCATGACCTTTAGACATTTTTCGTTTGGCGCAGCTGTCCTTCTGGCTGTCGTCCAGTCCGCGTCACTGGCCAGTGAACGCGACTGCAGTGCCCCATCGCTGACAGCTTCGTGCTGTCAGCGATGTCAAACCTGCGATCCCTGCCAGACCTGCGAACCGGGTGCGATCACCGAAACCTGCTGCAGTGGCGTCCACAGTATCGATGTGGACAGCCTTAAACCGAAAGCTCAGTCGAAAAAACTGTATGGAGCTTCTCAGGCGCGGCTGATCTTCGTACTGCCGGACGACCGTCCCTTCGTGTATCTGGCCGGCATGCGAATGTTGACCCTCGGAAAACGACGCGAGTACACCGTTCCCGTGGGCAACCAGTCCGAAAGCTATGAATACGACATTAAGGTCGACACGGTGCACGATGGACAGCTGTATCACAAGCTGCAACAGCTTGAAAACGTACGGGCCGGTTCAATCATACAGGTGACGGTAGGATTTGTACCACCGGTTGCCGAAGAAGGCCTGCCAGCCGACATCACGTTTGAGGTGCAAACGATTGCCGCCGGCGGCGAAGCAGAAACTGCCGGTGGCGAAGCAGCCGCAAATCCAGCACAGGATTACGACTCAGGTTCCGAACAGCCCTAAGGGCGACTCGTGATTCCTCGCTTGGTATTAAGCAGGGGTCGCAGTAAGCAGTCAGCCAGTTTTTTTACTGTTGTGCTGTGAAATACGCACTCAAACGCGTGATTCGCTATTCTCGAAAACCAACAGACCAGCGAGACCAGACTGAAATAGTCAACTCGCTGGTTTTTTTGTGGGTCGCACCGGGGAGACCGTGACTGTGTGACGCACTCAGAAAATCCAGGTGAATCGCACGGGACGGAGATTAAGTTCACAAAAGGACGTCAAAACCGCCAGTGGTTTTATTACGCAAATTACTCAAATGATACATCCATTTGCATAGTCGAAAATTTCTCTGTGACTGTCGGGGTAAACTGGGTTGTCAATGGCGTGGCCGCCGAAATCAGTTTCACGGCATCATAGTTATGGCGGTGGTGCAGACAGTGCTAAGCTGTTTTCTGGAGCTGGACAAATGCGGCAAATGGAATTGCATCGTTGTGGCAGGAAATTTCTGCCCTTGGCTTTCATCATAGTGGCGATGGGTCCGGTTGTGATGGGCCAAGGCTTGCCGGCACCGGATGGTGGTGGACCTCCGTGGGGTGCGTTTCTCCCCCAGGGAACTCCGGACATGATGGGTCTCGTCGGAGATCTGGGAGTCGATCCACTGCTGATGAAACCGTTTCGCATGGCTCCTGCAGAATCAGCCAGTGGACTTGCTGCAAAAATTCGAGCGCGTGAGCTCGACATTCCTAACCGCATCGCGGCAATCCAGTATCTGTCGACACTACATTGTGCCCAGTTCCCGGAAGCCCGGGAAATGCTTGTGGCCGTACTGATGAACGATGAATGGGAGCCTGTCCGTTTTGAGGCCGTCACGGCTCTGCGGAACATGTTCCAGAACACTGGTTGCCCAAAGCCATCTTCTGAAGACGATTCAGACTGTGAATTTCAAAATCATGTTCGAAAAACCCATGCCGTGGTGCAGCAGCAGGTCAAATGTGTGCATAAGGAAGTCAAGGCTGCGGTTAAACCGATTCTGGAGTGTGACCCCTGCGCTGTGTTCGAAGCCACCAAAGCAAAAGCCATAGCTTTAGTCGAAGCCGTCAAACCAATGGGGCTGGTGAAGTGTAAGTGGAAGGAATTTCTAAAGCCACAGGCTACCCTCGAGCGCAAACGCGGAACGCCCGACCCACCAGAATCCGGCAAGGGCAGTGGTTGCGTGGGTTGCTGTGATGCGGCCACACTGAACAAGCTGGCCCAGGTTGCTTACAAGCTGAAAGATGACGGTTCCTGTCTGGAACCGTCCAGACGCGTTCGTGAAATGGCGGTCAAGGCCATCCAAGTGTGTGGTATTCCCTGTCACTACCGGCCGAATCTTCCGGAAACGGCACCATCTGCTGGTTCCCCGGAACCGGTTCGCAGTACTGAAGAGCCGCCACCTGTGGTTCCGGAGGATGACGGTGTGGAACCGCCTCCAACTGCCGGCGGCGTTCTGCTGTATCTTCCGTCGAATATCCGCAGCACTGCAGTGCCCACCCCCATTACAAAGCTGGCGAAAGTGTGTGTGGTTTCATTCAAGCAGGGGCGTCTGGCACAGCCCAGCGATCAGTTTAGCAGCACCTACCGCGGACGAATCTACTACTTGGCTGATGCGGCCGCCCAGCAGGATTTTGAACAAAATCCGGCGGAATATGCGGTGGCATTTGGTGGTTGCGACCCGGTACAGTTTGTGGCGACCCAAGAGATCGTGGAAGGCCGCTACCTGCTGCTGCATGAAGGCCAACTGTTGATGTTCGTGTCCAAAAAAAATGCGGCCACCTATCAGGCCGATGTTACCCGCTACATGATTGGACAATCACAGGACAAAAAGTTGCACGCTGTCAGCATACAACAACCGGTGACCGAAACTGTTCAGGAAGAAACTGTACCGGTTCTGTAATTACTGCCACGTCACATAATCCACGCATCTGAAGCGTTGCGGAACTGTTCCGCAACGCTTTTTTGATGCGCGGTGCTGATCAGGACCAGGTTGCAGATGCTGTCAACTGTGGTTCTGTTCCGAGATCAGCGTGATCACAGCGGAAACCTGTTCGGCCGGTGGTCTGTCAAACCTGTCGAAAATATACCAGCCGACTACGATCAGAAGGATCAGCAGAGAGATCAAAAAACCGGCCAGCCCCGCTGTCTGCACAAACGACGGCCCCGGAGCCGGTGGATGTACGTCTCCCTGAAGTGGTTGTTCATTGGGAGCCACCTGCGGAGCATCGTAACGAATGTCCTTCTGCAGTTCTTTGGTCCAATGCACCCGGGCTTTGGCAGGGTCCTGATGACCTCCGGGCATTTCCCGCCGCAGTTCTTCTTTGAACGCATCGGCAATGTCGCCTTCAAACCCCAGTACGACCGCCAGATAAAACAGCTCCAAAACTTCACTGTTACCTGTGGAAATGGCGTTTTCCGCTTCCACGTAAAATTTCCACGCTCGATTCTGTTCGCTGTAGAATTCCTGTTCGAGCGTATAGTCCTTCCATCCTGCCAGCTGGAATGTCAGAACCTCGTCCGCCCAGTAGACAAGAACACGCTTCACGACATCCCATTCCCCGGCGGTCAGATTCGTCTGCCCTCCGATAACACTGCGTTCAATCTCTCCCAGATCCGCTTTGAGGTCCTGCTGCAGGCGACGGAACTGCTGACTGTCCGGCGGATCTGTCTGATCCAGCAGATGCAGCACCTTCAGAAAAAATGGTTCCGCGAAACGAATCACCTTATTTGACATGTTTCGTTGGTTCCCGCCGTACATAGATTCCGTGGGTCAAAAATTTGATACTCAGACATATGTCCACTAACGGTCGGCGCTGCGACGAATGGCGAACAACCAGAATTTCATGGTGACCAGACCGCCGGATTCACGATCTTTTGCCTCAATCTGATTGTCACCCTCCACCTGACTTTCGACCAGCGTTTCGTTGAAGCGGATCCCGAGATTCAACGTTCTTTCGACATCCTCCCAGACTCCTTCACGGACAACCTGAAAGTAATGCCAGTTGACTCTCGGAAATGCGCGGGGCGGCTGACCCACCAGCGACCATTTGACACTTCGTCGTCCTCGAGTGTAAATCAGATCGACTTTGTCTCTTTCGCCGACTTTCAGTCCCAGTTCTTTTTCGGATAACATCTGGCTGACTTGGCTGGAGGCGGCTTCAGATTCGATTCCAACATAAAATTCCCAGTCCGGTTGTACCCATTCTGATTCCATCCGCACTGACATCAGCAGTCCCTCAGAATGAAACGGTTTGCGTTCGTACTCACGGTGTTCAATTTCGACTTCCAGCAGTTTGGCCAGCTGCAGAAACCCGGGCAGAGGGTCGTCATGATCGTACGTCGGCAATTCGGGTATCCGTCGTAACTTGCGGAATATTGCCAGACTGCTGACCGCTTTGCACAGTTCTCGATAAACCAGGAACGGGTGTACACCCGGTGTGAAGGGCAGATAGGCAAGACTTCCCAAAGCCATGTTGATGGCATGCAGATGCAGGATCCGTTCGAGATCTTCCTTGTGTCCGCTGGTAAAAGCGATGCCTCGATCCCGCATTTGTGTGGCGAACTGTTCGGCAGCGGCTCCCAGTCTGTCGTACACAGACCTGACAAAGCTTTGCAGTTCTGTCCACGCTTCCGTGACCAGCACGGGTGGTGCATAATCCGCGTCGATTTGCGGTGGGGCTTCAGCCGTCACTCCCAGTTTCAGCTGCATAATGGGAATACTGTCGTATCCCCGAATGCTGTCGTCTCCGATCAGAATCTGAGGGTTCAGCTTACGGAACTCCACCGTCTGCGGATTGCCCGCAGCATTTTCATCTTCAACCTCCTCTTCAACGCGGAGATACCGTTTGCCGGTCTCATTAGTGTTTGAGGTGTTGCTGAACCCGTTGCGCAGTTCGGGGACTCCCACGTACACACGGACCCGGGAATCAGCTCGTGTAAACGCATCGCGTGGAATTTCCACTGGCGAAAGATGGGCGGCTTCATTGAATCTTAACTGTGTGCCGTCTTTGAGCCGCAAATGGCAGGCCGTCAGAGACACCCTCCAGTTCGACAGGGCGTCATGATCGATTTGAATTTTGTGCAGACCATAGCCAAAAGGCGTGGCCCAATGCTCTGACCTCACCAGTTTGTCATGAAACTGACGCTCCAGAATTTGAAAATGCTGGGGTCTCAGGAACAGCCCTTCGCCCCAGTACAGTGAATCAGAACTCATCTGTGAGCCTTTTTGCTTAACGTCTGCACAAAGTATCGGGATGTTGGACCCCCGCCTCGGTTTTTAGCAGCCTCTGTTTCCGGCAACACTGTCTTTCGTTGGCAAACCAGACAGAAAATTACCGGAGCCCCGTTCAGAGCTGCGATTTCCAATCCGGTTGTCGCCCGCCCGGACTGTTGGACCATCTGAGAAAACAGTAATTAGTCCAGTCTGATTCCTCTACCCTGGCAGAAGGTTCTATTGCACCTGTTTTCGAAGCCGAAGAGCGTGTGTATTGGATTTTCTGCCAACATCGACGGGGACAGGTCCCGATACGAGCCGAAAATTTTCAGAAATTTCCAGCTTTATGGCTTATGCTTGCAGGGTAGTGACGAAGTAATCACCGTATCTGACAGATCTTATATGACAACGGTTTCCAACCCGTAAAAATGTTTCCAGTCCTAATCGGGGAAGTGTGTTCAGGTTGGTTGAAGCAACAGCAAATGGTATGCAAACTGGTTCCTGTGGATTGGCTTTAACCGGATTGATTTGGGAGTCGGATTCCTTGAGTGGCACGGAAAATTTACCCCAGAGATCCTCTTCAGCGGCGGATTCCGCAGGGCCCGTGTCAAGCTCGGATATTATTGCGGGCGAGTTACTAGAGCATGTGATCGCTGCTACCGCCACCTCTGCAGCCGGTGAATTACTGAAGCCAACAGGCGATGTCGCCATTCGCCTGACAACCGTCGCACGACGATATCCCGGGCAGCAGTTGTGTACAGTTCCTGTGATCGAATCGCTTGTCGACGCTGTAACCAGTGACATTCCGTTTCTCAGCGCAGAGCAGAGAACAACAATGAATCGGACCGTGGCACATACATTGTATGCCGATGTTGATACGCGGTCTCGTGTGGAACGTCTATGGAATTCGCTAAGGCAGAATCCATGAGCATCCACAAAACGCGATCTCCTGAAGAGTTGGTGACAAGTTGCCAGGGACTGGTCCGCTCCATTGCCTGGAAAATTCACCAGCGACTGCCGCGTACGGTAGACCTCGATGATTTGATTGGATTTGGCCAGGTGGGGTTGATGGAAGCCGCCCGGGATTTTGACCAGACGCGAGAGGTACGGTTCACCACGTACGCTTACTACAGGATTCGTGGAGCTGTTTTGGACGGTCTTTCCAGTATGAACTGGTTCACCAAGGCGGACTATGCGCGGGGACGATACGAAAAGGCTGCCAACGCCTTGCTGTCCGAGGCAGATGGAGAGACCGCCGACGAGCTCAGCTGGTTCGAGCGGACAACCATGTCACTGTCCATGAGCTACCTGGTCACCCACGCAAGTGGCGAGTCACAAACTGTCGAGCCAGCCGACGACAATGTGACTCCTGCCGATGTTGTCCAGTCACGTGAACTGCAGTCGGTGTTGACGCAGCTTGTTGATGAGTTGCCAGAACGCGAACAGGTTTTGATTCGCAGTATCTATTTCGATGGAATCTCGATAAAACAGGCGGGAGAACGAATCGGCATCAGTAAAGCCTGGGCCAGTCGAATGCACGTTCGGACATTAAGTCGCCTTGCGTCCAGGATGACCGGTGGACAGGGTCACAGCACACCGGTCAGAAAGCCGGCCGATCTTGACCGCCCCTTAGAGAAATTATGTGTCAGCGGCGACACAGAGACAGGCTGATGTGGTGCTAACTGTGTTTTAGTGCATTACGGCAACGGGAAAAATGGGCACGCCAGCAGACTTGGATATTTCTGTCTTACTGGCACCGTTTGACGGTGAGTCTCCAGGCGGGGTTGATTTGCGCCAGGACGCAGACCCCAACAATGATTTTCGAGTCATCAAGGATCTTCGGAATGATGCTGCGGAGCAGGAGCGTCAGGCCGACCTCAGAGGAGAGCCCTCTGCAAGTCCAGTAATCCGCAGCATCTGGCGGGATGTCTGGAGTAAGGGTCATGAGTTTCTGGCCACTCAGGCCAAAGATCTGGAAATCGTGGCCTATATGATTGAGGCAGCAGTGCGTCTGCATGGATTCTCAGGGCTGGCCAGGGCTTTGAATCTTACAACGAAAATGATTCAGGACTTCTGGGGGGAGTTGTTGCCTGCACCGGATGAAGACGGTGTTTCCACCACTTTGTTGCCGATTTCGCGACTGGATGGAAAGACCATTACCTATGCACTGCAGCGAGTTCCGATAACCGAAGAGACCCCGTCAACGGATGTGCTGGTCGTGTGGCAGCACGACCAGGGGAAACGTCTGGAGACCCAAAGCAGCGACGAGCGAGAAACACAGATTGCCAGAGGTGCGATCACACTCGATGCAATCAGGACTGCCGTTGCGCTAACGGTGGACCAGTCTCCCGATTTCTACCGTGACCTTGTCTCAGACATCAAACAGGCGGCTGCCGCGCTGACGGCGCTGACCGATACACTGGAAAACAAGACCGCGACACTGGAAGATCCGCAGCATCTGGATGAACAATTGGTGTTCAGTCACTTTCCCAGGGGCATACAGACGGCATTGGAAACGATTGAACAGATTGCCGGCGAGCATATCCATATTCCCGAGGACCTGACAGAAAGTGACGTTGAACCAGAAAATACTGAACAGCTCGGCCAAAGTTCGGGCGGGGCACCGATCCGCGGTAAAATTGGTTCACGGGAAGAAGCCTTCAGCCTGCTGGAAACAGTGGCGGTGTGGTTTGAGAAACACGAACCACAAAGTATTTTGCCGGCTGAAATCAGAAAAGCACAAAGACGCGGACGTTTGTCACCCCAGGAGTTGTATGCGGATTTGATTGCGGACCAGGAGGTACTCAGCCGCGTGTTCAAGGATGTGGGAATCGACATACCGGAAAATTCTGAGGAATAGATATTAGTCGTCCCGTGTGGGGTCACAGAGTGAAGCTTTCAATTCACCAATCTGTTTTCACAGAAAGGTCAGTCGTATGCCCGAATCACAACAACACAAACTCGATCGTGTTAGAAAGCCTCGAGTACACATCACCTACGACGTGGAAACCAATGGTGCCGTTGTCAGGAAAGAGTTGCCCTTTGTCATGGGGGTCATGGGTGACTTTTCCGGCAACCCCACCAACAAGCCGGATCCTTTGTCCAAACGCAAATTCACGGAAATCGATCGGGACAACTTCAATGACATCATGGCGAAGGTCAGTCCTGAACTGAATCTGCGAGTAAAAAATACTCTGCAGGAAGATGACAGTGAAATGGGTGTGCAGCTAAAATTCTCGTCCATGGATGATTTTGATCCCGCCCGGGTAGTGGAGCAGGTACCTGCCCTGAAATCGCTGCTGGATTCGCGGGATCAGTTGCGGGATCTGTTGACAACAATGGATCGTTCTGAAGACCTGGAAGCCCTGATGGAACAGGTTCTTAGTGATAGCGCCAAGGTGCAGGAAGCCGCCGGACAAATGGGAGTGGAAACCTCAGATGAGACTGGTGCGGAAACAGATAAGCAAGGAGACGAATCATGAGCACGGGTGAACAGGAAACTCAGGCTGCGGAAGCCCAAACGGAGTCCGCTAGTATCCTGGACAGCATGCTGGAGGCCATGCCTTCTGCTGTCGAACGGGATGAAGCGCAGGACATGGTCAAGAATCTGATCAGTGTAGCGATGGAGGGGACCCTGAAGTGGGACAAAAGCTGCACCAAGACGATCAGGCAGGCAATTGTCTCGGTTGATGAACGATTGTCGGTGCAGCTGGCCGAGATTATGCACCACGAACAGTTCCAAAAGCTGGAAGGTTCCTGGCGCGGGCTGCATCATCTGGTTGACAACAGCGAGACCAGTAAAACGCTGAAACTGAAAATGCTGAATGTTTCCAAACGGGAACTATTCAAGGATCTCGATAAGGCAGTCGAGTTTGATCAAAGCGTGCTGTTCAGAAAGTTGTATGAAACAGAGTTTGGCATGCCGGGTGGCGAGCCCTACGGGGGTTTGATTGGCGACTACGAGTTCACCAATCATCCGGAAGATATCGACCTGCTGGAAAACATATCTGGGGTTTGTGCTTCAGCACACTGTCCGTTTATTTCCGCCTCCGATCCATCCATGATGGGCTTGGATTCCTGGCAGGAGCTGTCTCAGCCAAGGGACATCGAAAAAATCTTCATGAACAAGAAATACACGAAATGGAATTCGTTTCGTGATTCAGAAGATTCCCGCTTTGTTACGCTGGTGATGCCGCGTGTACTGGCTCGATTGCCTTACGGGGCCAACACCAAACCAGTGGATGAGTTCGGCTACGAAGAATTTGATCTCGACCCCTCAACAGGCGAGGCACAGCCGGCGAGCCATGACGATTACTGCTGGATGAATGCGGCCTATGCCATGGGCACCAACATGACGCGGGCGTTCGCCCAGACACAATGGTGTACGGCAATTCGAGGGGCTGAGAATGGCGGGACGGTGGAAGGCCTGCCGGTGCATAATTTTCTTAGCGACGACGGTGACGTGGACTCCAAGTGCCCGACTGAAATTGGCATCACGGATCGACGTGAAGCCGAACTGAGTAAGGAAGGCTTTTTGCCGCTGTGTCATTACAAAAATACAGATTACTCTGTATTTTTTGGGGCGCAGAGCACACAGCGACCGAAAAAGTACGATCGTGACGAAGCCACGGCCAACGCCGCCATTTCTGCACGACTGCCTTATATCATGGCCTCGTCACGGATAGCGCACTATCTGAAGTGTATCGCCAGAGATAAGATTGGCTCCTTCATGGAACGATCCGACTTGGAGACCTTTTTGAAACGCTGGATTGCCAATTACGTTCTGGCAGATGATAACCCGACTCCGGAAATGAAGGCCAAGTATCCTCTGGCCGAAGCGGCAATCAGCGTGGAGGAAGTTCCAGGGGCTCCCGGTTCTTACAACGCGGTTGCCCACTTGCGTCCGTGGCTCCAGCTGGAAGAACTGACAGCGTCGCTGCGGATGGTGGCCAAACTGCCGCAGCAGGTTTAGGGGAGTCGAAGGTCAGTCCTGCCACCTGGGTGGCAGGACTTTTTTTCTGCGCCGCAAACAACAACCAGGCCCGACAGGTTGCAAATTGAACACGAGAATTTAGGAACGAGCGGCCTGCAGACTGCAGCTGCCGGGTGTGCGCTCGGCCCTGCGACCGAGAGTTTGCTGGATGCGCTGATCAGTGGCAAGGGGGTAACCAATGACCCGCAACCGGCCGTTGCGGACAGGCTGAGAGAATTCCACCGCGCTGATTCAACTGCCGCCCAACTGCGAATCTGGTGCGGGGATATTCCAGTCACAACGGACCAGCTGCGGGTAATGCGGCGCACCCTGACTCGCGATATTGCGAGGATCGATCAGCTGTTGAGTGATCAGATCAACGAAATCCTGCATACACCCGAATTTCAGGGGCTGGAATCTGCCTGGCGTGGTTTGGAGTACCTTGTTGAGACACAGTTACGCCTGAAGGAAGATCATGGGTTCGATAAACAGCCCGGGCAGATATCTTTGCGGTTCTTAAGCGTGTCGAAGCGCGAATTAAAACGCGATTTTGAAAAGGCATCAGAATTCGAGCAGAATTCGCTGTTCGACAAAGTCTACGAGCAGGAATTCGGGATGCCCGGCGGAACGCCGTATGGCGTGTTGCTGGCCGATTATGAATTCACCAATCATCCCGATGATTTGGACCTGCTGGAAAATCTGGCTGGAGTGGGCGCCGCAGCGTTTGCTCCGGTGCTGGCCGCGGCCAGTCCAGAGCTGCTGAGTCTGAACGATTTCAGCAAACTGGGCAGCCCCATTGATCTGGGAAAAATTTTTGAGCAGCCGCGACACAGACGATGGAAGAGTCTGCGGCAACGTCCGGATACGCAGTTTCTGGGGCTCACGCTGCCACGAATTCTGATGCGGGAGCCGTATCGGGATGATGGATCCGGTCGGTTTGGTTTTCGTTTTCATGAAGATGTTCAGGGTTCTGAAAAGTCAAAATATCTGTGGGGCAGCGCTGCCTGGGCCATGGGAGGTGTGCTGCTGCGGGCCTTTGCGGATTGTGGCTGGTTTGCCGATATTCGTGGGGTAGTGCGGGGCGAAGATGGAGGTGGCCTGGTGCGGGGGCTGCCAACCGAAAGTTTTCACACAGATGCGAGCGGGGTCGCCAACCGCAGCAGTGTTGAGGTGTGTCTGTCCGACCAGCAGGAAGCGGAGTTATGTGACCTTGGATTTATTCCGCTCTCGCACTGTAAAGACACGCCCTACTGTGTGTTTTATTCCAATCAGTCAGTGCATCAGCCACAGCAATATAACACCGAGCTGGCAACAGCCAACGCACGAGTTTCTGCCATGTTGCAGTATGTACTGTGCTGTTCCAGAATGGCTCATTACGTGAAGGTCAAAACACGAGACGAGATCGGATCACAGCTAAGTGCCGTAGAAGTAGAAAACAAGATCCAGAGCTGGCTGATGGATTATATGACTCCGGACGACAAAGCGTCGGCGGACGCGAAGGCTCGCTTTCCCTTGCGTGAAGCTGAAATCGAAGTCACGGAAATTTTGGATCAGCCCGGGAAGTATCAGATGATTTTGCGAATGCTGCCGCATTATCAGCTGGATCAGCTTTCTTCCAGCATGACGCTGGTTTCACGTCGGATGGAGTTTAAGAGTAAAGCTTGAGGCTGCAGGTGGCCTGCAGCAGTCTTTGACACAGATTTATTATTTTTCCGGAGGACCTTACGGTGACTGAAGCACACGATTTTTTCCAATCGGGTCAGCTTTCAGACGCGGTGACAGCAGCGACCCAGGCCGTGCGGAACCACCCGTCTGACATAGAAGCCCGCAGCGTACTTTCAGAATTGTTGTGTTTCTCCGGAGATATGGAGCGGGCCGACAAGCAACTGGATGCGGTGGCTGAACTGGACAGTGATTCTGTGGTGGGCGTGTCGCTGCTGCGTCATCTGATCCGCTCCGAAATGTGTCGCCACGAAGTGTATGAATCGGGACGGATCCCCGAATTCCTCACACAACCAAACGCGGCGCTCCAGGCCCGACTAAAAGCCCTGATCAGTTTGCGTGAGGGGAATTCCGAAGACGCAGCAACACATGTGGCCACTGCTCGCGAGTTGGAGTCCAGTGTGATGGGCGAATGCGACGGCACGGCCTTCGAAGGAATGACAGACCTCGATGATTTACTGGGTGCCACCATTGAGGTCTACACGGCAACAGGTAAGTATTACTGGTTGTCTCTGGAGCAAGTCGTCTCCCTGGAGATATCACCGATGAAACATCTGTCTGATCAGTTGTGGCGTGCGGCTGAAGTGGAGACGGTGGGTGACGTGTCGGGACGTGTGCATCTGCCGGCTCTGTACCATGGCTCGCATGCTGCAGAGGATGAGCGAATTCGAATCGGGAGAGCCACCGACTGGAATCAACGATGTGCAGGACTGACCTGTGGACTGGGTCAGCGGGAGTGGCTTGTGGGAGATGAGGTAACCGCAATCAACACAATCAGCTCTCTCATCTTTCGTACCGCGAACGGCTAGAGGCGTACCGTGTGAGTCAGAAAGAGATTGGAATGAACGCGTCCACTGCCGACGAGACTCTCACCCGTTTGTCGCTGCTCGATCGTCTGATCGACGAGGATCCCACGGTTTCCTCAGAAGTTCCACTGAACAAAGCGCAACGTTCACGGACAATGCAAAATTGTATCCGCAGAGACCTGGAAGATCTGCTCAATACGCGTTATCGATGTGTGTCCTGGCCACCTGAACTGAACGAACTGGAGAATTCTCTGATTAACTATGGCATCCCCGACTTCACGGCTGCCGGGCTGGGCATCGCCAGTGATGTTGAAACGATGATTGCTGCAATTCAGCGTGCGCTGGAAATTTTCGAGCCGCGGCTGCAGGATATTCGGGTCAGCAACGTGAGCCGTACCGGGAGCTACGACAGGACTCTATGTTTTCGCATTGAAGCGGTTCTGTGGTTGGAAGACGAGCGTGTTTCTTTGAAATATGAATCCGAAATGGAATCTACCACCGGGAAGTTTGACGTCAAATAAATTGTTATGAGCGAATCACTGGACATCTTTTATCAGCGGGAACTGGATTATTTTCGCCAGACTGTCGAAGATTTTTCTGTTCGGTTTCCCAAGATCGCGAACCGACTGAATCTGAGCGAACGGGAGGCGCAGGATCCGCATGTCGAACGGCTGATTCAGGCATTTGCCTATTTGAATGCCCGCACACGACACAAGCTGGACGACAGTTTTCCGGAACTTGCAGACGCCATGCTGGGGATTCTGTATCCGCACATGCTGTCGCCTGTTCCCTCCACCTCGGTAGTCCGATTCGAATTGCAGCGTTCTCAAAAAGATCAGGTCGGCGGAAAGCTGCTGAATGTGGGAACGCGTCTGGATACCGAACGTGTCAACGGCCACTCGTGCCAGTTTAAAACCTGTTACCCGGTTTGGCTTCACCCACTGACGCCACAGAAAATTGAGTTACTGTCCAGCCCACTGCCGGGGCCGAACACCGGCGGACGGCAGTATGCGGCAGGAGGCCTGTGTTTCCAGTTGGAAACCTGGGACCCGCAGATGACTTTCGCCGACTACGCGCTGGACCACGTGCGCTGCTACATCAATATGCCAAATTTCGAGAAGGCGGCTCAGCTTCTGGAGCTGGTGCTGACGCAGACGATCGAAGTTGTCATCACCGCCAAAGATCCGTCGGCTGTCGCAGGTGTGCTGTCAGCTGACTGTGTGCAGCCAGTCGGTTTTGCTCGGAGTGAGGCACTGTTGCCGGATCATCCTCAGTCATTTCCTGGATATCGACTGCTGACGGAATACTTTGTGTTGCGGGAAAAATTTCTGTTTTTTGACATCAGGGGTATCACGCCTGAAATACTGAGTCGGTTGGGCACGCAGCTGGAAATCACGCTGTTGTTACGCGAAATTCCTCAGGAGATGACCGCGGACGTTTCCACTGAAACCGTGCTGACAAACTGCACTCCGGTGATCAATCTGTTCAATTTAACTGCAGACGCAGTGGCACTTAACTACCGCACGACCGAATACCGCATCATTCCGGATGCCAGAGCCGAAGAGGCACATGAGATTTCCACGGTCAACAGTGTGCAACTGGAAGACGACCAGGGCAACCTTCGAAAACTGGAACGGTTTTATTCAGTAAACCATGGCCAGACTTCTACCAAGACCGGATACTGGCACAGTACACGACGGCCAGGACCACAGGAAGATGGCAACTGGAACAAAGGAACGGAAGTCTGGCTGACATTGATGGATCCCTTGTTCTCGCCTATTCGTCACAACCGAGGAAAATTGTACACGGAATTGACCTGTTTTAATCGTGACCTCCCGGAGCAGCTTGGCCAGCAGCGCACCCTGGCTCAGATTCGATTTGAAACGAATGAAGGAACTGTGGCAGCCATTGAATGTCTGGTACCTCCCACCGCCACCTGGCGACGACACATGGGTCGTCGAAATCTATGGCCACTGGTTTCACAACTTTCACTCAATCATCTGAGTCTTGCCGAAGCCGGGGACGCTGCCGAAGCAGTTCGCGAGATTCTGGCGCTCAATGACGTGAAAGACTCAGTACAAACCAGAAACATGGTGAACGGACTGCACAGCATCAGTTGTGAATCCTGTGTGCAACGAGTGAACGGAGCGATTGTTAAAGGTACGCTGATAAGCATGATGCTGGAAGACGAAAATTTCATCGGTGACAGTGCGTACTTGTTTTCTCTGGTAGTGAATCGTTTCTTTGGCATGTACACGTCGATCAACTCATTCACCAAACTGGAAGCAACAACAAGGCGGCGAAAATCTCAGGACAAGGGACCGTGGACATGGCCGGCGCAGACGGGGGACCGATCACTGGTATAATCCAGGAATTGCTCGAGACCCCCGAAGAGTTCGATTTTTTTCAGGCCGTGAGGCTGATTGAGCTGTACGCGTTGCAGCAACAGGGTTCTGCCGCTGCGCCAGTGGGTGGGGATAATCCACCGCGTGAAGAATCGGTGCGTTTTGGAGCGGTACCCTCGTTGTCGTTTCCACCTGGCGAGATTGCCACGCTGAAGCCTCGACAGGGCGCCGATTCGGTAATCCCCCTGGACATGACAGTATCTTTCATGGGGCTTACCGGTCCCAACGGGGTCCTGCCGCAGCATTACAGTTCCCTGTTGATCGAACGCGCTCATCAACGGCACAAAGACTACACACTTCGAGAGTTCTTTGACCTGTTCAATCATCGCTGTGTGTCGTTGTTCTATCGGGCCTGGGAAAAATATCGACTGACATTCCTTTACGAACGCAAACATCGCGAAGGAGTGAATGACGATGATCTGGTTACAAAAACTCTGTTTAGCTTAATTGGTTTGCAGATACCCGGTCTGCGCAGGCGCTTTTCATTTGATGACGAGCTGCTGATCGCTTTTGGCGGGCTGTTTGCACAGAGGACTCGAAGTGCGGTGGGGTTGGAAAGAACGATATACGGTTGCTTCCGTATCCCGACACAGGTGCAACAGTTTGTCGGACAGTGGTTGCTGTTGCCAAAGGACCTGCAATCCGGTTTGCCTTCCAAACGTTATCCCGCCGGACTGAATCTGAAACTAGGCGAATCTGTCATCGCCGGGTGCAAAGTATGGGATGTCCAGAGCCGCATCTGTGTTCAGCTGGGGCCACTGGGAATTGAGCAGTTCAACAGCTTGCTGCCTGGAAAAGAACGATTGACAAAGGTAGCCGAAACGATTCGATTCTACCTGGGTCCGGACAAAGACTTTCATGTACAGCTTGTTTTAAAAAAGGCAGAGATCCCCATGTGTTCTCTGGACAAACACAGTCATTACACACCTCGACTGGGCCAGAACACCTGGCTACCGAAGGCAGGTCGCAGCATGGATGCGACTGATGCGGTGTTTCGTTTCAGCTGATTGTTTTCCGCAGCAGGATGAGGAAAAGCAGGACGTTTTGATGCACAGAACTCTGCCGGCCGCAATAGTGTTGCGGTAACCTTTGGTTTTGCGTGTTTCAATTTTTTTATCCTGGCTGTATCGACAGCCAGGTTGCAGATATGGGATATAAATTCCATGACGGCCGTAAATCTGAAAGCACTGATTGGCAAGCTCAACGACGTCTGTACCCGCTCCCTGGAAGGAGCCGCTGGACTTTGTCTTTCGCGGACCAATTACAACGTGGAGATCGAGCACTGGCTGCTCAAAATACTGGAAGGTTCCAATACCGACATTCATGCGATTGCGGTGGCTTTCGAAATTGATCCATCGCGTCTGATTGCCGACACGACTAGGGCCGTTGACCGTCTGAAGACCGGTAACTCCAGCCAGCCGGTGCTGTCAATGCATACCGTGGATCTGGCCCGCGAAGCCTGGGTGCTGGGTTCGATTGACTATCAGGCGGCCAAAACGCGATCAGGCCACCTGTTACTGGCACTGTTGACCGATCGATCGCTTTCGCAAATTGCCCGCGGAATTTCAGCAGAGTTTTCACGCATCTCACCCGAGTCGCTGGCCAAAGACATGGCGGTCATCATCGCCGACAGCACGGAAGCCGGCACCGATGTCATGACCACAACTGCCGGTGGTTCTGCCGCGCACGGCGGTGCCGCGCGTCCGGGCGGACCCACGCAAACTCCCAATCTGGACCAGTACACGATTGATCTGACGGCTAAAGCCCGGGACGGTGGGATTGACCCGGTATTGGGGCGTGATGAAGAAATTCGTCAGATCGTGGACATCCTCACCCGGCGTCGGCAAAACAACCCGATCATGACCGGAGAGGCCGGCGTGGGGAAAACAGCCGTCGTGGAAGGTTTCGCTTTACGGATCGCTCACGGTGATGTGCCCCCGTCACTGCGGACCGTCACGCTGCGAACTCTGGACTTGAGCCTGCTGCAGGCCGGTGCGGGCGTGAAAGGAGAATTTGAAAACCGTCTGAAAGGTGTGATCGAAGAAGTCAACAAGTCCGTGACACCCATTATTCTGTTCATCGACGAGGCACACACGCTGATCGGTGCCGGGGGCCAGGCCGGTCAGGGGGACGCAGCAAATTTGCTGAAGCCGGCTTTGGCCCGTGGAGAACTGCGGACAATCGCGGCGACCACGTGGGCAGAGTACAAAAAATATTTTGAACGCGATGCGGCTCTGGCCCGGCGGTTTCAGGTGGTGAAAGTCGAAGAACCGGGACAGGCCAAAGCGATTGCCATGATGCGGGGACTGGTGGACACACTGCAGGGCCACCACAAGATCGAAATCCTCAACGAAGCGGTGGAAGATTCCGTGCGGCTGTCCAGCCGCTATATTTCCGGACGCCAGCTGCCGGACAAATCGGTCAGTTTGCTGGACACAGCCTGCGCCCGAGTGGCGATCGGACATACCACGATCCCACCGGCCGTGGAAGACTCTCAGCGGATGATTGATCAGACGTCGACTGCCATTGAAGCGCTGCAGCGGGAAGTTGCCACCGGAACCGATCATACGGATGAGCTGGAAGCGCTGCTGCAGAAGAAGGAAGACACCAAACAGCGTTATGAACAACTCAGGGAACAATGGGACCGCGAACGGGAGTTGATCGGGCAGATCCGCGGGCTGCGGCAAAAACTGTCCGGGGAGTCAGTGTCGGTGCACGAGGATACAATTGCAGATGCAGAAAGTGAAACAGCCAGGGACACCGCCGAGACTGAAGAACCGCCCACCGAGTTATCCGTGGCGGAACGTGCCGAACTGATCGTAGAGCTGCAGACGCTGGACGGTCAGCTGAAAGACGTGCAGGGGGAAACACCGCTGATGCAGGCCTGTGTGGATTCGCAGGCGGTGGCAGAAATTGTGTCGTCGTGGACGGGCATTCCGGTGGGCCGCATGGTCAGCGACGAAATCAACACCATTCTATCGCTCGACAAAGAAATGCAGCAGCGAGTGGTCGGCCAGGACCATGCATTGAAGGAAATCGCCGAACGCATCCGCACCTCTCGAGCCAACCTGACGGACCCGGATCGACCGATTGGAGTTTTCTTTCTGGTGGGTCCCAGTGGTGTAGGTAAAACCGAAACCGCCATCACACTGGCCGAATTGCTGTACGGCGGTGAACAAAACATGACCACGATCAACATGAGCGAGTTCAAGGAAGAGCACAAAGTCTCGCTGCTGATGGGATCGCCTCCAGGCTACGTCGGCTACGGCGAAGGCGGCATCCTGACAGAGGCCGTGCGCCGCAAACCGTACAGCGTGGTGTTGCTGGACGAAATGGAAAAGGCTCACTCCGGCGTTCAGGACATCTTTTACCAGGTATTTGACAAGGGCAACATGAAGGATGGCGAAGGGCGCGACATCGATTTCAAGAACACGGTGATTATTATGACGTCGAACGCCGCAACGGAAACCATCATGAAACTCTGCGCGGATCCGGAAACCATGCCTGGTCCGGAGGCCCTCGCAGAAGCCTTACACCCGGAGTTACTCAACAGCTTCAAACCAGCGTTTCTGGGCCGCGTTCTGGTTGTGCCTTTCTTTCCCCTCGGCGACGACATTATGCGTCAGATCGCGGTATTGAAACTGGGCAAGGTGGCACGCCGGGTGCGGGATCATTACAACGCGGCGTTCACCTGGTCAGATGCAGTTCTCGATCACATTGTCAGCCGCTGCACGGAAGTCGACAGTGGTGCTCGTAACGTGGATCGCATCCTGACGGGCAGTCTGTTACCGCAGATGTCGGCTGAGTTCCTGTCGCGGATGGCAGAGGAAAACGAAATTTCCCGGGCTGCAGTCGATGTGAATGACAGCGGCACGTTTGAGTTCACACTCAGTTAGTGAGAGCGATCGTCGCTGAGCCAAAAGTTCGGGGAACAACAAAGGGTGCTCCTGTCGGACTTTTCTACTCTCCTGTTACTGTCGACCCTGACGATTCGGCAGCCGTGGTGCAGCGAATGAATGTTTCGCTCTGCTTCGGCAATGACCCGGCATTGCCGGAGGGTCGCCTTTCATTGACAAAATCGGTCGCTCTTCGTACGGATCCGTTGTTCGAGACACTGGACGTCTTCGAATCCCTGCGGATGTGCTGAAGACGTTTGCGGAACGATGCAGAAAACTAGGAAGACAAACAACAACACCGTTGCCAGTCACGGAATCTCCGTCATGCCCAGAAAGTATGAATTTAACCAGAAACACGCATCTGCCAGAAGTAACATCAGCAAGATGGATCTGACCGATGTGCAGGCACAACAACTACTGAACAGCGGGACATGTTTTTCCGCTCATAATAACGCCTGGATCGGCGTGCTGAACCGCCGCAGAATATACGCTTTTCGCATTCACAGCCCAAACACTTATCATGGATATCCGATCAGCGGAAATGAAGTGTGCAGTAGCTTTCACGAGGTCCAGGATGCTGTCGCCAGGGCCATGGGAATTAGCGTGAAACGTTTATCTCGAATGAGGTGAATTGAAGTCTTTCGAAATGGAAAAATGTCTCAGGGCTAATGGGGACTCTCGCCGGACAGTGAATTACGGATGCTTCGACATTCGAGGCAACAAGACGGCAGGACAGCCTCCACATTCAGACTACGCTGGCCGTTCCGGATGTGCTCACTGATATCCTGCAACCAGAAGCATCAGAAGATGCCGGCGGTGGCCATCGAACGGGAAGTCACAGACTACATCAATGAAAGAGCCGAAACACGGGATGAGTCCGGTCTGAGTTTCGTGGTTTGCAACGAGGTTCTGCCGGAACGCCAGGTCACTATCGGGCTGGAGCCGATTGCAGTCAGCCAGTTGCGAATGCGTGACAGGTGGCCTCCACTCGAACGGCAATCATTCCGCTCCAATATCCGGCGGAAGTCCCTGCGACAGACAAAATCCATCGAACAGATAATTCCATGGCCGGACCTCAAAGGGACCGGCACCAGCGACTTTCCTAAAGTTCTGCAGTCGTTGCTGGAGACCGAAGCAACGGGACTCTCACCTTCCAACAATCACTCGACTGAAGTCTGGAAGGACGAAACTGCCGAATGGTCAAAGTGGCTGACTTGACGGTAAGGATGGATGAGGCGGGCCCTTATCCCGTCACACCCCGCACAGAGGTCGTCAAACAAGCTCGTCGCGCTTCAGATGGAAATCCGCCAGGTTTCCCTGAAGAACCGGTTCGTGATACTGTCACGGTAGTGAAAACTCCACCATCGATGAAAGGAGCCCGAGAAAAGGGATTCACGATGAGCAGGAAATCAGAGGCTTTGTGTTTGGTGACTGTCATGATGGGATTTTCGGGATACCACATCGTGGAATTCGGCTCTCTGTACGGACAAACCGTTACAAAGAACGAAGACGGATACATAGCATCAATCCACGGTTTGGATATCGGAGGCACCAGTTACAACGTTACATTCACTTATAATACATCGTTCAATGACGTCTTTGGAGCCGGTGAACCACCGGCCGGACTTACGCCGTCGTTTTATTATGAGGGCGCGGAGATGGCGGGAGAAGCAATGAGTGTGGCGCTGAATACACAAATGATCTTAAACGAAGGGAGGCACGGCGTGTTTTTGTACATCCCTTATCAACCGGCGGCATCGCCGAATCCTGCGGTCAAGGTATCGGCGTATACAATTGCATATACAATTGGTACTCATACCAACAGTCACATGTGGTCAGAAGTGGTTCTGCATAATTTGCCGCGTGATCCGCAGTCCACCAAAAGCGAAGCGTGGGCAACGTTTGAACCAGCAACTGCTGCTGAGGACCCTTAGCCTCGGATCCTGTCTGTGTCACGCTGATTTTGTCCTGGCTGCCGCCGAATGGAATGCCACAGGCGCGAAACGCCCGTCAACAGCGTTCCGTTATTACCCGGGCCACTCACTGACTGTCGCCGCCAACTTCTGATTAGCGCGTCAGGGAGTGCATCCATCGGCTGCGGCGGAAGGTCTGCAGCCGGTGTTCGACCAGATCAAATGAAAGAACAGATTGCCACGCGGTACAGTCCGGACGGACAGTCACCGCTGGAGCTGGACCTGTCGGTGAACCGTTTCACGTTGGTCACATCAGACCTCTTTCTTTCGAACGGACCAGATGAACCCGTCGTACCAGAAATGCATAATCGCAACGACGGTGATGATGCAGAAACTGACATCGTATTGCTCTGGACTCGCGTCGTTTTGCTTTGAAATAAGTCCTCCCCAGACGCCGAACGCGGTAGCGATACCCAGAAATCCCAGTAATGTCGGCAGGCGTCCCCAGCTCTTCCCGCCCAGCCCCATGCGCCCTTGCAGGTTAGTGCCTTCCGTCTTCCAGACAATGACGAAATACTGCAGTGCATGGAAGAAGTTCATGATGAAAAAAGCCTGTCCGAACGAGTTGAATCCCCAAGTGTAAATCGAGCAGCAACCGGTTGAGACCAGCAGGGCGACTTTTTCAAAGGACACGCAGTAGCCCGAGCGCCGTAATCGCCAGTAGGAGAAGACATACCATGCCAGATAAGGGATTCCAACGCAGAGTATGAGCCGGGTCAGGACCCGCTGGTACTGCATCGCGAACGCGGGAACTGCGGAAAAAAACAACGATTGGTCACTGTGCGGTTCGCCACTGTGCGGCGTGACCAGCTGCACATGAAGCATGAGGGACGTCCCGGCAAGGATGGGGCCGGCGTAGAGCAGTAAATTCAGGCCCTGGTCAAGTTGTCGCCCGATATTTGGATCGTTTCCCGCCCTGGCATCGTAAATCCGGCCAATACCGAAGGTCTGCATGCACGAATGGTAGACGTCCCAGCTGACCGCCAGTACGGCGACGGAAGCCGCGATCCAGTTGGAGGACAACATGCTGAGAAACAGCAGGATCGGAGCTGCCACAAACCGGACCGGATACTGTCGGAAAATCGCGGGATTACCGTGGCTGCGAAAAAACACCAGAAAAAGATGGGCGTAGATGAAGCACAAGATAAACAGGTTGGACGTCCTGTCCTGATGAGTGCCAATCTGGATTTGCTGATACCTCAGTGGCGACGCATAGATGATAATTCCGAGCAGCAGCGCAAGGAGCGGCGCATAAATGATCCCGATCCGGTCAAGCACCGGCCCGGCAATGAAAATCGCAGGACTAGAACGTCGTTGCGTCAAGAATGAGTCTGCCTTTTAACGGGACCAGGACTCGACGAAGTCCTGCCCGGACTGGCGGTGCTGGTGAAAAACCTGCCTGCTCCGCCTGAGTTTGCTGAATGAGGATCTTTCAGATGCTCTGTCCACTGACCCGCAACAGCGGACCTTTACTGCTTTGGCGACGAACTGAGCGGGACTTCTCATCTTCTTCGATGCCGGCCAAAGCAAACGGCATCGCGAGGAGCAAAACAGAGATAATAATGATGAGCACTCTCTTCCAGGGGACAGCGCAAAATCATGCATCTTATCTCCAGTAGAAACGGCAAAAGAAACCGTTTCCCTTCCGGTAACTATCCGAAATAACACCAGGTCCGTCAACGATGGCTTCCGGGAATCCACGTTGTCAACGAATCTGATGTCGCTGAAATCTGACCTGTCTCTGACCGAGTTCCTCAGGCTAACCGGCTACCATTGGCATCGGTGAACTGCGGTCGGGGTGGTCGTCTGCCCTGCTCTCCGGAACAGACTCTCAACCTCCCATCCCAGACACTCACCTTCTAAAAGCATCGCTGGCGGGATTTCAGCAGTGTTCCGGCATACACAACGTGGATCGACTGGTCCGAAACCACTTTGCCGCTATCCCACAGGTCGGCATCGTTGTCGCTTAGACGCTGCTTACTACTGGCCACTAAAATCTGGTAAGCAGCTTGCCTTTGATTTCGCTGTGGGGATTCGAGGATCCAGCTTAACCGGGGCTTGACCGTGTCAATGCCCACCGGAGAACGAGTCTGCTGAGTGGCCAGTTACCGACAAACGGTATGGCGACATGCCGGCTGATCGCACGAAAGATCTGATTGCCGGGCGACCGACCCATCGTGTTACAGTTCGTCCATTTTTCGCAATCTGATGCAAAAACTCCGCAACTCTTTTATGCAGCTTCCGAGAACTACTTCAGCTGAGCTACCCGGAAACGAACTGCGGACACTGAACTTTTAACACGAGGCTGTCATGTCGGATACTGATCTTGTGAGAGCCAAGCGGACGGGGCAGTCACTTGTCGTGCGTCTGCTGCGTGGTCGTACGATATCGATCACAAATTTCAAAGATTTCTCCGGTACGATTACGAAAATGGGATATCGATGTATGAAGAATGAAACAGGACCGTGGCTGCCACCAGGTGGCAGGCAAGTCATCTGGATGAAAGATCGCGTAATTGTAAAGCTCAAGACCCGCGGGACTAAATGCGGCCCGCGCACGGGTAAACCACATGCGTCATTCAGCTACATGAAGGCGAACGGAGCCATTGAATGGAAAGACGAATTAGCCAAATTCGACTATCGCGGGAAGTTTGTCTTCAAGGCAAAGGTGACAGCAGGACAGGCAAAAGAGAAACAAATTAAGGACCCGAATTTCAAGTATTCATGGCCCACCTGCATCGACATGCAACGCAATGAAGATGATATGAATGACTGGGCCAACAATTGTCATTTTGGTTTCTATAAGAATCACTTTGATGACACAGGGGCCGACAAGTACTTCTGCGGTAAGTGAAGTTACGCCCGTTGATCGTACCGTTCCCGGCGCAGGAAAATCTGCAAATGACGTTTTCGGCCCGGTAATTACACCTTATCTTTCTTTGTACCATCCATCGCATTCAGAAGCGGTTCAATGCCCTGCATTGTCCGCTGAGAAATCGCGCCCGTTAACGCAGCCCGTTTCAGGATTTTCGGGATTAGATCAGCAGGGCACATTGTCTGACATCCGTTAACTGAGACAGTCATGGCACCGTCTGATGACGATCTAAATTTTCGAGCGACAAATCCATTGACCGGTCTGCGATCGTCTTCAGGCGGTGGTGATGATCTGGCGTCAAAATTCGAAAAAGTACTGCTGCTGACTCCTGCAAAGTTGCCAGGTGCCATGGGGCAGGAACTCAGAGCTATGCTGTCACCGGAAGCAATCGGCATGCTGGTTGGTGTGCTTGTCTTGTGGGCCGGGTCTCATTCGATCGGCGTGGGATTTGTTATCGATTTTGTCGCCGGATTTCTGTTGGCTCTTGGTGTGGTGATGACCGGGGCTGAACTCGTGCGTGCCACAGGCCATTTTATTGACTTCATCAACACAACAGTAAACGCCAAAAACCCTGCTGACTTCGATCGCGCGGCCGGTTTCCTGGCACAGTTTATTTCGGCTGTCGGTGTGGGGGTGTTCATGGCACTGCTCACTCGACGTGGCCGACTGAAAAAAGGCACTGCTCCCAAAGGCAGAATCGGTGTGATCACAACGCTGATCGCAGGTGCGGACAGGGCGGGGATGCTCACTCAACACGCAGAGCTGTTCCTGGCAGTCGCTAAACTGAAAAAAAAGATTATCGCTGTTCGCTGGACAAATCGGTTGTCATTGCCGTGGATCAAAAAAAAATATCCAGCCAAACCCAAAGGAATTGATGCCAAGACCAGCAGGGAGACAGGCATTGTAACGGTCGCCTCGCACGGTCCAAAAAGAGCGGAGGAACTGAAGCAGGCCTACGACATGGGTTATTACGTCGTCGAACTGGTGGGGCAGCGACTGGTGGCGAAGAACAAGGCAGGGGCGACATTAATGCTGCCGGCAAAAACGGAATGGAAGCTGGCAGCGGGTCAGATCATCGATCAAAAGAAAATGAAACCATTAGTCGGTGATTACGATATTATGGCCGTGGTTGATCCGAAAAACCCGACCCCCAACCTGACGATTGAGGAAGCGATTACCGGTAATTCCACCAATCCCGCGACGCGGGAAATCCGTCAGCTGTTCAATAAGTTAGCAAAAGATGACCGTGTCATGCACGGTGCGCACGACAGCTATGGTTCCATCGAAAGTGCAGGTGCCGGACAAATTGTCTTTGATGGCGTGACAGGTGAAGTTCGTCTGCTGCGAACCATTGATGAAACAAAGGAATACTATCGTGTTGTGCTGAAGGGACGTCAGACCCGCAAGGGCTCTTACGAACGCATGGCCCAGGACGAATTCCAACGTCGCTGGAATCGTGGTGAATATCGAAACTCCAACGTAACGCTGCATCCCACATTCAAATTCGGGTCCTCGCCCAAACAATAGCACAGAGAACAGCAGCAAACGGAGCTCAATGATCGGGCCACGAATGAATACGTGTTTATCAGCCTCTGCGACAGAGCTGGAGATTTGACTCAGGGAGCGGGATCAGCAGACGTGCCTGCCAAACGGCAGATTGGAGCTCGACAGAAGACAGAAAAACAAGTTCACTGGAATTGCGTTGGAATCATGGAAACAGACGGCAGGTTTTCGAGCAGCCGCCAGTATCTTTTTCGCCGTTAAGGAAACAATCCCATGGTCTGGAACGTCCCTGTCTACTCTCAGAGCACAATCAGCCGCTGTGGGGAAGCGTGCGGTCACATGCTGTGGGACTGGAAACTACCGGAAAACTCAGCAGCAGGGTTCACGATACGAGGCACGTGCAGGCCGTTATGCAACTCTCGACAAAGGGCTCACCGAGCAGAAAATAAACAAATTCTACAGCCGGTTGAGGATCCAGGCACTCAGGAACCCACACGGAGCCAACGTACGTCATGCACTAAAGTGGACACCAGTCATCGTCACCTCAGTTCACGAGGCAACCGGACACGCCATGGTCGTCATTGGCCACGCAGCCGGGACTTACCAGGTGGTCAACCCCTGTTATCAGATGTCGGTCAATTTCGAACCTGGAGCGATTCACAGTTGTGAAGCCGGGTCTGTCTCACAGGACGCAGCTGAAATCGATGAGGAATTGAAACACTTCATCTGGTACTGGTGAGCACCCGCCCGCAGTGAATCATTCAGTAAATGCCGTTCCAACAAAATTGATGCTTTCGACCCCTGCTGCAAAAAAAAATTCGCAACCGATACCGCGATCCCGGCGATAACATGTATGCACCTATCCGCTGAGAGCGTTGCGGTGAACCGCGGTTTCCTGAGCAGACGACCCCCAGGCAAAACGAACGTATACCGGATGTCAGGCGTGTCTTCTGCGGTAAATGTCCCCAGCCCAAACAGGCTTTGATGTTCCAGTACACAATCAACTTCACCGAACAGGACGGCATCGATGAACGGGCGGTCCGCATTTTTCTGGAGGCTGCCCAGGTTCTGGACGTCACAATTGTCGTGAGAGCCATCAGCCCCGGCAGCCTGAAATATCTTGGCAGGCCGGGGTTCCAGTCCAGACTTCAGGATTGCCAACCCAAAACGGCGGAAAACACCGGCAGTACCGGCGTGGGGGGTCTGGTAGTGAGTCCTTTCATGCGGGCTGACTGCTTCCCAAACATGGCCAATACAGCACGGTCGATTTACCGGCACTTCGTCCTCCACCAGCAGGCGTCCGAAAAAAAGTATGCAGACGCATTGCAGGTCCTCACCGACAGGCAGCAGGGACCACAAACACAACAAAACACCGCTGCCGAAGCAGAATCACAAACAAAGACTGTCAGTCCGTACTCCTCTCGTTTTGTTATGCATCCACTGGATGCGCGTCTGAATATGTGCTTCGAAGCGGGATTATCTCCCTACGGTGTCGAAACACAGGGAAGATATCGGGGCGTGCTGAAACATCGCGGCTCACCGGGTATTCAGTCGCGTTACGTCTGTGGAGACTGGAACCTCAAAGATATTTTTCGCACCCCGGCCGAAGCGTGGAAACCAGTGCTCCAGGAAAACAGGTCCAGCCGCAAGTACCTCAACAGCCAGCATCGCGCAGCAGACGCCGGAATCAGAGAGACGGCGTTCGGTAACAGCAAGGCATCGCTGGAAACCGCCACGACCGCCCATTTCAAACAGGTCGCTCAGTTTGTCAACAATGCTTACAACTGTCCGGTCGTGAACCACGATGAGGAAGTCCAGCAGGCCGATCACACAAACGATGAAGTATTCGTGTTCTGCAACGCCTCCCTGCTGGCCCTGCAGCTGCAGACGTACAGTCGTTCGGTAACCGCAGCCCGAAATGCATACCTGCCGAAATGCTTTCTGGTGAAAGGACAGTTTAATATCGCTATGTTTTATGAGTGCATCGGTCGAAATCTGGCGGGACGCTTCAGCTTTCCCAATGCCGACCGCCCCTTTTCCTGAATCTCGCTACGTTGCCCCTTAACAGCTTCACCGGTGTGCCGATGCGCAGCGAATTCCCGAGAGAACAATTCATAATGACGATGCGTAAGTTCCACCACCCGTCTAAAATGAGATCTGGCAATGCCTGAAGCAAGAAGCCCCTTCTATGTATCCTTCACTCATGATCAGATTCCGCGAGAGATTGATCATTCGTCGTCCCATCCAGGACCTCCAGGCGGATCGGCAAATCGAGCCGGGTATACATCTGTTACAAATAGAGCCAGGCTGACGATCGCATGGGACAATTTACGCACAGGAAGTGATGGACGACTCCCGATCTTTGCCCTGTCCGTGAACGTTTATTTTCGACTGACAGACTTTCTGATTGCAGTTAGTTCGGATTTTGCCGCACAATCTTGTGCCTATCGAGTGACCCTGAGGCATGAACTCGAGGCTCATATCTACGACCCAATCAGAATTTTTCACTCCTATCGCGATGTGTTGATACGACGACTCAACCCAATCGTGGTACCCACAAGACAGGCTCCACTCCACGTGGCGTCCACTGATGAGGCTGAATCCAGAAAAGACGAAGTCGCAAGGCCGATTATTCTCGCAATCGGACGGACTCGCCGAGAGTTGGTCCAGGAACTGCGACAGGCTCGTGATCACCATGACAGCCCTGACTCATATCGTCTGGTTCATAATCAATGCACGGACACTCAGTGGTCCAGTGGCAGGTAACCTGTTGCGGAGAACAGAAGGAGACGCAGCAGCTCATTGATTGGTTTGCCTGAACCCCCGATGACCGATACTGTGGCGTTTGCCTAACGGACATTCGCCATTGTCTGAACTCGTTCGCCGGTTCACCCGCAGAACTAGAATATCAAACTGCTTGTCATTGAAGGTTCAGTGCTGCTTCTGGTATCCGGCTGTGATCTTTTCCATTGTTACTGCTAGAGTTCAAATGCAAACGTATGGGATAGCAGTCGCCAGCAGCGGGACGCCAGCGATCGTGGGGCACAGACGATTCTCGCAAATCCTGTGGCATACAACGGAGGTACGGGCCTCTGACTGACATCAAGTCGGACATGCACCACGAACCGCGTGTCGGACAACAAGCCATTCAACTGCCGGACCGCCAGCATGCCGGTTACTGCAAGCTCTGGTGGAACACTGGTTTCCGGCTGGCTGCCGATTTTCTCCACCGTCCCGGAAACAGGTTGCCCCGGCTTTGAGTTGAATGTGAGTGATGCGAACGCGTTTTCTGCCATGAATTCCACGCTTTCCTGCGGGACGAAAGCATGGGCTCGGAATCCAGCCTCAGACCCCACCCAGCCAATCAGGGTCTGCTCCTCCAGCCATGCAGCATGATTTTCTGCAGCCAGCGGCGTCCCCTGCCAAAATCCCGGCGTCAGCTGCGACTCGTTGGTCAACAGACGAGACCGGGGCGGGTACAGCTGTCCGGACCGCGGACTCAGCAGCCGGAGCCTTTCCGCTTTCCGTCGCGCTGTCTGCAGTCGCTGCTGAGTATTTTGCACTGCTTTACGTGCTGCCGGAATAGCCATGGCCGAACTCTTTGAGGTGCTGCGGCTGGTCGTCAAGTGCTGCAGCCGTACCTCGCGCAATTCCAGCTCACCCTCCAGCTGTACGACCAACAATATCAGTTGTGGGTTGCGGAGCTGCGCCAGCAGCTGCTCCTGCCGGACGTGTGCCCCATAACCAGGGGATTCCTCAACAGCCCCGGCGGCAGAGACATAGACCGGTGAATTTACTCCGGGTGTCAGCGTGAAGGGCACTTCAATCGAATATGGCAGGGGCCAGAACAGTGACGTTCCCAGCAGGACCAGCAGCATAACCAGACCAACTGCTGCTCGCTGTCGGCGGGGGGCTGAAGGCAGAATCAGACGTAAACGTTGCCTGATCAGGCTGAACACTCCCCACAACATTCCTGCACTGACACTGGCAGCAAACATCCAGACGATGCCCTCCAGTCGGTAGGGCTTCAGCACACCGTGGACCAACAGCAAAATCGCGACCAGAACAAAGACGCGGTATACCAGGGAGACCGCTCCAAAAACCGGCACTGCAATTCGACTGAGACCGGTGTACCGCAGCTCTTCCGGTCGTGAAAGCCCCAGTATAAGCCGATCAACGACCGCTGTGGCCGCCCTACGGGACTCAGGACCAAGATTGGGAAAACGCAGTGCATCTGACAGCACATAGTAGCCATCATAGCGCAACAGAGGGTTGCCATTGACCAAAATCGTATTCAGCGAACAGACCAGCATCACATTCAAAAACATCGCGTGCAGAAACCCGGGGACGCTGGCCATCCACAGCACACCAAACACTGCGGCCAGAAACAGTTCCACAACAATCCCGGCTGCTGCCACCTGAATCCGGTGTCCACGATTCCGCTCACGCCACGAGTCCGAAACATCGCAGTACAGCAAGGGCAGGAAGCCCACAACGATGCAACCCATTTCGTGACACTCTCCGCCGTAATGACAGCAGGTCAATCCGTGCCCGATTTCGTGCAGAAGTTTGATGACCGCGATGATCAATCCCAGTGACAAAGCATGCTGTATGGTCAACAGCTCCCCGATTTTCGGCAGTTCGGCCTGCAGCTGGGACCACCGCAACAGCACCATACAGGCTGTGACAACGACAAACATACCGCCCGCCAGCAATATCCGGGGGTGATAAAGCCAGCCCAGACGGCGGTCCAGAACTTTAAGCAGACCGGTGGGATCAATACCCCGAAAACGATGACTGATCAGGGAGAACAGCTTGGTCACTATGGCCGTTGTACGCGCACTGCGAGCCTGTGCCGCCAGCTGCGACCCGTAACCAGGCTGGACTGGAATTAACAGTCCAGCGCGAACTGCCGTCATCAGGAATGTGGCCAGGTTCTGCTTCGAAAATTTCATCCCCGAAAAATCCTGGGTAAGCTGTTGAACCACCGATTCCAGCGATCGCTGTCCATCGAGCATCCGCAAAAATTCCAGCTCTGTGGATTCCACCCGAAAGTAAGTCAGGCGCACCGGATCCTTGATTGTCCAGGCTCCGAGTGACTCGTCCGCCGGAAGCACTTCCAGATCTCGTCGCATGATCCACGGAATCACGGTTTGTGCCCGGTCGGTGCTTGCCATCAGTTCGTGATGATGATCATGTTCACTCGCTGGCCGGGACGCAGACGCAGACGATCGTTTTTGATTATGGCACGTACTCGCACCTGACGGTTGACTCCGTCGGTTTCCGGACTGACAAACACGATCCGCCCCGTCACGGTGACCGGTCCACTGCGGGTGTCCGCACTTACAGTCACTTCACGACCACGGAAAGATGCATCAACCAGATCTGACGTGACATACCCTTCGACGAACAGTTCATCCAGACGAATGATCCGTAGAACGGGCTCTCCTGCCGTGACCCATTCTCCGATGTAGTGCATTTTTTCCACCACCATACCTGTCAACGGCGATTTCATTTTCCGACGGTCCAGCTTGTCCTCCGCGATTTCCACTGCGGTACTCATCTGCTGCATCTTCAAAGAGACAATTTTCTGTTCCAGCTCTGCCTGGGACTGCTCCAGCGTCAAACGGTGGCTGGCGATTTCCTGTTGTTCTACCAGGACGGCCTGACCGTTTGCGCGGAGCAATTCCAGTGACTGATCGTGCCAGGCCTGCTCCACATCCATTCTGGTTTTTTGCAGTTCATATTTCACCGTTGCCAGTTCACGATCCGACACGCTGCTGCGAAACGCTTTTCGGGATTCCGTGGTACGATCAAAAGCATCCTGGGCCAGCTTCTGTGCGGCAGATGTTTTTCGAATCAGGATATCCGTTTCTGCCGTCTGTCGGCTGATTTGCTCATGGAGCCGAGCTTGCTGCAGTAACCTGCCGGCTTCCTGAACAGTGGCACCTGCGATCTCCACCAGCACGGAATCTGCATCGCGTTTGTTTAAAACAGCCAGGTCCAGCTTGGCCATGCGCAATGCCAGACGCGCGTCGTCGTCGTCCAGCGAAGCCAGCACCTGCGATTCAGAAACCCTATCGCCTGGTTCGACCATAATTTGGCTGATTTGTCCGGTTTCCAACGCTGGAATCCGAGCCTGTTCCTTGAGGCTCAGAAAACATCCCGCAACCGGAATCTCTTCGGCCAGGGAAGGCCAAACAGCGTTCGCAGCCAGAATCGCCAGGATCAAACGACGGGGCAGACAATTCCATTTTTGCAGGTTCACAATCGCATCCCATAATTCAGAGGATTTGAAATCGGTTTCCGTCAGGAGCAAACACCTGTCAGTGGGTGATATTTACAACCATGTCTGTCGCTGGACGAACTCAAAAACTTTGCGAAACCAGATGAAACCAAGTGATCGACGACCACAGTGAATCCGAGCCACAACTCCGGCACCAGGACGCTCGTTGCCGATCAGCATGTCAGTTAACTCTGCCGTCGCCTGTGTGGATAATTGGCCGTGGCGATCTACGTCGGTGGCAGCCCTCAGTGATGAAAGAGTTGTCTGTCGTGTGACTTCCGGTGAGGTTTCCAGCGAAAAGGAAATTTCCAGTGGTCCGGGAGCATTTTGTGCAGCTGCGGCCACGTAACGCACATCAGCCTCCGGAACTCTGAGGTGCAGCTGCCACCCGGCATCGGGATCAGCCACTTCAAACAAATACTGCCCTCGCTGAACAGGTCTCTGAAACAACGTCTGTCGCAGGCGATCACCGTACACACGACCGTTCATGCCGGCCTGGACATGCAGGTGGTTCAACCGCTTGGTCATGATCAGTGACTGCCGGGTCAATGACTGTTGGCGTTGTTGCAGCTCGGCCCGTTCTGCTGACAACAGCCACGCTTCCTGCATTTGCAGATGGCGACCTCCGCGCAAAGCATCAATCGAAGCCAGTCTGGCGTTCACCGCTGCCAGTTCACCTTCGATTGTCTCCTGTTGAACATTGAGGTCTTCGTTCGTCAGAACGCACAGTGGGTCCTGAACCTGAAGCTCAGATTGATCTTCAACGTACAGCTCTGTCACAATACCGTCGTCTGGTGCAAAGACGAACAGGCGTTGTTTGGGCATCAGCTGACCATAGGCTTCGATTCGCAGGTCGGCCTGCAGCAGAAGCAAAGCAGCGGTTGTTGCTCCTGCCACGGCTATTATCACCAATGTGCGCATCTGCGCGACAGCCCGCATCCCGCTTCGAAGCAGATTCACAGGGGAACGACGCCTGGCAGCCTTGCAGTTGAACATGGCTACAGAAGCATGTTTCAGCAGCTGGTTCAGACGTTTCTCGTTGCTGACAGTATTCTTAAATTCCACTACGACGCCCCATTCCGCATCTGACCATTCACCCGAACCGGTCAGCGGACGCACACAACAGTGCTCCGGATTTGCTGCAGTGGAAACTCCCGTTACCGCCGATTCGATCTGGTTTCTCAGTTCACGGGACGCATCGGAACGGTCATTGGGCTGACTTACACCTGTCGTTGCAACAATATCCCACCGCCGTCCATATTTTTTTCCCACACCAATGCGACGAGCCGACAGTAATTCTGCAGCGTCGGTTGCAATAGTATTGGCAATGACTCTTTCGTCGAGACTGACATGCAGCATCAACAACAAAGACTGCCACGCCGACTCTCCTGCAGCAGGATCCAGAAACGATTCCAGCAAACGACGACGCTGGAGATCGGCAAACACATCCACCAGTTGACTCAGATCATCACGGTCGACTGGTGGTCCCTGCTGACCTGCCAACAGTAAAATCAACGCGTCTGCAGCCAGCGCTGAGGCTGCCAACAGCATGGTAGGCGACTCAAAACCAGAATCGGTCTGAGGGATAACTCGTACCTCGCCATGATTCAGATTCTCCAGGCCTGAAGTGGCTGGAAAAGCTGGCTGGGTGTCGCCGGTCCAGGCCACTCTTTCTGTCGCCTGACCGTGCTGGATCCAAAGACTCAGTGGGTTGAGGCTTAGTTCGCCTGCTGCCTGCAGCAGCAGTTGGTGTGTAAAGTCACCCTGGTTCCTGTGTCTGGCATGCTGTTGTTCAGCTTGAATCAGAATTGTCTGCAGTGTTTCGTTCATATGTACAGCGCTCGACTCCCACTGGTCTGTACCACAGTAACCGCAGTGTATTTATGCAACAGCAAAAGTAACGTCCCAGAGTTCCCGCCTGGAGAAAACACCTCGAATCTTTACTCGTTACTACGGTCACTGAAGTGAGTCAAAATACGGGTGGTTCGATCTGTCTCGCTTTTGAATGAGGCGTTTTCAGCTTTTGCCGCATTCAGTGACATGCGTTTCTCCTTGTTGGACCGTCCAACCGGCTTTGGTGGTCTCAGAAGGCGTTAACCGTGGTGACCAGTGAGCACCGGTTCCGCAGGAATCTTAAGGGATGTCTGGCGAGCGTTTTGAGGATCGTCACAAGTTAAACCGGGACGACCTCAGAATCGCTGCAGCGAAGACCGTTGCGAGTACTGAGCGTCGTGAGTCCGGCAAAGGCACCTCGGCCGACGGGACACGGTGCATGTTGTTTCCGTCAGCAGAGGAAGTGAACGGCTAACTGAATATCTTCCGTCAGCACAGGCCCTACCTGAAGATCTACACGGTCGAGTCAGGAACTGATGAAACGAAAGTCCGAGTGAGACGGGTCTGTCAGCTTTGAGGCCGCTGTTAACCTGAGAGTTTGGAGACGAATTTTCGGGGTGCAGTCGAAACCCTATGGGTTCGTTTCGGACTCCGGTTTGTCTTTCTCGAAACGGAGAGTCGCGGTGAGCGAATCGATCCGACGCAAAGCACTGCGGAAAAGACGGAAACGACAAAACGCCGTGATGCGGACCTCTCGGCGTTTTTTATTAATCGGTCTGTCTCATTTTTACGCAGAACAGAAACGAGCTCCCCGTGCAAACTCTCTTTGTAACAACTTACGTGCGACGTGATTCCGGAAGTCTGGCAGCGGCAATATGTTGCAAGAGTTCAGGACCTTTACCACGGCTTGGCGGTAAACAACTCTCCCTGAATTTTTGTGACAGTGCTTAACACAGCACGCGATACATCAACCTCTTTCATAGTGGCAAGAACTCGCGAGGAACACTTCCGAATGCCGTGGCAGACAGTATGGCTGACCTTTTTTTGACTGAACGGGGTCGTTGTTTTCCGTTCTTGCCTCTGAGGCAATTTGTGCTAGCGTTTGCGAACATCGTAAACGAAGAGATGGTCGTGCTCCCGGAGATAAAGGCGCTTTCCCGCGATGGCCGGGTGCGCCCAGCGCTCCCTTCCCGCGCCGGGAAGGCGGAAGGAGCCCTTCAGCCTGTAGCCGTCACGCGATGCCTCGATGAGCGCCATGATGCCGTCCTGATAGCGGAAGAAAAGATGTCCGTCCGCATAGATAACGGCAGCCGAGCCGGTTCCCGGCCCGCGGGTCTTCCACAGCACTTCTCCTGTCGCGACGTCGATGCAGGTCGGCAAGCCGTTATTGCTGCCGTGGCCGCCGAAAATGGAGTCGCCGACGAGAACGAATCCACCATGCTGATTCTGAAACCTGCCGCCGGGAAGAGAGTATTGCTCCTCCGCGTCGATGCCGCCACTCGTGTTCGGGACGAGCTTGATGAGTGCGCTGCCGGTGCCATACCCGATTGAGCAGAAGACGAGACCTTCTCGCAGCACCGGTGTCGAGATGGCGACGCCGTCGAGTCCGCCATAACCGCAGAGAAATGTCCCGTCCCCGGCGTCCATGACGGCCACTCCGCAACCGATCGTGACGACGTAGATGCGCCGGCCGCCGATCTCGGTGACCAGCGGTGACGCGAAGGATGACCCCTCCCGCCCGGAAGGACCGAAGACAGGCAGGGGACGTTGCCAGATCAATTCCCCGGTTCGCGTCTTCAGCGCGACAATTCCTGCTCGCTCGCCGCCCGGCGTGCAGATCAGCCGCTTTCCGTCGACGAGTGGCGTTTCTGCGAACCCGCGTTCCTGGGGTGGCTTACCGCCGAAGTCGTCGACGTAGTCCCGACTCCACACGTCCTTGCCGGTCTTTGCGTCCAGACAGAAGAGCTTGCCATCGGGGTCGAGGGCGAAAACAAGCCCCGAGTCGACGATGGGGGTCGACATAATGTTTCTCTTCGTCTTGCTGACGACGCGTTTCCACAGCTGACTCCCATCCGCAACCGCGAGAGCGATGACGAAGACATCGGGGGGCTCGTCCTCGCTCTTTGCGACCTCCTTGCCGAGCGTGTAAAGAGCTCCATCGGTCACGGCAACCGATGCCCAGCCTTTCCCGACGGTCGAGACGCTCCACACGAGCGGTGGGCCGTCGGGTTCCCACGAGGAGAGCAGCCCGGTCTCCGTCGACTTACCGTTTCGATTCGGGCCACGCCAGCCAGGCCAGGAGCCGCTGGTGTCGATCGGCGTGGCGGCAGTACGGGGGGGCGCGGCAGGCGACGTCAGGTCTCCACCCTCCCGGCGCACTGTCCCGAGTCGCGGGAGTGCCGATTCGAGCTCCCGGACGCCGGCCGCCGTGACCCGAGCCCCCACGAGGCTCAGATACTCGAGTGTTTCGAGGCGGGCGATCGTCTTCAGACCCTCGTCCGTGATAATGGGCTTCCCGAAGCCCGCGTGAGAATCGAGCGCGAGCTTCTCGAGATGCGGGAGGCCGGCAATGTGGACGAGTCCCGGGTCAGTCACGTTCGCGAGGCTGAGCTCGAGCTCTCTCAGCTCGACGAGCGAAGCGAGGTGAACGAGCGCATTGTCGTCGACCGCGGTCGCGAAGAGATCAAGTACCTTGAGCCGCTTGAGCGGGGCGATGTGCTCGACGATCGTGCCGTCGAAGCGATTCCCGAATCCCGTCTGGCGGAGACTTAGTCCGCGGAGCCCGGTCAGTTTCCGGAGATGTACGAGCCCGTCACCGGTCAGGGAGCCGCAAAACTCAATGCTGAGTGCACGCAGCTGGTCGAGCGAGGAGATCGTCGCCAGACCATCGTTGTCGAGAGCTGTGTCGTAGACATCGAGGAGCCGGAGATTTCGGAGGCCCCGGAGGTGGGAGAGTCCTGCTCCCGTGATTGGTGTGCCGCCGAGGGCGAGCGCGCGAAGTTCTTCAAGAGCAGCAAGTCCGGCGAGTCCACCATCGGAAATCTGCGCGTCGGTAACGTGGAGTTCGTGGATCGTTCCCAGTCTGCCGATGGCATCGAGCCAGGCGTCCGAGATCTGTCGACCTTCCAGCATCAGTGTTCGGAGGCTCTTGAGTCGCTCGAGGTGGGCAAGCCCTCTGGCGGAGACACGCGTGAAGCCGAGGTCGATCGTGTGCAGGTGCTTGAGTCGGCTAAGGTGCTCGAGTGCCGCGTCGTCGACGGCGGTGCCCGAGAGGTCGATGAGCTCGAGCTCCGGGAGCTCGTGGATGGCCTCGAACGCCGCGGACTCGATCGGCACATTCTCGACGATGAGGCCTTGGAGCCGGGGTATCTCGCGGAGCGCCGTCCAAACCCCCGCGCCGAGGCGACCGTGCGGGCCGACGTGTCGGGCGTCGAGAACGACCACAAGACCACCGACAGGCTCTCGAGTCAGCTCCTTCGTCGCCACGCGCGAGAGACTGCGCCAGCGGGTGATCACTCGCTCCGTGCGGACTGCGTCGAACTCCAGAAGGCGGGCACCCGCGGGGCCGCGGACTTCGTCAGGGGGGGCGGCGCAGCCCGGCCAGGCGACTGCGACTGTGATGACGATGAGCGTGAGCCGTTTCATGCGGTCTCTGTCTCGGGGGCCACATGTTTGTTTTGAAGGGGTTTGGTGTAGAGCCGCACCGCCGACTTGCAGAGCTCGACTTCACGGTACAAATCGCTCCAGGTGAGTTTGGTTGTTCGGAGCATGCGGCCGGGACCTCGTGGTAGCCAGATTGAATCGGTGTGCCCGGAGAATACAGGTTCATGTCTGCCAGGACAATTCGCACGAGACGCTTGAGGATGGCATGGGTCGTGGAGACAAGAGTCTCGCTGAGGTGGAGATCGTATGTTGCTGCGGTCCCCATCGCTCGGTGAGGAAACGCTTCGTCGATGGTACAGGCGGTTCGTGGTTTAGCCTCCGACCATCATCAACTCGACACCATTGCGGACGGTGTTCACGCAAAACCGAAGCACGTAGACACAGTTCGGGGTGCGACCACTTTCGCAGTAGCTGATCAGGATGGACTGGTCGGGGAGCAGGACGCCTCCGCGGTGTCGGTAACAGGAGATGTCGAGGGGAATCGCATCGCTCCAACGACGTCTTGGTTCACGGCTGATCCGGACACGCAGGCTGTACCAGATCGCCACGGCTTGACACAAGTCCGGGAATCTGAATTGCTGCCGGCCTCAGGAAACGAACCACTGTTGCTGCCACGACAAAGCCCGAACATGAATGCCTTCGTCGAGCGGTTCTTCAGAAGCCTCAAATCCGAACGCCCTGGTCGACTGATCCTTTTCGGGGGAATGGGGCAATCTGCAGGACCATGATTGTCCGGTTGGCTTGCAAAATATCGGGGCGCGGGTCAAGAATTCACCGGCAACCGGGGGGTTCAATCTTGTTAGGGGGAAATTCCGTGGCGCTTTCGGGAAATTCAAGGCCTCTGACTGCGGCTCACGCCGCCTGGAGTCGCCGTCGGTTTCTCAACGAAACATCAGTTCTGGCGGGATCGACCCTCGTCGCGTCCCCAGTGGCTCAGACCACGGTGATTGGTACTGACGTCAATCCGCAACGACCTAAGGTGGCGGCACTCTTCACCCACTTCACCGCCGGTTCACATTCCGATGTGATCTTGGAGAATTTTCTGGAACCTTACGTGTTTAACGGTCAGCGCCACACCTCTCCCTGCGATGTGGTGTCGTTTTACATCGATAAGTTTCCTCGTAAGGAGGATGGCGACACAGCGGAACGGGTTATCGGTTTGGGAGCTGAAGACATTGGCCGCGATGTGGCGAAAAGCTACGGCATCCCGCTTTATTCGACCATTGCCGAAGCATTGTGCCTGGGTACGTGCGAGCTGGCAGTCGACGCAGTGTTATCGATCGGTGAATACGGCTATCGGCCGATAAGCGCTCTTTCGGACCGGGAGTTTCCGCGGCGGCGATTCCTGAACGAGATGGTGGCCGTCATGCGCCGCTCCAATCGCGTCGTCCCGGTCTTTAATGACAAGAACTTCACCTATCGCTGGGACTGGGGAAAGGAGATGTTCGAAACGGCACGACGGGCCGGGATTCCGTTGATGGCCGGGAGTTCGGTCCCCCTGGCGGAGCGCCGGCCGGCGCTCGCACTGTCGCCTGGCGCACCGATCGAAGAACTGGTCACGGTCCACGGCGGGAGTCTGGAAGGTTACGACTACCACGGTGTCGAACTGCTGCAGTCACTGGCGGAAGGTCGCCAGGGGGGTGAGACGGGAATTTCGCGGGTCCAGCAACTTGCCGGAGATGCCGTGTGGAAGGCGGCCGACGAAGGGCGCTGGTCCGTGCCCCTGGCCGAAGCGGCCCTCGAAGCCGGTTTTGCCACGCGGCGGCTCGCCATCCGCAAGTTGGTGAGCACACCTCCACGAGCCATTCTCATCGATTATGCGGACGGCGTTCGTGGTGCCGTGCTCGGGTTCGGTGGCGCTGGTTTTTGTGCCGCTTGCCGGTTGAAGGGGGAACAAACGCCGCGTGCTGCTTCCTTTTACGGGGGTCCCTGGCGCAGTCGCGGTCTGTTCCCGGCGCTGGCCCACGCCATCCAGGCATTCTTTGTGACCAGGAGGCCGCCGTATCCCGCCGAACGGACACTGCTGGCCGGTGGCACCGTGGACGCTGCGATGCACTCGTATCACCAGGGGGGCGTCCCCGTTCCAACCCCGCATCTCCAGTTTGGTTATCCCGCGGTCGACTGGAGTGATTTCTGTGAGACCGGTCAGACTTGGCAGCAACTTCCTCCTGGCACGCCGCCGCCGGCGGGTCTGCGAAAGGGGCCTCGCACGCGTGTTAAGTGAAGACGAGTGTCTCACCCGCAGCCCGTCAACATGTACTGGCCTGAGTCGAAATATGAATGAAGCATGAAACACCTGGTTGATTAAGACGAACATGGACAAATTATTTCTCACAAGGCGGAACTGGCTGAAGACAGTCGCCGCAGTCACCGCAACAACGACCTGCACATGGAGAGCTGCCCAGGCAGCAGAGACCGTATCAGTCAACGTCGTTGACATCGGTGCACGGCGTGAGCTGTTTGTGGATCGGTTTCTGATCGACAGACTCAGGGGAGTGCAGCTCAGACTTCATGAGCCGCACCTCGCTCCACCGATGATCGGGCCGGTCAACAGCCTGCAATACGCAACAATTATCAGGGACGGTGATTTGTTTCGGCTGTACGCAAAGGACAGACGCGGGGCGAACAAAACCGGCGATGACACGGAAGTCACGCGTTATTACGAGAGCGGTGACGGGATTCACTGGACGAAACCAACCCTCGGGCTGTACGAAGTCGATGGCAGCCGGGCCAACAACGTCATCCTGCATGAAGTGGGGACCTGCCACAATTTTTCACCCTTTCTCGACACGCGGCCCGGCCTCTGGATCCCGGGGCGGCCTGAAGTGCCCAATGATCACCTCGCGGTCGACCGGCGATTCAAGGCACTGGGAGGTATCGGCAGAGACGGCGGCCTGTTTGCCTACACGTCCGATGACGGTATTCGCTGGAGTAAACTGCGTGAGGAGCCTGTGATCACCTCCGAAGAACTTGCGTTTGATTCGCAGAATGTTGCCTTCTGGTCTCCCGGCGAACAGTGCTACGTCTGCTATTTCCGCACCTGGAAGACATCCCAGGGAAAACTGCGAACGATCAGCCGCAGCACATCACAGGATTTTGTTTCATGGAGTGAGCCGGTCGCGCTCGATCCCAACTTCCCTGGCGAACAGCTCTATACGAATCAAACGCATCCGTACTTTCGTGCCCCTCATATCTACATTGCACTGCCCACGCGATTTCATCCCCGGCGAGGCGACAGCACCGACATCCTGTTCATGACTGCCCGCGGCGACGGTCCGTACGATCGCACCTTTCGCGAAGCATTCATTCGACCGGGACTGGACCTCAACCGCT
>Ga0310123_10000235_pt1 | contig 49821 bp, 36 predicted proteins | sample CB6_AW_1057_MG_FD_203505 | JGI IMG/M metagenome (GOLD analysis project Ga0310123, IMG submission 203505) | Marine microbial communities from Western Arctic Ocean, Canada - CB6_AW_1057 | ecosystem: Environmental > Aquatic > Marine > Oceanic | place: Canada: Western Arctic Ocean | collected... | reverse complement strand
ACACTTGAAGTCCACGAGCCAATCCTGCCGCTGGTAGTCATCATGTTTCGTACGAGGCAGGAGTACCAGAATTTTCAGCGCATGCCTGCGGGTGTTGTTGCCTACTACAACACCGTGTCGAATCACGTTGTGATGACGGAAGAAACTTCTATTGAAAAGCTCAAGCAGGAACTGGGGCTCCAACAGTCCATATCAACGATCGCCCATGAGGGAGTTCACCAAATCCTGCACAACGTCGGAGTTCAACAGCGGCTATCGGTCTGGCCGATGTGGGCTTCCGAAGGTTTTGCAGAGTACCTCTCGCCCACGTCCTTCGGAAAACGAATGCGTTGGAAAGGGGCAGGCAAGGTGAACGATCTACGCATGTTCGAAATCGAACGGTATCGAAAGGGCCGTCCCGCCGGCACCGAGGCCGGACAACTCGTTGAACATACTGTCGGTGCTGCACGACTCTCCTCAACAGGCTACGCTACCGCCTGGGCTCTGACGTATCATTTGGCGCGTGCGCAAAAAAAATCCTACGCGACCTACATCCGGAATTTGTCCGAGATTGGACCGCTACAAGGCAGTATTCAATCCGACAAGGCATCGATGATTGCGGAAAACAAGCGGTTGTTTGCCAGACATTTCGGGAGTGATTTTGCGAAGATCGAAGCAAGTGTGCTCAAGCGACTGGACTATTTACCTTACAACGATCCGTTTTCCGAATGGCCACACTTTGTGACGTTATTGAATTACGGAAAACGCGGAAACGAGCGCCAAGCCGACGTCTTCCACACGTACCGGATGGCTGTGAAATGGGGTGAAAACCAAATTCAAAAACTGCCGAAAGACAAACAAGTTGCAGCCCAATATGACGTCGTCCCTTTTCCAGATCGCCGCAGGGCTCAAATCTATCTGAAACGTTGGTTGCGACGCCGTGTCAAGTGACGGCTGCCGACTGTGCTACGCCACCGCAGGCAAATCATCCACGAGTTCGCGATAGCGATGAACCGCTGAGTAGCTAATCCATCCCATGTAGGCATTGGTAGCGAGTGAGGCAAATAGTCCTAGAAGCAAAAATCCTGCAGACCAGCTACGTGTTGAGGAGCGTTCTTGCTCCTGGTGAGCCAGCGACTGATCTGTCTCCTCCCCACCCTCTACTTGATGCCTGCCAAAGTCTTCACCTGGCCCGGGCATTTCACGGACGACAACACCTGTTTCCATTGATTCCGCAGGAAGCGCACCCGTCCTCGCGACTCCTGTTCCCTGCGGTTCGGGGTCCTCGTATCGCGGCGCGAGTTCCGCCTGCGTGACCGCTGAGTCCAAGTGCTGAATTGTTGGCTGAAACGGCGCTGTGGTCCGGTCCCAGTCCTCGCGTTCTTCCGCTGGCTGTTGATCCGATCCCGTTTCGGGCTGCTGTGAAGTTTCCGGAGGGGACGAGTAGCGTGATTCCAACGTTGCCTGAGAAGGCGGGCTCTCGGCCCCCTCGCCCGGCGGAGACTGCTCCAATTCGGTGTAGCGAGAACCACTTGCCTGTTCGTGTCTCAACCGTTCCGACTGCGAATTCAGCTGACTGGCAGTTTCCAGCGGATAGGGATCTGAGGGAGTTATTTCCGTGGGCAACGCCATTTGAGAAAGATCCGAACCGGGGAGGGCAGTACCGGATTCCAACGACTGCAAGGGCGCGTTGACCTCCGTCGAATCGTCGTCCGGAGTTCGTTCAAGAACAGATCTCGATTGGTCCAACACATCGTTGTGCGTTACTTCAGTTACCGCTTCGGCCGGTAACACGTGAGTCTGGATGGAAATCGGGCCAGAAACACTGCCAGTATCCGGAAAAGGTCCGGGGATGGCATCGCGATCCGTGGGTGCGGCCAGCGAGAGTTCCGGGGAATCGAACGTTCCCCCATCCTGCGGCAAAGGCTGGCGTCCCACCTGAATTCGAAATTGTTGGATCCCACGTAGCTCGGGAGGAATTTGGCTGACGATGGGCGATCCTTGGTGCAAGGCCTCAAGAGACCAAGGTTCGATCTGAATGATGTACTCCAAGCCACCATCTTCGTGTGGTTGCCAACCGTAATCGACCCCACACACAACTGCAACTGCCAGAATCCACGTACCGGCCATGGTTTCCACTCCTTGAATCCAAAAATTCCGTGAGGTGTCCATGGTAGCGTCAAACTTCTGCTTGCGTAAAGAGAAATGCAAGTTAGCAGCGTCTCATCCAGATAGAACCTGTCTGGCACCACCGAGGGACTTCCCCAACGGACCAGAACTGCTAGCAACAGGCGGTCGGTCCGTCCGGCGATGTACCCAGTCGAACTTCCGTCGTTTGTCGTCTGTCGGTAGCCTGTCTGTGGCTCTTCGTTGGACATCTTGTCCCAAACCACAGATGCTGGACTCCAGGGGTCTCGTCGGTGCCTGAATTGAAATCCGCCCGTTGGAAATGGCTCGTTCGCGTATTCCAAGTGCTGCTGTTTGCGGCAGTCGCGTGGGGAATCTGGACGTGCATTCATAACGCGCTGAACGAACTCGGTGAGCACCGTTTGTCCTGGAAAGACTTCCATCCGGGCTGGCTTGTTCTGTCCGGATTTTTCTACCTGATGGGCATGCTTCCCGCCGGCCTTTTCTGGCATCGCATCCTGCACGGAGTGAACGAACGACCTCGACTGATCGAAACGTTACGCGCCTACTACATCGGTCACCTCGGCAAGTACGTCCCGGGCAAAGCCATGGTCATCGTGATGCGCGCCGGCCTGCTGGGTGGCGCCGGCGTGAACAAGACAACTGCCGCTGTCACCATCTTCATGGAAACCCTGACTCAAATGACGGTCGGCGCCGCCTTCGCCGCAGCCGTGATCGCCGTCCGTTATAGTCAACACTGGCAACTTCTCGTCCTGGCCCTCTCGCTGATGTTGTGCGCCGGACTTCCCACCGTGCCCGGAATTTTCCGACGTCTGGTCCGTTGGCTGAGAGTCGCGCAGCTTAATCCGGAAATCGAAGAAAAGTTAAATGGCATTACCTTCCGGCTAGTAGGACTTGGTTGGCTTTACAACCTGGCTGGATGGTTGGTTCTGGGACTGAGTTTGTGGGCAGTGCTGCATGCCATTCCCACAAAAACAACTGTTATCGGCAACGACGTGGAAACATTGCTGCTTTTATCTGCCACCAGTGCTCTGGCGATCGTAAGTGGCTTTCTTTCCCTGATACCCGGCGGACTGGGGGTTCGTGAACTGGTGATGATGTCGCTGATGACACACGAACTGCAACTGGGGGCCGTCCTACCTGTGATCGCCAGCATCACCATTCGACTGGTCTGGCTGGGAGCCGAACTTGTTGCCGCCGCCGCAGGAGCCCTGATGGCAACGCGACCGGTCAGCCCAGCAGAGACTCCGGACTGACGAAGTCTCCTATTGCCAAACTGGTTCATTCCATGACAGGGACCCGAAACCACTTTGTCGGACTCTTTGAAGAAGGGTTTCCGTGGCCGTCGACGCGTTTCGGGTGCGAAACTGCGCAACCTTGTCAGCAGCTCGAACATTACAAATTGGCGGGTGTCCAGCAGTTCCCACCGGGCAGCGTTGCTTCCTGAAAGATTCGTCGTACGACAAGGGACATCGACAACGCCCGACACCTTTCGCCGGCACACTACCCCCTTCCCACATACGGCATTTCGGTTGCCATGATCGTCATGAATTGGACATTGGCATCCAAAGGAAGATCGGCCATGTAAACCACGGCACGTGCCACATGCTCTACGTCGATACTCGGCTCGACGGCACGGGAGCCATCCGCTTGAATCCTGCCGACCTCCAAATCAGCGGTCATGTTCGTTTTCGCATTGCCAATGTCAATTTGCCCACAGGCGATGTTGTATTTTCGTCCTTCCAAAGAAGCCGACTTGGTGAGACCTGTCACGGCGTGCTTCGTGGCATTGTAAGCCACGGCATGAGGGCGTGGCACGTGAGCCGAGATAGAACCATTGTTAATAATTCGACCTCCCCTGGGAGTCTGAGCCTTCATGATTCGGAACGCGTGTTGAATGCACCAGAAGACACCACTCAGGTTGACACGCAGCAGAGAATCCCAGTCCTCAACCGGCACGTCTTCCAGCGGCCTGGTCGTGATGTTGCTGCCCGCGTTGTTAAACAACACATCCAACCGACCGAACTTGTCCTGAGTCGTGGCAAAAAGGCTCTCCACCGATTGCGGATCGGAAACGTCCGTCACGATGGGGATTGCATTCACTCCGGACGAACCTGCCTCCTGGACCGTTTCCTGTAACTTTTCCAAGCGCCTGCCCGCCAACACCACCTGGTAGTCCCGCTGCAGCAACTCCAACGCAACCGCCCTGCCGACCCCACTCCCTCCGCCGGTCACAATCGCACTCTTTTTCGTTGAATTCATCCTGTTTGACACCCCTTCAACCCACCCTGAAAGCGGAAATTGGAAAAATAGAAAATCTTACTATACCGCATCTCGACTCCACCGAGCTGATCGTTATCTGTTAGAATAGCCGGGCCGGGTCCTTGAACCCGTAGAGCATTGAAACTTTCAAGTGACTCCGGGCTAACCGGTCTCGTTAGCCACTTCTACCGCCACAAGAACGATCCGACGAGCCATCTCGAAAAACTGTTCTCCGATCGCAGAACGCATCTTAATTTAGCCGTTTGTATCAGCATTGGAAAGAAACCCGGAGGGTTCCAAGCACGTGAAATCCATCTCGCTACCACCGAATCCCAGGTTTGCAGTTTTTCTTGCCGCTGCATTGGTAATTTTTTTGATCCACGCCGCCGCCGCCCAGGATTGGACTGAGTTTCGTGGCTCGACCGGACAGGGACTGTCCACGGCAAAACGACTGCCGCTCCATTGGGATCCTTCCTCCTTCTCCGGATGGGAAGTGGAAATCGCCGGAAAAGGATGGTCATCACCCATTGTTTATCAAGGGCGATTATATCTGACCGCGGCATTACCGCTGGAAGACGGCGACGTGGGTGATCAATCCCTGCGCGCGATGTGCCTCGATGCCAAAACGGGAATCACGGTTTGGGACGTCGAGGTCTTCCAGCAAATACAAGGAGAGAAGACGCGTATTCACGCGAAAAATAGTCATGCCAGTGCCACACCGATCACGGATGGCAAGCGAATTTACGTCCATTTTGGGCCTCAGGGCACCGCAGCTCTCGGTCTTGATGGCCGACTTTTATGGACCAATCAAACGCTTGAATATGATCCCCAGCACGGAACCGGCAGTTCTCCTATTCTTTCGGGAGATCTCGTCATCTTCAATTGTGACGGTGCAGACGTGGCTTTCGTCACCGCCCTGGACCAGGCCACGGGAAAAGAACGATGGCGCACGATGCGACCGGGGGGTGTGAATCGAACGTTTTCCTTCTCGACGCCCCTGGAAATCGAGGTCAACGGTAAAACTCAAATCGTCAGTCCGGCCAGTGATATTGTTTGCAGCTACGATGCAGAAACAGGAAAGGAAATCTGGCATGTGCGTTACCCGGAACACTGGTCCGTGGTTCCACGGCCCGTGTACTCGCAGGGGATGGTATTCGTATGCACCGGATACCAGCGTCCCGCCGAGTTGTTGGCCATCCGCACAGACGGGAAAGGTGATGTCACGGAAACACACGTTGCCTGGCAAACTGGCGCCAATGTTCCATACAATCCCTCGCCCATTGTTGTAGGAAGTGAGATTTACATGGTCAGCGACGACGGTGTCGCTAGCTGTCGTGACGTGCTCCAGGGCGACCTTCATTGGCGCAAGCGTTTAGGAGGCAACTATTCCGCCTCGCCGATCTACGGCGCCGGACGAATTTATTTTCAAAGCGAAGATGGACAATGTACCGTGATTCAACCGGGCACAGAATTCCGGCAGCTCGCAAAAAACGAAATGGGAGAAAGATCACTGGCCTCATTTGCCGTTTGGGATGATGCGCTTTTCATTCGCACCCTTTCGCACCTCTACCGCATCAATTCCGAGGCGGGACTGTAAAAAGGGTCTGCCACAGGCAGGGCCAAGCTGGAACCGTGGCCGCGAGGGTTCGTGGCACACCCCGTGGTGAAACGCTCCCCGACGAATTCCGCTAGTCGAATCTGTCAAACTGCCTCTTGCGGAATTGCCCGGATCCTGTCAGAATCCCCCAATAGTGTAAATTTGTTCACTATCCAGTCGGAGTCGAGGGGGAGCCTGAGCATGCTGGCAAAATTGAAGACCTTTTTTTTAGTTGGAATTGACGCGGTACCTGTCGAAGTCGAAGTCGACATCTCTTCGGGGGCACTGCCGAAGACCGTGCTGGTTGGCTTGCCCGAAGGCGCCGTCAGGGAAAGCACCCACCGCGTCGAACGGGCGATGGTGAATTCCGGTTTCAACCGTCCGCAGGACCGAGTGGTCATCAACCTGGCTCCCGCGGAACTTCCCAAACAAGCCGCCTCGTTTGATCTGCCGATGTCTCTGGGCATTCTAGCCGGGAGTGGTCAGATCCAGTCGGAACGCTTCGACCAGTACGCGGTGGTGGGCGAATTATCACTGGAAGGTTACACACGTCCCGTGAAGGGCGCTTTGTCGATGGCCATCGCGGCAGCCCGCCAAGGCAATTTGCGCGGACTGATTGTCCCCATGGCCAGCGCCGCGGAGGCGGCCGTTGTAGAAGATCTGGAAGTCATCGGGGTTTCCAGTTTGACGCAGGCCGTGGCGTTCTTTACCGACGAGATCCCGATTGAACCGACGCCCTCGCGTCTGGACGAATTATTCAACCAGTATTCACACTATGATTTCGACTTTGCTGACGTGCGCGGTCAGGAAATGGCCAAACGCGCGATCATGATTTCGGCAGCCGGGCAGCATAATTTGCTGATGATAGGACCACCCGGTTCAGGAAAGACCATGCTTGCCAAGAGGATCCCGACGATCCTTCCGCCGTTAACCGCTGACGAGTCGATCGAAACCACGCGCATCTACAGCGCGATGGGACGTCTTTCCCAGGACCAGCCGTTGATGGCAATCAGGCCATTTCGTACGCCCCACCACACCATCAGCAACGCAGGCCTGGTGGGCGGCGGTTCCACACCCATGCCGGGTGAGATCACGCTCTCCCACAACGGAATTCTGTTTCTTGACGAACTACCCGAGTTCAGCCGGTCGACACTGGAAGTTCTTCGTCAGCCCCTCGAAGATCGAACCGTGACGATTTCCCGTGCACTTACTTCAACAACTTTTCCAGCCGACACCATGCTCGTGGCAGCGCTGAACCCGTGTCCCTGTGGTTACCGAGGGGACACGCGTCGTTCCTGCCAGTGCTCCCTCCCGCAAGTCGAACGTTACATGTCAAAAATCAGTGGTCCGCTGCTCGACCGGATCGACATCCATATCGAAGTCCCTGCCGTACCTTTTCAAGAACTCTCGTCAACGGGTGCCGGGACTTCCAGCAGTTCCATCCGGGAACAGGTGTCCACAGCTCGCCAGGCTCAAGCAAAACGTTTTCACTGTACGAAGATCCGCAACAATGGACAAATGACGTCCCGCCAGGTTCGTGAATATTGCAAGCTCAACACGGAAGGCAAACGACTACTTACCGTCAGTGTTGAAGAATTGGGGCTATCGGCCAGAGCCCACGACAAGGTTTTGCGCCTGGCTCGCACCATCGCCGATCTGGATCAACAAACCAGCATCCTACCTGAACACATCCAGGAAGCAGTCAACTATCGAATGCTCGACCGGACCATGTGCTAGTTCCGGGTGTAAAACAGCATCCCGTGTCGCCTGCGTTCTATTCCGAGGCTTCCGCCCGACGAAGACATCCAGTCACACTGTCTTTCCATTCGTCATTTTTTCCTGTTGAGTCCGACAGGGATCTTCTCGTCGCGTTGCCATTGGCCGCAGTCCACACGGCACGTCCAGCAGAACCTGCCCATTTGACCGCCTGCCTCCGGCGTGGATTCTATCCTGCAACAAAGTGGCGTTGGGCTGGCAGGAGAGAACTTCAACATTCCCAACCTCGGCGGGCAGGAAGGTGAACCGCTCATCGAAGAGAGTGATCTTGCGGCATCGATAGCCCCCGATGGTTGTGTCGATCTCGCGGACCATGTTTTTGAGCAGTACGCTGAGGAAATTGGCGCGCACAACACCCAATGGGATTTGCTATATGCCAAGTAACTAGGCGCACCCGTCCTGCACCGTTAACGCGGTCATGACTGTGGTGGCGCGGGTGATGATGTAATGCAGATTGTCCGCGTACTATTTTCGGGACATCCAAGGTACGACGGCACCCATGGGGGGCTGCGGGCGAAGTTTGGTCGTTACATCACCAGTCTGCCTGCAGCCCCCCATGAGCAGGGGCCTACCCCTACACTGTCCACAAGCCTTTCCTTCGTCGACGGTGCAGTACGGCTCCCGTTTCCCGTTGGCAGGCCAGCGGCAGCTCCGGTACTGACAGAAATTTTCGTCCCGGTTGATTCCAGCGGCTTGCCTGGCCGGGTCACGACTTTACGCTGCAAGTACTTCGCCAACGGCCGGGCCGGTGCCGCCTTTTTCATTCGTGGTAGATCTTGCAGTTCGGCAACGCCCTCTGCAGTTCGGCAACACCCGTAGCGGTGACCCGGGTGCCGCGGAGCAAGAGCACCCGCAGCCTGGTCATCCCCTCGAGATGCGTCAGCCTCGCATCGCTGATTTGGGCGCCGCAGAACAAAAGCGTCTGCAGGCTGGTCAGTTCACGGACATGTACCAACCCTGCGCCGGTGACCCCGGTACCGCTGAGAAAAAGCTTCTGCAGGTTGGCCAACCCTGTCAGGTGCGCCAGCCCCGCGTCCGTGATCCGGGGGCCGTTGAGGCCCAGATACTGCAGCTTCGTCAGCCGCCCAAGATGTACCAGTCCCGCGTCGGTGACCCGGGTGTCCCAGACGTGAATCCCCTGCAGGTGCGTCATGCCCTGCAGTTGCGCCAGCCCTGCATCCGTGATCGGGGGCCCGAGACGGAGGTACTGTAGTTCGCTCAGCTCCTTGACGTGCAACAGGGCCGCGTCGGTGATCTTCGTGCCGCGGAGGTAGACTCTAAAAGCGCTGCCCTGTTCATTCCGTCTGACCCTGGCTCCCAGTGTTTCCAACGCGGCCATGTGATCAGCTTCAGCAGACTGACCAGGCGGCTTGTCGGCCTTCGGCCGAGTGGCTTGTGGCGCGGGACCGTCACCACACCCGGCGATCCCGATCAGCAGCAAACCCAGAAAATATTTCATGTTCGGCTCCGAATGCATTCGGCCTGCAGTCTTCGCCGAAGGCCGTTGCGAAAGGTATAACGCGCCTGCAACATTCCGGCAACCATCAATAACATGTGGTCTGACAGCAGACACGAGCCCAGCAAGGTGCCGGTGCTCCTGGCCGGCGGCCCGGGAGGAACGCTCCAGACCGGTCGCCTGCTCGACGGCAGCAAGAGGGATACTAAGGAGCGCAAGTTATGCAGCTTGTATCTGTCGATCATGGACCGTATGGAGGTCAAACTCGAACAGCTTGGAGCTGCTCGAAGTCTGGTCGGTCTCTAAGGCGCACCGGAGGTACTAGCTTGAAAGCGGGTCACCGCGACGGGGCACAACACTTATTCACCTCGCAACACATTCCCACCCATCAACTTCTTCAAGTCATTTCCATCGAAGAAAAAAGAAGGCGATCGACTCGCTACGTATGGCAGCCAGTTTGCCAACTGTGTCCAGGCTGGTACCCGATCAGCCGCTGTGCCTTCTGAATACTGATAATACTCGCCCTGTCCTCCAGTGGTGCACGAATTTCCACCTGCGGCGCAAACTCACGCAGTAAGATCTCCGTCTCAACGTCAAAGCGAATGTCTTCTGCGGCGATGAAGAGGGCTTCGTGTCCCGTCGTGTTAGCTTCCAACGCCAATCGGCAGGCCACGGCGGCGTCCCGTACGTCAACGTAGGGCCAGAGAACGAACCTCACGCCAGACTCTTTCGTCGGCGTGGTCCAGGGCAGGACATCATACCCGCCTTCCTGGATCACATTCATAATCCGTAGACTGATCGTCGGCATCCCCGACCGGCGGCTGACGGTGGCACAAATCTGTTCCCCGATCTGCTTCGAGAGTCCATAAGCCTCGAACGGCGTCAACGGGTGATCTTCGTCCACTGGAACGTATTGTGGCCAGTAGCCCTCCGGTTCCTGGTGCCAGCCCAGCGCAAATACCGAGGATGCGAACACCACTTTTTTTAAACCGTGCGCAGCGGCCGATTCCAGAACGTGATAGGTGCTGAGTACGTTGTTCTCGTAGGTCGCCGCAGCGGCCTCTTCGTTTGGCCCCGGAACCGCGCCCAGATGAATCACGGCCCGCGCGCCCGCTAAGGCGTTGTGCAGGGCGTTGGCATCGGTCAGCTCGACCTGTAGAAACCGGCACGGTGTCGAGTCTGGTGGCTGTCGATCGACCGACAATACCGTGTAACCGTGAGCTAGTAATTCTCGAATAACCCACTGGCCCAAACGGCCCGCGCCACCTGTCACGACGATTTCACCCATTGATTTTTGACATCCCGCTGTTGGACGCGACCACCCCGGAAGACAGCCACCGTGGCGAGTGAGTAAAACTCCTACTCCGCCATGATTCGCCCCATCTTCAGCCCGGCCGCAACCTCACCTGCCTGCTTCTACCAGCAGGAATTTTATCTCTGCGGGCCGCTGCTGCACAGACCCAACGGCCATTCAGCGAGTGGATATCAGCTCCCGATGAAGATGACGCCATTGATTAGGACAAACTTGCAAATCTTGCAGAGGACTTGTGGCAGATTTTTCATTTTCCCAGAGTATTCCAGTCTTGAGAACCTTCAAGCCATTCGATGGCAGATGCATCGAAACCTTGGTCCGTTATCGGAGTTCAACTAGTAGGACAGTTTTCCAGTTTCAAATTCGACAGATCGCAATCTGCCATGAAGCGATCCTGCACCATCCTGTCGCTTGTACTTTCCGTGGTCGCGATGATCGGCGACAAACCTGCGACTTTTGGAAAAGAGGTCTCTTTTCAGTCCGGTTCGCAGCGGCTCAAGGGGCACCTTGCCACACCCGGAGGCACCGGTCCGTTTCCAACCGTGCTGTTCCTGCACGGAGGAATGGGACCGATTGTCGGGGGCAACCCATCAGCGGTGGTTGATACTCTGGCCAACGCCGGTTTTGTCGGTTTTGCCCCGATCAGGCGGAATAATCTTTCCATGGCAACGCATGTCCAGGACACGGCAGCCGCCATCGATTTTGTAAAGCGTTTAAATCAAGTGGACAACACGCGATTGGCCATCACCGGTTTCTCTCGTGGAGGCTTGTTAGCTTTCATGGCCTCAACAATCCAAGCCGTTGTGTTGATGGCTCCAGCTCACGGCAGGGGCATACTCCGCCGCTTCCTCGCCGATGCTGAAAACGTTTCCGCCCCGACCTTGATTCTCGTGGCAAAAAATGACATCCGGCAGGCGGACCACGTGCGCCTCAGACATGGACCTCGAACTCATCGAGGACTCAACGCGCGACATCGTGGTGGCTGAACTCGACACGTACTTCCCGGTGGGACCTTCGTACAACACCAAACATCAGTTGTGGGTAGTCGGTTACACGATGGAGAACGAAGAAGGTGAGCATGGCATACAAGGTAAGTCCCAGGAGCTCGGTCCCAGTTTCATCACAATCTTCGACGCCGAGTGGAGCCAGCTTCAAACCATTCAGCTCAACAACAGTGCTCCGGCATTCCGCGTGATGACCCAGACCGAGGGTGATGATATCTACATCGTCTATGACGAAATGGTGCGGCAACCGTATCACGGGCACGGATCGAACGTTACCGCATTAGTGTGCCGGAACCAGTTTCCGTGTTGTTTTTGCTGACTGGTCTGGTCAATCTGCTGTTGTGGCATCGTCGTGCGCCAATCCGCGTCGATCCTCTGGCTCGGATGTCGCTCGGCTTCCATCAGTGTCCTGATCGAGCAACGGCACCTCGCAATGGACTAGCCTGATTTGGTCGCCGGCCACCCTGCACTTCCGGAAACACGCCACCAGGACCACCGTGCTCGTGCTTGCCGAAACACGGCCCATTCGTCTAGAGCCTTGTTTCCCTCGACAGAACCGTGTGGCAAAACCGCATTCCCTCGTGACCGGCGATAGAAGGATCACAGGTACCTGACAGGATTCCTTGATCTGAAAACCTCTAAAAAGTCCTCTGCCACACATCGCCACACGAGGGACAGTCGATTAAAATTTCTACCTGCTGGTAAGAGTTTTCCCAGTTGGAAGGGACCTGGGTCGCATTCCACAACGCCGACCTCCGTGACAGAACATCCGTCATACAACACATTGGGGTAAACAATCATGTCACAAACTGTAACCCGTTGGCCGTTATTTGTCGGAAGCGCCGTTTGGATTCTCTGCTCTTGTTACGTCCACTTGGCCGCCGCTGCTGACGCGACGACGTTGCTGGGCCGGATTGGCGTAACAAAAGGGGTATGTGTCGTCGTGGCCTCGCAGGACCATCGGTTGCCGGTTCAACTGGCAGAGCAAAGCGAGTTATTTGTTTTTGTACACTCCCCCAGCGAAGAATACGTCACACGCACCCGACAGTCCGCCTATTCCAGCGGACTTTTAGGAACACGCCTCTACGTGGAGCATGGCCCTGAAGCCCGCATCTCGCTCGCTGACAACTTGGCCGATGCCGTGGTTGTAATCGATTCCGTCATCCCCAAATCCGAGTTACTGCGCGTCGCCCAGCCGGGTGCAAAGGTGATTGACGGCAATAGCACGTTTACAAAAACGCGACCGGTTGATGAAGATGACTGGAGCCATCCTTATCATGGGCCCGACAACAACCCTCAATCCCGCGATGCTCATGCGAAACCGCCTTACCTGACACAGTTTCTTTGTGACCCCTGGTACGTGCCAATGCCGCAAGTGACCGTCACTTCCGGGGGTCGTATTTTCAAAGCCTTCGGCCACATCGCGTTGAAAACACGTGAGTGGCCATGGCTCAACACCCTGATTGCCAAAAACGCTTACAACGGGACCCAACTCTGGAAACGTGAACTCAATCCCGAATTCATGATCCACCGAAGTACGATGATAGCCACACCTCACGTGCTTTACGTGGCAGACAGCGCCTCCTGTAAATTGCTCGACGCGGCCAACGGTGACTTGTTGGACGAGATCGTGATTCCCGAAAACATTGATGCGGACGGTGTCTGGAAATGGATGGCGTTGGACGGTGGTGTGCTCTACGCGTTGGTAGGCAGCACCGAGCAGAACGACCCGGTCATCCGCGGATCGCGCGAGAACGCCGGTTGGCCCTGGGCGGACCTGGGCGATCGTTACAACGGCCAGGAATACGCCTGGGGCTTTGGACGCACACTCGTTGCAATCAATCCGGCCACCCAGGAAGTGATTTGGACGTACCGCTTCGATGAACCGATCGACAGCCGGGCCATGTGCCTGGCCGCCGGCCGTGTCTACGTTTACAGCCCCCTCACGTACCTGGCAGCAATCGACACGAAGACGGGTGTCGAGCTTTGGAAAACGTCAGATCCCGGAGTTCTTCAAGCCATCGGGGAAAATGATCGTGCCCAAACAGCCGCCAAAGGCTTCGCCAGTACCGCCTATACCAAAGCCAATGACCGGGGACTCTTTTTCGCCGGTCCGCAACGTGCGAACCTGGTTGCCATCTCGGCTGACGATGGATCATTGATGTGGACATATCCCCACGGAAATTTTCAACTCGTACTGCACGACAATGCTTTGTACGCCATGGGTCGAACTGAAACCTGCAAGAAATTTGATTATCTCACAGGTCACGTGTTAGCCGACCTGCAATGTTATCGGGGTAATTGTACGCGGGCAACGGCTACCGTCGACAGCATCTTCACGCGCGGCTACCGGCACACCGGCACCATGCAGTTGAATGTCTCAACCAATGAAGTCAAGCGAATTCCGTTGATGCGTCCAGCCTGTCAGGATGGCGTCATCGTCTCCAACGGCATGCTCTACTGGGGACCATGGATGTGCGACTGCAATCACTCTCTCGTTGGTATGATCAGCCTGGCCCCGGCCGGCAACCTCGACCTGTCGCAACCAGCCGTAGAACGGGACCGACTGGATTTGATCCAGTCGAAACCGGTATCCAACTCAGCGGCTGACGAAGCCGACTGGCCAGCCTATCGTCGCGACCTGTCACGTTCGGCACATACGCCGGCCAGGCTTGCCTCGAACCCGGTGCAACGTTGGCAGATCTCATCCAACTCAGGAAGCGAACCAACTGCTCCAATCATGGTAGGAGACACCGCATTCTGGAGCGGCCTTGACGGTGTCGTCCGTGCTGCTGATGTCATATCCGGCAAGACCAACTGGACAGCCTTTACCGGTGGCGCCGTTCGCTTTCCCCCGGAGTATTGGAACGGGCGGATTTATGTCGGGTCTGGTGACGGCTATGTCTATTGCCTTGATGCCCACGATGGACAACTCTTATGGAAATTCCAAGCTGCCCCCGCAAAACGGCGCATCATGGTTCACGGTAACATCCTTTCCAACTGGCCCGTCGGGAGCGGGGTACTGGTCCACGAAGGTGTTGTCTATGCTGCGGCGGGAATCACCAGCTACGATGGCACGCACGTTTACGCATTGGATGCCCGCAGAGGTGACATCCGTTGGCAAAACAACCATTCGGGACGCCTGGTGTCAGACGACCTGGTAAGCGGTGTCAGCGTGCAGGGCCATCTGTTAATTCATGACGACGTACTCTATCTGGCTGGCGGCAACATTGTTTCACCAGCGATGTACGATCTGGACACCGGTCGCTGTCTCAACACGATCGAAGACGAATGGTTAAACCAACCCACCGGTACCAATGAACGATTCCCCAGCCAGCCGGAAAGGACCATGTTCACACGTTCGCCTCGGGGACGTGAACTGTTTGTTGTCGAGGGCGAGGTACGGGTATTTGATCGATTGCTTTATTCCGCGCCCAATAACGGGCCGTCACGATACTTTGGCGGACATTTTCTGCAAGCAGGGCAAAACGGCGCTGTCATCCGCGGCACCAACGACCGCATCGTGCGACTCTCGCAAGCGAAGACACCCGAGGGAGAACCGATCGGAATTTGGGATATTCAGTTCTTCCGTGACCCACACGCCCTGGCCTTATGCAGAGATGCCGTTGTTGTGGCAGGCGAGGTCCGACAGGAGGAAAGTAAAATGCCAACCTTTGGCGTCGCCGCTTTCGATTTAGAGCAGGGTTCCGAATTGTGGTCGCAGGTACTGCCGAGTGCTGCGGTTTCCTGGGGTCTCGCAGTCAATCGTCACGGATGCGTCGTTGTCACTTCAAAAAATGGTACCGTGACTTGTTTCGGTTCCCGGGATGCTTCTGAAGGCGGCTAGAGGCGCAAGGAAAATCAAGGACGCCCGTCAATGCGGTCCGCACTGTGCGTCAGGATAGAGACTAGCGATGACAAACTTTCCTAGCCAGAAGAGAGATTGGTCTGAATTAAAGAGCGCGATGAATGAGGCCAGAAGTAACGACCTCATTTGGAACCATGAACGGGTGTTCAAACCCGCTTACTTTGCTGGTGACGATGTTCTCGAGGTGGCACGCGAAAGCTACCACATGTACATCAATGAAAATGCGCTGTACAGCAAAACCTCCTATCCGAGTCTTTATCAATATGAAACCGAACTGATCGACATGCTCGTTGATCTGTTAAATGGTCCGGATGGCTCAGGTGGCAGTTTCACCTCAGGCGGTACCGAGAGCAATCTGTTGGCCATGAAAACGGCACGAGAGTGGGCAAAGGAGCATCAGCCCGGTTCAAGTACACCCGAGATCGTTGTACCCCGCACCGCACACCCATCCTTTGAAAAAGGTGCTACTGTTCTTGAAATGAAGGTCGTCAGGTTGCAGGAAAGCCCCAACCTTACGGTAGACCTGGCAGCGATGGAAAAAGCAATTAACGCTAACACCATCATGCTTGTCGGCTCCGCACCACCCTATAACTACGGACATACCGATCCCATTACAGTCATCGGTGCAATGGCCCAACAACACGGCCTCTGGATGCACGTCGACAGTTGCCTGGGTGGATTTATCCTTCCGTTTGCCAGGGAGTTCGATTCGACAATTCCCGAGTTTGACTTTTTGGTTCCGACCGTGAGATCGATCTCCGTAGACCTTCATAAATACGCCTACGCGGCCAAAGGAATTTCTGCGTTGATGCTACGGGACAAAACGCATACCGACTACAATCGAACCTCCTTTAATGATTGGCCAGGCGGTTTATATTCCACACCCAATTTATCCGGATCACGTTCCGGTGGCGCAATTGCCTCCGCGTGGGCTGTGATAAACTATCTGGGACGAGAGGGATATCGAAACATCGTCCAGGATCTAATTCAACTGAGGCAACAATTCCAGGCTGGCATCAACGCCATTCCTGGTCTTCGTGTGGTCGGAAATCCTCAAACATTTCAGTTCGCATTTGGATCCGATCAATTCGACATCTATGCTGTTGCCGATGCGATGGAAGACTTGAATTGGAAAATAGGTCGCGCACGTGAACCACATTCAATTCAACTCATGATCAACAGGTCACACCACTTGACCGTCACTACGTTCCTATCTGATTTAGAGAAAGTTTCGGACAGAGTGGCCGCCGGCAACATAAAAGTTCGTGACATTCAATCCGTCTATGCAAATTGACCCCTTCTCGCGATCAACGATCGTGATGATCTCCTAAAAGATGTTTTTCATAACGACCGGGCTTTGCAAGGCGTCTAGCGTTACCAGAGTGGAAGTTGATGTTCTTCCCAACCGCTGATTTGATGAGAGGCTTGATATCGTATTTCTGATTCCTGCAAATTCAGAACATCGGCACACTGTTTAACCACCGGAAAAGCCGAGAAACAACGCACCTCACAACACAACAACTCAGCCACTGTGGAAGAGTTGTCACCGGCAGTCTACAATGCCGAACTTATGAAACCTCAACAGGCACTTAAACAATACTTTGGCTACCATTCGTTTCGCAGTTCTCAGTTATCTGCCATCGAACACGTCTTAGCGAAGCGCCACACTTTGGTGATCATGCCCACAGGTATGGGAAAGTCACTGTGTTACCAGATTCCTGCCCTTCTTGACTCAACAACGAAAACAAACACCGATGCCTGCCCTTCCATCACACTCGTGATCTCTCCTCTGATTGCCCTGATGAAAGATCAGGTCGATGCCCTGCTGGCCCGCGGCATTTCAGCAACTTTCATCAACTCATCTCTAGGTAAACAGGAGCGCGAAAAACGTTATGCGTCCGTAGCCGCCGGAGATTTTGATCTACTGTACGTAACCCCGGAGAGGTTTCGTAAGCCGGAATTTGTCGAAGTGATGACTCAACGCCGCGTGAGTCTTCTGGCGGTCGATGAAGCACACTGTATCAGCGAGTGGGGACACGACTTTCGGCCGGATTATACGCGCTTGGAAGAATTCCGCAGACTTCTTGGCAACCCGACCACCATCGCATTGACTGCTACGGCGACCCCCGAGGTGCAACAAGATATCGTGCGACAGCTGGGTTTGGAAGCAAATGAAATGCAATTAATTCATGAAGGGATTGACCGTCCCAACCTGGAGCTACAGGTCAAGGAAGTGTGGGATGACGACGACAAACTTGAACACATCATCGACGCTGTGCGGAATACTCAACACCAGCAAGGCAGTGGCATTGTCTACTTTACGTTGATCAAGACTCTGGAACGATTCAGCAGCCGTCTTCTCGAAGAAGGAATAGTTCACGTCTGTTATCATGGGGACCTGGAACGGTCGAAACGGCGCAACATTCAGAACGCGTTTATGGAAGGTGAACAATCGTTAGTTCTCGCGACAAACGCCTTTGGAATGGGTATCGACAAGGAAGACATCCGTTACGTTTTACACGCTGAAGTACCCGGATCCATGGAAGCGTACTATCAGGAAATCGGCCGTGCCGGCAGAGACGGCTTGGAAAGTCTGTGCCTGCTGCTCTACGACCAGCGTGATCTGGCAACTCAGATGGAGTTCATTCGCTGGAGCAATCCTAATTCTGAATATTTTCAACAGGTCTACCTGTATCTGACGGAGAGAAAAGAGCAGGTTCAAGCGTTTGGCGTGGAATGGCTCAACCAACAACTGCACTCGCGCGGCAAGGCTGACCACCGCCTGGAAACAACTTTCGCCTTGCTGGACCGGTACGATGTGGTCCAAGACAGTCATCCGCCAGGCTGTTTCAAAGTCATCGCCAATTTGCCGGACTGCATGCTGGACGACGGTCGTCTGGCAACCAAACTGGAACGCGACCAGCGGAAGCTGTATGCCGTGGTCGAATACGCCAACCACCCGGGAGACCGCAAGCAATTTATCCACAACTACTTCGGCTTGCCGTACAACGCTTGACAGGGCCGGAAACCTTTTCGGGCGCGACGGAGACGAACACCAATGCACATTGGTAAAACACAACCTCACTTCATCTAACGAAAATCCCTGCTGTGATGGGTAAGTGTTCCAACTTGATCGGCAAGTTCCTCAAGTCTCTGGACGACAATGTGAATCACTTCATTCTGCCGTTCCAATTTTCCATGGGCAATCAACATCGTGGCCTGGCGGGCCAGTGCATCAAATCGTTTCCAGACTGGCTTGTGGATGACAAGATTGGCGACCCCTGTTTCGTCTTCCAGGGTCACAAAGGTAATTCCTTTGGCTGTACTCGGCCGTTGACGCATCAACACAATACCAGCCACTTTAACAACACGATTGTTAGAATAGTCCCGTAACAGCCTGGCGGGCGTGACTCCAGCCTGACTGAGCTCCTTTCGGTAAAAATCCAGGGGATGCTTCCGCAGACTAAGCCCCGCAGCCTGGTAATCAGCGACGACCTCTTCTTGTTCGGTCAACGTCGGCAACTTCGGAGAAACGGGATCACACGGAGTCGAGCCAGCAAACAAAGGAAGTGTTTCGAGCCGCGCTTCCTGGTCGAGCGATTGCCACAAACCGTGGCGTCGGTCGAGTGTTATTGAGCGAAAGGCATCGGCATCCACCAGTCGTTCAATATTCACCTGGTTCAGTTGTGTGCGAGTCACAACATCTTCCAGGGAAACAAAAGGGCTCGTACGAACTTTCACAATCGTGGCAGCCACCGCTTGCGACAATCCTTTCACCAAACACATCCCCAAACGCAACGCCAGCACAGATCGTTTCAGTCCTGGTTCGATACGTTCGAGAGTGCAATACCAATCGCTGTAGTTCACATCAATGGGCCGCACTTCCACGGGCCCTTGACGGGCATTTTGTACATCACGAACTAACTGCGCCGGTGCGTAAAATCCCATCGGCTGGCTGTTGATCAATGACGCGGTAAACTCTGCTGGATAGTAATATTTCAACCAGGCTGAAACGTAGGCCAGTTTGGCAAAACTAGCGGCGTGGGATTCGGGAAAACCATATTCTCCAAATCCCCGTATTTGGTTGAAAACACGCTCGGCATACTCCTGCGTGTAGCCTCGCAGGAACATGCCATCGATCAACTTATTGCGAAACTTGTCAATCACACCCGGACGACGCCACGCACCCATCGCACGCCGCAACTGGTCCGCCTCGCCAAGAGTAAATCCGGCCGCAACAACGGCCAGTTGCATCGCTTGTTCTTGAAACAATGGAACCCCCAACGTGCGGTGCAACACCTTCTTGATTTCCTCGTTGGGATAGGTCACCTTTTCCTCACCATTGCGACGGCGTAAATAAGGGTGCACCATGTTTCCCTGGATAGGCCCGGGACGCACGATGGCAACTTCAATGACCAGGTCATAAAACTCTCGAGGTCGCAAACGCGGCAGCATGCTCATTTGCGCCCGGCTCTCGATCTGAAACACCCCCACGGTGTCACCTCGAGTGATCATGTCGTAAACTTGCGCGTCATCTTGAGAGATATTGTCGATCGTCAACTCACGGCCCGTGTGCGTTTCGATCGTGTCAAAACATTTGTGAATCGCAGTCAACATTCCCAAAGCCAGGCAATCGACCTTGAGAATCCCCAGTTTATCTAAATCATTTTTATCCCACTGGATCACCGTGCGATCGTCCATGGTGGCGTTCTCGATAGGAACCAATTCGCAAAGCGGTCCCTGAGTGATCACCATACCGCCAACGTGCTGAGAAAGATGTCGTGGAAAACCAAGCAACTCTCTAGTCAACCCAAGAAGCTGTTTTCCAACTTGTGAGTCAGGATCCACACCGCTCTGGCGACATCGCTCCGACAACACCGCGGGCTCACTGCGAAAGTCAAGATTCTTGGCCAGAGCGTCCACGCGATCGAGCGACAAACCGAGTACTTTCCCCACATCCCGGATCGCCGAACGGGGTCGATAAGTGATGACCACAGCCGTCAGCCCGGCGCGATCACGCCCATATTTCTGATAGATATATTGCAGAACTTCCTCGCGACGCTCGTGTTCGAAGTCAACATCGATATCCGGTGCTTCGTTGCGTTCGCGGCTGACAAACCTTTCAAATAAAAGGTTGCTGGTCATGGGATCAACAGCGGTAACTTCCAGACAGTAACAGACGGTTGAATTCGCCGCCGATCCACGACCTTGGCAGAGAATATTTTTCGAGCGCGCAAATTTGACGAGATCGTAGACGGTCAGAAAAAAAGCTTCGTAGTGAAGTTCTTCAATCAGCTTCAACTCGTGATCCAAACTCCGACATACCTTATCAGGAATCCGGCCTCCGTACCGCTTGCGTGCTCCCTGCCAGGCAAGTTGATGTAAATATTGCATGGAAGTTTGGCCGATCGGTGCCAACTCTTCCGGATAATCGTAGCGCAGTTCGTCCAGGGAAAAAGTGCAACGACCGGCAATTTCACCTGTGCGACGGAAGGCCGACGGAGTCGATCTGAAAATGTGGTGGATCTCGGGCAACCTACGGAGATGCCGTTCGGCGTTGGGAAGTAGATGTTCTTTCAATTCGGAAACCGTCGTTCCATGGCGGATCGCCGTTAACACATGTTGTAAAGCCATGCGGGTGGGGATGTGGTAATGAACGTCGCCTGCTGCCACCAGGGGAACACGGGTTTGCTGAGACAGTCGCCTGAGCCGAACGAGTTTTTGCCGATCATCCGTTCCATAGAGCAACTCGGCTAGTAGATAACAACGATCCGAAAATATATCGCGGTAAGGGTGGATCGACATCCCATCCCAAAGTTTCTGGCCGGCTGTCGGCACAATCGCAGCAAGCAGCCCCCGCTGGTGTGTGGCAATATCCTCTACATTCAACTGACATTCTCCCTTGGGTGCACGGCAACGTCCCACCGTGATCAATCGTGAGAGACGGCCGTAGGAAGCGCGGTCAGTGGCCAGCAGCACAACTCGAGGCGCATTGAGCGGTCGAATTTCGGCGCCGATTAATAATTGAAGCTGGCTTTCTTTCGCCGCTGCGTGAGCCTGCACCACACCGGATAAACTGTGAACGTCGGTAATCGCCAACGCCGTGTAACCTAACACAGCAGCCTGTGTTACCAGTTCATCCGGATGAGATGCGCCCTGGAGGAACGAATAATTGGTGCAGCAGTGCAGTTCTGCATAGACCAGTTTTCGAGATCGATCCTGCATACTGGAAGCAGGAACAAGATCGATAACTCGTTGAGGGTCTCGCCTGGGAAACACCGGTGGTTCAGGCATCAATCAACTCTCGCAGTACACATGACAAAACAATGGCAGGCGTCACCAAAACAAAGTCGGCGGCTTCCGATCGTGATCGCGTTATCCCGGGTTACATGGCACCGTTCGTTCCATCTATCCGAACATTCCGTGTAAAAACCAACTTTCGTATTTCAGGCAGCGGAAGATCCACAATCGCTGACCGGTCGTTGTTTCGACACGATAATAATCCCGGCGCACATTGCGCTGTCGCCACCAACCGGTTTCAATCCGCTCCGGCCCCCAGTGCCGTGCCACCTGTTGCTGATGACCGTGGTACTGAAAGTGACTGGGAGGTCCACTGGTATCCGCCATCACGACCTGGAGCCGAAGTGGCTCCGGAAGCAAATGGATCGGCTGATGAAGCGGCGTGAAAGAAATCGTCGAGCATGTTTTGCGCCGGGACCGGCAACCAATCAACGGTTCGGCGCGATAAGCCATTTCTGGTTGGGCATCGTTTTGCAAGACGTACCGTACTACGTTCAGGCGACCAACCCGTCCCGACAACCTTTCAACCATGCTGGCAATTCGAGGTGAATCCTGATAATCACGACCTCTTGTTGTGACAAGTTCTTCCTGCCGGCAGACAAGCGGAGCGGAAGACGTGGCACGCAATGAAATGTCCGTGACAAAATCCGAAAGTCTGAAATTATTCAGTTGTACATGTACCAGTTGGAACAGATGCCGTGGATCAATACTCGGACGAAATAAACCCACTTCCAGGTGAGTGCTTGGCACATGCTGATAATGAAGATCGCAAATCATCAGCAAGACCCCTCGCTGGTGTCGACGCAAAAGCACGCACAAACGTTCGACCAACTGCTCGATCACCAATTGAATACTGTTGTGATGGCCGGTGGGACATTCAAAACACCACTCCACCTCAAAATCAGGAGCGGATCGAACCGGAACAATCATTTCCGGTGCCTGATCCAAGATCTGATCCAGACGCTTCAATAAAAATCCCCCAAAACGAGCTTTTAATTCGACGCGTGGCAAAGGCAATAAATCAGCAATTGTTACCAGTCCCAGACGTTGCAGTGTTTCAAGCATCCGTGCCGGTAATCGCAACGCGGCCAACGGTAATCTGTGGATACTGGCCTGCGGCTGACCCGGCGCGGCGATCGCCAGGTACTCCCGGTCAGCTTCGCCACAACCGTAATGAGCCAATGCCCAAGCTGCCCCCGGTGTGCTGGCCAGGCCCATCTGCACGTTCAAGCGAAGTTGCTGGAGTCCACGCCGGGTTTGGCGGATCAATGATTCTTCTCCACCAAACAGGGAAGTGACACCACCGACGTCCAGTAACAACGTTTCCGGTGGCTGGACCTCATCGATACCGACCAGAGGACTGAAGCGATGACACCAAACCGCTAATTTCTCTAGCGATTCCAGATCGGTCGAAGGATCGTAAGGTTCCACGTGAAGCGTGTGACGATCGTGGCGATTGGTCAGCCCGGTTGCTTCCGCAACCGACATGCCAGCCTGTATTCCTAAACGCTGTGCTTCCGGCGAACAAACCACAACGCACTGTCCGTGCCGACAACGTTGCTGCAGAACGACGGGTTGCCCCTCAAGCCCGGGTTTGACGCGAGCCAGTCTCTGGACAGGCCAGACGGGGAACCAAAGGGCAAGGATGCGCTGCATGGATTTCACCAGTTTGCTCGTCAATTTCCAATTCCACAAAATCTTTTCGAATGTGACCCCGGCACCGCAAAATCTTCACCTGTAGCCGCCAACCTGACCGAGATGCTTCCGGAGTAACCAACAGCCGCACATCAGCCCAGGACGGCTCTTTCTGTGTAACGACCGGACGAACGAACAGCCCCAAACAACCACTTGCTGCCGCCGCTAATTGCAAACGTCGAAACGTACGACCGTCGAGACGACGGGGCCAAGCAAGCACAGCCGAAACATGAGGACACCGCAATGCCTGATCCAAAGCCCAGCATTCATCTTTTTCATTCACGGGGTGGACAACGATCGTACGATCCAACCGAATCTGAAAAGCTGCGGCAGCGGGTGGATAAAAGAGGCGACCGCAATCGACGATCACCAGGATCCCACATCCACCACATGCCTGACGAGCTGCCAACAGTGCCAACAACCCCGCGCCACTGGCCTGACCGCTAACCAGCCATTCAATCAACGAACCACGAGCAAATCCTGATCGGGGCAAAATGGCATCCAATGGCCAACAGCCAGAAGAAACCTGTGCCTCATCAGCCGCAGGCCTCTCCATTTCTTTTAAAAGCTGACGGAGTTGACGAACTTTGGTATGCATGGCGAAATCGAATCAGAAGATCTTGTCTTTATCGTCCCAATAGTATACATAAGTACACTATATTTCGGAAGAGGGCCTGGACGGTGCCAGCTTCCGGTAACTTCCGGCCGAACCAATCCCCGGGACGTGCCCGCCTGCAAACTTATGGGCATTACCAGGCGATGCACGCAAATCAAGCCGGAACCACCATTTGTTGTCGGCCGTGGAACAAGCCGCCATGCAAGCTGGGCGCCCAGCGACAGGGTCTAGCCGGGCATCCTGAAGACCGCGCATCTCTCAAGTGCAGGCCACCAATTCCAGGGCCGCGTCCAGCTCCCGGGCCCTGCGATCCCAGTCAAAACGCCGGCAGGATATTCTGGCAACTTCACCCGATTCGTAACAACTGCTTCCACAAGCCAATCCGTTTGCGAGGTCCCGCAGTCTTTCTGCCAGCATGCGAGCCGAGCCATCGTAGAAATAAGGCGAAATATCCGTGTCGTCTCCCAATTCAAGTAATTCGGGATACGCCAACCGCCTGGGAAGAAGAGGAAAACAACCGGCACGAATCGCTTCAACAGCTCCAATGCCAAAGAACTCGTGCAAGGCGGTTGAAACGTAGACATCCGCATCTCCCAGTACACCCTCGAAGCCCTCACGTGTGGCCTGATAACCCCACTGGTCAATGGAATCTTTAAATTGCTGACGGGCTGTTTTAAAGATAGCTGGTGAGTTTCGAAACTGTTCTCCCACGACATGCAAACGGAAATCGATGTCAAAGCTTTGCAACATCTCTAATGCCTCGAAGAACAAGTCAGGATTTTTATCATGTTCCCAACGAGCAGCCCACACAATCCGCAGCGGGCCATCCCGACGAAAAGTACGATCTGAAAAGGCTCCCACACCAGGATATTGCACTGTTGACTTAGCGCACGCTTCACGGATCGATTCCAAAGGCTGGCGGTCCGGCACACGAGCCAGCCAGGCAGGCAGTGTGTCATAAAATTCTCGCAAATGAAAATTCGAATTGAACCATACCGCAGACGCGGCCAGTGTGGTCGTCAAATTCGTGAACGTGAAGTGGGTATCACGTTCCTCTTCGAACCGTACCGGATAAGTAAGTTGGTTCTCGTGGAAATAAACGACACAAGGAGGCAAAAATTGAGTTTGCACAGACAGTCCACGGAAAGCTGCCAAGTCAAGCATGTCGCTGGCAAACATCACGTCCCATCGATCACCCGCTGTGACCCGCTCGTCAAATTGCCGTACAAATGTCAGGGCAGCATGCCGCATTCTCCATTTCCACTGGTGCGCCGGCAGCGTAAGAAGCGTCCATTGGTGACAACTTCTCTGGACCCAACCGTCCAGAAACGCCCGATGACTTCCACCATAGTAAGGCTCAAGGGCCAGAACACGCATGATCAACCGTAATTAAAAAAGACTGACAAGCTCACGTTCCCCTTCCGTGGAGGCCCCTGCGAACCAACCATCCGCAGTCTTCCCCCTGAAAGTTGTGCCAGCAAGAGGTGATTTAACTTTTTCTTTACCGGCAATCTGGGGCACCTGCCAGTTCATGCTCGGCACACCACACAATAACAAAACACGGCTCGTTAAAGATTGACATTGACGCATCCATTGTATCAGTGCTTCGTTAGCCGGGAATCTGGCTCACCATCTTCGGCGACGCCGCGTCACTGGGTTGAGGGTTCGGCCCGACCAAGAACATCATCCAGCGGGCATGTTTCGTTATTTGATTTTTCACCATGAGTCCTTTATCGAGAGAGCATGGAACAACCAATGATTCAGCAACTCTGATTCCGTCAGGCCAAGTTGTTGACCCAGGGCTCTCGGTACGCCTTTATGAAGCTCCCTATCTAACTCCGTTAAACGTTCCTTGCCTTGGAGACGAGCTGCAGGACAAGAAAACCAAAAAAGTGGCTTAAAAACGGGTCGGACACCATAACCACCTTTCGCAACTTGGTTTATACTTCAGACACTTTGCCGGAAATCGGGGCCGGCGCGGGTCGCTTTGCGAAAACCGAGAAAAATCAAACGGGACTTGCACTGCCACCTACAAGGATTCTCCCACCGGTCTAGCCGACGAGTTGACTGACCAGACCGTCACGGACCATAAAACTTATTTCGTTGCTATATTATTTCCGTCTGGAGTCGCCATGGCCGGCAAACAACAAGTTGTGATCGCGCATCGAGGCGCGTCGGGATATCTGCCTGAACACACATTAGCAGCAAAAGTCCTCGCTCATGAAATGGGTGCCGACTTTATCGAACAAGATGTAGTACTGACACGTGACAGTGAAGCAATTGTCCTGCACGACATCTATCTGGATACCGTGACAAACGTAGTCGACGTGTTTCCCAGTCGGGCCCGCACGGACGGCCGTTACTATGCGATCGATTTTTCCCTTGCTGAAATCCGGCAACTACGGGTTAACGAACGGGTTAATTTGGAAACTGGTCAGGCTGTCTATCCCGAACGATTCCCCGTTGGGGATTCCGTGTTTACATTCCGACCCTGGCAGAAGAAATTGAATTGATACACGGGTTGAATAAGAGCAGGAACCGCAACGTCGGCCTCTATCCTGAAATCAAATCACCCGCCTGGCACCGTGGCGAAGGTAAGGATATCAGCCAGGTGGTCCTGGGCGTCTTGAACCGACACGGTTACCAGGGCAGTGGTGACAACATTTTTTTGCAGTGTTTTGACGCGGACGAGAACAGGCGATTACGTGAGGAATTCGAGACCCGGCTGAAACTCGTCCAACTCATTGGTGACAATCAATGGAATGAGACGACGACAGATTTTGATCAACTCAGGACCGCACAAGGATTGGCAAAGGTTGCCGAGTATGCTCAAGCCATCGGTCCCGGGTTGAATCATCTGGTCAACGGAACGGATCACGCAGGAAAACCGATCGCTTCGACACTTGTCAAATCAGCACACGAACTGGGGCTGAAGGTGCACCCCTATACCATGCGAGTGGAAGACGTACCCACCTTCGTAGACAACTTTGACGACCTCTTGCATTACTTATTCGACGAGGCCCAAGTTGATGGAATTTTCACAGATTTCCCGGATCGAGCCGTGAGTATTCTCCGCGAAAGACACTAGGGTCCAACCGAGAAAAGGCCGGACCGGCTTTGCAATAACTACGAATGGACGAATTTTGTCCGCTTGAGAAAATGGCAATCTACAGGGAGGCCAAACCCAACTCTGCTAATTTTTCCGGAGTGGGAACTCCTTCTTCATCCCATCCACGCTCTCGATAATAGACAGGAAGCATCGCATCCAGGTTGACGGTGACACCCTTTGCCGGGCCGTCCTTGTGCCCGTCATTCAAAAGGCGTTTGGGCAGCGTATCGTCCGCTTTCGTCAGCCCGGCATTGAGATTCCACATGCGCTCAAGATTCCAGGTGCGTTCTCCGATCTTCACAAAATCGTCCAGCGTATAATCGAGTCCCGTTGCAGCAGCTGTGATGGGGATGAATTCCTCCAAACCGCCACCTGCAAAACCGGTGAACAAACACAGGCCAGTAGCGTCGTGCGCCGTTGAGCGATGCTGCTCATGGACAACCCACTCGCTCTTACCTTCCGTAGCATGCGGGTCATTTCCTTCGGATGTTTCGAATCCCGGAGTCCACGCACGGAGGTGACAGGCTCCACGATTACAAGTCGCGTAGGCGATACCCATCCCCTGGAAACCACGCGGATCGTAGGCAGGAAACTCCTGTCCCTTTGTGCCCATGAAAACGTGTGGACTATTCCACTTCTCGCCCATCAGTTTGGATCCTTCAGCCAACTCGTCACCAAACCCCTCACGATAGGCAGTCGCTTCAGTCATTCGCACCAGGGCCTCGCCCGAACCGAAGCTCAACGGCATTTCCACGCTGTCGTCCGTCACGACCCCGGTTTGGTAGAGTTCCATCGCTGCCGCCAACGTAGCGCCCATCGAAATGGGATCCATACCCAGATCGTTACACAACCAGTTCGCTTTCAAAACCGCGTCCAGGTCCCCCACGCCACAGTCCGCTCCCAGCGCCCAGGCCGCTTCATATTCGGGCCCTTCGCCAGAAATCTTCCAATTGCGCGGATGCATATTGACCATAAATTTATCAGAGTGCTCTTCCAGACGACAAACTCGCCCACAAGCGATTGTGCAGGCGAAACAGGCCTTGTTTGCCACCAAACGTGTCTCTTTGATCGCGTTCCCGTTCAACTGTTCGTACTCGTCAAATTGTCCCGCTTCGAAGTTTCTGGTTGGGAGGCCTCCGAAAGAATTGGTCAGGTCGATGGTCGCTGCGGTGCCTTGATCAGCAAACGCTTCGCGTCCGGGGTTGTCTTTCATCACGGCACGCATATCCCACACGGCCTTCATGAACGCTTTGGGATTGGCAACTTCCACACCCTTGGTCCCTCGAACCGCGATGGCTTTTAAGTTCTTAGAACCCATCACAGCACCCACACCACTACGACCGGCAGCGCGATGCTTGTCATTCATAATGCAGGCAAACTTAACAAGATTCTCACCAGCGGGCCCGATACAAGAGACACGTAAACCTGGAATTCCCAGTCGCTTCCTGAGACCATCTTCGGTTTCCGGAACGGTCTTGCCCCACAATTCCCCCGCGTCCCGCACTTCCACCTGATCGTCATAAATATACAGATAACTCGGCTTGGCCGCCTTACCTTCCAGGATCAACATGTCGTAACCGGCAAATTTCAGTTCCGGGCCCCAATGTCCACCGGAATTGGAAGTCGTAATGGCATTGGTCAGGGCTCCCTTGGTGACAACCATGTAGCGAGAACCACAAGGAGCAGGAGTTCCCGTCAGGGGACCCGTGGAAAAAATCATAACGTTTTCGGGCGAGAGTGGATCAACCCGCGGATCAAGTTCTTCGTAAAGATAGCGATCGGCAAGACCACGGCCACCAATGTATTCATGCAACCACTCGGTGGGAATTTTTTCGGTCTTTACTTCTCCAGAAGTGAGATTGACTCGCAGCAGTTTTCCAGTCCAACCAGCCATGGTCTTTTCCCTGTTAGCTAGAAGAAAAAAAGGAACTCCGTCCGACGATGGACACCCTACTAACTGTGTCGGATTATAACCGATCGGTAATCCAAGGTCGACCTGACCAGGCGACAAGTTTTTCCTCACATTGAAACGGGTGCATGCGAGTCGGTCGTTGGCTGTCCGCTGACTCACTACAACCACGGAGAGTCTACCAGGAAAGCTTGCAGAGGCGGTCGTCATGCAGGCTTCGGCGAGCCTGAGAGCCTTGAAAACAAGAAGTTTATTGACGATTTGCTGAATTTCGAATAGGATAGAGATGAAAGGGGAAGTTACTGATTTCGACCGTCGCTAAGGCTACAGGGGTTAATCACCCGCTTCATCAAGCACCGCTGTTGCTGCAGGAAATGTCGAGGTGAATCAGTACGGGAACGAGCATGAGTGCTGAACCTTTTTTGTTCCCCTCTTGTCTGGCGATTCGTCTGCTGACGGTCGTCTTAACGCTATTTCTCCTGATCTTCGGGTCCATTCCGCCGGCTATCCAGGCCGGACCACTGGATGACGTGGGTTATACCGACCTGCTGAACCTGTTGGGCGCCTCGACTCCCACCGGTGCCGGAGTTCCCGTGAGCCAAATTGAACTAGGTTCACCAAACCAATCGGACTCCGAATTTTCCTCAAAAGTCATTACTCGTATCCCGGTCGGTACCAGTACTGCAAGCCATGCCACCCAGGTGGGTTGGAACTATTATGGCAACACGTTGAGCATGGCCCCCGGCATCGATGTGATCCATTCCTGGATTGCCAATCACTGGATGACTTCGGGATTCCTGCGACTTTCTACATTTGGCGAACCGGTCGTGGAAACACAAGCCATCCAGAATCATAGTTGGATTATCGAAGACGGAAGTGATTCCGCAGCGATCGAAATCCTGCAACGGCTCGACTACGTGGTCAATCGGGACAATGTCCTGGTAGTGGCGGCCCAGAACAACGGAGACACCAGTCCGATTCCGGAAACTCTTGCACAACTTTACAACGGACTCACCGTGGGAGTGACCTCGGGCACTCACAGTCACGGGCAAACCTATCTCGATGGATCAGGGCGAAGCAAACCCGAAATCGTCGCGCCTCAGATTTTCACCAGCTATGCGACTCCCATGATTAGTGCCGCAGGGGCGTTGTTGATCGAACACGCAACAAACACAGTGGGACTTTCAAGTGCTACCAACACCGAAGTGATCAAGGCAGTTTTGATGGCAGGTGCAACAAAAGAAGAGTTTTCCAATTGGACCCGTAGCGCCGCGCAACCCCTCGATACACAGTTTGGTTCCGGTGAACTCAACGTTTCCCGGAGCTATCACATTTTGAACGCTGGACAACAGCTGGCCAGCAACTCCAGTCTGGTCGACCCACAGGGTTGGGATTTCGCCACCACTGCCTCCAATAGCTTCTATTTCTTTGAAATTCCGGCGGACCAGGCAGCATCAGAATTTTCGGCATTACTCACCTGGAATCGAAACATTGAAAATGGCAGCCTGTTTCCTGGTGGGTTCACACCGGAATTCAACGGCCTGGAAAACCTGGATCTGAAATTGTATCACGCCAGCGGGTTGACTCCGGGCAGCTTGATCGACAGCAGTGAAAGCAGTGTTGATAACGTAGAACACATCTACCTGAATGACTCACTTGACATGGGAATCCTGCTCGAACCCGGGCAGTACGCACTGGAAGTTGTTGCACCCGTATCAGGTGTTGATTACGGCCTGGCTTGGCTGGCTAGTTTTCAAGAGGTACATCAGTGGACTGCCCCCACAACGTCTGCCACGTGGGAAACTGATTCCAACTGGTCAGCAGCAGGCATTCCCGCGGAGAACTGGTTTGCGACGTTGAGTAATATAAATTTTCCCGAGGGACAAAAGGCTGTCATCAACATCAACTCGACCGTTTACAAGGTCCGCGTCTCAGGCAGCGCCGGGCGGATGACTGTCGACCTGCCGGCGGGCACAACACTATCCTCCAGCAGCGATGTGGAAATCCAGACCGGTGGCGCCATCACTGGCGGGGGCATCCTGGCAGGCAACCTACAAAACGAATCATTGCATGCCGTCAGTGCTGTCGAAACGCTGACGGTCACCGGCGAAGCACAGATCACAGGAACCCAGATCGTTGTGGACGATAGTTACTCGCAGATTCGCGGCACAACGACTGGCAGTTTTACTTTGCTGACGGCGGGAAATATCAGCGGAAGTTTTTCAAATATTGCCGGCGCCGGTCCATCATCTCATCTCGGAAACGGATACTTCCTGGAGACCTTGGCATCGTCGTCGTCGGACGTCACCGTCGACATTCTGGCTGCCCTCGAGGGGGATGTGAATGGCGATAAAACAGTCGACCTCAACGACTACAGTGTTCTTGCTGATCACTTTAATCCTGGGAGCCCCACGCCGGACCATGTTTGGACACAGGGCAACTTCAATGGTGATCTTGTGATTGATCTTTCGGACTACAACTTGCTGGCACAAAATTTCAATCCAACCGGTTATGCCGCTGCCCTCGGCGACACAGCACACGAAATCAGCTTCGTCCCGGAACCAAGCAGCGCAAGCTTGACCCTGATCACGGTCCTCTTCTTCAGCCTACGCTCGACTGGCACCCGTCGTCATCGTTAAATGGGTCCTTGTGCACGTCCCAGCCAGACCGTAGTTTGTTTGGATCATGGCAAGCGACTCTCATGACAACGACACGCCAGCACCCTATCTTTCCAAGAGCGTCTGGCTGTTTTACGGAGTCTTGTTACTCCTCAGCGTACCCTGGTACTGGAATCTGTTTCCTCAATGGGCCATGCGGATGGTTTGCGGCATGCCTCTCTGGGTCGTAGTGGCGGTGATTGGCAGCGCCCTCACCTCCTGTTACACGGCATGGCTACTCATCTCACGCCGTTGGCCAGACGAAGAAACGAGTTGCCAGCCATGTCCCCAACCCGTGGAAGCCGTGCCGCCGGGGAAGACCTGTGACGAGTGACGTGCTGCCGTTTGGCCCGATTGAATTGACGTTGATCGCCGGATATCTGGCCAGTCTTATCGGGATCGGCTGGCTCGGTCGGCGTGCCCGGCGTGAACAGTCCTTGCAGGATTTCTATCTAGCTGGACGAGGCATCGGTTTTTTCGTGTTGTTGTTGACTTTGTATGCCACGCAATACAGTGGCAACACCCTGTTTGCTTTTACGGGAAACACCTACCGCATTGGTTATGCCTGGACGGTTTGCTTGCAATTCATGACGGCAATCGTCGTCTTCTATTTGCTCCTGGCACCGCGACTGCAGCACCTCTCAAGGCGTTTCAAATTTGTTACACCGGGCGATTACCTGCAGTATCGTTTTGAGTCCCGATCCCTCAGCGTCGTTTGCACACTTATCATGGTCATTGCTCTGGCCAATTTCCTGCTGGCTCAGTTAAAAGCAATGGGCGAAGCGATGCGGGGTTTCGTTCCAGCACATCCAGACGAAGCTTACGTCTGGGGTGTCGTCATGTTGGCCGCGATCATCGTTATCTACGAAACACTGGGAGGATTCCGGGCCGTCGCGTGGACTGATGCTATTCAGGGATCCGTATTAATGGTCGGGTTTACGGCACTGCTCCTGATGGTTTTTCGGGAGTTTGGTTCGTTGTCAGATGCAACGCACTGGCTGAGCCGGGAGAAGCCTGAAATGACGGCACCACCGACCGCGATCGGCGCCTGCCACTGGACAAGTTGGGTGCTGCTGGTCGGAATCGGCGGGGCCCTCTATCCACAAGCCATTCAACGTATTTACGCTGCTCGGTCACCTGCTACTTTAAGAAAGAGCCTGGCGGTCATGGTGTTTCTGCCATTGGTCACGACCCTGATTGCTGTCATTTTTGGCATCATGGCCGCTGCAAATATTCCCAGTTCCCAGGCGCAAGCGGATGAAGTTCTGACGGTTGTCTGTCACCAAATCCAACAGCAGGGATTGTTTGGACGCATCCTGGTTGCCGTCTTGTTCGCGGCCGTCCTGGCAGCACTCATGTCCACAGCCGATTCAGTATTACTTTCTGTCTCATCGATGGTCACTAAGGACCTGTATGCACCGCTCACCCGTGGAAAAGCAGACGAAAGACAGCTTATGCGCGTCGGTAGATATTGCTCGTGGATCCTGATCGCGGCAGCTACGATCCTGGCCATTCGCTGGAAGGACACTGACTTGGTAACCCTACTGAATCGCAAGTTCGACCTGCTCGTGCAACTGGCGCCCGCATTTTACCTTGGCCTACACTGGCCGCAGTTAAAATTAATACCAACGCTCGTTGGTGTTCTGGTGGGACTGGCAGTCTCCGTCATCCTGACAGCCAGCGGCCACGGACAGATGATGGGTATTCATGCAGGACTCTGGGGACTTTTGGCCAACGCAGTAATAGCCGTCGGCGGGAGCAGGCTAAACGGACCTCGTGATCCGCATTAATACAGCAGAACCACATGTCAGCCCGGGTCAACAACATCAACGGCAGCCAGGACACAACAGAAGTTTTTAATCAGAGTTCAACCCACGTCGATCCAAACCGGCCCTCTGGAGCAGGGTCTTGGTCAGAATCTCTTCTTGGAGAGATTCCAGGGGCGGGGGGCCCGTCGCACCCAATTCCTGGGGTGAATACAGGACCTCGTACTTATGTTTTGCTATGGAAAGAATGTCTCCCGACTCAAGGCATCTTTCGATCACTCGAACGCCGTTGACTTTGATGCCGTTGCGGCTTTGAAGGTCATTGACAAACCAATAACCTTCCCTGATTTGCAATTCGCAATGATGAGCAGAAACATTGCTGAAACGCAAAACGACATCACAACTTTCACGTCGACCTACGAGCAACTTCGATGCCAGCAGCGGGATGACGTCCCCTCCACCTTGCGGTATGAGTTGACCTAACATTCGCTCTTATTCTGTTCCAATCTTGCGGGCGATGAATCGGAAATCTATGATTGATCATGATTAACACCCTGGGGACTCTCTGTCAGGCAACTTGGATCGCCTTCCAGAGGCCCCCGTGCCTCCTACTTTCACTGTAAAACGACGTGACAAGAACGTCAACTGAATATTTGAACGAACCTGCTTTTGACTGGCGACAGGCAGGATTACGGTATTATTCCTATAATTTTGATTTGCGTTGTCGATTCGGACATCGCGTGCAACGTGTCAGCGTAGATGCTGGTTTCACCTGCCCGAATGTGGATGGGACGGTAGCCGTCGGTGGGTGTAACTTCTGTGACAACCGGAGTTTCAGCCCCAGTCGCAGGCTCCCCCGTCAGTCGTTGCTGAATCAAATCAGCGAGGGAATTTCGCGTCTGAAACAACGCTACAAATGCGATCATTTCATGGCGTACTTTCAACCAGCCACCAACACCTATGCACCTGTGGACCGGTTGCGGCAACTTTATGACGATGCCCTCTCCCATCCGCAAGTGGTAGGCCTGGCAGTGGGGACGCGTCCGGACTGTGTCGCCGATGATGTGCTCGATCTACTTCAGGAGTTTGCCGAACGGACTTATGTGTCAGTCGAGTATGGCATGCAGACCATTCACAACCGATCACTTGATTGGATGAACCGCGGTCATCACCACGATGCTACAGTTGACGCGATGAAAAGAAGTGTTTCCCGGGGATTCCAGACATGCCTGCACGTGATCCTCGGACTGCCGGGTGAATCCCATCAGGATATGCTGAAAACAGCACATGAAGTAGCGCGTTTGGCGCCCGACGCCGTAAAGTTGCACAATCTGTACGCTGTCAAAAACACCCCCTTTGGGGAAGAGGTCATCCAGGGAAAGTACGATCTGATAGAGCGTGATGAATATGTTCGAACGCTCGTCGATTTTCTAGAGATCCTCCCCCCTGACATCGTTGTCGAACGCATCAGTGGCGAAGCTCCGCCAGCCTATTTCATCGGCCCTTCCTGGTGCCTGGACAAACCTGCAGTGCGGCGCGCCGTCGATGAAGAGTGGCAGACTCGTGACAGTTGGCAGGGAAAGCATGCAGGCCGGTAAGTCGCAGAAAGATTGCAGACCCGGCAGCTTGTGGGTCAGCACGCCGCATGGCAGCCACACCGTGACCAGTCACCAAACATCAAGGAAACGCTGAACTGCGGCGGTACCTTTTCTACAATCTCGCCAAGTTCTTATCTTCACGCCGTTGTTCAAACTAATTGCGGAGCTTCGCGATCCGGGGAAGGCACCTGGAATCAAGGTGGCAGTTCACATTGCCAAGGGACATCAACTGCAAGCGGATACCTGCAGTTCCTCTTTTTCCCTGGATGACCCTGACACCAAAACCGGCGCTACGGGTTTCAGCAAAGAAACGATACCGGCAAACCCCAACAAATTTCCCGCATCCGATGTTCGTGTCCTCTGTAGTCCTCAACTCATACGGTCACAAAAAGGTTACGGAGTGGACCTATAAGCCGAGTTTTGTTCCCTGTCAGCGAAATTCGCAAACAGGGTGGTAGCCATTAATCTAGGACGGCAATTGCTTGCCACCTCATGCAACCTACCCGAGAGTCGTGACGGATCGGACAAATCCGCAGTCCGCCCGAAGGTGGACTTGCTCTCTGTTTGGCCTTGCTCCGAGTGGGGTTTACCTAGCCAGGCAAGTCACCCTGCCTGCTGGTGCGCTCTTACCGCACCGTTTCACCCTTACCCAACTTCTGGGCGGTTTGCTTTCTGCTGCACTTTCCCTGGCCTTGCGACCGGTCGGTGTTACCGACCACCCTGTCCTGCGGAGCCCGGACTTTCCTCCCGTCCCCTGAGGGACCGGCGACCACCCGGTCCACTCCGAAACCATAGCTGCATTATGAAATCAATAGGCTGTAAAAGGAAGACGTGACCCGCTGCGTTCAAGTTCGTTTCCTCGAAGTTTACACCAGTATGAGCAACACGAGTCACCTGAGGGGAGTGCTTCCGTTGCGGGAACCTGACATCATGGAGAGGAAACCCGACTTCTCAAGCTATCCTGGCGACTGAAGAACCTTGTCGCTTTTCATGATTCCGACAACGTTGTCTGAGACGCAACGCCTCTGCGACCTCTAAAAAAAGAGGTGGCCATCTCACTGGCCACCTCTTTGAATCAGCCTCGACATTTAGTTTTCACGCTACTCATGTGGGATCAAATCCCAGTCGATGACTTGCAGTAATTTCGATATACAAAGCTTGTTCATGCTCGTTCGACGCTCATGGGCCTCCGTACGCAACGACTCGTGCAAGCTTTTGGGCAGTCGAACGGTGATCACCCGGGTCGGCTCAGTACCCTGAGCTTGACTACGACTGTTTTCACGGAGCTTGGCAACCATTTGCTGAATTTCGTTGTACTCCTCGGTCTGCTCAAATTGCATAAATTCGTCGGAAGAAGGGAATATCCGTCGAGCAGCGCCTTCCACACCCAATACCTCTCGGAAAAAAGTGACCCAATCTGGGCTCCTCTGGAAAAGCTCACCGGCAACCCGATGTACTTCTCGACAGCGCCCTTCTGGGCTCGCAGTCTGCGGGATACTCGTCACCGCTGGTATAATAGGAGTTGTCTGGGGCTCTGGTACCGTTGGCGCTACCTGAGGCTGTTGAATAACGTTCTGCATCTTGGTCTCCTTACTTGACATCGATCCGAAAAACTTAATCCATCCGTGAATCAACCCCCCGAGGAGATAGGGATTACCGGAATCAGTGCTGGTACGTCAAGAGCAGCACAGAATTGTGTGCACTGCTTGCACACACGACTTCCCCGATAACAGGCCCCGAGATCGTAGCAAAACAGCCAATTTCAGAGCTAAAACACGATTCCGCAAAGGTCAAGTACGTCCTCGAATGACAAACCAAAGCGCGTCTAGGTCATCTAGGGGGTTCTCGTCTTCAAAGGAGTGAATCTGGGTATCTCGGGCATCAGGTGATTTTTAAAATTTCCAGACTTCTGGATTCCGATGCACCTGAACGGCCACACACGTCTGTCTGACTCACGCCACCAAAAGATTCATCGTCGCTAGCATTTTTTATGTATCCTTGTTCTCTACACCAGGCCCGTTTTGTGGGCGATGAAGGTATCCGGAGAACGGAAGATGTCCCCTCCAGTCCCTGTCCGGCTCGTTCATGGATTCTTTCGTCGCCTCGCCCAGTCACTGCCGTCCTACACGTATATGACGACACTCACGCAATTGTGCCGTCACTGCTTGTGTGTTGGACCGGGAGTCTTACCACGAACTGACAGCACCGTTGTACACTGCATCCGGCTTATTCACGTTGGTCTTGTCCTCAGATGTCGCCGTGATCAACCTGTGTTTCTCCTGGGGATTCAAGCAGTTCACCTCCCTGACACGCGTTTGCTTTGCTAGCAACGCGGTCGATGCCAGGCGCGGACAGCCGTTTGGCACGTTTTTCCTCACGGCGCCTCACCGACGTTGATCTTGGTGCTTGACTCACAGGTCGCTATCTTAGCCGCACTTTTCTATTCGTTTGAAACAAACCAAATCAAACCATTTTCATGTCTGTCACACTTGAGGCACCAAATACGACCAGGTCCGCAGGAATCGGGCGGACTGCAATTCGACGTGCACACTTACTTTCTCTGGTGTTGGCACTACTGGGAGTCGCTTCTCTCTCCGTCGACATTCCCATTGCACAGTTCATCTTCGAAGTGAAACTCCCTGTTGTCGAAAATGATTTCTACAGAGATTTTTTCAGGTTATTTAACCTGACAGAGGTTTATGCTCATGGCACGGGAGTCGCACTCATTTTGCTCGGTCTAGTCGCTTTCCAACCGGCGCGCTGGGCAGTCCTGCCTCGTATCGCCCTCAGTGCCTACTGCGCGGGGCTGCTGGCCGTCGCCTGTAAGATGCTCGTCGTACGAATGCGACCCGCTAATTTCGTTCCAGCCTTTATGAACGGTGAAGCCACCACCACGTTCGAAAGTTGGTTTCCATTCATTTCGCAGGTCTCCATAGGATGGTCAGGACAATCCTTTCCCTCAGCACACGCAGCGACCGCAACAGGACTGACAGTGGCGCTTTGCTGGTATTGTCCGCGTGCAAGCTGGTACATCATCTTGTTAGGGTGTATGGCCAGCGTGCAGCGGGTACTGACAGGCAGCCACTATCCAAGTGATATACTTTTCGGAGCCGCGATCGGAACTGCCATTGGCTTGATTGTCACCGGCCCCGGGTACATTGGACGGTTCCATGACCGGCTGGAACGGCTCTGCGGGCAGTGAGTTTGCATTCCGATTGAAACCCGGCAGACCCAACGTCAACTGCCCAGCATATCTCTCCCCGGGTCCTGTGTACCATCGGCCGAAACCTCGGTTGAATCCTCTTTGGCCCGCCGGCCCTTGATTCCGGACGGCTGAGCCTTGTGGGCGGCATGAACCACCAGGTATTCACCCCGTTCATTTTCCAGGCTATCCTCTGCCAGATCCGTCGGCTTTTGCTCCGCGCTGTAAGGCTCGGGGATTTTTCCGACGGGTTCCAAAGATTCTGCCTGCCAAGTCACATTGCTTTCCCAAATTTCGCGGGGTGGATTCTGGATATCCTCTCCCGGAGGTGGGGAAGGATGTTCGTGGTTCACCGGATGGACCTCCGCGCTTTCAACAGCGACGGTTTCAGCAGGTTCTGACTGTTTCTCCTCCAAGCGTTCGACAGGCTCTCCACTCTTACGGGTCTTGCGCCGTTTTCGCTGTGCCCGCACCACCTCACGTTGGGCTAATTTCCGATAATCGGGTAGGGTTCGCACATCCACACGCAGCGCACGAAACATTTTCATAATGTGCTCGTGACAGGTGAACAGAATGATCTGGTGACCCTCTTTGGCAAAATCGCGCAGAACACGGGCCGCTGCCCTACTGCGTTCCACGTCAAAATTAACCAGCACATCATCCAATACCATGGGTAAGTCCATGCCTCGACGAGAAAACATCGCCGTTAGCGCCAGGCGAAGGCTCAGGAAGACCTGTTCCCTCGCTCCGCTGCTCAGCGTTTCCGCACTCAGTGACTGCCCCTGATCATCCTGGACAAGTAACACATCCTCTGTCAAAGGTGTCCAAATACGAACATATTTACCGTCCGTTAACTGTTCCAAATGCTGCGACGCTTCCTGCAAAGTTTCGGGCTGTCGTTGTGCCTCGTAATTTTCACAGACCACGTCCAGGATTCGCGACGCGAGAGCGAGCATTTTCCAACGCTGGAAGGCAATCCGCAATTGTTCATTTACGCACCCCAAATCCACAAGTTCCGCTGCAATCCGCCGGTCCAGACGTGATTGTTCCGCAGATGCTTTCAGTTGTCCTCGTTTTTCGTGAAGGGCGTTCAGGTCTTGCTCGTGCTCTTGTTGACGGTCCCACAGTTGTTCAAGTCGCTGCTCCACATCGGCTTGCCCGGCGACTCCGAGAAGTTCCGTAATGGTTTCCTCGCTGACTTGCGAACCGAGGGCATTACCAATTTGTTGAGTCAACTCGTCTCTTTGTTGCCGAAGATTGTATGCCCGGCTTGCTTCGCCGGCGGAGGTGCGAAATTCACGCTCGTCCGCCACGCCTGCATCAGAGAAGAGGCTTCGTAGACGACGCCGCAGATTCTCGATATGGCGACCACATTTGAGATAACGGTGCTTCAGTGTTTGATGTTGACGCTTGAGATCACCCCGGCGTTCGACCCGTTTAACCTGATCAGCCAATGCCCCGTTTAAAGCTTCGAATTGTTCAAGTGCATCTCGTCCGTCTCCGTCGACCCCCGTTTCTGCTAACAAACGGCCAATGCGCTCCGTGACCGTGGAAATCTCTTGCTTTCGCTGTTCAAGCTCCTTGGATTTTTCACGTATTTGCCGCTGCAGCTGACGAATTCTGCGTGATTGCCTGGCGACAACAACCAAGTCCTCGGATTTCAACGCAGCTGATAGACCGTTGGACACGAGCAACCGGCGCCACCGTCCCCTGGCTTCCTTAAATTCTTCCACAGCTCCGGCAATGCGCTGCTGATCAGCATCTAAAGCACTTGACGACGCTTGCCGTTCTGCATCGAACGGCAGCAACTGCTGGAGTTTCTCAAGATCAGCTTCGGCATGCTTCAGTCGAACAACAAGTGGTCCACCTCCGACAGGCAATTGTTCGTCCAGTTCCTTTCGTTCGGATTCGGACTGCGCAACCTGAGACGTCATGGAGCGACGTTGCTGCTGGCAATCCTTCCAACGTGAGTGAGCGGCCTGTTCACACACCGACTTCGAAACCACCGCCCCCACAAGGCACCCCAATCCCAGGAAGGCTAAAACCCAACGGGTCCCTGCCAGGAATCCGAGCACAGGAATCCAACCAAACACGGAAGTGAGCAACAACACCAACCCCAGAGAAAACACAGCTCCCACCAAGCCAATCTGGTGGTTCGTCAACACCTTGCGTCTCAGTTGTTCTCGAGAGGCTTCCTCCAAGTCCTGCCCATGCCGCTTGAGCTGCTCCAGCCGCTCATCCAGTTCCATACGGCGTCTGAGTAGTTCGACCAGTTTACCGGCCGTCTCTACCGCTGCCAACAAATCTCTTTCACCCCGCGAATTCAACAAATTCTCCAGCTGTTCTGCATCCCTTTCACGCAGACTTTCGCCCCGCTCAAGGCGCTGCTTCAAAGCCGACAGGCGTCGTTTAGCTTCACGAACGGCCTGAGCAGACTCTCGTAATTTTATCACCGCCTGTCCGGAAACCACTGGAGGGCTGTCCGCATCTTGGGTGGCGTCGCCCAGCCTTTCTTGTTCTAACTGGACCTTGTGTTCCAGTTCGTCAATTTCACCTTCGATTCGCGTGATCTGTGACTGGACTGTGGTCGCCCACGCCTGTTGTTCATCGAGAGATTCAATGCGAGCTCGCTGCTTCAGGAGGACCCTGTTCAGAGTGATTTTTTTTCGTCGTCGATCCAATTGTTTCATCTGCACCCTCAGGGCACTTTGACGACGTGAAAATCTCCGCACGTTTTTTTTCAGTTCTTCGAGCTGATCCACCGCGTCATAAGGAAGCCGCCCCGCAAGTGAAATTTTGGACAAGCGGTCGTCCAAAGATATCCGTTGCTGCCATTTTTCCTGTACCGACATGGCTGCCTCGTGCACACGCACTTCATCACGAACCTGCGCCAAGTTTTCTTTCGTGGCTTCGATCTGCGTTGTCAGGTCATTTTCATCGGTTCGCCGGTGGGCCCAACAACGCGTCTCTTCCTGGTAGTGTTGAATTTTGTTTTCATGTTCGCGACGGCGCTGAAGTAACTTGCGAATCTGGCACTGTGACTTCTCCTCGTGAAGCAGTCGATTGCGCGAAACAACCAACTCGCGCCGTACTTCAATCAACGATACACGGTCGAGTCCGCCAGCAACGGCGTAAAGATGCTGGGCTGCTTCGGAGTCATTCAGGGTGCCCAATTCCTGCAACTCTCGTAAGCCAACGGAAAAAACGTTCGTGAAAATGGCCTCATCAATTCCAGAGAGCAGTTTCCCCAGAAAGTGATCCGGTTGTACACGACCCTGGCTATCGGTCACCCCGATCTCTTCTCGATCAATTCCAGATCCCTTAGGCGCAACGTACCGTTGTAACCGATATTCACCCAGTCGGTGATTCAAACACAAGGCTCCCCCCGGACGACCACCATAGACGGGCGGGAGGTAACGAGCACGTTCCTGCTGGTGAAATCCATACAACACCGATCGTACGAATTGCATCAACGTCGTTTTACCCGCTTCGTTGTGGCCATAAATGACGGTCAGCTTGCCAGACAGATCCTTGAGATTCAGGCCCTTCCAGACGCCAAAACCTTCAATTTCAAGATCGGTGATCTTCACCTAGCCGCTCCTTCCACCACTCAAAAGGTCCGCAGCGAGAAGTGATACCTCTCGAAACAGCCTTTCTGTTTCTTCCCCGTCACCAGTACCGTCCGCTACAGCTTTCACACCCAACGACTCCAAGTGCCCCTCCTCCAGTTCCGGAACAAAGGATTGCAAGCTGTGACCCGATTCCAACAAGTCTCGCGCGTGGCGCAGGAATTCGCCGCGTAACGTTTCTTCCTCGTACCAAGTATCTGGCAGGTCGCAGCCAGATTCCCAGTTCAAGGCCAGTGACCAGACACTTGTCTCCTCGTAACCGAAGTCTTTGCGTAACCGTTGGAGCAACTCACTGGCCAGCAAACCTCGTCTCATCTGCCGACCCACGGAGTCTCCTCCGACGATCGTCCAGGTAACTAGCTGAGTTCTACCCGCTCCCTCATTGGCCAGTTCGAAGGCACGGACGTTCAACAGTTCTTGCAAATCTTCCCCTGCCGTCAAATCGTCTATCTCAATACGCTCCTGAACCCATGTGGCTACGTCCGTCGCCGCCGGTTCCAACGTCGTAGAGCCATCCTCTTCCACGTGGACTAACGTTACTCCGTGAGATCCTTCTTCCCGTGGACACCTGCCCTGCGGCGATCCGGCATCATGTGCAACGGTGGTGTTTCCTGGCATGCCCGGGACAGTGCACCGTTGATGCCTTCCGCCCAGGGCCCAATACGAAAATTCCCCCTGCGAAATCATCTCCTCGGAAGGTACCTCACGAGAGAGAGCAATCCTGTACAGACCCGCAGCATCCTGACCATGCTCCTGACCACGCAGATCGCTCAAGTCCACAGCCACCACCGAGGCCAACGGCACTCCCTCTCTGTGGTGAACCAGGCGTTCCGTTCGAGTCTGGTCGCAGAAATGAACTTGTTCGGGCAACTCTAAAGCAACAGGCCAATTTTCAAAATTCTCGACTGAGCCGGCACTCCAATAAACGGAAATTTCGTGCTCTGCTAAGCGTTGAAACTGTTCCACCAAAAAAGTGCACGCGGCGGGTCCTGCTTGAAACGGATGCAAAACATCGCCTACCAGCAAAACGAATTCCACTTCCTGGTGAACCGCCAAATCAAACACTCGTTTAGCGGAACGGAGCGGAGCTTCGATAAACAGTTCGCGGAGATGATCTGGAATCTCCTCCACGCCGTAGAGCGGTTGCTCCAGATGCAGGTCGGAAGCCTGTAGAAAACGAAAAGGCAAACCCGACACCGTCACCTCCCTGCAAACAATTGTTCGGGCCAAAAGCGCGACGCTCGAAAAACTCCTGTTGACAGCGCGCGCAGTCTAACGTCCGCGAGACTTTCCACCTATGGCGATTTGGTGACAGGATCAAATAACAGCAAGCTGAAGAAGGCTGATCGATGGTCGTGAGACAACATGTTGATGTTGTGAGACCGAAAACCCGGGTAGTCCCGAGCGTTCCCGTTCATTTTCTACAAGCGTTCGCCGCTAGCATCCTCTGCTGCCTGCTAGCTTAAACTTTTGCGTTTTGCCCTGCGTCGCGCGGCCGGAGCGGCAATTTGTTTTACCGAACCGGCTGTCTCAGACGTGTGGGCTCCTTCAGACTGGCCAGTCAGTTCGTAAAGAAATCGACTCGGCTGGGTCAGACGTGGTTTACCCCATTTTCTACGACTTTGAGCCATCGAAAAGGTCAGGCGGTCCTGGGCACGCGTAACCCCCACATAACACAACCGACGTTCCTCATCCACGTCCTCTTCGTTGTCTTTCAAACTACGATGGTGCGGTAAGATACCTTCTTCCATACCGACCATGTAAACATGAGGAAACTCCAAACCCTTTGCCGCATGGAGTGTCATAAGAGTGATCGCATTCTGATCCAAGTTTTTTTCCTTGTCCGATTCCCGATCTTGGGCATCGAGAGTCAGGTCGTCCAGAAATCCCTCGAGGGCAGTTGGCGATTCAGACCGTTCGTCAAAATTGGCGGCAGCGTTGATCAACTCCTCGACGGAAGCCCAGCGAGACTGGATTTCATGGGGGTCGGAATAAATTCTTTCCATTTCTTCCCGATAACCGATCCTCTCCACTGTGTTGCGGACAATGTCGACGACCGTTCGTTTGCCGATATTCCGGCGCAAGCTTTTAATCAAAGATCGGAACCCGTCAAGCGACTGCAGGGCGGCAACGGGAAGTTCCGGCAGTTCACCCGGTCGTTCCATGAGTTCCCACACCGAAACACCACTGGAAACTGCCGCCTCCAGAATCTTGCTGACCGTCTTCACACCAATCCCCCGTGGAGGAAGATTGATAATCCGGAGCAACGAGACTTCGTCCTGTGGAGACGAAAGAACCTTAAGATAGGCTAACATGTCTCGCACTTCCTTACGGTCAAAAAACGAGTTGCCGCCTACCAGCGTGTAAGGTAATTGTGCTCGTCTCAGTTCCGACTCGAAAGCGCGGGGTTGCTCGTTGGTGCGAAATAGAACGGCGATGTCACGGGGTGAGATTCCTCGATTTTCAACCCAACGGTAGATGTCAGCTACAATCGCCTCGGCTTCCTTGGTTTCGTCACGGAATTGCAGGACTTGCGGCCGCTCACCACCAATCCGGGATGAATGCAACTGTTTATCAAATCGCTTCTTGTTGAATTCAATCAGACGATTGGCCACCTGCAGGATTTCCATCGACGAGCGATAATTTTCCTGTAAACGGACGACTTTCGCGTCAGGCCAGTCCTTCTTGAAACGCAAAATATGTTCCACCTCCGCACCACGCCAACCGTAAATTGACTGATCATCGTCACCCACAACACACAGATTCCGATGGCCGACCGCCAGGGCTTTAATGATCCGATACTGACTGGAACTCGTATCCTGGTATTCGTCAATCAAAATTTGATCAAAGCGTGCCGCTTCTTCACGCCGTGAACCGGAATGCTGGCTGAACAGGTCGTCGGTGAGCAGTAAGAGATCGTCAAAATCAACGGCTCCCATGGATCGAAGTGCCTTCTGATAGCGCCGATACCCCACCGCTGCGACGTGTTGGCGATCAGTCTCGGCCAGCCGCTCTGCTTGATCGGCTCGAATCGAATTGCTCTTCCAGCTTCCGATGATCGCCAACAAATCATCCGGACGAAGAACATTCGTAGCCACTCGTATTTCCCGTAACACCCCGCGCGCGATACTCAGCTGATCACGCCGGTCATAAATGGCAAACCGGGTCGGATAATTGAGATGCTGAATATGTCTTCGCAAGATCCGTACACAATGCGAATGAAACGTCGAAATCTCGGGAAAATCCCTTTGTTTTCCCAGGATTCCACGAATCCTCTGCCGCATCTCTCCGGCGGCTTTGTTGGTGAAAGTCACACCGAGTATCCGGCCGGCCGGGGTGCCTTGACGTATCAGTTCCGCAATACGATAAGTCACGACGCGCGTCTTTCCTGTGCCCGCTCCGGCCAACACCAGAAGAGGTCCGGCAGCGGTCTGAACGGCTTCACGTTGAGCAGGATTCAGTTGATGTGCCATGACAAATCGGGGGGGGAACTGACAGAACTCTACAAGTTCAAGGAATCGACGATAGTACACGCCAACAGGCCTCGCAGCCAGTGGTGACGCAAGAAGCAGTGCGAAGTCAGCCGCTCGCCACCGTGCGAGATAAGAACACGGGCGGCCTGGAGACTGGTCGTTCGCACTTGACGCTAAGCGGAAGCCGTCCATATACTTGCGGTTCTATGTTGATGGTCTTCGAAAGCCATCCGTACCGACCCCAGTCACAGGGTAGCGAAACATGAAGACGGAACGCAGGCACGAACTTCTCAACAACGAACTTGCGTCTCGGCTGACCGGTTACGTCGAAATTGCAAAATCCTATGCACGTCCTGTCGTGGGAATGCTGGGAATTGGACTCATCGCTTTCATTGCATACGTCTTTTTGTCCAATCGTAGCGAGGCTTCTCGAAGCGAAGGTTGGCAGGAGTACTATGAAGCAGTCAGCACGGGCAACGAAGACCATCTGCTTGATGTTGCCCAGCGACACGCAAGCAGCGAGGTGGGATTGTGGGCGTTGCGTGCCGTTGCGGACGGGAAACTCGCAATGGGAAGTCGCATGCAGTTCGATGACCGCAATGTCGCCAATCGCTTGTTGACCGAGGCGCAACAGTATTATGAAGACGTCCTCAACAAAGCCTCGGAACCTTTGCTCCAAAGGCAAGCACTCTTCGGGCTGGCCCGGTCCTGTGAAGCCCTCAATGACCTACTCAATGCGGAAAAGCATTTTGCAGTATTGCAGGAAACATGGCCATCGAATGCGCTGGGCCAACAGGCAGACCAGGCCTTGAAAAGGGTGCGTCGACAGGAAGCGTTTTATACCTGGTTGTTTGATCAGAAACCCAAGCCTTCAACAACGCTCATGGGCGAACGGCAAATCCAATTTGGCGAGCAACCGGCATCGCCCGACGACGCCGATCTCGATTTCCTTGGTGAAGAAGAGGACTTGCTGTTTCCCGACGAGGACGTCGCTGATCCCAGTTCGGAATCTGTCGAAGGATCTGATCTGAACCCGGACGAAACGAAACTCGATTTTGAAGCAGGTGACACTTCCCCCACGACCAGCCCTTAGCCTTTTGTTCGCAGGCATGGCTTCCAGCGATTCCCCCCCGCAGACTGTCGATCGAGTGATCTTGCCTGATGAAGCAGGTCAGCGTCTCGATGTCTTTCTGGCACGAGTCTTTTCATCGCATAGCCGAACCCATCTGCGTCGCGTCATCAACGCGGCGCAAATCCTGGTGGACGGGCAGCAGGTCAAGGCGGCGTTTCAATTGCGAACCGGGCAGCGGATTTCCGGATGCCTCCCCGAACTACCCCGGGACGGACCGATAGCCGAAGAGATTCCGTTAAGCATCCTTTACGAGGACGACTGCCTGGTGGCAATTGACAAACCATCCGGTATGGTAGTCCATCCCGCCAAGGGACACTGGCAAGGAACCCTGGCCAGCGCACTCGCATTTCACTTCGAGCAGTTGAGCACGCTGGGTGGGCCAACTCGGCCAGGAATCGTGCATCGCCTGGACCGTGAGACGAGTGGTGTGATTGTGGTTGCCAAAACGGATGCGGCACATCGGGAGTTGGCACGGCAATTCGAACAACGGACGATCCACAAAGAGTATTTTGCTATTTTGCAAGGCGTACCGGATCGAGATCGTGATGTGATCGATCAACCCCTGGGAATGCACCCTTATCATCGCGAAAAAATGGCGATTCGTGCGGGGCACTCAACAAGCCGCGCGGCAACTACCTTTTACGAGGTCTCGCAAAGGTTCGACGGATTCGCTGCCGTCAACATCTTTCCGAAAACGGGACGCACACATCAAATACGCGTACACATGAGACACGCGGGCCACCCTGTACTGTGTGACCGGTTGTACGGGGGTCGGTCTCGAATTACCAACGTGGAACTTGGCATTACCGGTCAGGAAGAACAAATCGTCTTGGAACGTCTTGCATTACACGCCCACCTGCTTCGTTTCGAGCATCCTCAGGACAAAAAGACGATCGAAGTCGTGGCACAGCTACCTGACGACCTGCAAACGGTCCTCCACTTACTAAGGTAGGCTTGAAGTGTCCTAAGTCGACAGTTGGCCAAAAAGTCGCAGTTAGAAAAGGCTCCCGGTGGTCTTCTGTGTGCCATGATTCCAACTCTTATTTTCTGTCATGCTGTACAACTTTCTACCTTCCACCAGCATAGCTTCGTTGCAGGGAAGAACTTCCCCTGGTAACCTCAACTAAATCGTTTCCTGACATTCAATCCAGCTCTTTTCAGCATTTCTTGTTTCAACATGGCAAGCCTCTTAGTCACCGGCGGCGCTGGTTTTATTGGTAGCTGTTTTCTGAGGCAGTGGATCGAGCATGAACCCGATGCTGTGGTCAATCTCGATAAACTCACCTATGCGGGGAATCTAGGCTCGTTGCTGTCTATTCAGGACAACGCCCGATACACGTTCTGCCGGGGTGACATTGGAAACCCGGAAGTCACCCGCGAATTGTTGGAAACACACCAACCGCGAGCGATTGTCAACTTCGCAGCCGAATCTCACGTTGACAGGTCGATTGACGGCCCGATGGACTTTGTCATGACCAACGTAGCGGGCACCGTACGTTTGCTCGACGTCGCCAGGGAATACTGGGCCGGATTGAATGAAAATGGGAAACAGACTTTTCGGTTTCTGCATGTGTCCACGGACGAGGTATACGGCTCACTCGATTCAACAGGAAAGTTCACCGAGCAGTCGCCCTACGCACCCAATTCTCCTTACTCGGCATCAAAAGCCGCCTCCGATCATTTTGTGAGGGCGTACCATCATACCTTCGGCCTACCCACACTGATCACCAACTGCAGTAACAATTACGGTCCGTTTCAATTTCCGGAAAAACTGATTCCGTTAGTCATTCTCAACGCCCTGGACAACAAGCCGTTGCCCGTCTACGGCGATGGGCAACAAGTACGTGACTGGTTGTTTGTCGAAGATCATTGCCATGCGATCGGCAGGGTGCTCGACCGGGGCAGGCCGGGTGAAACCTATAACATCGGGGGAAATTGCGAGCGTACCAACCTGGAAGTTGTCGAACACATTTGTGATCTCATCGACCAATTGCGTCCGGATTTGCCTGGGGGATCCAGGCGTCAATTGATCCAGTTTGTCAGCGACCGACCAGGGCACGACCGAAGGTACGCTATTGATGCATCCAAAATGAGTCAGGAACTCGGTTGGCAACCGGAGTTTCAATTCGAACAAAGTCTGGAGCTGACGGTTCGCTGGTACCTGGAAAACCGGGAATGGATCGAGGGAGTCACATCGGGGAATTATCAACGGCAGCGACTGGGTTTAGGGTAGACATCGTCTGACTTCGGCTGAGGATTTTGAAACCAATTCAGCGCGGCATGGTGCTGATTGGACCCCACCGGTCTCCAGCGTATTTGGTCAACACCCGTTGTTTTACGGCATCTTGTGGAAGCAACTCTGCGGGAATTCACTGCCCTCAAAAAACACAGCGAGCAACGTTTTGGCCCCCCAGACTGCTTAATCGTTAAGACTTACCATTCCTTTCGATGTTGGCACTCGTTTTGCAGACTACAAACCAGTACTGTGAAAGTTCGCGGGCCTGGAAGCCAAATCACCGCGTGAGCGACTGATTCCCTGGAGGAGCAGGCCGGCTTCCTGCAAGAAGGTTCAGGACTGAGACCCGCAGGGGTAAGTCGAGCAGATCCACAGCTTCCAGTGGTGTCCTGCAGCAGACCAGAGTGTGCAGCAGTCAGGTAGTTCACTTCCTCCCAGAAAATAATTCGAACTTATAATAAGGAATCAGAAAACTTGGCAAAAACATGCCCAATTTGTCACGCGAACCAGGCGTCAACGTTCACATTCGAAGCAGGCCACTCGTCGGCACCCTAGAGATCGTCATCCATCGGCGGAGTGAAAATCGTCTGCCGCTGTCTGTTGCATTTCTACACCAACCTGTCCCACGCTTCCTGAACGATGTCAATCTGGAACTGCCCCAGTGAAAGAGGCCATCATCCATAAACGGTCGTATCGGTTGGCAATATGAAGATCGATCGTGGCAAGCCATCCGAGACGACGATCCTTTAATTCCGTTTCCATCTGTGAATCCACTGCGATTAGGTTTCAACGTTCTCCGTTACCTGGGACCTCGCATCGTCTGGTTGCGAGCGGGCGTGTACTTGCGCCAAGCCTTGGGATCAACTCGAAACACATTCCCTTCTCGCTCCTGGAAAGCGATCGAGCTGTCTGACATCTGCAAGCCGGGAACTCCGTGTTCCCCAGCCGGGTACAGCAACTTTAAACGGACTCAGAAATCAACGTTTCTGTTTCCACTTGGAAAGGCACCGGTCATCCCGGCGGGCATCTGCCGTGCAACCTCTGATCGGTATCCATCGCTGCGTGAAAGGATCAATCTGTTACGAAACGATCGGTGT
>Ga0310123_10000234_pt1 | contig 49838 bp, 35 predicted proteins | sample CB6_AW_1057_MG_FD_203505 | JGI IMG/M metagenome (GOLD analysis project Ga0310123, IMG submission 203505) | Marine microbial communities from Western Arctic Ocean, Canada - CB6_AW_1057 | ecosystem: Environmental > Aquatic > Marine > Oceanic | place: Canada: Western Arctic Ocean | collected... | reverse complement strand
GACAGGACGGTGAAGTTATGGGACGCGGTCACGGGTCAGGAGACGCTCACACTCAAAGGACACACCAGTTTGGTCTCCAGCGTGTGTTTCAGTCCGGACGGGACGCGACTGGCCTCAGCAAGTTACGATAAGACGGTACGGAGCTGGCCTCGGCAAGTCCTGGTTCGACCGTGAAGTTGTGGGATGCGCACACCCTCACTTCCGGTCCAAGTCCGTTTGCGGGCGTGGCAGGGCATTGAGTTGTGAGCGAGTTGCTGATGGTAACGGCAGGTCATCAAGCCCGCCTGAGCCGCAGAACAGACATCACCGGACATGTAGGGCGCCGACAGCCGCACGCCGTCGCGGGCAATTGAATCAATGTGAATTGTCAGTCGTTCCATGTCCGATTGCGTCTTCGGCTGAAAACTGAAATCTGCATACCCGGCGTCCTAGGTGAACAGGATAACGATGTTAGGTCGCTCGTCTGCCGACAGCCGACTACCCAGGACCGACGCAAATCACAACGCCAGACGAATCATCACACAGCTCCCGAAAACCAAATTCACATCGAACCGACTACTTACTGATCTGCTTCACCTCGGCATCACTCAACGCGTGCCGGTAGAACCGCACATCGCTCAGGCTGCCGTTGAAGTGATCGTGCTGTCCCCGTCCGACCGACAGAGGAACGCGGTTGCTGAGATTGAACTGCGATGCCTGGAATTTGCTGGACTCGGCCACCTTCTTGCCATCGACGTACAACTTCAACCGGTCAATCCCTTTGACCGCCGCCAGGTGCACCCAGCCCGAGGGCAACTCGACATCGGACGTTACGCTCTTGCCCGCCTCGATCGACTTCACCCGTCCCGAAGGCAGCACACCGGCAAATAGTCGTCCGCGAAAGACCGCCATCGACCAGGCACGCCGGTAACGGACGTTCGGCGTGGTGTCGATCCGGCCCAGGGATGTCCATTTCTTCCCCCCATCGAATCGGAACACCTCGCCCAGGGGCAGGGTGCCCGAGTACATCATCCCGTTGTAGACGGCCAGTGGCATCGACTCCTTCTCCATTGCCAGCTGACCCAGAAACTCCCACCTAGTCTTCTTGGCGGACCCTTCCATACGAAACACGCCGCCGGTCGGCCAGGTGCTGACATGCAGGCCGCTGCGGTAGACGGTGAAGCCGTAGGTCTGGGTGTTCTCGCCAACGATTCCCAAGTGCTCCCACCCATGCCCGTCGTAACGGTATACTCCCGCCTCGTCAAAACCGCTCGCGTAGATCGCCCCATTGTAGACGGCCAGGCTCTCAACCCGCTTACCCTCGAATGTCCCACAGTTGGTCCACTTGGTGCTGCCGTCGTAGCGGAACAGCCCGGCCGAGTACATTGCCGAGACGTAGAGTTTGTTCCTGTAGACCACCGATCCATACAGCGCCTCGGCCTCGCCCAGCTTGCCCAGATTCTTCCAGATCTTTCCGCCCATGTACTTGTAGACACGGCCGCCCTTTCGGAGGTTGGGAGACTCGGGCAGAGACGACCCAGCCAGCCGGTACCTGGACGTTCCGGCGTAGATCTCGCCATGGAAACTGCACAACGTCGACACAGCATTGCAGCGGTCGGGTGTTCCCAGGTCTTTCCAGCCGTTCTTGCCGTCGAACAGGTAGACGTGTCCTGCTTCATTGATTCCCGGCTCGCAGGTGCCGGCGTAGAGCTGGCCACGGTGGACCAACAGGCTGAAGACATACATATTGTTACCCGGGCGACCGTGGTCGGTCCACGCTTTCTCGACCTGTGCGTTGTCAATGCCGAAGTGTACGTGCCGGTAATTGGCCGACGTGTTGGTCACGCCAACATTGTTCTTGATCGACAACTCGAACCCCGTACGCCGGGCCGGGTCGAACTTGCTGACAACGTCGCCCAGCACATCATCGATTGAGCTGTTGGTGTGCACCCAGGCCGAAATCGAAAAGCGTCCGGTGCCGGGGTCCAGACGCTTGTCATCGGCCGCCGTCAGCACACCGCTGCGGCCATCAAAACTGGCCGTCGGGTGGTTATTTCTACGGGTCGACTGATCACCAAAATGAACATCACGGCCCGAGAGGTGCAGACCATTGCCCGAAGAATCCAGCGAGTCGCGTTCGAGACTCCATTGCGCAGTCAGCTGTCTCACGACTGCCGTTTCGAGCGACATCGTTAACGGGGGAACACTCACCACAAAAAACAGAATGCATCGGAACATCATAAGGCCATCTTGTCAGGACGCGGATGGACAGCATTGCCCCAAAACTACACACTTGGCCGCGAATTTGCCTGTCACCAACTGAACAACTTCAAACACCCCAGGCCAAAGATGACAGCATGCTCGACACAATCATGGAAGAGATATCGCCGCCGGGTCACCAATACCGCATGTGCAGTGCATGGTCGGCCGTGCGGTGCAGGTCATCGGCTGCACAGTGCGTCTGCTGTTGACGGGATTTACGGTTTTTGTGTGTCATCGATCACGCGTCGTGGAAAATTTCAATTCCCCGCCGCGGCTGCGAATGGATCCGGGCCGGAAGTGTGGATGGCCGACACGTCCCACACCGTCACCGTCTTGTCAGCACTCGCCGAGGCCAGCCGCGTCCCGTCCGGACTGAAACACACGCTGAGGACATAGTTGGTGTGTCCTTCGAGTGTGAGTGTCTCCTGACCCGTGACCGCGTCCCACACCTTCACCGTATTGTCAACACTCGCCGAAGCCAGCCGCGTCCCGTCCGGACTGAAACACACGCTGGAGACCGGTGCGGTATGTTCCTTGAGCGTTAGCATTTCCTGACCCGTGGAGGCATCCCACACCTTGACTATCCTGTCGTAACTCGCCGAGGCCAGGCGATTGCCATCCGGGCTGAAACACACGCTGAGGACCGGGACGGTGTGTCCTTTGAACGTGAGCGTCTCCTGACCCGTGAACGCATTCCACATCTTCACCGTCTTGTCCCGGCTTGCCGCAGCCAGCTGCGTCCCGTCCGGGCTGAAACACACGCTGAGGACATAGTTGGTGTGTTCCTGGAGCGTGAGCGTCTCCTGGCCCGTGGTCGCGTCCCACAGCTTCACCGTATTGTCATGACTTGCTGAGGCCAGCTGCGTCCCGTCCGGACTGTACGACACGCTGTACACAGGGGCGGTGTGTCCTTTGAGTGTGAGCGTCTCCTGACCTGTGGACGCATCCCACACCTTCACGGTATTGTCAGCACTTGCCGAGGCCAGCCGCTTTCCGTCCGGGCTGTACGACACGCTGGAGACCAGACTGGTATGTCCTTTGAGTGTGAGCGTCTCCTGACCCGTGGCCACGTCCCACACCTTCACCACCATGTCGTCACTTGCCGAGGCCAGCCGCATGCCGTTGGGGCTGAAACACACGCTGGAGACTTGATCGGTGTGACCTTTGAGCGTGAGCGTCTCCTGACCTGTGGACGCAGCATTGCCTTGCGAATTCCGGTCGAGCGCCTGCTGCGTGAGGGTCTCCTGACTGGACTCCTGGAGTGGAGCCGGCGACTGTTGCTGGCATCCCGTCAGGCAAATGAAAAACATCACGGTCATACGGTGCATGCTAAATTCTTTCGTTCGCTCAGCTGGGAAACGATGGGTTCTGGTAACCATGTCCTGTACGCGGGCGTGTGTGGTCAACCTGTGAGCCTGGAACGTCAATTCCGCGAGGCAAGTCCGAACATTTGTACAGTGCGAACCTCACACGACGCTTTGTTCGGTCTGTTCCTGGAAGCAAAATCAAATTGCGACGGTCGGAAGGCGATAACCCGACGATGATTGTCAGATTAACTCAACCCCTTTTAAGATTCCGAGAAAACCACCGTTTGCGACATGTGATTCTTGTGCAACAGTGCTGCTATTACCCCGGCCAAGGTTCGTCATTGCGAATGTAGAGGCCGTTCTTGAACTCATTGAAGAACTGCGACACAAGCGGATGCTCGACCGGCAGGCCGCTTGAATCGGCGTCGAGATTTTCCGACGCGGCATAGGTGCACGTCAACGATCTGTCGACGAGTACGTGGTACCACGGCTGATCGCGATTCGGCTGTGTCTGGTTCTTGGAATACCACGCATCGTTGGCCCGGCAGAACTCATCACGGCCAACCACGACTCCCCGATAGCCGTAGCGCCGATGGCGAACCAATTGCCCGGGTTCGAAGTCCGGTCGTGAAGGACGGTTGATTGCAATCATTGTCGACAGAGGTTCCAGTCTGGGAATTAGCGAACCCGCCCACACCTCGCGCGACATGCTAACGAGACTCTCTCGTCCCCACCATTGTCGAAATCGAAGAAATTGACTGAAACTGTCGCATCAAAGGTCCATTAATGGACACAACTTGCCACGGCCAGGTCACTCAGCACTTCGAACGGCGGTTCATAGGCCGCTGCGCTGCCTTCGCGGGATGTGAAGAAGTTGAACAGGTAAACGCCGGCGGACCCCGCTTTGACCAACTGAGCTGCCGCGTGACGGTATTCGTCCGCGGTGAGATTTTTTGCCCCACTGCCTTTCGTGCATTCGATGCCGCCGTAGACCGGCACGGTCGTGATGGCCTGCTTCCACCTGTCAACAGGCAGATCGCCGCGTTCGTAAAGGAACTCAGAAACCGTGACAAAATCGATCCAGCCGTTCTTCACCCAGGCAGGCACGTCGCAGCCGAGGTGCTTCGCGGTCTCGGGCGTAGGCGGCGTACGGCCACGATTCGACGGCACACGCGCAGCGAGCACCAGTCGTCGATCGCGCTCGTGTCCGACTTCGTCGAGCATTTCGCGAACGCGCCCGACCAGCAAGTTCATTCTTGCAACACGCTCGTCGACTGACCCGTCTATGAAGAAGTTCGGGAATCGATTGAAGTCGAGTTCGATACCGTCGCAGTCATAGCGTCGCACGGCTTCCTCGATCAGCCCAAGCGTGTAGGCACGGACCTCCTCGTGTTCGAAGTTCATTGCGCCTTTGCCGTGATACTGTTCTGTGCCCAAACGCCATTTGGCATGATCCACCAGGAACTGCGTGCGGAGAAAATCGTTGCCATGATCGTCGTTCATTCGAAACGTGAGCAATGCCTCGCGTCCACGCCGTTTCACTTCAGCCAGCATGACTGCATACGGATCGACTCCAGCATCAAAGAAAGCCTTCATGTTCCGGAATCGCTGCTTCTCTGACTTGGGCCATTTCGCTCGCTCGTCGGACGTCGACAGCGCGCCGCGCATTGTGCCGATCTTTGTCGGGTAGTACATGACCTGCGCGTTAACGCAGACCAGTACTGTATCGACGAGGCTTCCATCGTAAGCCACTTCCCCGATTAGCCGCTTTACGTCGTCGATGTTAACGGCGACCGGCTTTTTGGTGCCGGCTTTCGTCCACAGGCAGGAATCGCCGTCAAAATTGTAGAGCACACGTCGAGATCGGGTGGACTGACTGACCAGCTCTGAGTTGTCTTGAGCTGACACACCCGACATGACAGGAATTACCATGACTGTCCACAAAATAAGCGAGAGGATCTTGTGAGTGAAGCCAGCCATATGATGTTCATCTCTGATCTGAGTTCAAATGCGTCAATTCCCGGTCACTGCCCGAGATCGGGAATTGAAACCTGTCGGCGGAACAGGCAGGGACGGCAACACCTGGGCGCAGAGGCGGTTCCCGAAATCGCTGGAATGGCTGTTGCCGCAGACGACCGGCCTGGTCGAATATCGACAGCTCGCACAGCTTGTCAAACGTATTGGGATATTCGTGATAGAAAATTGCAATAAATAAACGTTCTGCGCGCGGCGTCACGTCATACGGAACGACCCTGCTGTCCTGGGAAGGAAGCGTTCTTCGGCGCATATTTTGTGATCTGAATACCACTCGACAAACCCTTGTCTGCTCGCGTCAGCTGCTCGGTCTCACAGCTGTTCCTTACCAGACACCGGTTAAGGCAGACTTTCAGCAAACCTTCTCTTTTGCCAATTCATGGTCACCAGGAATTGTCCAGGTCTCCGAAAGCGCAAGACAGCAGGTGCTGATGACCGTCGATTCGTCCAGCGAGCGAGGCTGGGCGCTTCCACACGCTGCAACGCCGTTCAAAGTCATCTGGGCGCGGGCTGCGGGAATCAGGATGCTGTAGACACCGTGCGGCTGACCTTCTTTTTCGCCTGGGGTGTTAGCAATGACAACTGGTTCGTTGAAGTTATACCAGCTGAGTACGATCCGACCGTCCGGTGATTCAACGTATTCCGACCAACAGCTGAAGGTATCACCCGTTTTCCGGAACTCGGCCTGGCTGATCGGTATACCATCTCCGCTGTATTGGTTTCCCATAGATGCCTGGATTCCTTCCTGAAGCCATCGAGCGAGTGCAATGTTGTCCGCATAGATTCGTGGCTGATTGTTGGTCAGATCGCTGTTGATGAACAGGACGTGCCCAGGCCCCTTTGGTGAAACGTGCACGCGCCAGTGGCTTGCCTGCGTCAAGGGATCCGTGTCGGAAGACTCACTGAGTCTAAGAAAGGAATTCTCGCCGGTCAGTCGTACCTTATTGTGATCTACTCCCACGACTCAAAACCTCCATTAACTAATCAACAGAACTCGTACTGACCGTATTCTAATCCGAGGAGTGTTCGACATCCAGCAGCGGGAGGCCGGCTGGAACGATTTACGTAACCCCCTCTTCCGTATCGGTACTACCAGTGTGTGTGCAGACGCTCGATCGACGCTGCCAGGGAACGACAGTCAGCTTGCGCTGCCGAGGCACCTCCAGTGAGTGAGCCTGGCTGATCAAGTGACCGGAGTTGCATCAACTCTTGCGGTTTTTTCGATGCGTTGAAAACTGACCGGTTCTGACTCACTTGCAGAGTAAGGACGCGACCGGACTTGCTGATCAGCTGCAGCACTTTTCAGGTGGAATTTACCGCACTCGCATTTTCTTAGCCAAACATCTAAAGTTGCATTGAACCCCAGATCCGAAAACTACAAATTGCAGTGAGAACCAGCACTGTGCAGGTGAAAATGTCGTGATGGCCATCCGTTGACCTGAACCGCTGGGTGCGTCAGAAACTTAAACCTTACGGCCAGTATACGTATGACGCAATCACTTCTTCCTGGCCAGGAGACAGGAAGGTCACGCCATGGATAAAGTCGCGATCTTCGTGGATGTTCAGAACGTCTACTACACGGTGAAGCACTGCCATGGATGTCATTTCGACTACAAAGCGTTCTGGGATTCGGCCACCGAGGGAAGAGAAGTCGTCCGGGCCTTCGCGTACGCGATTGATCGCAGGGATGCGAAGCAGATCCAGTTTCAGCAGATCCTCAGGTCTGTCGGCTTCGAAGTGAAGCTCAAGCCTTTTATTCAGAGAAGGGATGGCTCCGCGAAGGGTGACTGGGACGTGGGCATCACCCTCGACATGATCGAGCTCGCAAAGGAGGTTGACGTGGCCGTGCTGGCGTCCGGCGATGGAGACTTCGACCTTGTGGTCAGGAAGCTTCGGAACACCCACAGCGTGGAGGTCGAGGTATACGGCGTGAGGAAGCTCACGGCGGCATCTCTGATTGAGGCCGCGACCCGGTTCATTCCAATCGAGGGGCACCTCCTGCTGACGAGTTAGCCCGGACTTCTCTGGCAGATCTGAGTCTTCATCTCGACCTCACCAGGTGACAACACATGTACCGTCGTGCTGAGGTTCCTGCTGTCCTGACCTGCTGTCCTGACCGGCTGAGAATGGGTGAAGTTTCAAACCTGATGTTCTGTGCGGACGCTTCGCCATTATGTATCTCATTGAACAGGGTCAGGGTCAGCATTGTTAATATGAAGCGTTTCATTTGTGCACTCTCTGAAATGGTTTTGGTGTACGCGGAGTGTAAACCTACGTCTGCCGTCAGAGAGTCACCGGATTTCGGAAAAACAATTCGAACAGCCAGGCAGTAAAGGACGGCGCAAGACGGCATTACACAGGCCGGAAAAACTAAAATGAGACCTCGTCGTCCATCAACTGATTGTGTTCCGGGTCACCGAGAACTGCGGCGGATTCGGTCCGACAGCGTCGGCCAGCCGGTTGCTTTGCTACACTGCGTCGAGAGGGCCTGATTATTCCAGCGATCAAATTCCAAGCGACGTCCGTATATGATCCGATGACGTAACACACCCACCAGGATTTACATGACCACTATCCGATCGTTTCGCACAGCTGATTTGAGAATCGACTTGCCACCAGGTGTGGGCTCAGACGCCGTTCATACGGATCCGGTCTATGGCTACGCGGTCACTTTACTGGAAGCGGACGATGGACAAGTCGGAACCGGCATCAACTATACACTGGGCGGCGGAACCAACCTCGTTTGTGCCGCCATCGGGTTGCTGGTGGAACCTCTGTTGGGTCGTGAAATCGAAGCATTGATGTCCAATTTCGGTGAAGTGCAGCGCCAGATAGCTGAACATCATCAACTCCGTTGGCTGGGCCCGCACAAAGGCGTGACACACGCTGCTTTAGCTTCGATCACGATTGGCTGTTATGACCTGTGGGCCAAGTCGCGTGGTGTACCACTGTGGAAGCTGTTGCTGGATCTGAGTCCTGAACAATTGGTGAATTTGATCGATTTTACTTACCTCGAAGACGAGCTCTCACGCCAGGAGGCCATTGAGATTCTGTATTCTCAGGCGTCCGGCCGAGCCCAGCGCGAATCAGTGCTGGAAACGGGCTACCCTGGCTACGACACGTCGGTGGGCTGGTTTCAGTACGATGATGACACGATTCGTGAAAACGCCCGTCGAGCCGTGGATCAAGGGTTCACGGCTATGAAACTCAAGGTGGGATCGCAGGACGCGGATCGCGATGTACGGCGTGCTAACCTGATCCGCGATGAAGTGGGTTCCGAGGTACTGATTATGCTGGACGCCAACCAGGCCTGGAACCTGCCCCAGGCGCTGGATATCTGTTCCCGGCTCGGTCAAATAAAACCTTACTGGGTCGAAGAACCGACCCAACCCGACGATGTACTCGCACACAAAAAAATCGCGGAGGCTATCGATCCGGTGTTTGTCGCTGTGGGTGAATCGATTCACAACCGCGTGGTATGGAAGAATTATTTTCAGGCTGCCGCGGTAGGGATTGTTCAGGCCGACTGCACGCGTTTAGCCGGGATCAGTGAGTATCTGGCCGTGACGATCCTCGCCAGAAAGTTCGGTTTGCGGGTGGTACCTCATGTCGGCGACATGGGACAGATCCATCAACATCTGGTCCTCTTCAATCACATTGCTCTGAACCATGAACGTCTGTTCCTCGAATACATTCCCCATTTGCGCAAACGGTTCGTCCATCCGGCGCAGGTCGAAGGTGGCTGCTACCAGACACCTCAGGAACCGGGGTGCAGTACCAGCTTGCACCAGGTGTGAAATTCCGCCCCCGCCTCGACATTCATTGTGCCGTGACCAAGTGACATGACCGATCAGTTCCTGGAACGATGTAGGCACCCTGTCGTCCAGAATCATTTCGACCGGTTCAAAGGCTTCTTCTTCGGTGAATCCGGCATCTGCTGATTCAAAGAACAGATCCGTGGCCAGGTCGGTATCCATGACATCAGGGCAGTGGAAACGATGCAAGCGTGTCAATGGGTGATGTGGAATCGATCCTCGTCCTCATCCTTGTAGCAATTGTCTGAAAAAGCCCTCGCTAACCGGTCCGACTCGAATCCAGAATCGTCCAGGACCATTTCGACCAGATCAAAGGCTTTATCTTCGGTGAATCCGGAGTCCACTAATTCAAAGAAGCAGGTCCATAGCCAGGTCGGTATGCATGACGTCAGGGCCGTCCATAAGTATGCAGCCATGGAAGTTCGAGCGACCAGCAGAGTCCACGATGTCCTCGCCTTCCTGCCCACCGAGGCTTGGGCAGTCGGCGGGGTCGATGAGTCCCGCTTCTGATGCAGCGACGGCGATGATGGCAATCAGTCCGTCTGAGGAGAACCATTGCTTCAGTTGATTCTTCTCGTAGAAGTCCGTCGGCCTGCCTTCAGAGTTCACTTCAACGGCGGCAACCTTCGACGAGAAGTCGGTGTAATGCGCTGTGAAAAGTGTTTGCTGCTCACATATGATCACAGCGACGGAAAAATATTATTGCAAACAAACGTTTCATTTGTGTGCTCTCTGAAATCGTTTTGGTGTACGCAGGGTGTAAACCTGCGTCTGCCGTCAGAGAGTCGCCGCATCTGGAAAAAAACAGTTTAAGCGGCCAGGTAGCAAAGGAAGGCGGTGAGCAGCGGTTGTGTTGAGCGTGGTATCGCAGCGGAACAATACAACTGACGCAAAACAACCCGGCCAATCCGGGTCCCGCGAAAGAGGTTCACTGGGGTGATCAGAGCTGGGAAGAAATGATGATCGACTTTTGTGCCAGCCTGGACACGCTGCCGGCGCGTGACGGTTCGAAAGATATCCGGACAGCCTCACGAACCGGCGACGTGAAAGCGATCCAGGAACAACTTGCCGCCGGCGCCGACATTAACAGTCGGACTCCAATTGGTAACGCGACGCCGCTTGTGATTGCTGCTCTGCACGGCCGGACCGCCGCAGCCGCCCTGCTGATTGAGAAAGGTGCCGACCTGACTATCCCGGATGAAGAGGGCTCCACGCCACTGTTGATCAGCTCCTTCTTCGGACATCGTGATATCCTAAAGCTGCTTTTGGAAAAAGGTGCCGAAGTCAACGCGAAGAACAAAGACGGATCAACGCCGCTCGATACGGTCAGCGCGGAGTGGGGGCCCGTTGTCGAAGGGGTCTGCAGGTTTTTCAGCGCTCTCTTTCAGCTCGAACTGGACCTGAAATGAATCAAATCCGTCAGGCCGGAAATTGCGAAGCTGCTCCGTGAACAGGGAGGCCGGCTTGCGAGTGAACTCCGTAAGGCTAAGTAGTCCAGGAAAGCCGTCGATCGGGACTCCGTCCCGACTGGTTACTCACGTCGATGAAGAAGACAAAGTTGCAATCCGCTTTCCTGTATCACTGCATAAGGTATCCCGTATGAAACTGCTTCTCATTATCGTGACGTTCTGTGTCAGTCTTACAGGGCTGATGGCAGACGAATGGATTGGTGGCAGCTTCAGGGATGGGTACAGGGGATATGCGATCGCTGAAGTGTGGAATTACGATATTGATCAGCACCAATGGACGGCCGTTTCACCGCTGCCGGACCACGGCGCAGGCGGAGGCCGGTTCGGACACGATCACGGGCAGGACGATCAGACTCGCGCGGCCGTCCACGATCCTCAGTCCGGTTTTCGGAGTTGCGGTCCCGGGCTGCCCCGGCCGCACTTCCAGGCAGAAGACAGTAGATTTCTGAGTAACGGTTGTATCGTCACCATGGGTGGCCTGACACGTGACCGGAACAGTCCGTGGATCGACAATGGAATTGTGACTCGTCTGCCCGGTGCCAGGTCGCAGATCGTCGGAGAATTCTCCCGACGATTGTCGTCGACGGCGACCGCGATCATTGGAGACCGGCTGTACGTTGCCGGCGGATCACTCAACGGTTTGAAGCCACTGCCGGGCATGTGGTTCTGCAGTGTATCCGGTTTTGCAGCGAAGTCGTCGAAGACTGAGACGTCCAGGCCAGACTCGGATGGTGGTGTCAGTAGCGAGTCCCTGTCTCAGGCAAAGGATCTGCTCAACGGCGCGATTACCAAAGGAGACGTCGCCGGAGCATCTCACCTGGTCATTTGCGACGGCAGGACAGTTCATTTCGAAGTTGCGGGCAGGCGCGACATTGAAGATGGCAAGCCTTTCGAGGCGGACACGATCCTGCGCATTTACTCAATGACGAAACCGATCACGTCCGTGACCGCTATAACGCTGTATGAAAAGGGTAAGTTTCAGCTGGACGATCCCGTGTCAAAGTTTATCCCTTCTTTCGAAAAGACAATGGTGCTGGTAAAGGATCGTGATGCGGTCAGGATCGTGCCGGCAAAGAGGCAGATCACAGTTCGTGACGTCTTCCGGCACACGACGGGCTACAGTTACGGAGACGGCAACCCAAACCCTCGCGAATACTACGAACGCGAAGGGATGCGATATCGCGGCCCGGCCGGCATGTTTCCACCGAAAATGACCATTGAGCAGGCAGCGGATGCGCTCGTCCGAATCCCGGCACTGCACCATCCCGGGGAACGATTCACCTACGGCTTCAGCAGTGACCTGCTGGGGCGTCTGATTGAGGTCTGGTCCGGCAAGCCCCTCGATGAGTACATGCAGGAAGCCGTTCTTGACCCGCTGACAATGACAGACACAGGCTTTTCGATTCCCGAAGAAAAACGAGGTCGGTTTGCGTCCTGTCACACATCCCACGATGGCAAACTAGCGATCATTGACAAAGCTTCGTCGAGTGAATTCAACGACGGATTCCAATTTCAGTCGGGTGGCGGCGGTCTGCTCTCAACAATTCACGACTACGCCAGCTTTTGCCGGATGCTGGTTGATGGTGGCGAGTTCAGGGGGAAACGACTGCTGAAGGAAGGCACAGTCAGGCTGATGTTCACTGATCAGTTGAACACAGTTGCCGGTGACTTCCGCTTCGGCCTTGGGTTTGCGATCCGTGATGTCTCGATCGGTTCAGACGACGAGAAACGTACTGCAAAGGAATACTCATGGGGAGGGTATGCAAGTACGGACTTTCGGCTGGTCCCCGAAGAGAAGCTGTTTCAAATTGTAGTCCGACAGAGAATCCCAGCGGTACACGGGCTGGCCGGACGACTGTTTCCGATTGTTTATCGTGGTGTCCGCTGAGTGAGCACGCAGTCTTCCCGGCCCGATGAGTAGTCCGCCGACATCGAATGGTGCAACGCAGCTTCCAGGGGCAGGGAAAATCTCCACTCATCCAGGATACAGGGGTCGAGAATCCCAGGCATCTGTCTGCTCGTCGCGTCAATACAATGGCCGGACAGCTGCGTCCACGCAGGTACTGCCGATCGGTTGAATTTCATAGCTGTCTGCGTTGAAATTCTGAAGCGAAGAGAAAGGCTGGTGCGATCCAGTGTCCTGGGACGCAGAGAAGCGTCCCCAAAAACAACAGACAGGAGGAAGGAACATGAAACTCAACGTCGTTGCTCTGGCCACGGCTTGTGGAATCCTGTGGGGAGTGTGTATTCTTTTTGTGGGTGTTGTCGGCCAGTTCTGGGAAGGCTACGGCCAGTCATTCCAGGAAGTCGTCGGAGGTCTCTACCCCTTTTATACTGGAAGTGGCAAGACGGGAGACCTTCTCATCGGAACTTTTGTGGGTGTCGTCGACGGTGCCGTCGGCGGCGCGTTGCTGGCCCTGATCTACAACAGCTGTTGCAGGTGCTGCGGCAAGGATAGTTCCACCTGAACCCGGCAGAACCACGCAGCAGCGAGGCTTGCACCGGAAAACACGCAGACACTTCCCGCAAAATCATGCTCATCAGCGAATCCATCGGTGGCTTCCACGATAAGCTTTCGTCGGTCAGGGCCTCGTACGACAAGTCCGGAAATGGCCCGCCATCTTCTCGACGATCAGCGGTTGAAAGGCTGGGCCGGCGTAGTGGCGTTTGAATCTCATTGATTGAACCTTGGGGGCCATAGATCAGACATTTTTGATCATAGATCATGGAGCCTGAACCAACTATCGGCCGTTATTCCCGAAATTCGAACAGTTCCTTTTGTATTGACTATCCATACCTGCATCGGTGAAATCGCCCGACCCACGCAACCAATTGCGGTTCGACATTTCGGCAGTCCCACCGCGTGAGAGAAAGTTGTTCATGGTGTGCGTTCCGCCCGGCAAGGCGTTGCTGCTGATGTCCGTAGCGTGTACCGAGCACTCGGTACCGGGTACCTTGGGAACGACTCACGAACTGTCACACTTCTTCGTTTACAGGTCCGTCATCATGCCGACATCAAATGCACGCCGCTGGCGGAATCTCTGGCTCCTGCTTGCAGTATTCCTTTACCAACGCACGACACTTCTCTTAGCAGAAGCTCCGCCGGATGTGAAACTCGGGTCGCCGACGCTCCTGGGCATCACGGGTTTGTCGGTCAACGGGCAAGTTCACTCGCACGGTTTACCAACGACCTGGTACGTCGAATACGGTCCGACTCCGTCGTACGGCAACAAAACCGCGACCAGGCCGATTCCACCGAAGCTCGCCGCCTACTATCGCGAATCCTGGGGTGAAGGCTGGAATGGCTGGAACAGTTGGTGTCCCAAGCGGCTTCATTTCACGGAAGGAGGCGTGAAGTGCGGCTACATCAGCTATGAGGGAAATTCTCGCGACGATCACAATCACGATGACGGCGTTGGCACTGTGCACCTCACACCGTACATGTATCCCGGCAGCGTCAGTCTCAGCCCTTCCGCTCCCAGCGCTTATCTCGCAGCTGGCGATCCTGACTTTCGTGACGCCCGCGTTAAACTGTCAGTTCGGGGGCGCAACTGGAAACCCAACGGTACCGAACTGATCTGGTGGTCGCAGGCTCAGAGGAACATCGAAGCGAACCCTGACGACAGGACGCTGTCTCCTCACCACAGGCATGCTAACTGGTCCTACACCGGCAAGACACTGACCGATCTGCTCGCCACCGGACGGTGGGAAACAGCCGAATATCAGTTGCTGAATGACACCAACTACTGGAGTTATTGTGGCAATAACAAGGGGGAAAAACGCTACGATGCCTACTGGTCAATCGACGAAACCCAACGGCACCTGAACGTCGACCTGTTCCACATGGTGATGTTCGTTGATCCGCAAAACCGACCGACAGGGGCGATTGACTTCGATGAGTTCGAAGTGGTCTATCGTAATTTCTCGCTTGTTTATCCGACCAACGGCGGCAAGTTGATGTTTGCGCCACGGAATTCCGCCGACGCTCCGACGAAACTCACCGACGGCTGGCGGCATGGTGGGGGAAAAATGTGGAAGAGCGTCGCAAATCCGGCTGGTCCGCAGGAATTCGTCTACGAGTTTGCCCGGCCAGTCACCATCGAAACAATTCAACTCCATCAGCACACCAAGTGGCCAAGCAAGGATGTCGAAGTCCTGGTGTCTGATAACGGTGCCAACTGGCAGCCGCTCATCCGCGGTGAAATCCCAAAGACACATCCGGCCGGGGCGAATTATGCCTTCCTGTTGAAGAAAAAGCTGTCCGCGAACGCGAAGCAGGTGAAAGTGCGGATTCTCTCCGGATACAACCGCCAGCATTGGGGACTTGGCGAAATCGAATTGTTCGGTTCCGGAGCCGATTATCTCCCCGATGACGACTGGTTTCACGTGAATGTCGACCTGCTCAATTTGAAGCCTGGTGAGACGGTTCATTACCGCCTGGTGACGACTAATGCGGAGGGAAGTACGTACGGGACAAATCAGCAGTTCACATTGCCGACCGCTACGAAGCCGCATGTGATCACCGGCCCGACGAGCCGGGTCAAAAACGGCACGGCAAAAGTTGAAGGCCGGCTCAACCCCCTTGGCAGGAAGACGCAATTCTATTTTGAATTCGGGCCGACGAAAGACTATAGTCAGAAAACGTCACCCCGCTATGGCGGCCTGCAGATCACACCTCGCCTCGGCTTTGCAACGCTGACTGGCCTGAAGCCCGGTGTGGAGTACCATTACCGCCTGGTCGCCGTGAATGAAACGGGAGCGTCGTATGGGGAAGATGCCAGGTTCGAAGCGAAGTAGGACGAGGGAGGCAGTAGACTGACGGCACCATGATCCGGTGCAGTCCGACGACGCCGTGTGGCAAAACTCCTGACGATTGGCAGCCCCGGCGGCGCCGAATATACTGCCCCCGGACCGTCTGTTGAGAAAGTACACAAGCGAACGCACGCCGCTATGTCACAGAGAGTATACCTGTTGATTCGTGGAAGCTTTGGACTCGGCTCGCTGTTTGTCAGCACTCTGTTGCTCTTTTTCTCTGTCGATCTCGAAGCGAAGCCTAATATCGTTCTCATCGTCGCGGACGATCTCGGCTACGGCGATGTCGGCTGTTATGGCAGCACGCTGAACCGCACGCCCCATCTGGACCGTCTGGCAGCGAACGGGTTGAAGTTTACGGATTTCCACTCCAATGGTCCCATGTGCACCCCAACGCGGGTGGCGTTGCTGACGGGTTGCTACCAACAGCGTTTTGGTCGCCTGTTCGATGGCCCGCTGTCTGGCGTGAGTGACTATGACAAGGGCTTGCCGCTGGAAGCCATCACGATCGCGGAGACACTCAGGGAAGCCGGTTACGTCACAGGCGCCTTTGGTAAGTGGCACCTCGGGTACCACCCGCCGCACATGCCGACCCGCCAGGGATTCGATGAGTTCCGGGGCCTGGCCTCTGGCGACGGTGACCACCACACACACATCGATCGGAGCGGCCGTGAGGATTGGTGGCACGACGAGACAAAGGTGAAGGAGCGGGGTTACACAGCCGACCTTCTCACGCGCCACGCCGTTCGTTTCATCGAATGCAATAAAGAAAGACCTTTCTTCGTCTATTTACCTCACCTCGCCATCCACTTCCCCTGGCAAGGGCCCGACGATCCACCACACCGCGTCACCGGGAAGGACTACAATCGGGATAAGTGGGGTCTCATTCCGGACAGGAAGAATGTTCACCCGCATGTGAAAGCCATGGTCGAAGCTGTCGACGCGAGTGTCGGTGAGATTGTGGCGACGCTCGAAAAATACGACCTCGCAAAAAACACACTGGTCGTCTTTACCTCGGACAACGGCGGTTACCTGACCTACGGCCGTGATTTTCGAAACATCTCGAGTAACGGCCCGCTTCGCGGGCAAAAAGGAGACCTCTACGAGGGCGGCCATCGTGTCCCGGCAATTTTCTACTGGCCGGGCAGGATCAAGCCCGGACAGGTCAGCGACCAGACCGTCCTGACCATGGACCTTTTTCCGACTTTCACCGGACTTGCAGGCGCCAGGGTGTCTGGCCAAAAGAAACTCGACGGTATTGATACCGCCCGGCTGCTCTTCGAGGGTACATCGCTACCCGATCGCACGGTATTCTGGCGTAAGCGGGATCTCCGCGCCATCCGCAGGGGGCCCTGGAAACTTGTTTTTTCTGAGGATGAAGAACCCGAGCTCTACCACCTTGAAAAGGACATTGGCGAAACGCCCAACCTCGCCGAGTCAAAGCCCACGCTGGTCAGGCAGTTGACAGCCGCGTGGAAGAATTGGGAGCAGGAGATGGACTCTGATTTCAGGAAAGACACGCGCTGAAGAATGGGAACGATCTGCCTCCGCCGAAGCTTCTGACGTGGTCCACAACGCGTTAACCAGCTGGCACGGCCTTGTGCCGATCGTATTCCCGGCCTCCCGGATACAATGGAAATGACAATGTCAGATCAGCACTCTCATTCCGCTCTCAAAGTCTCCAGTATGAGAGAGTCGAACATGCGCGTCCCGCAGTTCCCGGATTTCCCATTAGCCGAATATCAACAACGCTACCGGCGGCTGTGCACGGCGATGGAGCAGCATGGGCTGGATGCGATTCTGATCACCAACAGAACCAATCACCGGTACTTCTCTGGATTCTGTGGCGAGGTATTTGCACTACAACACTACTATTACTTCGCACTGCTGCCATGCGACCCGCTGATCGAGCCTGCGTTCCTCTGTTCGCACGGCAATGACTTCATTGCCACGACAACTTGGATTCAGGATTTGCGATTCTGGGACTTTCAGCAGGACTTCTACATGAACAAGCAGTCTCCGGGAATTCCCGCGCTGGCCGGGCTGATCCAGGAAAAAGGACTGGGCACAGCAACCATCGGCCTGGAACTATCCAATGACATGCATCCGCACATGGGAATCGAGCACATCTTTCAATTACAGGAAATGGCTCCCAACGTGTGCTGGGCAGACGCATCCAATGCGATTATGGAAATCCGGGCGGTCAAGTCGGTTGTGGAGGTCGAACGACTGCGCAAGGCGGCGCGAATCAGTGCCCAGGCAGTTCGTTTCGGTTTCGAGTCTGTCGTGCCGGGAATGACGGAAATGGAACTGACGCAAATCATGTCGGCGAAAATGTACGAACTGGGAGCCACAGACATCCGTTATCTGACGAACTATGCCGGTCCCAGACGAATGTGGGCCGACGCCACTCCGACGGATAATCTGATTCAAACAGGAGATCTGATCCAGTTTGACGGCGGGTGCATAGTCGATGGCTACTGGTGCGACTTCAAACGGATGTGCAGCGTCGGCAAGCCGAAGGATGCTGACCGGCGGTTCTACGACATCGCTCGCGAAGCGATCGAAGCATCCACTGAGCTGCTGAGTGCTGGCACCGCACCCAGCGACGTCGTGCAGGTCGCTTTCGACGTAAACCGCAGCCATGGTTACGGCGAATTCGTCGACTGGTGTCACCGCTCAGGCTGGGAAGCAATTGGGCATGGCGTCGGACTCGATATCCATGAACGTCCGGGACTGGCTTTTCAGAATCATGTCCCGCTGGAAGCCAGCATGGTACTCAGCATCGAGCCGTTTATTACGCTCGATGGCGTGTTCCCGTTCTGGGAGGCAAAGGGGAAATTCGGACTTGAAGATTCCGTGCTGTTGACCACCGATGGACACGAAATTCTGACTTCCGAGTCCATCATTTCCCACGAATTGATGGTCGTATGATTTCATTTGCGAGAAACAACGGCGGCCCGGCGACCTTCCATTCCATGTCTCGCGTCGAATGGACGTAAGTGATGATTTTGATGGAGACAGAAGCTATGCAACAGTTCCACGGAGTCTACCCGGCACTTGTCACTCCTTTCGATAAGGCTGGTGGCATCAATGAGACAGTCGTGAAAGAGATCGTCGACTGGCATCTGGAAGCGGGAGTCGATGGGTTCTACATCTGTGGCGGCACCGGCGAAGGATTATTGCTTTCGGCGGCGGAACGCAGACAAATGCTGGAAGCGACAGTGCGCGCGGCAGCTGGCCGAGGCAAGGTTATCGCCCACGTGACCACGCTCGACACGTCCACGACCATCGATTTGGCGCAACACGCCGAGGCCAGTGGCGCGGCCGCAGTGAGTGTGCTGCCACCAATTTATTATAACGTCGATTCGCCGGCACTGATGGAGCATTACCGTCTGATTGCTTCGGCAACGCAGTTGCCGCTGTTTGTCTATCACATACCGGCGTTGACGGGCAAATTGATGAGCGTCGACGAGATGCGCCAATTGCTGGAAATTCCCAATGTGAGCGGATTGAAGTTCTCGGACTACGACCACTTCACCATGCACCGCATCCGCCTGCTGCGCGACGATTTGATTGTCTACTCCGGCAACGACGAGGTATTTCTGTCGGCTCTGAACCTGGGAGCGAACGGAGGCATCGGATTGACCTACAACTTCATGCCCCAAGTCTACGTGGGAATCTATCAGGCATTCCTGTCCGACGACATCTGCCGAGCCCGCGAACTCCAATGGAAATCCTGCGCCATGATCGATGCGGGGTTCCAGGTCTATGGCATGGGAGTGGCCAAGGCCGCGTTGCAACACCTGGGATTCGACGTCGGTGAACCGCGTCGTCCTCTGCGAGCATTAATGCCGGATGAAAGAAAGCTCATTGTGGAGCGAATGGATGCACTGGGCCTCACCAAATAGAATTGTACTGATGTGCACAACGGCTCCGAAAAAAACCGATTGCAGCACTGACCAACGAGTACCGAAAAAATGCCCCCGCGCAAGCAGTCTGACACTGCCGGCTTCGATGCCGTCGAATTGCCCCGTTGAAGCGTGCTGTCAAAGCAACGTTTGATCGAACCGGGCGGCGCACTCCATTGACACACCACCGTGTGTACATGCGGGCCGAACCGGAATTTGACCGGCCGTTTCGATGACTTTATAGTCACCACTGCTCGTCAGGATCGGCGAATGCGCAATTCAGAATGCCGGTCGGCACCATGATTTTCTTCCCCAGGGAAAAACGTATCCATGAAACAGCAAACAGATTTGAGACCGTTTCTCCAGTTCGTCCTGACATCGCTCTTGTTATTCTCCTTCCCACGTCTGCTGGCAGAAGAATCAGTCGCTGCTGAACTGGATTTGATCAAGGCCCTGTTTGACAAACCCGACCCCGTCGTTTGGCTCATCACCGGCGATTCCATCACGCATGGGGCACTGCACACCCACGGCTACCGATCGTACCCGGAGCATTTTGCCGAACGTGTCCGTTGGGAGATGCGCCGTATGCGTGATGTCGTGATCAACACCGGCATCTCCGGCGACACGGTGCCGGGACTGGCAAAGGACCTCGATCATCGGGTCTTGCAGTTCAAGCCTACGGTTGTGTCCATCATGATGGGCATGAACGATGCTAATGCCGGGGTGGAGGGTCGGGAAGCGTTTCGAGCAGCCTACATAAAGCTGGTGGATCGCCTGAGAGACGAGACAAATGTGTTGATTCTCCTGCACACGCCCAATCCAATCACGGCGGCTGCCACGCGGAAGAGCGACCTGCCGGCGTACGCCCGCATCGTTCGTGAGGTCGCGCAAGATCGAGGCGTGGCCCTTTGCGATCAAAACAAAATTTGGCGAGACCACGTCAGAAGAAGGAAATCCGATCTCAACTATTTGCTTGACGACGGTACCATTCACCCCAACGGATATGGACATGTGTTATTCACACACAGTCTCTGCAAAACGTTAGGAATCCACGATCCAGTTTCCAACACCGGGCGACTCTATGTTCCGTGATGACCTCGAGCAGCCCGCAACCATTCTCTGACTTTGATCCAACATTCCGGCGATCGACACCGGGAGAAGGAACCATCCTATGAGCCCACTACCAGATTCCAGCCGCCGTAGTTTTCTCGCCGTTTCCACGGCGATGGGAGTCACGGGACTCGGTGCTGCCATCGGCATGCCGGCAGCCGTGGCCAACAATGACAATCGCGACGAAGTCCGTGTCGGAGTGATGAACCTTCAGCTCTATTCACACATGGGAATCTGGGCTCCGATCCTCAAGCCATTCACTGGCATGCGGATCACCCATTGCTGGGATATCAACCCAAACATCGCGGAGAGTTTCGCCAAGGGCTACAACGCGATCGCAGTGAAAAACTTCGATGACATGCTCGGCAAGGTCGACGCGGTCATCTCCGGTGGTTACTACAACAACCCCTGGAACCACATCATTCACCAACCGTATCTCGAAGCAGGTTTGCCCAATCTGATCAACCGGCCGTTCGCGAACTCACTTGCTAAAGGTGATAAAATGATCGAGATGGCGCGCAAATACAAGGCGCCCATTCTCGTGCCCTCATCCTTTGAACACACCCACGCCATGGTGCAGGCGAAGATATGGGCAAAAGACAAAAAAATCACCTGCTACAACGCGACGAATTCCTCCGACGACTATTCCACCCATGGGATCCATGGCGTTTACCTCGTTTGCCGAGCCATTGCTGAAGCAGGGAACCCCGTAGTCTCCGTCGCCCAACAAGCGAAGAACTGGCACAGTTCCCCTGCAGTCGTCACCTACGAGCACCAGACGCCGGATGGACGCACGTTCATGGGTACCCTTCACCTCGGCTCGTTCGGATTGGGAGGCATCCGTATCCACACCGAGGAAGAATATGGTGGCAAAGGCTTCCAGATCGACCTCGGGACCGGCTATCCGTACAACAGGACTCAGCTCTGGGCACCGACCATCTGGGAGTTCGAATCGCTGGCGCGCGGGAACGAGCCTTCACAGTCGCTCGAACAGATCGAACATAAGCACAAAGTCTACATGGCAGGGTTCTGGTCGGTCCTCAGGAAGGAAGGGAAGCCCACGCACCTCGATGAAATCCCCGCGGATTGGGAAGCACCTGTCGACATTCCCAACCTGAACCACAAGGACACGGCGCTATTCCGGAAGAAGTTTGGGTAGGGTGATTCATTCCAGGCTAAAGCCTGGCGTCCTCGGAAGCGTTGATGTGTTCTTCAGCATGGCGTACAAATCCGCTTGGTGCGGGCGCCACGCACCGTTTGCGCCCCATGACGTGTGCCGTCGATTGTTCCCGTGCAGGAACGAACGGCTGCAACCCACTGTGCCGACCTCGTGAGACCTGCACAACGTTGTTCACACAGTAATTCATCCAAGGTGGCAAGAGGTCGTGGATTATGCTGCTTGGCCAGCAGTCGGTCGAGATGAAACGTGTCATCAATGGACTCCTACTGACACGATTCGGGTGGCATTCTGTACCGAACACGGTATGCGACGAACCGAAGGTGGATCAGGAAATCGCCCGGCGTAAGCGTGCTGTTGTGCGATTCGGGTCAGACCCCGGCAGATCCTCTCATTTCGGCAGCCAGTCTCGATGTCGAAGACGCCCGTGCTCCGAAGGTGAATCAGGTTGAAAGACCCTTACACCTCTTCCTTGGCATCTTTGAACACGAACGCACCGTCGACACGTAACACTTCGGCGGTGATGTATTCGGCCTCGTCGGAAACAAGAAACGCAGCCGCTTTCCCGATATCGGATGGCTGCCCAAGCCGCCCCCAGGGCAGTTTCGCCCCTTCTTCGCGGAGCCGCTCTTCACCGAATGTCTCCTGTTCGCCAGGGGTATCGATCCACCCAGGCTCAATGCAGTTAACGTTAATGTGATGCGGGGCCAGTTCGAGAGCAATGGTGCGGGCCATATGGTTGAGTCCTGACTTGGCCGCGTTGTACGCGACACAATCAGTGTAGGGCATTGCCGCGTGGACACTTGAGATAAACAGAATTTTCCCGCCGCCGCCACGTTCGACCATGTGTCGGGAGACAAGCTGGCTAATGTGAAAACCACCAATGAGTGTGCCCGCGATGACCCGCTCGAAGTCCGTTGGATCGAATTTCAAATACTCGCACCACAGAATGTTCGCGGGATTGCTCACCAAAATGTCGATCCGTCCCTTTGTTTCGACGGCCGCCGACACGAGTCGCTCGCACTCCGAACGCTGAAATACGTTCGCCTCGATGGCGGTTATCGATGGGCACAGGACCTGGATTTCTTCAAGGGTGCCAGCCAGGTCCTGTCCGTCCGGACGGTCATTGATGACAAGGTCCGCTCCTCGCCGCGCCAGTTCCATCGCAATTCCTTTGCCAATCCCCCGGCCGGCCCCGGTTACCAGCGCCTTTTTACCCTCCAAGATCATGACGATCCTCCCTGACACGTGCCAGCCGTCTGACGAAATCCCAAACACAACGAACCACGGTATGTTAGGATTTCAGCACCGTACGTCCAGCATCGCGTTGGTGGGGCAAATCAGTGTTACCTGTTTCTGATGCGAGGTTTCGGATTCGTTTTCGCTAATCATTTTAACGGTTCGATAATTTTTTCATTCTGCCGCGGAAGGTGATTCATTTGCAGAAACTGTTTATCTCCCACGGGAAGTGAATGAGTCCCGCGGAATAAACCATTGATGCAATCGTACCAGGGAGACATGCTAAGGCAAAAATGAATTGGGCTCCGCTGGAGCCGCGCGGGTCCTTTCAGTGAGAGTGCGCTCTGAACCACGTTGTCTTCCTCTATTTATTTAAACAAATATAGGGATTTGGAGCGGGGAAAAGCCGCAGACTTGGATGGAACATCTGGAGGGTCACGAACAAAGGCAGTAGAAATGTTGCAAGGGTGTCAATGGGCGACGTGGAATCGATCCTCGTCCTTGCGGTAATCGTCTGAAGAAGCCGTCGCTAACCGGTTCGACTCCAATCCAAAACAGGAAATCGCAGAATCGTCAGAGTCCATTTCTAACAATTCACAGGCTTCCTCTTTGGTGAATCCGGAGTCCACTAATTCAAAGAACAGATCCATAGCCAGGTCGGTATCCATGACATCACGGTCGTCGGTCGGTATGCAGCCACGGAAGTTGGAGTGACCAGCGGAGTCGATGAGTGGCTCACCTTCATGTCTGCCAAGGTTCGGGCAGCACGACTCTCTCTTGCTGATGCACTGCGACGAGGCTGGCTCCTGTCTTCTTCCGGGTGAGACCGAAGTCCGTGCTGACAGCCCTCCACGTGGCGCCCATGGCTTCGTCGCCGGAGTACCGCACGAGCATCCCGGCGTCCGTACGACTGGTCCTTCTTCGCCTTCCTTGCCGGGTATCCGTCCCTGCGTTTGTACTCTGAGAACCGGCGGGTAGCAGCCCTTGCGAATGCAAGGCCGGATAAATCGCTTGTCAACGTTTCACGGCAAGCGGTAAACTCACTAACTCGCAAAGAAATAGAGCCATCGCCGGACTATAGCGCAGCATGAGGGAGGAGCGGGACCATGAATTCACAAAACGCTGGCCACCCTCGTCGTTTTCCGCATGTTGATCGCCGAGATCTTCTGAAGGTCGGTTCTGTCGGTCTGTTTGGAATCTCGCTGCCCGGTGTGCTTCAGGCTGCGGCGGCACAAGGGTTGCGACCGGCGGCAGCAAAGTCCTGCATCCTGGTCTTTTTGGATGGTGGACCCGGGCAGCAGGATATGTGGGACATGAAGCCGAACGCACCCGCAGATATCCGTGGCGAATTTAAACCAATCTCGACGAGTGTCCCGGAAATTCAAGTGTGCGAAGGCCTGCCGATGGTTTCGCAGCAGATGCACCATCTGACCTTAATCCGTTCCGTCACGCACGACTGCAATATTCACAGCGCCGCGACGTACTACATGCTGACGGGCCGTAATCCCAATCCGAAGGGTACGCTCATCATCAAGGAAGAGCCTGATAACTTTCCACCGTTCGGATCGGTGCTGGCGAAGTTACAGCCGCGCCGCGATGTACTCGAGTTCGTCCATCTTCCCGATATCATCTGGGATGCCGGGCACGACCTTCCGGGTCAACGAGCCGGGTTCATGGGTTCCGGATTCAACCCGCTCGTGCTCGGTGATCCAAGCGTGCCGAGATTCCGCGCCCCAGGTTTGACGCTTCCAGGCGATGTTCCGCGCACTCGACTGGAGGGCCGGCGCTCCCTGCTCCACTTGCTTGACCGATTTTCCGGTGGCGGACTGGGAGAGCATCCATCGCTGGCAGATATGGACAGCCACAAACAAAAAGCGTTTTCACTGCTCACATCATCGAATACGTGTGATGCCTTCGATCTCAGCAAGGAGCCGGCATCGGTGCGCGAGCGATACGGACTGCCCGATCGCACCGATCGGTCGAAGGGCGCGAGGAACTTCGGCGGACTGCCGCACCTGGGCCAGTCTCTCTTGTTGACGCGCCGACTTGTTGAAGCAGGAGTACGATTCGTGACGGTGGTTGCGGGTCGCCGCAGGGATTCCGCGTGGGACGGTCACCTTAGGCACTTTCCCATACTGCGAAAGTCACTTCTGCCGTATTTCGACCGTGGATTCTCGGCGTTACTCGAAGACATGTCGGAACGCGGACTGCTCGACGAAACGCTGCTGGTGGCCATGGGAGAGTTTGGCCGCACGCCGAAGATCGGCCAAAAGACGGAAAGCGTCATCGACATGCCCGCCGGACGAGATCATTGGGGACATTGCTTCACGGTCCTGATGGGTGGCGCGGGTATCCGCCGTGGAGAGATTTACGGTTCTTCGGACAGCCACGCGGCCTATCCCGCTACAAACCCCGTCACTCCCGAAGACATCGCTGCCACAATCTACTATGCGCTCGGTATCGACCCCGAGACACAGATCACCGATCCGATTGGACAACCTCACAAGGTGGCCCTCGGCAAGCCGATCATGGATATTTTCGGTTGATGGCAGGGAGATCTGTCCAGGCGATGATTGTTGATCTGAGTTGATCGTGATCTCGTCAGCCGTGACAGACGTCGTCGTGGAACAATGAACTTGTGACGTATCGTTGATCGACTTCGAACGTACTCCGTGCCACGCCAGTTGACTCGATGAGTCTTACACATACCGACGGCTTTAATGAAGATACGAACTATTATGATTGACGCGGGAAAGCGAAGCAGTAACGCTGTGATAGCGTTTCTGGTGATCGAATAACTGCGGGCGTAAAACGTTGTCTGCAAAAACTCGTGAATCAGTCCCATCGTCAGCGTGATACGAACAGGTTCGCTGTTATATCCGGCCAACAAAGCAGTTGTTGTTCCGGTGATGAGCAGGACCGGCAAGTACGGACGAGACGCTGAAAGTGTGGGACGCAGCCGTGGATCAGAAGACACTTTCGCTCAAAGGAGAGACCGAAGGTCTGCGCACCGTGAATGAACAGGGCGGGATTGTTGCGGTCAATTTCGAACGGACCGGGATTACCGACAGTGCACTGGCCAATCTGAGTGAGTTGCCCGCTCCGGGAATCCGATCACAGGCGAAAGGCTTCTGATTCAGTCAGGTCGGTCAATTGTGACGTAATCCACGACTCTGTAATGCGCAACAGACGGGATAAAAATCAGCTTCAGAACAGAAAACTAGGCTTTGGTCGGTTGGCGGGTACGCTTGCCATTAAGCAATGTGCCAATGAAGCTGTAGCGGACGATAAATTCGTAGATCAAAAGCAACGGGAGAGTTGTGGCTGCGCAGGCGATCAGGAATTTGAGGAAGGCAGGCAGATCCCACGGGCTGATCCATGCCTGCACAAACATGATGACCGGCAGGTGCGAGATGTACAGCCAGTAGGAGGAATCTGAGATGTAACGGATGCGCGGATTTTCGCCCGAGAAAAAGTGGCGGAAGAAACCGATGCATCCGAAGATCACCAGCCATGCGTAGGCAACAGAGCAGGCGGCCAACAAATTGCCGTTGTTCTGGCTCTTGACCAGGCACAAGCCCGCCAGCAGCGGGGGCACGGCGAGGACAAAGCTAAGCGGCCACAGTTTGCCCACCTTGGTTTTAAACGAATCGCGGCCAAAACAAACTGCCCCGAAGAAAAAGAAGACCGCGTAATAAATCAGAATGGGCGGCCAGGGGAGAAAACCGGTCGCAGCGGCGGGGCCAAAACTGTCCTTCATCAGCAACTGTGGAAGAAACGTAACCGGCAGCAGCCAAAGCCAGCGCAGGGGTGAGGTAATCAACCAGTCAGGTAATGCCTTCCACTTGAGTTTTCCCAGCAACCACGTGATCACAATGAACCCCGCCACCAACCAGGCCAGGTAATAAAGGAACCAGAGATGGTGGAAGATGGGCGCGAAAAAAATCAGCAACACCAATCCTCCAAGACCGGCTCCGACATCCCCGCCCGCTTCCGCCCCCTTTTCCTTGAGCATTACTGCAATTTTCGGGCGGGTTTTCCGGATGCGCTCGTAATCCAGTTTAAGTCCAGCCGGGCCCATGATTGCGCCCACAATATCGTAAATAAATTTAATCCCTTCCCAGGGAGTTTGAACCACATCCAAAGCGGTTGCTCCATCATTATTCCTGATGTTGGAGTCTGCTCCCGCTTCCCACAGTGCCTCGACAATTTCAGGATGGGCAAAGAACGATGCAATCAATAGTGCCGTTGAGCCATCCTTGTTCTTCATATCCGGATCCGCACCGGCCTCAATCAATGCCTTGGCGACCTCCACCCGGCCGAAGGTGGTTGCGGTCATGAGTGGGGTTGATTGATCGGGCCCGCGCTGATTCAAATCCGTGCCCGCCTTGATGTGCTCTTTAATCGCCTTAAGATTCCCGCTGCCTGCAGCCGTAAAAATATCTCTGGCTGGAGTTTGTGTATCTTCTTTAGCCTCGAGCTTTGCCTTCGGTTGAACTGCCTTGGCTGATTGAGCACGCAGTTTTCCGACCTCCTCCTTTTTAGCCCCGCCATAAATGCTCACGGGAATAATGAGTATCCAGATAATGGGTAAAAAAATGGCAATCGGCAGGAGAATCCGCTTAGCGCGATGTTTGGCCAATTGTTTCAGTCCACGATTCCTCCAAAGCATGGCCGTGAAAAATCCACTCACCAGAAAAAACAAGGACAAGCGAAACCCGTGAATGGCATGCAGCATAAACTCGCAGGGACTGTACGTCGTCGGCACCTCCAGCCCGGCTTGCTCAAGGGGCGCGGCCAGCGCGGCGGGCACCTCGACCACCGGCTGATGCAAATCCTGCGCCGGCCAAATGGGCATGGGAAAAAACGAGAGCACCCCGTGCAGCCCAATGCCCAGCAGCATGGCAAAGGCACGCAGGGCATCCAGGTCGTGGTAACGCTTTTTTTCCAGGACCAGTAACCGTGGAGGCTCTTCAGACAATGTCGGACTGTCCATCCTCAATCAGGCCTCGTCAATGATCTGTGCGTGTCCTCTTTTTTCTGGAATTTTCCACTGCACGTCTACCAGGCGCCGGCTTTGCAACGCATCCGGGAGATCTGTGGTCGGGTCCATTGAATTCAACTGCAGTCCGAAGGCTTCTCCGCAGGATTATGCAATCCTTTTTTTGCAGCAACATAGATGGGCTTGACGAGATTCCAGGAAGCTTCAACGGACGCTAACGCGGTTGATCCATCCTTTCTCCCTGTGTTCTCGTTAATGCCCTTATATAGCAGGGCTTCGACATTCATCATATTGGAAACCGACAGCTTACGCAGTTCTTTGCCGTCACTGTCGATTCAACGAAGATTGGTGATTCCCCTCCACACAGTTTACCACCTAATATCAGCATCGTCGTAAAACGACTGCAACGCACGATAGATACTTGGATTAAGCGGGGATCTGAGCCGGCTTCCTCAAACACCGTATCCCGGGTACACAAACGAAACTGCTGACTCAAAACGCTGAGGGGACATCGTCCCGAAATGTTTTTCGTAACCACGCAATCAATTCCGCGGTTCCCAGGGTGGGGGCGCTGTTCAATCTGCGTTGAGCGCGAAACCTCGAAGTCATGCCGTAATGATGCGGAGTTTTCCATCGCTTGGAGAGCGCAAAGAAATCCAATCGGAGCTCGCGCACAAAACTGCAGAATGTCGCGGTACACTGGACGGGTTGCTCGGGACCGCAGAAACGGAAACCATTACTTCGACGTCGCGCTACGTCAATATATCATCGACAACACTGCCGTGGACGTCGGTGAGGCGGAAGTCCCGGCCCTGGTAACGATAGGTGAGGCTTTCATGGTCCACACCCATCAAATGGAGAATGGTCGCCTGCAGGTCGTGGACGTGTACAGGTTTCTCGACTGCCATGTACCCCAATTCATCAGTACTCCCGTAGGACAAACCTCGCTTCACTCCGGCACCTGCGAGCCAGACCGTAAACGCGTGTTGATGGTGATCGCGGCCGATGTAGACCTTGCTGCGACCCTCAGCCATAGGAGTACGTCCAAACTCACCTCCCCATACGACTAACGTGTCTTCAAGCAGACCGCGTTGCTTCAGATCAGTAATGAGTGCCGCCGTTGCCTGATCCGTTTGTTGGCAGCGTTCGACGAAGCTGTAGCGCAGGCTTTCGCCCTTGTCCTGACCATGCGAGTCCCAGCCCCAGTGATAAAGCTGAACGAAACGCACACCCCTTTCCACCAGCCGGCGCGCCAGCAGACAGTTGTTCGCGTACGACTTCCGGCCCGGCTTGGTACCATACATTCTGTGGATGTACGCCGGTTCTCGATCCATAGCCATTAACTCAGGAACACTGCGCTGCATGCGGTAGGCCAGTTCGAATTGTTCAATTCTTGTCGCGATTTCCGGATTGCCAACCGACTGCAGTCGTATTTCATTCAGCGCACGAATCTTGTCAATCGTCCTCCGACGTTGACGGCGATTCATGCCTTGCGGATCACTGAGGAAAAGCACCGGATCTCCCTGTGACCGCAGCTGCACGCCCTGATGAATACTGGGCAGGAATCCATTGCCCCATAGTGAGGTGCCACCGCTTGGACCGCGCTGTCCCGAAACAAGCACCACAAAGGCCGGAAGATCCTGGTTTTCGGTTCCCAGCCCGTACGACAGCCAGGCTCCCATACTCGGCCGACCAAGGATGGGAGAGCCGGTCTGCATGAACAACTGTGCCGGCGCATGATTGAATTGATCGGTTTGCATCGACTTAACAAAGCACAACTCGTCAACGACTCCGGCAATATGAGGGACATGTTCGGACATGGTTGCACCACATTGGCCATGCCGGCTAAACCTGAACGGTGTCCCCAGCAGTCTGGGATGCCCTTGAATGAACGCAAAACGCTGTCCCTTATAGAATTCGTCGGGACAAAGCTGACCATTTAGGGCCGAGAGCCTGGGTTTGTAGTCATACAGATCCAACTGTGATGGTCCTCCCGCCATGTGGAGGTAGATGATCCTTTTAGCGCGGGTGGGAAACTGGACATCCTTCACCGCAGTTGAGTTTGGCAGTGCAGTGACCGGCTCTGCAGACGTGTCGTTCCCCAGAAGTGACGACAATGCCATTGCGCCCATGCCGGTTGGGCAGCTGGACAGAAACTGGCGGCGCGTGTTATGCAGCAGGCTGGATCGATCCATGCTTAATACTTTGTTAACGTTTCGTCGAGATTCAGTAATACATTTCCCACAATGGACCAGGCGGCCAGTTCGCCCGCTGCTGCATCGTTCGGTAATTCATCGGACAGACTGTGGACGGAAAAAGTTCTCGCTGCGGTCGGGTCCTGTAGGTAGATCGCAAGGTTTTCGTGGTACAGTTCGACGAGGAGGTCAACTTCTTCGGACGTTGGCGGTCGGGCGACGCACAGCTGGAACCCGTAGGCTGCCCGCTGTCGTTCATCTCCTTTGATTTCTGTGGCCATCCGACGGCCGAGCGCGGCGGCACACTGGACAAACACCGGATCGTTGAGTGTTATCAAAGCCTGCAATGGCGTATTGGTTCGGGACCGGCGCTCCACGCAGATGTTCCGTCGTGGTGCGTCGAAGGTAATCATCGAAGGATAGGGGGCTGTACGCTTCCACCAGATGTACAACGCCCGTCGATACTGCTGGCCGTTGCTGCTGGGTTCCCACTGCGTGGCATAACTGTGAATCTGTTCATAAATTCCCGGCGGCTGGTAGGGAAAGACACCTGGTCCGCCAAGTTGCCGGGTCAGCAGTCCGCTGACAGCAAGTGCATTGTCGCGGATCATTTCCGCATCCAGCCGGAATACCGGACCGCGAGCAAACAGCCGGTTGTCCGGATCACGCTCGAGCCGATCCGGTGTTGTGCTGGAGGACTGGCAGTACGTGGCCGAAGTGACAATTTGCTTCTGCATTGCCTGAAGATTCCAGCCGTCGGACACGAACTCTGTGGCCAGATAGTCCAGTAACATCGGGTGCGACGGCGGGGACCCCTGAATGCCAAAGTCTTCGCTCGTTTCGACGATTCCTTTACCGAACAAAAGCGCCCAGATGCGGTTCATGGTCACCCGTGCCACGAGCGGGTTATCCGGTCGCATAAGCCATCGCGCCAGACCCAGTCGACTGAACTCTTCTTTCTCCGGCCAGCTGTGCCACGCAGCGGGAACATGTGGCCGGACCAGTTCACCGGGGTCCAGGAAGCTGCCTCGATGGAAAATATGTGTCTCACGCGGTTCATCGCCCTCGACCATCACCAGGGTGCTGGAGGGCAATATTTTCTCTTCCAGCGTTGCAATCTCCTTCCGCACCGACGCGAGTACTGGAGCGATAGATCGGAAGTATTCGGCCAGTTGGCTGCGCTGCTCTTCGGTGCGTGTAGCCCTCGGGATCTCCAGCAGCGCCAACGTTGGCAATGGTGCGAGTTCCCGCTTGCTCAGTTCTTCAACGCGGTCACTGGAGAATACCCAGAAACGGAACCGGCCAACACCGTGCCGGTCCGACTGTGAATCGTGACGCATTTGGATGCGCAGGAGCGATCCTGCCGAAATCACGTAGGGCTTGTCGGCAACAAACATTGCGTGACCCGCATTTTGGTTCGTACACCAGTTGGTGCTTTTATCATCGTCAATCACGCCGTCGATTTTGTCGCCATCTGCTTCGTAGCTGGCCTTCGCTTTCTGAAAACGGACCATTTGCCACCGGCCTGGGCTTTCGGCGGGAGCGTAGTCGATCTGAAGGTCACTGAGACCAAAGTTCCCGTTATCCTCGTACCGACCTGGTCCGTTATGCGGAAGGCTCTGGTGCTTGAGGACCTCAATGCCGATGGCGGCCAAAGAAAGTTCCGGCGCGGAGAACGTCAATTCATAGACGTCGTGATCGGGGTTCTTTCCTCGCGCCAGAATCGAATTATCATCAAGTAATTCAAGATCAGCACCGTGAAGCGATTTGACCTCACTCGGTATGATAATCCGCCACCTTTTTCTGGTGGTGGATTCGTCTTCCCAACGACGCTGCTCGGCGGCGAGTTCCGGAAAATTGGCGGCGTACTTCCTGCGCAGTTCCGCGAGTCGGGCTTTGTGCTGTGCGACGGTTGCACGATCCAGTGGACTTGTGGCGCTGATCGTTCCGACCTCTGCATCCGCATCCGCAGAGTTATTGAAGAACGCATACAACTGGAAATAATCACGCTGGCTAAACGGATCATATTTGTGGTCATGGCATTGGGCACAGCCCATTGTAGTTCCCATCCACACGGTCATGGTGGTATTCACCCGATCGATCACGGATTCGACGCGGAACTGTTCCAGGTTGGTACCTGCTTCGTAGCAGAAGGGCGAATTGCGATGGAAACCAGTAGCGATCCGCTGGCTGTCGGTGGGATTCGGCAGCAGATCACCGGCAAGTTGTTCGATCGTGAACCGGTCAAACGGCAGTCCGCGGTGAAAAGCATCGATCACCCAGTCACGGTAGAGCCAGATCGTCCGTGTACCGTCGCCCTCGTAGCCGTGTGTATCGGCATAACGAGCCAGATCAAGCCACCAGGCCGTCATGCGCTCACCGTATTGCTCTGAATGAAGCAACCGATCGACGACTTTGTCATAGGCATCGTCGGACTGGTCGGTGAGAAACGACTCTACCTCGTCAGGTGTTGGCGGCAGACCTGTGAGGTCAAGCGTCACACGGCGAATCAGCGTCACCTTGTCGGCTCGACTGGACGGTGCCAGTCCTTCACGTTCAAGCCGCTGGAGGACAAAGTAATCGATCTCGTTTTGCGGCCAGTTGCGATCCTGAGTCTCAGGAAGTACCGAACGCTGTGGCCTGACATACGCCCAGTGCGAACCGTCTGTGGATTCATCACCACTGGCAGCAGTCGCGGTCCAGGCAACCAATAGTACCAGCACAAGTGCAGACTGCACGTTAAAACCTCGGGTATCACCGATCCTGTTATCGGGCTTGAGGATCTCGTAATTCGCGACTCTGGTCAGTGTTCCTGTGTTCACTTTGGCCATTTAGCCCGTCCCTATTGCAGGGTGTCGCACCCGTTCCGTCTAATCGTCTTTAACAGTTCTTCGTTCTGCTGGGTTCAAGTACCTCTGAGGCTCCTGCAGTTTCCACTCTATCCGGTTCTCCTGGCCAATCGATTCCCAACGGGGATTCCGACAGATTGAGCCTCCGGACACCAATCAGGCACTGGCCGGTTCGGTAACGGTTTTATTTGTCTGGGAGTCTGTCCCGGTCCCTGATTTTTCTGACGGGGATACAATATTGATCAGGTCTGATGGTCGGAGAGCGGTGTCCTGACAGGTGGTGTCGGTCGCTAAATTGCGCACCATGGTTGTCCCTGCCGGATACGGTCCCCTGAGATGCCGGGCAGAAGTGATGCCCCTTTCCGTTAGTGCGGTCATACCCGGACGATCGAGGGAAACACGACCGGCTGACGACGGAGGTGGAATACGTCACTGCATTGTTACTGCGGCAACGGAAACTTTCCGTTCCGGTTTGCGAATGGCCAGTTGGCCGGTTGGTATTCTATGGCAAGCTCGGGTGTGTCCATTTTCTTTCCCTGCAACAGGCCGCTGTGCATGGCACGGTCGAGAATACCAGTGGTCAGCAGCGTACGTTCCACGGGATATGCCGGTTCACCCGTGTGCACCATGTGTTCAATGGCGCGCAGCAGATGAATGAAATGCCCGTAGGGCTTTCCGTTCTGCAGCCAAAACCAATTCACGAAAGGCCGGGCCTGGTTTCGTACCTGAACGACCGTGCCAAACTGTGTGGCGATACCACTGATCATCGCCACTGCTGCCTTAAGTCCGTCAGAATATTCCAGCAGGAAAAACTGTGCCCGCTCCGTCAGTCGTTCTTTCAATTCCGCTTCCGAGAGATCCTTACCGGTCTGTTTCAGCACCGCGCGCAGCAGTTCCATGGTCCAGAACCCGTCACGTTGCGCCTGCCAGACAGCTTCACCTTTCACCAGCTGCACACTTGTCACGCCGCTTTCACCGCCTTTACGCCGCTCAACGACACTTTGCAGGGCTTCCAGTGCATGAAACCCATATGACTCCAGCCCTCCATAGCCAATCCCCACCGCAGCCTCTATCTCGCTGCCAACCGGCAACGCTTTTGCCGGCAGTCGCCACGTGACGGGCAGCGACGAGCCCGCCATGAACGGAATCTTCATCGCCCGCGCAGTGTCATACATGTGCCTGGCATCTTTCCAGTTGTATGCGAGGTGTTTGTCGTTGAACACCGGCACTGTTTTGTCGGCCTTGCGCAGCGTCGCAGTGATGGCATCAAAAAATCTTCGGCGCGGATACATATGCTGTTTGGTGTCAGGCGTCCTTGGATAACTGCCGTGCTCGCCAATGCTCAACACCGCTGCCACCTGCACATCGTTTGTCCCCAGTGTGATGGCATCTTCGATGGTGTTGAAAATGGGAAACCCATGTTTCTTCGACAGCTCCCGGCTCATGTCACCGTCGGGCACCTGGTCGGTGTACATTGCTGCCACCTTCAGTTCCGGCCCCGGCCCGCCTTTCTGCTGCCAGCCCTCGAGGATTTTTCCGATGATGACATCCGCATGCGAATTATTTCGATACTCCGTGACAATCGCCGCAATTGGCAACAGCTTGCGCTCGTCCGCAGCGAGCAGGGGAAAGGCTGTCAATGTACTCATCCCCTGGAGTACGGTACGGCGGTTGATTTTTCGTTTGTGACTGATTTCAAGCATGGTGGAACTTACTCCTCTCATTATCCTGCATCAGGGATCAACCCAATGTCCTTCGAATTGTTGGCGAGAATTTCTCCACGGAACCACCCTGCTAAGTCAGGAAGAACGTGCAGACACCCAACCGCGACCAGCCCGGGAATGCCTACAATACACAAAAGTCGATTCCGGTTCACTGGTGTGTATGCCCACCCGCTCAACCTCAACGAAACTCAGATCACCGACGCGGGGCGTCGCCGAACTAAAGAAGGCGGTGCCGAAGTGTGTCATCCACCGCTTCTAACCCGAGCGGTGACAGAATCTTTAAACGCCGTTTGACTGCCCCCTGGCACCGAGGACGAAACGTGGAAGCGGCGGGGAATTGAAAATTCCCACGACTCGTGATCGATGACCTGCGAAAACCGGTATCCGGTCAACAGCACACGCGCTGTGCAGTCGCCGACGTGCAGCGCACCGCAGACGGTGCACTGCACGTGCGGTCCTGATGAACCGCGACAGAAATTATAAAGTCTGTCCTGTCAATGATTTACAATGCACAGGATGCCTTTGCAGTGTTACTGGCATGGAAATTGAACACGTGTCTATCACAAGTATGAACGACTCGACACAGCGGTCGAGGAGCATCCGAGCCCGCGAGTGACTTCCTGTCGTGATATAGTCAGGTATGAGTCCACGCGACCTAAACCACCGTTTCCCGGCTCCGCGAATGAAAGAATTGACCATGCACCGGATCACCATGATGTTGTTGATTTGCCTGGCCGGATGCCAGAAACAGTCTTCAGCTCCGCTCGAAGAGTCCAGCCAGGAGACGTCCGTACAACAGACACCGGAGCCGAATATTCAAGGTGACGATGTGCATGCGGTTCAGCCAACGCCCGCAGCCAAAGAAGACACCGTGGATGCCGGCAGCGTGAAAGTACAGCTGGAAAAACTGGGAGCTTCTGTCCGGGTCAATGAACAGGGCGAGATTGATTCGGTCCACCTCATCGGCACCAAAATCACCGACGCGGGACTGGTGCATCTGAAGGGACTGACCAGTCTGCGGACGCTCCACCTAGAGGGCACCAAAATCACCGACGCGGGACTGGTGCATCTTGCAGGACTGACCAGTCTGCAGCGGCTCTTCCTCCAGGACACCCAAATCACCGACGTGGGCGTCGCCATACTAAAGACGGCGCTTACGGATTGTGACATTATGGGGGTTCCGGAGCACACGGCAGGATTTGAACGACCTTCGGACCCGGTCCCTGTCACTCCCAGGCAATGGGTTGATGACGGTCATGATTATTACCAGGTTGACTTTAATGACCTGCAGGTTGAGGGCGATCTTCCCCGGCAGCTTATCCGGAACTTCGAGAATGTTCGCGGGGACGGTTATGATATCTATCGTGCAGTCCAAACAGGCCGACTCAATTTTTCGCTGCCTGACCCGGGTGAAATTTACGTGTCCGCTCCCTCGGACAAGGTTAGGCTTGACAGGAACAGGCGGGTTGATCGTGAAGAATCGATGACTCTGGTGGTTCGTGTTCCAGCGGGCGGGAAAGTCAGTGGAACTCTCTCTTTCAATAAAGGCTGGTTTGAAAGCCGATCACTGGTCGGAAAGATTGAACAGACAGCCTTCAGCGCAGCGGCAGCGACGCCCTCCAAGAGCGGCCAGGTGCAGGGAGACTTCTGGCTGGCTCGGGCATCCTTCTATACTGCGTTGATGAACAATGGCGGGCCAGGCGCTGCATGGTACCGATACCAGTTCGGTCAGTCAGCCGAGGGGTTTGGTGCCGAGCTGCGGCAACCACGAGTCTGGCGGAGGTCCTTTGGGAATCGCGGGAATGATCTCGGAGAGACCTACGCTTTCCTGTCCGGTGGCCGTGCCCTGGCCGAGAACCTGCAACTGGACCGGGAACTGCCTCCCGCCAGCGAACGAGAGGAAACCGTCGACATTGACACGATCCGCGGGATCACGGTCCAGGAGTTCGACTGGAAACCACTGGTCAGCGGGTTGGAACCTGAACTCGACCCGCTTGCTGCGTACATCCCCGACGACCAGCACGTCATATTCTTCAATGATTTTACTTCGATGATCGCCGTGATCGATGAGGCCAGGCAGAATGGTGCCACAGTTCTGGGGCTGGGACAAATGCAGTCAGAGGATGCCGGATCACAGGCTCGTTACGAGTTACAGCTGGGCCTCGCACTCAACAGCACCGTCCGGCTGCTCGGTCCCCAGGTGATTCGCAGTGTGGTGGTGACCGGCGGAGATCTTTACCTCCGTACCGGAACTGACATTGCGATTCTCTTTGAGGCGGTCAATGCCCCGGCACTGCAGGCCCTGTTGCTGGCGCAAATCAGTGCCCAGGTGGGAACTTACCAGGGCGTGACGGCCCAGCAGGGAATGGTCTCCGAGGTCCCCTACCAGGGATTTGCGTCCCCTGACCGGGTGGTCTGCAGTTACGTGGCATCCCTGGGCGATGCAGTCGTGGTGACCAACTCACTGGTCCAGCTGGAGCGACTGGTGGAGGCCTCCCAGCAGAAGCGACCCAGTATTGACGAGCTGGGTGAGTATACCTTCTTCCGGGACCGTTACCCGCTCGGCAGGGAAGGCCAGTCCGGATTGCTGGTCCTCTCGGATAAGACGATCCGCCGCTGGTGTGGTCCTCACTGGCGGATTGCTACCTCGCGCCGCACGCGGGCGCTGGCGGCCATGACCGACCTGCAGGCGGAGAACCTGGACAAGCTGGTTGCCGGCGAGGTCGAACCCGGGGTTATCGAGTCGGACGCGCACTTTGACCAGGTCGGCCAGTTGCGGCTGACCTCCTCGGGTGTGGCCTCGGATCGTTACGGGAGCCTGGCATTCCAGACGCCGATTATCGAGATGGAAATGTACAAGGTCTCGCCGGAGGAAAAACAACTGTACGAGCGCTGGCGGCGAGGGTACCAGGGGAACTGGAGTAATTTCTTTGATCCCATCGCCGTGGAGTTCTCCGTCCAGAAGGACCGCCTGGCGGCGGACGTCACGGTGATGCCCCTGATCGACAGCTCGGACTACAACGAGCTGATCGGGCTGTCCCGTGGTGCGGAGCTTGCCGACGACGATGGGGATCGTCACACCGAGGCACTGGTGCATTTTGTCCTGGCACTGAACACCGAGTCTGAGTTCATGAATCAGAATCTCAACATGGCAAGAAGCGTGGCTCCCCAGATCCAGGTGGACCCGCTCAGCTGGCTGGGAAGCTATGTCACGATTTACGCCGACCAGTCCGATTTCTGGCAGGAGCTTGCCGACACAGATCCGGACGACCGGGAACGATTCATCAAAACCCATATTGGCAGGCTGCCGATAGGTGTTGCCGTGGAGGTCAAGAGTGGTCTCAAGCTGACCCTTTTCCTGACCGGGGTGAGGACTTTCATTAACGAGGCGGCGCCCGGCATGACAGTTTGGCAAACAGTCCAGCACAAGGAACAGCCGTATGTGAAGATCGCACCCTCCTTGCAGGCAGGAGGAGAAGTTCCGGAGGACCTGGCGATCTACTATCGCGCTACAGGTCGGCAGCTGTTACTGACGCTTAACGAGGATATTATCAAGCGGGCCATTGACCGCGAGCCGGGAACAGCCGAACCGCCCGCCGAGGGTGAGCCAGCGGTGAAGACATCCTGGCTGGGCAAGAACGTGGCCCTGGAGATCAGCCCGAATGCGACCACGTTGATCAAGACGGTGCTCAGTCCCGAATACCGGCAGCAGATGCAGAGTCTCTGCTGGTCGAACCTGCCGATACTCAATGAGTGGTACCAGCGGTATCCCAACCAGGACCCGGTCCAGCTGCACCAGCGATTCTGGCAGCGGCGGCTGGTCTGTCCTGGAGGTGGCGAGTACCGCTGGAACGAGGAGCTTCAGACGATGGAGTCAACAGTTTATGGCTGTCCCGCAGCGCCCGACACCGGTTCGCGGCTGTCGTCCGCCATCGACTCGATCAAGTCCGCGAGTTTTGGGCTTACCTTTGAAACGAACGGTTTACGGACGTCCCTGGTGCTGGAGAAAAAGTAAAGGCGGCTGTCGGGGCACTGGTCAATCTGCAGACGACAGAAGCGTACTTTGAAGAAATGCGACAGGCGACATTGCAGGTTGTCGGGACGGACGGCCGGGTGATGAGCTGCAAGCTGTCGTCCGCGGTGGTTATACTGCGGGCATGAGCAAGCCCATGCCTCAACCGATGGCCGACGGCGATTTGAAACGTCTTGCGGAAAGCGTCCTTAGGGAAGACCATTTCCCTTACTTGGCTTCCATGGATGGAGACCAGCCGCGTCTGCGGCCGGTTTCTCCTGTTAAAACAGCGGGGTTCACGGTGTATGTTGCGAATCTGCGGACGTACCACAAAACGCTGGAGATCGCGGCGAATCCTAAAGTTGAACTTTGTTATCTTGACGGCGACCACAATCAGGTTCGTATCACCGGGGTTGCGCAGATCGTCGACGATCAACAGATCCTGGAAGAGATTTGGAACACCAATGTGCTCCTGCGAAAATATCTGGGTAGTCTTGATAACCCGGAGCTGATTGTTTATCGAATTGATCCACGTCAGGTTCGCTACATGCGCGAATGGGCTTTGGAATATTACGACGTTCCCGTGGATGATCCCGTCCGCACCGAGCGCCCTGTATCAACGTAATGACGAATGCGAGAATTATTCAGAACTCTGCCGCTGATGTGCATCGTGTTGTTGATCCCAGTGCTGCCGTTTCTGTTTTTCGGTGGTCAGCTTGATCATTGGTTGCGTGGTCTGGCCGAGGATCCTCCATCCGGCACCGCGATGACCGTGCTGGTCGTCGGCCTGCTGTCGACGGACATTGTGTTGCCAATTCCATCCAGTGTCATCAGTACGCTCAGTGGTTGGCAGCTCGGCTGGTGTCAGGGAACACTGGCAACGTGGATCGGAATGAATCTGGGCGCCGTGTTCGGCTTCGCCCTGGCACGGCGCTGGGGCCGCCCGTTCGCGCTGTGGTTTTCAAGTGGTGAGGATCTCGAGCGAATGCAGCACGTCAGCGACCGCTACGGACCTTTTGTGTTGATACTGACACGAGCAATACCCGTGTTTGCCGAAGCGAGTCTTCTGATCGCGGGAATCCATCGACTTGCGTGGCGACGGTTTCTTCCTTCGGTGTTACTCAGCAATCTCGGAATTGCGGTCGCGTATGCAGCTTTTGGAGACTATGCCCAACAACATCAATGGCTGCCGTTAGCACTCGGAGTTGCCATCGCGATTCCCGTACTGGTTGCGGCTGCCACCCGACACCTCGTTCCTGAATCCACGGAACTCCATCCCCAAATTGACGATCATGAACAGTCGGAGACGATCAACTGATGCGCTTGACCCGCGTTGTGTTTGTCGAAGAACAGGCACATGCTGTGGACAACAGGTCGTTTGACGTGACTAAGCGCAGTCTGCCAGGTTGAATGCAACGCAGGCTTCCGGCAACTCTTCCGCCGTGTCTCACAATAACGGTCCTTTGCTGGGGTAACACATGCGTCCTGCCGCGAGTAAAGATCGGCTGAACGTAGTCTCCAGCTTTGACTTGGTTACATTTGCGAACCGTCGGAACAGGCCTGCTGGCCAGGTGTGATTGAACCAGGACAAACTGCGCGGCATGTCAAACGTCAACCGAGCCGTCAGAGCAACTCGGCGATCGGCTTGCCGTGGGGAAGAATGGGAAAAGGTCGGCCGAGGGCGTCGTGGAATACGTCATCTGTGGAGACACCCAGCTGGTGGTAAATCGTGGCAAGTACGTCATTCAGATGCACGGGGCGGTCGGCGGGCAAATCTCCGTTCCGTGTGCTGCTGCCCACGACGACGCCTGGTTTCAGTCCGCCACCGGCCAGCATCACTGAAAATACCTTTTCCCAGTGATCGCGGCCGCCGTTGCTGTTGATGCGGGGCGTGCGCCCGAATTCACCGAACATGGCAACCAACGTTGTCTCCAGTAAGCCTCGCTCACTGAGTTCGTCCAGCAGCGAGCTGACTGCACGGTCCATCGGCGGCAGCAATGTGTTCTTCATCAATCCGAAGTTGTTCACGTGGGTGTCCCAGTCCTGACCCTTGACCTGATTCAGTGTGAAGTTGACCAGCGTGAACGGGACACCTCTCTCAGCCAGTCGTCGGGCCAATACGGTTTGCTGTCCCCACAGATGCCGGCCGTATCGCTCGCGCACCGATCGTGGTTCGGCAGACAAATCGAACGCCCGTGCAGCTTCGCCACCGACGAGAATCTCGCGGGCCTGGCGGTGGTAGTCATCGAGCCCCTCCAACTCGAGCTGCGCAAGATCATCGCGCCGAATGCTCCGAGACAACGTCAGCCGATCACGAATTCGGCGGTCCGTCAAACCGGCAAGCAGTCGCAGGCTCTCCGGCCCGGCAAACGGCTGATCCGCCTGGTCCGGGGGCATTCCGGAATCAATCGGCTCATACGTCAACCCCAGCAAACCCGCGCCTGCATAGTGGACACGGCTCCCAAGTTGCCCGGCGTGTGGAATCGTTACATAGCCTGGCAGGCCAGGCCGCTCAGATGCACGGGCGACAACCGAACCGATCGAAGGGTACAGTTCATTGCGCACCAGTTCACCTGCCAGAATGCGAGGTGAACCGGGAACTTCCCAGCCCGTCAGTGACTTGTGAATCGCGTGCTCGTGGGAGGGAGAGTCGACGTACGTGCTGCGGACGAGGCTGAACTTGTGGACGCGCGCCGACAGATGCGGCATGTGCTCGGAGAAGTGAACGCCAGGCAAGCTGGTCGCCATCGGAGCAAACTCCCCTCGAAAGTCGTTTGCCGCATCCGGTTTCGGGTCGAAGCTTTCGTAGTGCGACAACCCGCCCTGAAGATAAATCACGATCGCCTGTCGCGCCGGAGGGGACGTGCGACCATTGGATCGCGCCGCCAACACAGCCGGCCAGATCGTCGAAGCCGCCAGAGCCCCACCGCCCCGCAGCCATTGCCGCCGCGTGCAACTCGCAACCGAGACCTGTTGGTTAGGGTCAGCCATCCCAATCACTCCCGAAATGCTTTGTCCTCTGACGTCGATGACAATCATCTTACATTGTGCATTGTAACGTCACCGGATACGGATCGAAAGACAGAAAATCAACTGCGAATGACTTCGCTGGTCCACGTTGCGGGCAGCGGATTATTTCTGACACGCACTGTTGAGCACCGGTTTCTCACGGCGGCTACTGTCTGAAGAACAGTTCCGAAATCGTTGGTTTTCTGCCACCAGTTTCCTCTCGCGGCCACTGACACAAATTTTGAGTGATTGAATTCCCAAAAAGCCGTGAAACAATTCAAAACGCCGGATTTCCGTGCAGCGCGAGATTAATAACACAGCTGAAACACGGGTCGCCGTGCGAAGGAAGTTGTGTTCACCAGCTCACGACGCCTCAAAAAGTCTTCGAACCGGCTCACTAATACACGCAGCTGACTTGGGGTTCCTGAATCTTTTCCCTCCTGGGATTTGATGCCCCTATTCCCCTGCCGCAGCATCACCCAACTCGATAAGTGATTATCTGTTCACTTCCGGCAGGTCCGGACAATCCGCCACCGCATCCCGCAGTTCAGCCCATGAACTCAGAGTGAATGCGTCGCTTTCCAGGTCGCCTTCGTCCGGAAGTACGGTTTCCCCGGCGTTTTCGTTCCGGACCGGGAACGACTACGGACGAATTGTTCGCAGCATCATTCGAGTGCGCAAACCAGAGCAATGTTGAGCAGCAGGCGGTATTCGTCATGAGCTTGAGACGGCCGCATACGTTCATTAGTTCGATATCCCCCCGTCAACAAGTAGCTGAAGGTTGGACGCGTCTGCACAAAGCCTGTCTTCTTTGCCTGCCTGATTCGGTGAACAACAAAAAATCCCGGGGATCGTCCTCTGGTGAACGATCCCCGGGCGCAGAAAGGGGTTTCTTTACAGGTTACCCGTTCACAGGACAGTAATCTTGTCAGCGTGATTGCCGGTAAATTCGACTTTCACGCGGTCCCCTTTGTAGACAGTAGCTGGATTGCCCTGTCGATCCACGACAACTGTCGCGGCATCAATGTCAAGAAAGGGTGTGGTTGGGCCCACTTCCTGTTGAACCTTGATCTTCGTCTTGGTCAGGTGGGTCACCTTGCCGGTGGCTTCCCCGGATAGAGGTTGGGGACGTGCCGTTCCCAGGTCGCTTTCCAGGACCATTTCGACCAGATCAAAGGCTTCGTCTTCGGTGAATCCGGAGTCCACTAATTCAAAGAACAGGTCCAGAGCCAGGTCGGTATGCATGACGTCAGGGCCGTCCATAGGTATGCAGCCACGAAAGTTCGAGCGACCAGCAGGGTCTACGATGTCCTCGCCTTCCTGCCCCCCGAGGCTTGGGCAGTCGACGGGGTCGATGAGTCCCGCTTCTGATGCAGCGACGGCGATGATGGCAATCAGTCCGTCCGGGGAGAACCACTGCTTCACTTGATTCTTTTCGTAGAAGTCCGTAGGCCCGCCTCCAGAGTTCATTTCAACGGCGGCAACCTTCGACGAGAAGTCGGTGTAATGCGGTGCGAAAAGCGTTTGCTGCTCGCACATGATCACAGCGACGGGAAAAACAATTATTGCGATAAAGCGTTTCATTTGTGTGCTCTCTGGAATTGATGCTTTCAGTCTGACGCGTATCGAGTGTTTGTCCGGCTCAGACGGAAGCAAAGACGATGCCAAAACTGATTTGCTCTAAAACCGATGGAACATCAGGTGAATGCAGCAGTCACTACCGTGTTTCTGAACGTAGTCTCGCAGTGAAATGACACAACTGACGCAAAACAGCACGGCGAAAAGCCGCAGCAGTGGAAGCCAGGAACTCGGAATGAATCGAAACATCAGTGATGCAAGAGCCACTGTTGATACAGTCGCCATCATCTTTTCTGCTAACGTCATCCCACGAAAACACAACTCCCGTTAACTGCGTTGCCTGCGCTGTCCGGCTGTGGTGCAGCTGAACCGGCGACGCAGCCACAGAGTCAGGTTGTTGAACCGTCAGCCGTCACAGCAGCAGCTGATACACTTGCGGAATTCATGGGCAAAGTGGTCAAGGTCGTTGATGGTGACACCATCGATGTGCTGAATGACGAGAAAAAAACAATTCGCATTCGGTTTCACGGCATCGACTGGCCGGAACGTGGTCAGCCATCCGGCAACAATGCAACCGGGACATTGAAAGCTTCCGTCCTGCGCAATGTTGTGAAGGTCGTCTCATACGGTCAGGACAAATACGACCGCACGATCAGTGACATTTATCACGACGGCACGTTGATCAATCGTGCGCTTGTCGCTGTGGGGATGGCTTGGCATTATGTGAAGTACGTGCCGGACGACAGCGCTTTGGCGGAAGCTGAGAAACGGGCGCGTAAGCTGAAGACGGGACTGTGGTCCGGCAGTCACAAAGTTGTTTCACCCTGGAACTGGCGACGGATGAGCAAGGCTGAACGGGATGAGTCTCGGTGAGTGGAACTGTAAAAATATTTAGCCACGGGTGAACCTGCTGTTACAGACTCCAATACCGAGAGATGACTTCAATCTTCGTCCTCTTCCTCGAATGGCCCTGTTTCGAGGACGAGGAGGAATTCTTAGAGCGGATGCAATCATCATGACTGTCGGGAAACAGGTTGGACGTACCTGGCTTATAGCGTTATTCCTGTTTGGGACCCCGGCTTCTGCCCTCGCGCTCGAGGTTATCGTGCTGCCGGTCGGCGACACACCGATGCTTGAATTCAAGGTGGACTTGGAGAAAAACAAAGCGACACACGTCAAGAGCTACGAAACTGTAACCGCCGGCGCCAGAGAAGTTACCTTCTTCGCGCGCTTCGGCGATCTTCTCTATTTCAGTCTGATGGACCGCGATCGCCATACCACGCGGCATGATCTCAAAACCGGAGCAAGCGAACCTTTGTTCCACCTGTCGGCAGACATGAATAAGGGCAGCGCCGTCAGCGGCAGCACTTTTGTCGGGCTGCGTGCCCGGGGATATCACAGCAAAAACATGATCGTCTCCGTTGACCTCACCGGTACCCCCTGGCCGCAGGAGCGGGACCTGGCCAAAAAACGAAAAGAGCCCATCGATTTCATTCATCAATGGGATACGACCCGCGAGGATTTTTCCGGCGCCTATGTCAAAGCCTGTGTGAGCCCCGACGGTCTGATCCATTTCCACAATTGTGCGGTCCCCGACGACGGCACGTTGCTGATCACCCTCGACCCGGTGACCAGAAAGATTGTGCGACAGGTACCGTACATGGCCGACTGCTCCTGGCCGGACAGTTCCGAGGGCACCAGCAACTGGTTCGACGCGTCGATGGGCGCCCACGACGGGAAACACACCGCTTCGTTTGCCAAACCGCTGAAGGACCGGGATTATACCTACATTCACTATGGCGACGCCAACTGGCGACGGGAGGCAACCTGGGACGTCCCCTACAGTGACCCGTACGGCAAATACGGGATTGCCAGGGCTGTGGCCTTCCATGACGATGACCTGTATGTCATGGCGGCGCGCCGCGGACTGGACGGCGGCGCCGGGTTTCTCCTGGCCTGGACCGACGGCAGCGCCCCGCCGGACGGTCCCAATCACGTGATAGAGCTTGGCGACGGCATTATCCGGAATGACACATCCGACACCGACCTCACCTGTGGGTTGTGGGTCGGCGGCAAGGTGAAGGCGGAAACCTCTCCGACCAGCACCACCCTGGCAGTGAAAGAACCGTTCGAACCGAAACCCTACGTTGGCTTCAAGGGGCTGAACGGCAACCCCGTTGTCGACGACCGGATCGAACTGTTCCCCAACGGCGGCTTTGAAGAAGGTGACCCGGAAGTGGGCAAAGCGCCGAAGAACTGGTATGGGGAAGGGTTGACTCTCTTCGAGGAAGAAGGGACCTACGGCTCTGCCCAGGACAGGTCGACAGGCCGCTTTGTTCTGCGCTGCACCGGTGGGGGTCACCTAAGCGCCATGCCGGAGAATGCCGACGGCGTGGAAAACGACCTCGTCTCCCCTCTGGGGCCGGGCGGCAAAAATCTTCGCTACATCCTGATCTACCCTGATGTGGAGTACCGGCTGAAATTTCGTGCCCGCGGCGAGGGCGGTTTCAGTGTCGCCCTGGCAGGACTTCGCTACACCCGCAACACGTTTCTCGGCATGAGTGATTTTGCGGGAGACAACACTGTGGAACTTACGCCCGAGTGGAAGGAATATTCCTTTAGTTTGCAAAAGTACCTTGGCACTGCCAATCTCAATAACCACGCCTACATCGTCTTCAAGGATACGCCGAAAAGTGAGACGGGAATATTCATTGATGATCTTTCCCTTTCCTGCAAGGCCACACCCGAGAACCTGGCGCTTTATCGTCCGGAACTGCCGCTGGAAGGCAGGATACGCGCACCCGGCGCGACGTGGAACCTGTACATGAACGGCCGGGTTGTGAAGGTGCAGGCGGGCGGACGTCTGGCGGAAACGATCGGCATCGGCACGACGGACATTGTGCTGGAACTCAAGGGGAAGACCGAACAACCTGTCAATGCCCAAGGCAGCCTAACCATCGGGGCCGGAAAGCCGGTGTTGCTGAAAGGGTCGACGATTCCGGTCTGGCCCGCGGCTCTTCCACCCGATGAACCGAAGACAATCGCGCTGGGTGACGGCACCTGGTACTGGACTGTCGATCGCAGCGAAGCTTTCGAAACCCGGTGGCTTGATCCTGCCCTGTGGCAGAAGGCCTCGGGTGATGGTGATCACGTGCGTATCCCGGCGAGCCGCACCGGCGACGGCACTGTGTACCTGCGCCGCACCGTATACTTCAACGGCCCGAAGGAGCTGTTTATCTGCCCGGACCAGCCGGAATTTCACATTGCCACAGGGATGGTGACGATCTACAAGATTTTCCTGCGCAATTTCACCCCGGTCTGGCAGGATGGCGGTGTGATCGAGATCGAGGTCCCCGAGGAGATCGTCCTGCTGGACAAGACCGGCAGCGCTGAGACCGGGCCCAAATACCCGATTAACGTTATCCCGCGGGTAGAGGAAACGCAGTTCACGCGTGACGGTCTGGCATACCGCCGGTATACGCTGCATTACCCGCTTCTCGGGCAGCGCAAAGGACAGCGCATGAACTGGTCCCAGGAGGTGCTGATGAAATCAGCTTCGCTGTTGGCGGGACTGCCAATGTCGCCGCTTTACTTCATGCTCGAGCGCCGGCCGGAAGATGACAGGGTGCGCACCTTTCGCATCCGCCGTACGTTCCGCAACGGCAATGCCAGCCAAGTCTGGCGCTCGATGCGGATCGTCTTTCAACCCGAGCCCGGGGGCCCGCAGCCGAAGCAGGCGCGCCTCTACGTACGCTACCTGAATCCGTGGTATCTCGGCTGGAGCAGCGATCGCCGCCAGTCGAAGGCCGAGCGTCTGGCCGGCTTCCGCACTATTGCGAAAATCGGACCGGCGATCTGGCAACCCGGCATACACGATATGGAGCTTAAGGCACTCATCGAAGAGACGGATGGCCAATCCTATGCGCTTCCGGAGACTCATAACCCGGGACGCTTTCGGCAAAGCCCGTTCTGGAAAGGGTTTTACACCGATCATCCTGACTTCGCGATCAAGCTGTACTCGGGCAGTGCCGAGGTGCTCAAAATGCTTGGAAAGAAAAGTGAATTCAGCACCTGGAACAGCGTAACAAGCGGCAAGGCCGAGGATGTGGGGTATTGCCCGACCAAGCTAATAGATCAGGCTCCTGAAGCGTGGAAGCGCTTTGAACAGCATATTATTGAGCTCAGGAAGGACTGGCCGAATTCTTCCTTTGCCCACGATGAAGAGCAGATGCGCTTCGGCTACAACGCCTGCTTCTGTGAATCATGCAAGGCGGGGTTTGAGGCATGGTCGAAAATCGAGGGCGCCGCAAAGATGACCGATGAGGAGATCGTTTCGCGGTATCTCCGCAGATTCACCACCTATATTGCCACCAAGGAGCTGGAAGTGCGGGAGATGAAGCACCAGCTCTTCAACAAACACGGTATCCACTATCTGCTTCACGAGGAAGGAATTCAGAAGTCTTTCTTTTCGGACATCGGCCACCACGATATGGTCGCGGTCTGCGACACCTATGAGCATGTCTCCCACGTCTGGCCGGAGTCGGTAGCTCAGTTAACAGCGGGTGTTTTTCCAGCAGGCGGGAAAGACGAACATCCAGGGCGCAAGAGTTACCGAGCGGCCTTGCAACACGGTGCGTCGTTATCCGGCAAGCTCTATGGCCGTTATTTCCCTGAGGCACGTGAGCTGAAGAACACCATGGTACGTGCCTGCGCGATCGGCCGATGCGGCGCCATCAGTCCTGAAATGGATTTGAAACAGATGCTGGCCGGCGGTGCGTATTACGCTGCGGAAGGCATGAGTCTGGTGGCCCGTTTCGAACTTTATTTGTGTGACGGCATGCCTGTACCGGGATTCAATACTCGGCTCCTCGACGAGACTGCAGGACGCATGGAAACCGTAGCCTGGGAAAAGGACGGCAAGTTCGCCGTCCTTGTTTTCAACGACTATGCGACGGCGCAGCGGGTCAAACTTGCGCATGCGCAGCAGGGCAAACTGTCCGGGACGGTCGATGCCGGTAAAGACTTTGCAGAGTTGGGTGAGGAGACCTTTACCATACCAGCATATGACGTCCTGGCACTGGAACTGGAAGGAGATCCCTAACCTGGATGTAAGATGAGTAAAAAACTTCGATGGCGCAGACGGCAACTTCATCCCCATGGACCAGTGGGACGAGGCCAACTGGCCGGTGCACGTTCATCCGCCGCGCGCGGAAGCGATACTGAAGGACTAATCCATGCAGATTCAAACCATCCTTGACCAGATCGACCTGGGTGCAATGGCACTCCCAGAATTCCAACGTGGTTATGTCTGGAACCGGGAACAGGTCCGCGGCCTGATGCACTCGCTCTACCGTAAGCATCCCGTCGGCAGCCTGCTGGTCTGGGTCACGCAGACCGAAACGGCGGATGCCCGCGGTGACCAGGCCCTTCAACCGGGCAGCGTCAAATTGCTGCTGGATGGGCAACAACGTATTACTTCGCTCTACGGTTTGATTCGGGGTAAAGCACCCAAGTTTTTTGATGGAGATGAACGGACTTTCACAGGGCTTTACTTCAACATTCAGTCCGAACTGTTTGAATTTTATGCTCCCACCAAGATGAAGGGCGATCCATGTTGGCTCAACGTGACGGAAGTGCTCAAGGATGGTGCCGGTGCCACGTTGCAGAAGCTGATGCAACAGCCGGATTTTGCCGCGGATATCTCCACGTATTTGAACCGTGTGAATGCAATCGAAAATATCAAAGCAGTTGATATGCACATCGAAGAGGTCACCGGCGAGGATAAAACCGTTGACGTTGTGGTCGATATTTTCAATCGGGTGAACAGCGGTGGCACCAAATTATCCAAAGGCGATCTAACGTTGGCTCGTATCTGTTCGCGCTGGCCAGAAGCACGCGATGAGATGAAAGCACGCCTGAACAAATGGAAGAAAGCTCGCTACAACTTCACGCTCGACTGGCTATTGCGAGGCATCAATGCGGTCACCACCGGTGAAGCTTTGTTTACGGCCATGAAAGACATCTCTTCGCAAGACTTTAGGGCTGGCCTTGAATCAACGGAAAAGGTGATCGACCGCATCCTGAATCGAATTTCCAGCCGCCTCGGTTTGGATCACGACCGTGTCCTTGGAAGCCGATTTGCGATCCCCCTGATGGCGCGGTACGTCTCACAGAGAGGTGGAAAACTCTCTGACCAAACAGAGCGTGACCGACTTTTGTACTGGTATCTCCACACGTTGCTCTGGGGCCGGTATTCGTCATCGACCGAGAGTGTTCTGAACAAGGATCTGGAAGCAATCGAAGCAGCAAACGCGACCGGCGAGAATGGCGAATTGGACAATTTGATCAACCTCT
>Ga0310123_10000231_pt1 | contig 50156 bp, 46 predicted proteins | sample CB6_AW_1057_MG_FD_203505 | JGI IMG/M metagenome (GOLD analysis project Ga0310123, IMG submission 203505) | Marine microbial communities from Western Arctic Ocean, Canada - CB6_AW_1057 | ecosystem: Environmental > Aquatic > Marine > Oceanic | place: Canada: Western Arctic Ocean | collected... | reverse complement strand
CCCATATGGTTGACAGAAGAATAGGCCACTAGCCGCTTGAAGTCACTCTGCCCGTAGGCGGAAAGCGCGCCAAGCACAATTGCAGCCATTGCCAGAAAGGCGAGCACCGGCGCAGCCGCATGCGCTTCATGCGGGAAGAGCGGCAGGACCAGACGCAGGAAGCCATAAGCGCCCAGCTTCAAAAGCACTCCCGCGAGAATCATCGATCCTGCCGTGGGTGCCTCGGTGTGCGCATCCGGCAGCCACGTGTGAAAGGGCCATAACGGCACTTTGATGGCAAAGGCCACAACAAATGCCCAGAATGCGGCCGCGCGCACCGCGGAAGTGGGGACGTTGACAAACAACTCCCCGGAGAAATTGGGCCACACCTTCAACAATATAAGCAGGTCGAAGCTACCGGCCACCAGTCCGAGAATCTGAATGGCGAGCAACAAACCGAGCGAACCCCCGAGTGTATAGATAAAGAATTTGTACGAAGCATACTGGCGCGCCGAAACCTTTTGTCCACCGCCAAAATCGCGTTCGCCTTTCGGGCTTCCCCAGATATTAATGAGGAAATACATCGGCACCAGACCGATTTCCCAGAAGAGGAAAAACACAATCAGGTCAAGTGCCATGAACACACCCAGCATGCCGGTCTCCAGCATCAGGAAGAGCACCATGTACGCTTTTACCCGCTCCTGAATGCCAAAGGATGTGAGAATGCCCAGCGGCATCAAAAGCGTCGTCAGCACTATCATGGGAACGCTAATGCCGTCCACGCCTACATGGTACGATGAGCTAATGGCCGTATACCAGCTGGCCTGGTCCTCGAACTGAAACCCGGCCGTACTGGAATCGTAACGGGCCCACAGCACTATCGAGAGACCGAGCGGAACCATGCTGGCCAGCAGCGCGACCCAGCGCACCGCCTGCTTGCGCTCGCCTGGCACCAACATCACTGCCAACATGCCCACCACCGGCGCGAACAATATCAGCGTCAGAAGATGTTGTATGATGAAGTCAGTCATGCATTGTCTCCGTATTACCTCAACACCAGAAAGAACACGCCGCTCACGGCGATTACAGCACTGAGGGTTATCAGCAGATAATCCTGCACGCGCCCGGTCTGGATTACGCGGAACGAATATCCCGAAGCCCTTACGCCATCACCTAGTTTGTCCGACGGGTAATTGATACCCCATTTGTCGAACCAGCGCGCGCCGGCTGCAATACGCATCGCAGCGCCCGCGATAGTATGCAAAGTGCCATCAATTAGCCCGCGGTCAATCCAGCGGAAAGCAACCACCTCGGCAACCCATTTGGCCGGACGCACCAGCGCAAAATCGTACAACTCATCAAGGAAATATTTTCCTGCCAGCATCTCGTGAACAGGCCCGAGATAGGCGACCAGCGGGTCCGGCTGTCCAGCTGCCAAAGGCCGACGCCCGTACAGCAACCAACCGCAGCCCAATCCGCCCAGGCCCGCAACCACCGAGAGCAACACCGGGGTCCAGTTAAACTCAATTCCGGCAAGATGATGAGGAAGCGCACCCACAATGAAATGCTCAAAGGGATTGTGCCCGAGCAGCTCTCCCAACACCGGGAAATCAGAGTGTACGCCCACGAACCCGGCGAAAAGCGCGAAGAACGCCAGGACCACCAGTGGAAACGTCATCGTCCAGGTACTCTCATGCGAGTGAGCCGCACTCTCACTGCGCGGCTCACCCAGGAAGGTCAGGGCAATCTGGCGCATGGTGTAAAACGCGGTCAGGAACGCTGCCAGCAGCAACACTACAAACACCCACCAGTGCCCGTGCGCAAACGCATCAGCCAGTATCTCGTCCTTTGACCAAAATCCGGAGGTTATGAACGGGAATCCCGAAAGGGCGAAGCCGCCGATAAGAAACGTCCAGTATGTTACCGGCATACGTTTCGCCAACCCGCCCATATTTAGCATGTCCTGCGGGTCCAGTTTCTCCTGGGTGTGATGAATACCGTGCTCGACGCCATGAATAATAGATCCGGACCCCATGAAGAGCAGGGCTTTGAAAAAAGCGTGTGTCATCAAATGGAAAGCCGCGGCCACATAAGCACCGATGCCCAACGCCGCCACCATATAACCCAGCTGACTGATGGTGGAATACGCCAGCACCCGCTTGACATCGTTTTGCGCCACCGCAATCGTGGCGGCGAACAGAGCAGTGAAGGCGCCGATAAACGCCATCACCGTCATCGTGGGACTGCCACCATCCGCGCCCGCGCCGGCCGAGAGAAGCGGGAACATGCGCACGATCATATAAACACCAGCCGAGACCATGGCGGCCGCATGAATCATGGCACTGACCGGCGTGGGACCCTCCATGGCATCTGGCAGCCAGACGTGGAGCGGGAACTGCGCGCTTTTGCCCACCGTGCCCGCAAATATCAGCAGGCCAATCAGGTGCGCTGTCGCCAAACCGCCAATCACCGAAGGCGTGTGCAGCAAATGGTTCATGATTTCTTCGCTGAAGAATATCTCCCGGAAATTGAGGGTGCCGGCCTGACTGTACAGGTAGACAATGCCAATGAGCATGAGCACATCTGCAAAGCGCGTGGTGATGAACGCTTTCACTCCCGCAGCGCGCGGGGTAATCTGAGCAGGATTATCGTAATTGCGCCCGTGCCAGAATCCTATCAGCAGATAGGAACACAGCCCCATGATTTCCCAACCAAAGAACAACAGCAGCAGATTGTCGGCCACGGTCAGCACCAGCATTGCCCCGGCGAAGAGCGAAAGGAAAGCAAAGAAGCGCGAGTACATTGGCTCCACGCCATGGCGGGGCGCGCTGCCGGGCACATCGCGATCGTCGCGCGGTTTGCCGTAATTGGAATAGCCAACGCTGTAAAGGATTATCAGGAAACACGCCAGCGGCACGAAAAAGAGCATCACCACGGTCAGTGGATCAGCGGTCACGCCCATGCGCAACGCGCTGTCTCCGGTGGGCAGCCAGGCCACACTTGCGGCAAAGGGGTGCTCCGCGAAGTGAGCAGTTCTCAGCGCGCGGAACACAACCGTCCAGCTGAAGAGAAGCGATAGCCCGATAGCGCCCAGAGCAACCGAGTGGCTAAGCCGCTTATCGCGGTGAGTGAAGAGAATAATAAGGAAGAAGGACAGCAGCGGCGGAAGTGGAATCAGCCAGGTCAGCAGAGTTGACAAATCCATGATCACCACTTCATCAGGTCAATCTGTTCGGCCATGACCGTGGCACGCTGCCGATAGATTGAGATTATCAGGGCGAGGCCCACGGCCGCCTCGGCGGCAGCCACAGCGAAGACAATCACAGCGAAGGCCTGTCCGGCGATGTCCGCCGGATTACCATAGCGCCAGAAGGCAACGAGATTAACAATCACAGCGTTGAGCATGATCTCCACGCCCATCAAGATTGCAACCGCGTTTTTGCGCGCCAGCACCGCATACAAACCGAGCGCGAACAAGGCAGCCGCAAAGGTGAGATACCAGGATAGCGGCACCATTTCAATCCACCTGAACCCGCGCGAAGGCGACGAAAGTTGCACGCGCCATCATTCTGACTGCTTTCCCGGAAGCGCCACGGCAATCGAACCAATCAGAGCTATGATGAGCATAACGGAAGCTACTTCGAACGGAATCACATATTTATTGGGGTCTACCAGGCTCCGACCCAGTGCAAGCACGGTATCACCCACATCCCCGCCTGGCAAAGCGGGCCAGGCTGTGCGCCATAGCAAACTGGAGATAGCCACAAAAAAAACGATGGCCACGATCGCGCCCAGCCACCAGTTCGCATTGCGCTGCGGCCCGACGTCCTGCATCACCCGTCGCGTCAACATCACGGCGAACACGATCAAGATAGCAATCGCGCCGATGTACAGCACAACCTGCACCGTAGCCATGAAACCGGCATCAAGCAGCACGAAGATCACCGCGACACCGAACAGAGCCGCTACCAACCATACGGCTGCATGAATCAGGTTCCGAACCGTGACCACGAGGAATGCAGCCGCAAGAGTTAGTGCCGCGACGACCAAGAAGATAATTGGCGTCGCACTCATTCTGTCAATCCTAGCGCGAGTTGAGTTTCTATCACCAAGATAGGGAGAATTGCTAGCGCTCCAAAGACTAACAAGAGTACTTGCAATACGCTCAAACTGGCCACCCTTCGTACTCAGCCCGTGTCAATGCTTACCTGCTCGGCAGCCTGCAAATTCCGTGAAACTCGCGCCAGAATAATCATCGAAACTATGACCAAGGCTACGTTGGCAAGGAACAGAACCAAGGAGCGACCACCGACGCTAACACCGGCAGGCACGGCTTTGCCCACCAGAGCCGTGACCACCAGCACCGCCAGCGAGAGCGGTACTAAGAATTTCCAGTTCAGGTTGTTCATATGATCAATGCGCACACGCGGCAGCGTGACCCTTATCCACAGCAACACCAAGTAAACCACGTACGTTTTCGTAAGGAAGTAGATCACACCAAGCAGAGGATACTGATCAACCAGCGGGCCACGCCAACCCCCAAGGAAAACCACCGCTGTCAGCGCGGATATAGTGAACGCATGCACGAATTCCGCCAGCATCCACACCCCGAACTTCATGCCCGTGTATTCCACGTGGAAGCCAGCCACAATCTCGCTTTCCGCCTCCATAAGGTCAAACGGCGCACGGCCCGCTTCAGCTATACTGGAAATTAAGAACACCAACATTGCCAGCGGTGCGGCCACAACGAACCACACCTGTTGCTCCGCCACGATGTCGTTCATACGCATCGAGCCGGCCAACATCGTCGGCACCAGCAACGCTATAATCATCGGCACCTCGTAAGAGACCAGCTGCGAGACTGTCCTGAAAGCGCCCAGCAAAGCGTATTTGTTGTTACTCGCCCAACCGCCCATCATGATAGCAAGCGTACCAATTGCGCCCACCGCCACGCTGTAAAGTATGCCCACATTCAGATCAGTGCCGACCATTGTGGATGAAAATGGAATAACCGCCCAAATGCCTACCACCGACATAACTGCCAACACCGGCCCGATATTAAAAATGACTTTGTCAGCGCCCGTGGGGGTAATGTCTTCTTTTATCACGAGTTTGACTATGTCTGCAAATGATTGGAACAGACCGAACGGTCCCACACGATTAGGCCCCAGCCGGTCCTGAAATCTAGCAGCTACCTTTCGCTCCAGCCAGATGGTGAAAATAGGAGTGAGCATAACGAAATTCGCCAGAACGAAACCTGATACCAGTTTCTGCAACACTGACACCGCGCTGGAATGTAGGCCAATGGCACCGAGCAGCCACCCCAGAAGGTCATACAGAGAGACAAGCAAATCACCAATGTTCACTTCTGGCATTTAATAATCCGAAGTAAATCAAGCATTATCTTCACGGACAAAAAAAGATGACAGCGCGACATCTGCTGCTATTGACCCGAGGCAATCTCAAAATGGTTAGACCCAGTCAAGCGCTCCCTTGCGCCACACATAAACCAGACCACCCGCAAGAATTAGAATGAAAATCACCCCCTCCAGAACTGCGAAGAAAGGCAATTGCTGATAGGCCACAGCCCAGGGAAAGAGAAAAACGATCTCTACATCGAAAATCACGAAAACCAGCGAGAAGATATAATACTGCACCTTGAACTGAACCCATGTATCCCCAACCGTCTCCATGCCGCATTCATAAGTCTGGTGCTTTAGCGCGTGCGGTTTTCTCGGCGCAACGACGCGAGACAGAGCCAACGGAATGATGGCAAAGACAATAGCAATAATCAGGAACATCCCAACAAACAGCCATTCATGCGCCATAACGTACCTTACAAACCCACTCTCATCCTGGAGTTACGCCACCTCACAATATCTCCTCCGGCGGCATTTGTGACAAGCGGTGCGAATAATATCATGGGTGCAATTCAGTGTCAACGAGATTAGGATGCGAAGGTGACTCGTCAAGATCGAGTAGAGCCATCGTGCGACCAACAGAAGGCAGAGAAAATTAGGCCGCTCGGAGGAAACCCGGTTATTCGTAACGCAGCGACATTTCGATTCACCAAACCGTACAGCCACCAACTGCGCTTCACGCCGGTCCACGACATAATGAAACCGGCTACACTCCTGGTGCTCCTTTATCATGTGCCACGCCGCTTGCAATCTTGCGGCAACACGCTTGATCTTGTAATCTACAGACCTATGTGGCCAGCCCTCTGCGCTAATGTAGCAACCAACACGCGCGGCAAGTCCACCGTACCTCCTCGATAGATGATTCCGGAGGATTTCTTGACAACCCGACATAACAATACTATATTCATTGTGCCCATAGCAAGTTTTCACTGCCAGACCAGTAATCGCCAGTGTCCGCACTAGCATGCGCCGACTGCAAACTAAAAGTCCATCCCAATACGGAGTCGCTGATGCCTAAAGACATCGAAATCGTCGCCGAATCGCCTGCTCAGTTTGCAGCTATTCTCACCCCGTCCGCTCTCGATTTTATCGCCGGCATGCAGCATGAATTTTATAAGCGCCGCGAGGCTCTGCTGCGTAAGCGTGTGACACGCCAAGAAACCATCGATGCCGGCGAGAGACCCGATTTCATCCTAGAGACCAGCAACATACGCTCGTCCGACTGGAAAGTGGCTGAACCTCCTGAGGACATGCAAAAGCGACGGCTAGAAATAACCGGACCGGTAGACCGCAAAATGATAATCAATGCACTCAACTCAGGTGCTGATTGTTTCATGGCCGATTTTGAGGACTCTAACTCCCCCACTTGGGAGAACAATATCCACGGGCAAATAAACTTGCTGGACACCGTGGCTGGAACTATCACTTTTGCCAGCCCGGGCGGAAAACAATACCGCCTTAATAAGGAAACCGCCACGCTGCTAGTACGGCCGCGCGGCTGGCACCTTCAGGAGCACCACGCGCTACTGGACGGGCAGCCGGTCTCGGCCTCTCTTTTCGACTTTGGTCTTTACCTATTCCATAATGCCCACGCGCTGCTGCAGAAAAACACACGGCCTTACTTTTATCTGCCAAAGCTGGAGAACCATCACGAGGCACGGCTATGGAACGACGTCTTCATCTGGGCTCAGAACGTGCTGGAGCTGCCGCGCGGAACCATTCGTGCCACCGTTCTGATTGAAAACCTATTGGCCGCTTTCGAGATGGATGAGATTCTGTACGAATTGCGCGAACATTCTATCGGGCTGAATGCAGGGCGCTGGGACTACATTTTCAGCACCATCCGCATTCTGCGTAATTGGCCGCACGCGATCTTCCCAGACCGTAGCCAGATTAGCATGACCGTTCCTTTCATGCATGCATACACAGAATTATTGGTGCAAACCTGCCACCGAAGAGGCGCTCATGCAATCGGCGGAATGTCGGCATTTGTCCCGAACCGGCGCGACCCGGTGGTCACGGAGGTTGCTTTAGAGAATGTGCGCAAAGATAAGGAACGAGAGGCCGCCGCCGGCTTCGATGGAACGTGGGTGGCCCACCCGGACTTGGTACCCGTCGCGCAGCGAGCATTCAGCAAACATGTGAGCAATCGCTCTGACCAGCGTGACCGGCTGCGCCCAGAGGTGAATGTGAGCGCAGATGATCTGCTGGATGTTGAAGTGCCCGGAGGCGAGATAACCGAGGCCGGTTTACGCCTCAATATCAATGTGGCGTTGCAATATCTTGCCGCGTGGCTCGGCGGACTGGGCTGCGTGCCCATCTTCAATATGATGGAGGACACCGCAACAGCAGAAATATCGCGGGCACAGCTTTGGCAATGGCTCCACCACGCCCAGGCAAGGACGACGGACGAAGAGCCTATCAACGCGGCGCTGTACCAGCACTTAGCTGACGAGGAGACGCAAAAAAGCAAAGTCCTTGCTGCCAGCATTCCCGGCGCAGCCGAAAGGCTAACTCTTGCACGCGAGCTGCTCGACAAGCTGGTCACCCAGGAGGATTTTGTGGATTTCTTGACCCTGATTGCGTACAAACACTTGACCAGCGGAACGGCGCAATAGGGCCATGAGTGCATTACATCCGCCTGACCGGTGGTGATGCTCCTTCTGGGAACCGGACGAAAATCACAGTCTGCGCGAGGCGCAACCTAATCTATTCAGAATCAGCAAGTCACCCAACAACGGCAAATAGGTGGGGGTTTCGCTCAGTAGCAGCCACGCAATACGGTCTACTCCAGCAGCTGACCTACATATGGTTAATAGTGATAAAGATGTCCGACAGGTACCAAGATCCCCACATTGCTTGACAAACCAGCCATACTGGGACTACAATTTACCGATCTGGTACATAAAGAGATACAAGAGTATAGTTCGGTAATACAATCCCCCGTACCACAACTTTGAAGGAGAACAGAAAATGACACATGAACTTCCAGCCTTGCCATATGCACACAACGCTTTAGAGCCTCACATCGATGCGCGCACAATGGAAATCCATCACAGCAAACATCATAATGCATATTTAAACAACCTGAACAACGCTTTGGCAGATCATGCCGACTTACAGACCAAATCGGTGGAAGCATTGATAAAGGACTTGACCGCGGTACCGGCGGATATTCGCGCGATGGTGCGCAACAACGGGGGTGGCCACCTCAATCACTCGCTGTTTTGGCCAAGCATGAGCCCGAACGCCGGCGGTGCGCCATCCGGAGAGTTGGCAGCCGCTATTGACGCCGCCTTTGGAGATTTCGATGCGTTTAAAACCGAATTCTCTACGGCAGCCGGTACACGTTTCGGGAGCGGGTGGGCGTGGCTAAGCGTCAGCGTGAACGGCACGCTGACAGTTAGCTCGACAGCTAATCAAGACAACCCGGTCTCCGAGGGGCTCACCCCACTGCTCGGACTGGACGTTTGGGAGCATGCGTATTACCTCAACTACCAAAACCGGAGGCCGGATTACATATCCGCATGGTGGAATGTGGTCAACTGGGACGAGGTGGCGGCACGCCTGGCAGCGGCATAAACCTGACCGAACCGATAGCGGCATCGCTAAAACAGAAGAGGAGAATTTCCAACCATGACTTACATCATTACCGCTCTATGTCTGCGCGACAGTTCCTGTGTCGAGGTTTGCCCGGTGGAATGCATAATCCCCGGCAAGCCGCAGGCCGAGTGGCCTTGGTTTTATATAGACCCAGACACTTGCATAGATTGTGGTGCCTGCATACCGGAATGCCCTTATGAGGCTATTTTCGAGGAGGAGGAAGTCCCCACGGATTACACTGCGAAGGGCGAAGAATATATAGCCAGAATCGGATTGGACGGTCATTGGGAGGGAGAGAATGACCAGGGCGAGGCAGTTGTACTTGATTGCACCCGCCAGCTGGAAGCTGGAGAAGTTTTAGATCTCACCGAGGACATCCAGCCCAACTACGATTACTTCACGGACGGCCCCGGGTACGACGCCCTAGACATGTAATCGGCGAGTGCGGAGTAACCGAGTGGATTGCGCCGAGAGAGCCTATATAGGCTCTCTCGGTTCGTATATGAAAAAGGAGCTTTACTACGTCAGTCCGAACTGAACGCGACTCTTTGGGCGAGAAGTTAATCCCCGCCGATCGGTACTTCGGTATCCAGACTGCTAGGGCTATCGAGAATTTCCCGGTTAGTGGACTGCGCCCGTGGCGTGCTTTCATCTGGTCGATGGCCGTGATCAAGCGATCTGCGGCCGATGTCAATCATGCGCTGGGGCTCCTAGACGAGGGGATCGCTGGAGCTATCGTCAGAGCAGCCATAGAAGTAATGGAGGGACATTTCGATACTGAGTTCCAGGTAGACCCCTTCCAGGCGGGAGCTGGCACCTCGCACAACATGAACATAAATGAAGTCATTGCTAACCGAGCAATCGAGATTCTGGGCGGCAATAAAGGCGACTACAAGACCGTCAGCCCTAACGACCACGTCAACATGGCGCAGAGCACGAATGACACGATCCCCACCGCCATTCGACTGGGATGCTTATGGAGACTGGGTGAGTTGCTGGAGACTCTGGATAGGCTGGCCGACACGCTACAGGCCAAATCCGTCGAGTTTGACGACGTAGTGAAATCAGGTCGCACGCACCTGCAGGACGCGGTTCCGATTCGCCTGGGACAGGAGTTTGGCGCTTATGCAAAGGCGGTACGCCGCGACCGTGAACGCGTCGTCCGCAGCTCCGAGGGGTTACGGCGCCTGGGGATTGGCGGCACCGCAACGGGAACCGGTCTCAACGCCCACCCGGAATATCATGCCCACATGGTGAAGCGTCTGAGCGATGTGACCGGCCTAGTACTCTTCGAGTCTGACAATCTGTTTGAGAGCATGCAGTCGCTCTCCGACGCAGCCGACTTCTCATCCACTCTGCGGGTAACGGCAATGACGCTGACTCGGATCGCTAACGACATCCGCCTGCTGTCTTCCGGGCCTTCGACAGGCCTTGATGAGATTCGCCTGCCCGTAATGCAACCGGGCTCCTCAATCATGCCTGGCAAAGTCAATCCTGTGCTAGCTGAGATGCTCGACCAGGCGATGTTCCATGTGCAGGGATGTGATCACACAGTGGCGCTAGCATCCCAGGCTGGGCAGCTTGAACTGAACGTGATGATGCCCATCATCGCCCACAACCTTTTCGAGATGATGCAAGTAATGATTGGAGCAGTGCGTGCCTTTGACGAGAAGTGCGTGCAGGGTATCACAGCCAATCGCGAAAAGGCCGAAGGCTGGCTAAGCAGGAACGCGATTGTAGCAACTGCCCTCAACCCGCTGATCGGCTATCTGGAGGCCGCCTCTTTGGTGAAGGACGCGATGAAGCGCAATGTTTCAATTCGCCAGGTAGCTGCAGAGCGCATCGAGGCCGGGCAGCTGAAACACAAGGATGAAGATCGGTTAATCACGGTCAACGAAGTAGACAATACGCTGGGGGACCTGCGGAGGTTGACGGAAGGGGGTATTCATTAGCAAATAATCCTCCACCGGGAAGACGACGGTCACCCTCACGCCTCATTCAATTCCATTTAAATGTTTCCGTTTTTTTCCACATCGGGTGGTGAGCTTGTCGAAGCTAGCCAGATCAATACCAGCAACTTATGAGTGAGTATACGCAAACGCAATTCTGAGTATTATTACTCCTGTACACATCAATCATATCAGCAATCGTGCCGTACGTCCGCAGAGTTATATTCTAGCACATCTACATACACACTGTCCGCCACCTGACCACCCAGAGCTTGCGTCACATTACTATCCGCCCGCACGTGTACAGGACCACCGAATGGCGCACGCGCGATGACAGTGACCACAGCCTGAGGACATAGCCCGATCTCTGTTAGATACCGCAGCATCTTCGGGTCCTCGTCCACCACCCGGATAATGCGGCCGGCTTGCCCAACTCGCAACGCGCTCAGCAGGGTGCCCGCTGAATCAGCAATGTGACCCTCCTTGGTGGGAATTGGCTCTCCGTGCGGGTCCACCTCCGGGTCGCCCAGGAAAACGGCGATGCGTTCCTCGAAGGACTCGGAGATAACATGCTCAAGATTCTCCGCCTCGGCGTGCACTTCATCCCATGAGTACCCTAGCGCCTCCATTAGGTAAAGTTCGATGAGACGATGATGGCGAATTATTTGCAGAGCAATCTTCTCCCCTATCGACGTCAGGGTCACTCCCTTATGCCGCTGGTATTTCACCAACTGCGGCGTATGCATAGCCAGCTTTTTGAGCATACCTGTGACCGAGGCCGCCGCGTAGCCAAGGCGCTCCGCTAGAGCATTGGTTGAGACCTTACGCTCGACCTGCTGCAATTCGTAGATCGACTTCAGGTAGTCTTGAATCGCGTGTGATAAATCAGTGCCGTGATCACTCGCATCTGCGTTTTTAGGCATGACTAATTCGCTGGAATTATAGGCGCACTCATACGCAAAGTCAACCTTGGTATTTGGTATAATAAGAATGACCTTGCTATGCCAGTGGAATTAAATCTGACGGAAGATCAGGTGCAGCAGATGATTGAGCACGCACAGAATGCACTTCCCAACGAGGCTTGTGGCTTACTGGGAGGCCGCGATGGAAGCGTGCAGGCCGTATATCCGGGGGCAAACACCGAGCACAGTCCGGTACGGTATCGCATGGACCCGCAAGAGCAACTGCGCGCCATGGATGCAATCGAGCTCTCCGAAGGTTATATGGTAGGTATCTTTCATTCGCATCCGACGGGACTACCTATTCCTTCGGCTACAGACATTTCGCAAGCGCAATATCCTGAGGCAGTTTATATTATTCTTGCGCGCCATCCCAGCGGGGAATGGCAAATGAGGGGCTATAATCTAGAAAATGGGCGCAGCCAGCAAGTGGCGCTCCAAGTGGGACCGACGCCAGCGGATCGATCTGGATGATGTGCAGGTACAGATAGGGGAAAGCTGACATCATTAGGGACAACCACCAATGAACCACATAATCGCGATTCTGTTTGTTGTGCTTGGATACCTGATAGGAGCGGTTCCAGTCGGACTGCTGATAGTGAAGCGCATGACCGGAAAGGACATCCGTATGGTTGGCAGCGGGCGTTCGGGAGCCACCAATGTCATCCGCGCCGCCGGTATGGGAGCGGGCCTGACCACAGCACTGCTGGACCTGGTGAAAGGCGCGTTGCCAATCTGGCTGGTGAAACTGGTCCTTCCGGAATGGCCATGGGCACACGTGCTGGCCGGCGTGTTCGCAGTGCTGGGTCACAATTATTCCATCTTCCTGCGTGAGGTGGTGACCAACCCGCAAACCGGCGGAACCAGAACCGTCCTGCGCGGCGGTGCTGGCGGAGTGACCACTGTAGGCGGCGCGATTGGTCTGTGGGCATGGACCGGTGCCATTCTAGTGCCGACTGGAGCTGCCATCCTTTTCGGAGTGGGATATGCTTCCTTGGCGACCATGTCGGGCGGAATAATGACCACCGTCATCATGGTGGTACGGGCCAGTCAGGGTTCAGCACCCACGGCCTATGTGTATTACGGTCTGTCATGTTTCGCGCTGCAATTGTGGGCGCTGCGACCGAACATTAAACGCCTGCTCAACGGCACTGAGCGGCTGGTGGGCTGGCGCGCCAAGCGGTTGACCGGGAAACTTACAGCCGACCCCACGGCGTTAAACCGCGAGTAATCCCCCAGACACAATGCCAAGAAAGCTGACAAAAAAACAATCTCAGCCTGTGCGAAAGCACGCACCCCGAATCAGGAATGTGCTTCTTCTGATTATCGGGATGTTAGTGGTCGCCGCAATGGTGCTGGGGCCACTGCTCAGTTTGCTCGGCTAGGCAGAGAGTATTTTCAGTCAAGCACCAACAGCGCGGTCAGCGCTAGTGCAATCACTGCGACAAGAACGTATTCCACCACCGCTAGGCCGATATGACTTTTGCGGCTTACTTGCTGGGTAAAGCCAACCGCAAGATGAAGCACCACCAGCAAGCACGCCCCGACCGCCAGCGGGGGCAAGGCCCAGTAGCCGAGCACCAACATCAGCTCAGCAAGAAGCAAACCGACAGCGAGACTGTTCCAAACAACCTGCGGCGCCGGGACTGCGTGAAGATGTAACAAGCGAAAAGAAAGTAGCCAACCTATTAGCAAAGTGCTCGCTACCGCAAGGGCACCAAGCTGTGCCACCAAACTGAACCAGACCAGCGCAGTCAGATACGCCAGAAGTGTCAATACGATTTGCATTTGATGGAACGCAAGGTGGGCCGGATCAATCACCGCATATTCCGCGACCAGAACAAGCATCAACACCGTCGCACCCGCAAGCATCGCCAGTAACCACAATGACCCTGCTGCGAGGCCGTTGAGCAGCACGCCCACACTCAGAGCCGTAAGAGCGGGAACAATCCAATGGCACAAAGGGCGCAAGTCTAGTGGATCCTCACGCAGGCAGGGATGGCTGCGAATCAGCACGTCCGTCCCGGTGGTTATCAATGCCGTCAGCAGCAAAAGCATAATCATTTGCCCATCGACCTGCACGCTGATTGGCGACCCAAAAAGAGTGGCTTCCATGGTGCGCGCAGGAAGGTACAGGAAACGGGACACCACATATCCCAGACTAATCACCGCTGTGAGAACACTCAATTGGTCAGTACGGGGAAAGAAATGCAACGGCTTCTGTGGCATAGCCGCATTCTAGCAGGACGCTGCACCCGTGTCAAAAACGGGTAACATATAATCAGTGTCATGATCACCAAAGCAGCATTCGTGTTTCTAGGCGGGTGGTTTGCAGGAGGCATTATCAACTACTTCGCAGACCAATTGCCCCGCAAGGGCCAGTTGACGCGCCCAGTTTACCCGCCCTGCCTGGCCCCGCTTCAGCTGTATCGCTGGCTAGTGCAGAAACGGACGCTGTCACGGGGATGCGCAGGCGCCTCGAGACGCATCCGCCGTCACATTGTCGTGGAATTAGCTGCGATACTTCTTCTGGCCGGACTCAGATTGACGTTGGTGTCAGGCATGCAATTCTGGTTGCTGGTACTACTGATATCCTGTTTCGGCCTGATAATGGTCATTGATCTGGAACACAAGTTAATCCTCAACGCCGTCGTGGCTCCTACCGTAACTGTAGCGCTTTCATATGGTACGCTGGGAATGCACCGCGGATGGACAGAGACTGTTGGTGGTGGGATAGCCGGGTATGGATTGATGTACCTGATGTTCCTTGCCGGCAAAGTGTTCGTGCGTATTGCCGAGCAACGTAATGATACGGTAATTATCGGGACCGCGCTGGGGGGCGGCGACATTATCCTGGCGGGCATCATCGGGTTGGCGGCCGGTTGGCCGGGGGTGCTGGCAGCCCTGATGTATGGGGTTTGCGCCGCTGGATTCGGGGCGCTCATCATGCGCTTGCGCCGGGATTACCGCTCCTTCACTGTTATGCCTTACGGATTGTTTCTGGTCTCAGGAGCAGCCATGTTTCTCTGGCTGCAGGCATCCGCCTAACCCCGCGGCATCAGAGCTATTCCAACAGCGTTGCCACATCAGTACGATATCTTTTGGTTACCAAATGCCGATTTGTAGTAGCTCATCATTCCGTGGAATGATGAGCTACTACAAATCGGCATAGTGCACCAGCAGTACCAGTTTACCGCGCTTGCCTTGTGAGTATGAGCGCATACAATGACCACGCCATCAAGACAGCAGCGACCGCATGAGCAAAGATAAGGAACACCCTGGCTTTGCGCTCTAGTCACACTCTGCGCTATAATCTGCGTAGCCATGGACAGGGATACCTTTCCCGAACGTTTCATGGGAGTTTACATTGCCGCCGGCACGCTGTTTATCCTCGGTTGGGGTGGCATAATTGTGCTTCTCCTGTACGCCGTTCCCACAGTAGATGCCCGCTGGGTGTTTTTTCTACTCGGGATGGCAGGATTGACTGGCACCGCGGTCCCGTTCGTGGTTTTCCTCTCGCATCGATTCGGGCGCCGGACAGTCAGCGGTCGTGTACTCATGCGGAGGGCAATCTGGGTCGGAGCTTTCGGAGTAACGCTGGCGTGGCTGCAGCTGGGCCGTACACTCACATGGAGCATCGGATTGCTACTGGCGGCGCTGTTTGTGGCAATTGAATGGTTTGTAGAGCTGCGCACGCGTAGCCTGTGGGACCCCAATGCATCACATGGCAAATGAAGGGCTGCGCTCCCTGCCCGCAGTAGACACATTGCTGCAGTATGGCACCGTAGCGGAGCTGTTGAGCACCTTCGGTCGCCCACTAACGACCACAGCTATACGCTGGGTGCTAGCGGAGACCCGCGCCGACCTGAAGCACGACACACTCAACAACCCGCCCCCATCCACAGACGAGTTGGTAAAGCGCGCCACCACATGGCTGCGGGATCAAAGCGCGCCCACGCTGCAAACACTCATCAATGCAACTGGAGTAATTTTGCACACCAATCTCGGCCGCGCTCCGCTCTCAGATGAAGCACAGCAGGCTATGCTCGCCATTGCAGCGGATTACAATACTCTCGAGTTTGACCTTGCCAGAGGAAAACGCGGAAAGCGCAGCCTCCACGCCGAGGCACTGCTGTGCCGTGTGACCGGGGCCGAAGCAGGACTGGTGGTCAACAACAATGCAGCTGCCGTATTGCTAGTGCTCAGGGCACTGGCACGCCGCAAAGGCGTAGTGATTTCACGCGGGCAGCTGGTGGAAATCGGTGGCGGCTTTCGCGTCCCGGACGTTCTAAAACAGTCGGACGGAAAGCTGGTCGAGGTAGGTACCACTAACCGGACTCATTTGCACGATTACGAAAAGGCCATCGCAGAGAAGAAGAACCGGGCTGCGCTCATTCTGCGCGCTCATCACAGCAACTTTCGGATCGTCGGATTCACCACCGAGCCCACTCTCACGGAACTAGTCGCCCTCGGGCACGAGCACGGCCTGCCGGTGGCAGACGACCTCGGGTCAGGAGCACTGCTAGAAACCACGACATTTGGTCTAGGCCACGAGCCTACCGTACAAGAAAGTCTGAGCGCCGGTGCGGACGTGGTTTGCTTTTCCGGCGACAAATTGCTAGGCGGGCCACAAGCCGGTATAGTGATAGGCCGCGCAGCGGTGATGAAGAAACTTAAGCGCCATCCGCTCGCGCGCGCAATTAGGGCGGACAAGCTGTGTCTGGCCGCCCTATCAGCCACGCTGCTGCATTATCTGAAAGACGAGGCCGTGCAGAAAATTCCAGTCTGGCGCATGATCAACATGGGCGTCAACGAAATCGAAAAGCGCGCGCAGCGGTTGGCCGAGACCATCGGAGGCGAGATTATCCCCGGGCTATCGACGGTCGGGGGCGGCAGCCTGCCCACCGAGACACTGCCCACTCTGCTTGTCGGGCTTCCGGTGCCTGCACCTCAGCGCTTCGCTCAGCGATTGCGGGAGCGCAGAATAATCGCCCGCATTCAGGATGACAGGGTGGTGTTCGATTTGCGCACAGTGCCGCCCACTTCAGACAGCGGGTTAACTTCCACGTTGCAGCAGTTGCTCGCCTGTGCCCCGCCACGATGAAATCAGACCTCGACCGCCTGATGGCGGGACGCAAACTGGATGCATTGTTCGTCAGCGGGAGCACACGCGATAACCCGGCGATGCACTATCTCACCAACGGCGCAAAAGTTGGCGAGTACACTCTTTTGATAAAAAAGCGCGCCGCAGAACCTGTGCTCATCGCTATCGGGATGGAGCGGGATGAAGCCGCCAAATCCGGCCTGCAGGTGATAAAGCGCAGCCGTTACGACCTGCCCCGGCTACTGAAACAGGAAGGTGGCAATCAGGTAGCGGCGCACGCGCGTATGCTCACAGCTATCTTTGGCGAACTGAATGTGAGCGGCACCGTTGGCCTTTACGGGCGCGAGGAGCAGGGGTTTACACTTTCTCTGGTCAATGAATTGCGCACGCGTATGCCGGAGATTTCCTTCGTCGGTGATCCTACCCCTAACGTGCTGCAGCTAGCGCAAATGACGAAAGATACGAATGAGTTGACACGTATCCGCGCGCTAGCTGCCACTGCTCTCGGCGTGGTGGACGATACGCGCCATTTCCTGGCCTCGCACGCGGTCGAGAAAGGACATCTTATCACCAAGAGTGGTGTGCCGCTCACGATTGGGGATGTGCAGCGCCAGATTCGCCGCTGGAGCGTGGAGCGTAATCTGGAGAACGCCGAAGGTATGATTTTTGCCAGCGGGCGCGACGCCGGTGTTCCACACTCCCGCGGAGAAGAAGATTCCCTAATTGCTCTCGGAGAGACCATCATCTTCGACTATTTCCCGCGCGAGGCCAGTGGCGGTTACTTTTATGACTTCACGCGCACATGGTGCCTCGGCCACGCACCACCTGCGGTCGTCCAGGCTCACAGAGAGGTGGTAGCGGCCTTAGATCTGGCAGTATCCAAGCTGCGCGTTGACCAGTCCTGTCGTGCGCTGCAGGGTGCAATCAATGACTATTTCGAGGCTCAGGGTCGTCACACCACCCGCAGCCACCCAGGCACCACAGAGGGATACGTGCACTCGCTGGGGCACGGAGTAGGCCTCAGCGTCCACGAGCCCCCACGTCTCGCGGAAACGGCGTCGCCAGAAGAACGGGTGCGGGCAGGCATGGTGCTTACCATCGAACCGGGGTTATACTACCCGGAGGATGGTTATGGCATTCGCGTGGAGGATTACATCTGGATGGATCCGAAAACCGGGCATCCTCAAACCATCGGGGTGTTTGACAAGGAACTTGTGATTCCGCTCTGAGCGGAACGAGAGGATTATCCATAGTGACAGTGCGTATACTTGGCATCGAGACCTCCTGTGATGAGACAGCCGCAGCCGTAGTGGAGCAAGGTGTGATGATCCTCTCCAATGTCGTGGCCTCGCAATCTGACTTACACGCGCAGTACGGTGGCGTCTTCCCGGAAATGGCCTCGCGCTCGCACATCGAGACCATTCATAGCGTGATTGCCAGCGCGCTCGCGCAGGCACATGTCAGCCTAGATGACCTCACCGCCGTGGCGGTAACGCGCGGGCCAGGCCTGGCAGGCTCGCTGCTGGTCGGGCTCAATATGGCCAAAGGGTTAGCACTGGCGCGCGGCCTGCCGCTTATAGGCATCAACCACCTGGAAGGTCACATTTATTCACTCTGGTTAAGTGATGTTGCACATGAAGTGGAATTCCCGCTGCTAGCTTTGATAGTCTCGGGCGGGCACACAGAACTGATTCTGGTAAAGAGGCATTTGCAATACCAGCGCTTGGGCGGAACAGTTGATGACGCCGCCGGTGAGGCCTTCGATAAAGTGGGCCGCCTGCTCGGTTTGCCATATCCCGGTGGGCCAAGAGTAGAAGAGGCCGCCCGAGGCGGTAACCCAGAGGCCTTCGATTTCCCTCGCGCGTGGATGGACGACAGCTGGGATTTCTCATTCAGCGGATTGAAGACAGCTGTGATGCGCGCCGTCAAACAGCGCTTTCCAGAGTGGGACACCGGCAGAGATACGACCTCTGTCGATTTGCCCGTGGCAGATCTAGCTGCTAGTTTTCAGGCGGCGATTATCGAGGTACTCACGGAGAAATCAGTACAGGCGGCCGAGAAACACAAAGTCAAGGCCGTGTTAATCAGCGGTGGCGTCTCGGCCAACCAAGCACTTTGCACCGCCATCTCTGGACGGGCCGGAGATATGGCGGTTTATTATCCGCCAAAACAGCTTTGTACTGACAATGCTGCCATGATTGCCGCGGCGGGTTACCAACACTATCAGGCGGGGCAGCGCGATGGGTGGGACCTAGACGCACGACCTACCTGGCCGCTGCTGTAATAAAGACTAGACTTCGTTCACCAGTGCGAAAACCATCGGCCGGCGTTTAATCTCATTGTAGAAAAAATCTGAGAGTGCCTTCTCCACACGGCGGCCAATTTTTCCGTTCGGACTATCTGTGGCTACGGAGACGGCTTTCTCTGTGGCACGACGGAACAGCTTCTCTGAATCGCGCACGAACACGAATCCGCGCGAGGTAATCGCTGGAGTATTGAGCAACTCGCGCGTCTCCGCATCAACCAGCAGGCTTACAATAACGAATCCGTCACTCGCCAGTCGGTCGCGCTCGCGCAGCACCTGCGGACCGATATCGCCCACACCAGACCCGTCCACATATACATAGCCTCCGGGCACGCGCCCGGAAACCTTCAGCGAATCAGGCGCCAACTCAAGCACGGTGCCATTTTCCACCACGGCAATGTTATCAGCCGCAATCCCGACCTCACTCGCCAGCGCACTGTGCGCATGCAACATGCGCAGCTCCCCGTGCACCGGAACGAAGAACTTCGGCTTGACCATGCGAATGAGCTGCTTCTGCTCCTCAGCCTTTGCGTGGCCGGAGACATGCACCGGCAGCAATGGGTCATACATCACCAGGGCCCCACGCTGGATAAGCTTGTTAATCATACGCGAGACCACCTCCTCATTGCCTGGAATCGGATGAGCGGAGACAATGACCGTGTCGCCTTCTTCCAAATCAAACTGACGATTACGGCCCACCGCCAGACGCCCCAGAATAGACAATGGCTCTCCCTGCGAGCCGGTCATCATCAGCGTCACCTCGCTTTTGGGAAGCCCCAACGCCTTGTCAAGAGGTAGCAGTACCTCGTGTGGGTCCTTCAGATAGCCTAGTTTCAAGGCCATTTTAGAGTTCACCACCATAGATGTACCCACCAAAGCCACCCGACGTCCGTGCCGCTGCGCCGCATTAACAACCTGCTGAATGCGCGATATCAGCGAGGCGAAGGTGGCCACCAGAATGCGCCCATCGGCCTCTCGGAATACCTGGTCAAAAGCACCATCAATGATGGCCTCCGAGCGCGTCCAGCCTGGTTGGTCAGCGTTGGTCGAATCCGAGAGCAATGCCAGCACGCCCCTGCTGGCGAATTCGCCCAGTTTGGCGAAATCGGTCGGCCAGTCATCCACCGGCGTCTGGTCCAGTTTGAAATCACCCGAATGCACCACCAGCCCGACCGGGGTAGTGATGCCCAGCCCGACCGCATCGGGAATGCTGTGGCAAACATGGAAAAACTCGACCTCGAAAGGCCCAATGCTGACCTTCTCTCCGGCCTGAACCACGTGTAGCCTGTCTGCGTCATACAACTTTGCCTCGCGCAGCTTGGCCTCCAGCAACCCGCATGTGAGCGGGGTGCCGTATATGGGTGCATCAATCTCTCGGGCCACATGCCGGATTGCTCCGGTATGGTCTTCATGCCCGTGCGTGACCACAATGCCGCGCACGCGGTCGCGCTTGTCATTCAAGTATCTGAAATCAGGGATGATGTAATCCACGCCCCACATGTCGTTTTCCGGGAACATCAACCCGGTGTCGATAATGAGAATATTGCGCCCGTATTCCAGCACCATCATGTTCTTTCCGACTTCCCCAAGTCCGCCAAGGGGAACGATCCTAAGTATTTTTTCTGCCATATCTTTGTCACTCCAATAAAAAAACCCGCCGGCACAGTTTTGTCCGTCGGGGAAGTTTCCTCCCAGTTATCCAGTTGTGGTATGTACCCAACCAGCTTTTCAGGCGAAGTTCCTACGGCCTAACGGCCCCCTTAAGACAAACCGGCTTTTTCTATCCGGAAGTTTATCACAAGCAGGCCATGCTGTCAAAGCACACCTATCAGAGCAAATGCAGGCATCACCACTCCGAAAAGTGCGTGCAACGCAAGTGCAGCCAGAGCCGGAGCAAGCGCAGCCGGCAGCCACCGAAGCACCCGCTTGCCTGCAGGCCAGAGTCTCCCCAATGCGGCAGCCCAACCCCACATTCCGGCTGCACAGGCCAGCGCCAGCGGCACCAATGCCGGGAAAAGATAGCGCCCCTGATGTTGCACAAATACCAGGTTGTATCCCAGATATTGAAGCATCACGGCAACCGCCGTAATTGCCAGAAGGACTAGGCCATCATACTGCCGTTCTGAAAGAGGTGGCCGTCGCCAAAGTGCGATGGCGAACCCGGTCACTATCAACAGAGAAAACACCGCCAGAAATTGGTACACTCGCGATCCCATGGGAACTCCCATCCAGCCAAACTGTCCCCAGAAGCTCTGAAAGCTAGTTTGTGCGAAACGAACGCTAAATTCAACAACCCCATAACGCTGCATCCATGCGACGCTACGCGGCTGCCCGACCACAATCTGAGCATGGCGCTGCAGGCCAAGCACATCCGGCCAGCCATAGACTAGCAGATTGCGTGTCCACCACAGCGCGCCCAGCAACAGCACCGGGGTCATGAATTGCGACAATTCATGCCAATTCCAGCGCCCTCGCCGCGCTCTCAGCAGCATTGCGAAAACAGCCAGCGGAGCAAGAACGTACACCGTGGCTTTCGTCAAAAGGGCCAGTCCTATAACCAGCCCCAGCTTCCATCCTGCAGAGCGGCGCAGCAGCAGCCACAGCCCCAGCGCCATCAGCAGCTCGGCGAGAGCGTCGTTGTTCACCGCCGCCATTATGGCCAGGTGCTGAGGCAGAAAGGCGACAAATCCCGCCACGGCCAGTGCCACCGGATAGTTACGCGGAAAGAGCGCCTGAGCACACAGCCCGGCGAACCACACTACCACGGCCCCCAGCGCCAACGAGAACAGGCGCAGCACAAGCAGCGATCCCCCCGAGACTATGAACAGCGGTGTGGCCAGCAAATAATACAGCGGCGGTTGGTGGCCCTCATAACGCAGCGTATTCACCGCCATGCCCGCGGGGAAGCCACGCGCGGTCAGTTGACTGAGGTACGACTGGTCATAATCCCCCGGCTGCAGCACCGGTAGTCTCCCAGTTTCAGCCAGAGCACGAACGTAGTTGTAGTGGGCCGGCTCATCCGGAGCCTGCCAGGCAGGGATGTTGACGGCATACAGTGTGCCGATTGTCAGATAGGCCAGCAGGATGAGTCCGGTACCTACACGGACAGCGCGCGAGAATTCCATCAACGCTCCTGGTTAACCCAGCCGATTCATCTCCTCAGTAATGATGCTATCGTCCAACTTATGGAAGAGCGGCGCGGGCGGACGCAGCGCCTGACCCACCTCAAGATCACTAGGTTCCCACCGGCCGCCGGCATCCTCGTCAGAATAGACCAGTGCGTTATGAGAGCGATCGCTTTCTTGATAGCTCTCGATGGACTGCGAGCCAAACAGCTTTCCATCATAACCCAGGTAACTGTGCAGCTTCTCGGAGCTGAAGGGAACAAACGGGGAGAAAATGGTCTTCAGCGAATCGAGCGCGCGCAGCGCCGTATACACTGAACGCGCCGCGGCCACGCGATCGCTCTTGATGCTGAACCATGGCGCTTGCTCGTCCAGATATTTGTTCACCTCTCCGGCCAGTCGCAGGGCTTCCTGCAGCGCTGCGCGCAGCTTAACCGCGCCCAACAGTTCTCCGACAGAATCGAACCCGTCCGCGATTGTGTCCAGCAGCTGCCGGTCATCCGCCTGCAGCTCTCCCGGTGCGGGCACGCGTTCTTCAAAATGCTTGTGAGTGAAACTCAAAATGCGATTGGCAAGATTCCCCCAGGTCGCTACTAGTTCATCATTGTTGCGCTGCTGAAATTCAGACCAAGTCCAATCGCTATCTTTCGATTCCGGCATATTGATCGTCAGATAAAAGCGCACCGCATCAGGGCCATATCGCTCCGCCACGTCCAACCCCCATACAGCCCAGTTTCGGCTGCCGGAAATCTTGTCACCTTCCAGATTCATAAATTCATTCGCGGGGACATCAAAGGGAAGGTTAAGCCGATCGCCGCTGTCATCCGGGAAAAGTCGGCCCACACCAGCCAACTCAGCCGGCCAGATCACGGCATGGAAAGGGATATTATCTTTGCCGATAAAGTAGTAGCCGCGCGCTGCCGGGTCGTACCACCAATCCTGCCACATTGCAGGTGTGCCTCTATTCTTTGCCCATTCAATGGAGGCCGACAGATAACCAATGACGGCCTCAAACCACACGTAAAGACATTTTCCCTCCCAGCCCTCGATCGGCACCGGAATACCCCAGCCGAGGTCACGGGTTATCGCGCGGCCGTGCAAGCCGGTCTCTTCAACCGTGTAGCGCGAAGGTTTGATCACATTTGGACGCCAGTGCGCCTTGTCAACGGAAAGATATGCGCTCAGCTGCGGGGTCAGTTTGGCAAGGTCAAGGTAAAAATGCTCGGTCTCGCGCAGCTCCAAGGAGAGGCTACCAGTTTTGGAGCGCGGTTCAATCAGCTGCGTACCATCGAGTATGCTTCCGCAGTCATCGCACTGGTCACCGCGAGCCTTCTTGTACCCACACAGATAGCAGGTGCCCTCCACGTATCGGTCGGGCAGAAAACGCTTCTCCTGGGGTGAATACCATTGTGCCTCTGTCTCCCGGTACAGGTATCCGTTTTCCAGCAAGCGGTTGAAAATGGTCTGCGCCACCATGAAGTGATTTTCAGAATGGGTGGTGGTAAAAAGGTCGTACGTCAGGCCAATTTTCTGGAACAACTCCAGGAAACGTTGATGATAATGCTCGTAGACCTGCTGCGCGCTCTTGCCCTCTGCGTCGGCTCTCACCGTTATCGGAGTGCCGTGCGCATCCGAGCCTGAAACCATCAACACTCGGTTGCCGCGCAGGCGGTGATAACGCGCGAAGATATCCGCCGGCAGGTAAGCGCCGGTGATATTGCCAACATGAATCTCGGCGTTTGCATAAGGCCAGGCAACGGCTACAAGGATGTTCTGCGGCATAATCTAATTGTGCTCAGCAAAAAAAATCCGCCAGTCAAGGCTAGCGGATTAATTATATGCGAGTTTCGACCCAACCCTGCGCTGACCGATCACGGCGATTGCCACTCGCCCCTGATTGCGGCAATCACCTCTTCCCCGTGGTTGTCTGGCTTCACCTTCGTCCAGACCTTAGCAACCCTGCCACGCTCGTCTATGAGATACGTTATCCGGTGCATACCCATGTAGGTCCGCCCATAGTTCTTCTTTTCGCCCCAGGCACCGTACTCCAAAGACATCTCTTTATCGCCGTCCGACAGCAACAGAAAGGGAAGTTTATACTTAGAGATAAATTTCCCGTGCGAGTTCAGACTGTCGCCGCTAACGCCCAATACAATCGCACCCGCGTCTTGAATATCAACGTGGCAGTCGCGGAAACTGCACGCTTCACGAGTACAACCAGGGGTGTCATCCCGTGGATAAAAAAAGACGACAACGTTTTTGCCGGCGAAGTCCTTCAGCGAGACAGTCTGCCCGTTAGAGGCCGGCAGCGAGAAGTCGGGCGCTTTGTCACCTTCCTTTAGCGTCATTACATCCCCACAGTAAAGGCAGATATCGGCGGCGTCACCAAAATAAATACCAGATCGAGGTCAAGACAACTCGGTCAGGATGAGTATTCTCTCAGCATGCGCGCTCGGCGCGGATGCCGCAATCGCCGCAATGCTTTTCCTTCAATCTGACGGATACGCTCCCGAGTAAGGCCAAATTTGCGACCGACCTGCTCCAAAGTGTGAGCCTTCCCATTTGGCAGACCGAAACGCATGCGCAGAATACAGGCCTCTCGCGGCGAAAGAGTCGCCAGTACCTCTTCCACTTTTTTTTGCAGCAAATTATCTTGCGCAGCATCGCCGGGCGGCGGCAAGCGGTCATCCTCAATGAACGCGCCCAGCTCCGCATCGCCATCTTCACCAGCGGGCTGCTCCAGTGACATGGGCTGCCACGAAACCTTGAACATCCAGCGCACCTTATCCGGCTCCAGATCCAGTTCCTCGGCAAGCTCCTCCGCCGTGGGCTGGCGACCGTGGCGCTGCTCCAATATGTACGCGGTTTTGTACAGATTGCGGATGCGGTCGTTCATGTGCACCGGCACGCGAATGGTGCGGCTCTGATCTGCCACAGCGCGCGTGATTGTCTGCCGTATCCACCATGTAGCATATGTGCTGAAGCGGAATCCACGCCGGTAATCATACTTCTCCACCGCCTTCATCAACCCCAGATTACCTTCCTGAATAAGGTCGAGAAAGGGCACGCCCTGGCTGACGTATTTTTTCGCTATTGAGACCACTAGGCGAGTATTAGCCTTAATAATGTGGGCACGCGCCAGATGCCCATCTTCCACCTCGGCCTGCAAACTGTCACGGCTTTTGCCATAGAGACGATCGCCGGCAATGAGTTGAGCTGCCGCCTTCTTTCCACGCTCGTAGCGCTTGGCGAGATCAACTTCTTGTTCAGTTTTCAGTAACGGCACGCTGGCCATTTCTTTAAGATACAGCCCCACGCTGTCGTCCACCGATATCTGCGAAAGGTCGAACATCTCGTGACCAAACTTGTGTCCGCGTTCTTTGTGCTCATCATTTTCAGCCGCATCTATCCCTTCCTCCGGCACATCAATCTGAATCTCCACTCCGGCATCATAGAGGAAGTTGAACAATTCATCCAGGAGGTTGGCCGAATCCTCCGCCTGCGGAAAATGATGCAGTATATCTTGCGTAGTGAGATAGCCAAGCTCACTGGCCTGGTCCACCAGCTCTGTCAGCATTTCCGAGGATTCTTCCATCACTGATTCGAACATCTGCACTCTCCCTTAATCCGCTTCCAATAATTCCTGTAGTATGGCGAAACGTGCATCACCGCTTTCACGCAGACATGCGCAGCCACCCAGGTTCCAGTCTTGACCACAGGTAGGGCACAGACCTTTGCAATCCAGTCTGCACAACGCCTGTATCGGTTCTTCCACCACCAGCAGCTCGCGCAGCAGCGGCGCAAGATTCAGTATGCAGTCCTCATCAATCGTCCACTCCGCTTCCATCTCCGGAGGATAGGTGTACAATTCGGAAATGTTCACTTCTGCCTGCCTCCCATACACCGAAAGACAACGCACGCACTCCATATTACGAGCGGCATTGATTGTGCCTTCAACAAGAATCCCAGGCGGAGTGCGGGTGAGCTGCGCCTCGCCCACCAGCCACGCCAACATCAGATCAGACGCCACGGAAACCTGCTCGCCCGAAAAATGAATTTCCCGGCTGAAACCCACGCTCCTGCCAAGCACATGGCCAACGTTCAGACTAAACATCTCTGAGTGAGCAGTCGCCAGAATAGGTCTCACTTTTTTAAGCCCTTCTTTCTGCGTCACTGCACCCGGAAGTGACATGTTGAAGTATATCACCTCCGCACCCAAAAAGTCAACTATTAGAACGAATCACCCGCATATATGGGAGGCTGACGGAAATTAAGCCAGATATACGAGGCCGACGGCGGTTATGATAGAAGTTATTCTGGAAATAGTGATTGCCACGAGCAATCAGCACAAGCTGCTAGAATTCAAGCGGCTGCTGACGCAGCTTCCGGTACGCTGGCGGCCACTTACTGATCTGCAGATTGACCCAGAGGTCGCAGAAAATGGCACCACTTTCGCCGCCAACGCCGCGCACAAAGCGCGCGAATACTGCCGCTTTAGCGGTCTCCCCACACTTGCGGATGATTCCGGCCTGACGGTTGATGTTCTCGGCAGCAGACCCGGGGTGCACAGCGCTCGTTACGCAGGGCCGGACGCAACTCAGGCCGAGCAATGGCATCAGCTCCTACACGAAATGCGCGCGGTGCCGTGGGAGCAGCGCAGAGCGCAATTCCACTGCGCACTTGCCCTCGCTAGACCGGGACACACCAAACTGGTCACCGCAGAGGGCCTCTGCCCCGGCCTGATAGCACTGCAACCGCGCGGCACGGGCGGATTCGGTTACGATCCGCTTTTCTATCTGCCCGAATACGCCGGTACCATGGCCGAGTTAACCCCGGCACAAAAAGACCGCATCAGCCACCGCGGCCAGGCCGCCCGCGCCATTGCGCCGCAGATTGCCACGCTGCTTGGCGGTGAGGACAAATAATTGCTACCGGTTCCATGAATCCAACATCAGCGGCAGATGCGCCCTCAATGAGGACAGGAGACAAAGAAACCATTCTTGCGCTCCAAAAGTAAGGTTTGGGATACTGCACATCTCCACCCACAAACACAAAACACCCGACATTCAACGGGTGCTTTGTCATATTTGCAACACATAAATGGACTAAGAATCAATCAGAACAATCCACGCACCGAATTCTCCAACAGTGCCATCAAAGGCCCAGGCAGCAGCCCGAACACTAAAGTGGCGACCGCTGTCAGGCCAACGGCAAAATTCAAAGGCCGCGGTGTGACTGCCTGCCCAGCGCCCTCGTTCATCCACATCACCACAATTATGCGCAAATAATAGTAGGCGGAAATCAACACAGTCACCACTCCAACCACCACCAGCCATGTATAGCCCGCTGCCAGCGCGGCACGGAAAACATAGAACTTCGCTACAAAGCCCATCGTCGGCGGCAACCCGGTCAGTGAGAGCATGAACAGCGCCATCGCAGCTGCCAAACCCGGACGCGTGCGGGCAAGCCCGGCATAATCGCTAATTGCACTCCCCATCCCCTCACCATTCTCGACAGCTATCACGATCGCCCAGGCTCCTATATTAGTGAGTGCATATGCAGCGAGGTAGAAAACCACAGCGCTGGCGGAAAAATCGGAGAGTGCCCCATACCCGCCAGGCAGGACAGCCACAAACACGTAGCCGGCATGAGCGATTGATGAATACGCCAGCATGCGCTTAATCGAAGTTTGCGAAATGGCAGCCACGTTTCCCACAATGGTGGAGAGAACAGCAAATAGCGCAATCAACGGTGCCCAGTCGGGAGTCAGCAGATGGAAGGCATCGAAAAAGACGCGCACTAGGGCAGCGAAACCGGCGGTCTTGGCGCCGATGGACATAAAAGCGGTCACCACCGCCGGAGCGCCTTCATACACATCCGGCGTCCACATATGGAATGGCACAGCAGAAACCTTGAACAACAAGCCCACCAGCATTAAGCCAACCCCTGCCAGCAGTAACGGGCTAGACCCATAGCTGGCGATTGCAGCCCCAATCGCGGCAAAGCCAGTCTCCTGGGTGGCGCCATAAACCAGCGCAATCCCATACACCTGGAATGCAGAAGAGAACGCGCCCAACAGAAAATATTTTAGTGCCGCCTCTTTCGAATCCGCTCGCGGACGCGCAAAACCTACCAGTACATAAAGTGGAATTGAGAGCATTTCCAACGCCAAGAAGACCACGATAAGGTCTTTAGCCATGCCCATCACCATCATGCCGACAATGGAAAATATTAGTAATGCGTAAAATTCACCGCGCTCAATTCCATGTTGTTTCAGATAATTAAGTGCCAACAACACCGCCAATACTCCGCTACCCAGAATTACCAGATGTAACAAATTTGAAAAACCATCAATGGCTAACATGCCACCAAAGGCTTCCTCCCGCTGTCCAAGGTTGGAAGACACCAAGACTAAGGTGACAGTCAATCCCAACAGCGCCAGCCAGCCCGTAATCTGCTTGCTGCCTTTCGGCACCCACAAATCCACCAGCAGCAGACCGCATGCCCATGCCGAGAGAAAGAGCAGTGGGAGTGTGGCGACGAGATTAAGATCGGGTACAGTCATCTGCGATCCAGAAAGCGGAAGATGCAGTCTTCCTTGCGGCTAGTGCAGCACCAACATCGTTCCAGATTCCAGCGTGTCCGTGAGTTGTTCCACCGACGCACCAATCAAATTGAAGAACGGGTGCGGATAAAGGCCAATCCAAAAGATCAGTATAAGCAACGGAACCAGCACCACGATTTCACGCCAATTCATGTCCTTTAGCGTTTCGTTTTTCGGGTTCGTGACTGCGCCCAAGAACATTTTCTGGAACATCGATAGCATATAAATCGCCGCCAGTATCACGCCGGAGGCGGCAAAGATACTGTAGGCATAAGAACCTAGCACCTGCGATCCGAATGCCCCCAGCAAAATGGTAAATTCTCCGACAAAGCCGTTCAGGCCGGGCAAACCCATCGAAGATAGCACCACAATCAGCGTCATGGTACCGTACAGCGGCATCACCGTCCACAGTCCACCAAATTCATCCAATTCACGCGTGTGCCGCCGCTCATAGACCATGCCGACGATGAGAAAGAGCGCGCCAGTGGAAATACCATGATTAATCATTTGCAGAACCGCGCCTTGAATGCCGCGATCGTTGAGCGCGAACAACCCCAGCATCACAAAGCCAAGGTGGCTGACGGAGGAATAGGCGACCAACTTCTTCACGTCCTTCTGCGGGTAACACACAATGGCCCCGTAGACAATACCAATCACGGCGAGCACTGCGATAGCCGGTGCAAAGTAACGCGAGGCTTCGGGAAAAAGACCCAGATTGAAGCGCAGAAAGCCATAGGTGCCTAGTTTTAGCAACACCCCAGCCAGTATCACCGACCCGGCAGTGGGCGCCTCCACGTGAGCATCGGGCAGCCAGGAGTGGAGCGGCCACATGGGCACCTTGATGGCAAATGCCGCAGCAAAAGCCAGGAATAGCCAGCGCTGTGCTCCCAACGGAATCCCGCCCATGGCTGCGAGTGCGGGGTAGGAGAAAGTCTCCTGCACCGTGCCCAGCCATAGTATAGCCACCAGCATCAGGATTGACCCGGCCATGGTGTAGAGGAAGAATTTAATCGCCGCGTAGATTCTGCGTCCACCACCCCATATTCCAATCAGAAAATACATGGGCACGAGCGTGAATTCCCAGAAAACATAGAAGAGGAACATGTCGAGAGCCAAGAACACCCCGGTCATTCCAACTTCGAGTAGTAGAAAGAAGATCATGAATTCTTTGACGCGCTCTTCGATCGCTGTCCAGGCGGAAAACATGGCAATCGGCGTAAGCAGCGTGGTGAGCAACACTAGCAGCACACTCAGGCCATCCAAGCCAAGATGGTAATCGATACGCAAAGTGCCGCCGATCTGAATCCAGGGAACACGCACCACCAGTTGCACACCCGGATCGCTGGGATTGAACTGCGCGAGCATGACCAGGGAGAATACAAAAGTGAGCAACGCTGCACCAACTGCAACCCAGCGAATCAGGTCTTTGCGCTCTTTGTTTATCAACAAAAGCGCAAGCACACCAGCTAGTGGGAAGAACGTCACTGCTGTCAGCGTAGATGTCAGGTAACTATATAATTCAGCCATAAGGTTTCCTCGTGCAATCTCCGGCCGCGCACATCTCCAGATTGCGCACGTATCACGGGCATTATTTCACCAAAATAATCCCTAGCACAACAATTACTCCAAGCATGACCCCCAGGGCGTAATTGCGCACATAGCCGGTCTGGAGAGGTCGTAGTATTCGCTCAGAGCAAACGCGCACCAAATGCGCCAGACCATCGAAGAAACGATCTATACCGCCTGTATCAACCGATCCGGACAGAGCCACAGCCCCGCCGCGAAACGCTGCTGAAATCACGCGATCATGCACGTAATCATGCCAGAAAGCCCAGTCCACCTGGAAGGCCAAGAAGCGAGCCTTCCATTCGTATACACGCACGATCGTCGCGTCATAGAATTCATCCACATACCATTTGCCATTCAGGAAGCTGAAAACCGTACCCAGAACGCTCTGCAACTGGTCTGGTGAAGTCGCGTTTTTCAACGGCCGCCGATGATAATAGACCCTAGTCCCAAGCCAGATGGCTGCAAGCGCTAACAAGGTCGAACTGAGTGCAATGCTTAGGTTGAAATCTATGCTGTGGAAAAAGTGGTGGGTATGTTCTAGCCATCTCCCCAGAGTGTGCAGCCCCGGAAGATTTAGCGCACCACCCAAGAGAGAGAGCACGGCTAAAACAATTAGTGGAGTGGTCATCATAGGAGGATTCTCGGTCGCGTGTTCGGCGGCACGAGAACGCGCCTGCCCAAAAAACACCATCACCATTTGGCGCGTCATGTAAAAAGCGGTAAAGATTGCCGCAAGCACCAGCAAGACATAAACCACCACGCCATGCCAGTGACCTTCCACTATGCCCACATGCCAAGCATCCGACAGAATCTCATCTTTGGACCAAAAACCCGCAAGAGGAAAAACACCCACCAGAGCCAGAGCCCCGATCAGATACACCCAGAAGGTGATCTTCATCCGGTCTTTGATGCCTCCCATGTTGCGCATATCCTGCGCATCGCAGTGATCGTGGGCATGATGCCCGCCATGTTCCACGCCGTGAATAACCGAACCAGCTGCAAGGAAGAGGAGAGCCTTGAAAAAGGCATGTGTTATCAAATGGAACATCCCGGCTACATATCCGCCGAGGCCCACAGCAGCCACCATAAAGCCCAGTTGACTTATGGTGGAATACGCGAGTACTCGCTTGATATCCCATTGCGCCACCGCTATAGTGCCAGCCATAAAAGCGGTGGCAGCACCCACCAGGGCCACTGTAATCTGTGAAAGAGGAGCCAGTGCAAAAATCGGCGCAGAACGGGCGATCAGGTAAATCCCAGCTGTAACCATAGTCGCTGCGTGAATCAGCGCCGAGACTGGTGTGGGACCGGCCATGGCATCGGGCAGCCAGACAAATAGAGGGATCTGAGCTGACTTGCCGGCTACTCCCAGCAGCAAGAGCAGCGTAACCACAGTCGCCATCCCACCCACTTCCGCACCATGATGTTCAAAAAAGTTGACCACATCGTCAAACTGCAACGAACCCACCAGGTTAAAGATCAGGAACATCCCAATCAGAATTCCCATATCACCCACTCGATTAACCACAAAGGCCTTGCGCCCGGCCCGCGCATTACCTACGGAGGCATTGCCTTTGTCGTACCAGAAGCCGATCAGCAAATAGGAACATAACCCGACACCTTCCCATCCAACGAAAAGCATTAAATAATTGTCAGCCGCAACCAGTACCAGCATCATAGTAATGAACAGGTTAAGATAAATGAAAAAGCGTCCGAAGCGCGGATCGCGGTGCATATAACCGATTGCGTATATATGAATGAGTGTGCCAACGCCGGTGACCAACAACATCATTGTCACAGAAAGCGTATCTACCCGCATCTGCCATGGGAGCTGCAAATTTCCGATAGAGATCCACTTAGCCAGCAGCACGACTTCAGCATGGAAGCGATTGCCGGCCAGAGCCACAGCCAGCAGAATAGATATCACAAACGCCGCACAGGATGCGCAGCTCGCAACAATTCCAATCCACTTTTCATCGAGCCAGCGGCTAAAAGCTGTGTTAAGCAGCAGCCCAACCACCGGAAAAACGAGGACCAGCGGAACAATCTCGAACACTGTGGTTCGCTACCCTTTCAACAGATTGACTGCGTCCACATCGATAGACGCCTTGGAGCGGAAAATCGCAACGATCAGGGCCAGCCCCACAGCCACTTCAGCCGCGGCTACCGTCATCACAAAAAAGACCAGGATCTGCCCATCCAAGGTACCAAACTGGCGCGCATAGGCGACGAAAACCAGGTTGGCAGAATTGAGCATTAATTCAATCGACATGAAAATAATAATCGCATTGCGCCGCACCAAAACACCTACAACCCCGATGGAAAACAGAATCGCCGACAGCCCCAGAAAATAAGTAGTAGGTATCATGAGCGCCTGGATTGTATCCTGTGCCGGCGACGCTCATCCACCTTCGTTAAAACCACCACCCCCACCATAGCTGCCAGCAAAAGTAATGATGTTGCTTCAAACGGGAATAGATATTCCTGAAACAAAAGCTGCCCGATTGCGGCGGGGCTGCCGTAACTGGCGAAGTTTGCCAATTCCCCAGACGGCACGGAAGACCCCTGCATCACCACCACATAGCCCGAGAATCCCAATAGTGCCAGGACCAGCATAATTGCCAGAGGCTGCTGCCAGATTAGTTTTTGGCTGGAATGCCGCAATCGCTCAGCCCCAAGCAGCATGATAACGAACAGGAACAGCACCATAATCGCCCCGGCATAAACCGTGACCTGTACCATGGCGATAAAAGGAGCGCCCAGCAACAAATAGAAGGTGGCAACAACCGCAAAGTTAACCACCAAAAAAAGCGCCGAATAGATTGCATTGGAACTGAGCAACATTCCTAGCGCTGCAATTACAGCAATCGCTCCCAGAGCTATGAATAAAACAAATTCAAACGTCATCAAATTAGCTCGGATCTTGCATATCAGGAATCGCCCGGTCGAACGCTCCTGGCTCTACTTGCATTGGCGTGGTGGCCCCAGCGCCCTCACAGCGAGCAAGCAATTTATCCTTAGTGTAGATTGCACTCGCGCGGTCATAATAAGAAAGCTCATAATCATGCTCAAGCACTATAGCCTCCGTGGGGCAGGCATCTTCGCAAAAGCCGCAAAAGATGCATCGCAGCATGTTAATTTCATACACTGAGGCGTAACGCTCTCCTGGAGAGAAACGCCGCAAATCCCTGTTTTCGTCCGACTCCACAAAGATAGCATCAGCTGGACAAGCTGCCGCGCAGAGCGCGCAGCCAATGCATTTCTCCAGCCCGTTATCAAAACGCTTCAGAACGTGGCGCCCCTTGAAACGGGGGCGCACCGGGAGCTTAGACTCAGGATATTCCACCGTTATAGCCGGTTGAAACAAGTGTTTGAAGGTGGTACCCAGACCCTTTATGATCTCAATCACCATGAGCTTTATCCTCTAATCGACGAGCACTACCACTGTTGCGGTAACCACCACGTTCGCTAGCGATACTGGCAGCAACACTTTCCATCCAAATGACATGAGCTGATCATAACGCAGCCGCGGCATTGTTAGGCGAACCCAAATCATAACAAACAGTAGGGCTGCAGTCTTCATGGTGAAGTACAGTATCCCCATCCAGGGCAGCTTCTCCACATACGGCCCCAGATATCCGCCGAAAAAAAGCGTAGTCGCAATCGCGCTCACTGCTATCATCTTGATATATTCCCCCATAAAAAAAAGTGAGAATTTCATTCCTGAATATTCCGTGAAATATCCTGCAGTCAACTCTTGCTCTGCCTCTGGCATATCGAAGGGTGCACGATTTACCTCAGCCAAACCGGCAAGAAAGAAAACCATTGCCCCGACAGGCTGCCACACCACGTACCAGGTAGATTGCTGCTGCGCCGCAATGATGCCCTGTAGGCTCATGGTGCCGGCCAGCATAATCGGGCCCATAATAGAGAGGCCTAGCGCAATCTCATAACTGATCATCTGGGCGGAGGCACGCAGTCCGCCCATGAGCGAATACTTGTTGGCGGAGGACCAGCCCGCAAGCACTATGCCATAAACAGCGACCGAAGCCACGGACAGGATGTAGAGCAGCCCAACGTTTAAATCACTGATGCTAAGATGGACGACGCGGCCAAACAATTCGATATCCGGTCCAATCGGCACCACCGCCATGATAACGATAGCGGGAATCATGGTCAGGATGGGCGCAAGGAAGAACAGCATTTTATCCGCGCCAGCGGGAACTATTTCCTCCTTGAAGAGCAGTTTAATGCCATCGGCGGCGGGCTGCAGCAAACCCCACGGACCGACTCGATTGGGGCCCTTGCGCACTTGGATGAAGGCCGCAATTTTACGCTCCGCCAACGTCAGATAAGCAAACGCAGTGGCCAGTACAAAGACCATCAGCGCACTTTTTATGAACGCTTCAATCACAATACTGGTAACCGTACTCATAATGCCATCTTGCGCAACGAAGCCGGCGTGATGCGCGGCAGAGGCGGCCCACCGAGGCCGCGCGGAAGCAAGGCGGCTCCCTGCGGCGGCCTGAAACTGACGCGGGCTGTGAGTTCCCAAGTACGGCCGTTGATGCACAGCGCGACCCGGTCGCCGCTGGCCACGTTAGCCACTTGGGCATCTGCCACGTTCAATTCAACATACGGATCGGGCAAGCGCGGATGCAAAATTTCAGAACGGACGAGTGTGCTTCCTCGGTCATACAAAAGCGTGACTGGAACAGCGAGCAAATCACCGGACTCCACGGGGGGCGACTGCACATCCCCGAGCTGCAGGAAGTGGCCCGTTTCAGCCAGCGTTGGAGTCTGCACTCCCAGCCCCGCGGAGTTCTCGAAAGCAGTACCGCCGTAATAACTGTCGCGCCCACCGACATCCGGCCATTGCTGCTCCACGGCCGCTAGCCGCTCATAGGTGATACCAGTGTAGTGGGGAATAGCCGCGGCAATCTGCTGCATCACCGCTCCGGCCCCCGCAGCGGCAGCGCCCAGACCCAGAAGTGCGGTCAGTCGCGTGAAAATCTTCCAATCAGGTAGTGTCTGCCCGCGTGGCGGCAGCGCCGGATAGAACCGTTGCACGCGGCGGTCCCCGCTAGTGAAACTTCCATCACGCTCGGCATACGCCTGCGCCGGAAGTACCACGTCCGCACGCCGGACACTCTCGGTGCTAAAGAGCTCGCTCACCACAACAAATGCATCATCGGGGAGCGCGTCGCCGTCGCCGACCGGGTCAGCTCCCGCCAGCAACACTACTTCCGCCGCAGCGGTAAATTCAGACACGGAAATACCGGCCGGCTTCACTCCTACATCCCATGCACCTTGCGTGTTATTGCTTGGCCAGACTGGCAGCAGCCCATTTCCTAAGCTGCCCAAGTTCCCACAGGAAATCAACAGATTTGCGCAGGCCTGCGCCAGAGCGCTTGAGCCAGAAAAATCCAAGCCCTCACTGCCATAAATGATGATCATATTATCGGCCGCCGCAATCGCACGCGCGGCTTCCGAGACACGGGTGCTATACTGCTCGGCAACGCTAGCCGCGAGACCCGCATCCCCGCCGAGAATCGAGTGTGTGAGTGCTAGCACGGTGCGCACCTCGTCGCCATAGCGGTAGCGCACGGTGTGGGTAGCGAAGGGGTCAAGTTTAGTCTCGCGCGCGTTGGCAACAATTAGAGTGGCGCGGCTCTTATCGGACGTCGCACCAGCTTTTGTGGCGGCTTGCCTGACCTTAAACCACCACAGCGGCGCTTCCTCAGCCAGATCGCTTGCAACCACCAATATGACCGTGTCGGCGCCAAGATGCGCGAGGTCTGTGCCAACGGCCACACCAACATGCTGCACCACATCACCACCGCCCATTCGGCCCGGCCACTGCATCGTGCCGCCACCCAAACCATCTACAAGTGTGTGGAAAGTGAACAGGTCCTCATTTGAGAGTCGCTCCCCCGCCAAGCCAGCCACTGCTCCACCTGCCGCGGCCAGCCTTGCGGCCACCAACGGCAGCACATGCTCCCAGCTTTTTTCTATCATGTGGCCATCCTTCCGCAGCAGCGGGACGGTCAGACGCTCCGGGCTTCCAACGAAATGATGTCCGAAACGACCTTTGTCGCACAGCCATATTTCGTTTACCTTCTCATTCTGACGCGGCATGATACGCTTGATGACATGCTCACCAGCCAGACTTGAGCGACGTGTGTTCAAGTGCGTATTACAGCCCACCGCACAGTGCGGACAGATCGATGGAGTGTGCTGCATCTCCCACGGCCGCGCTCCAAAGCGGAAATCCGCGGTGGTGAGCGCTCCAACAGGACAAATGTCGGTGGTATTGCCAGAGAAATGACTGTCGAAACCAGGATCGGAAAAGGTAACAATCTGAAGTGCACGCCCTCGCTGATCGAATCCGATTACTGATTCACCTACCAGCTCATCCTGAAAACGTGTACATCGAGCGCACTGAATGCAACGTTCACGGTCAAGGAAAATAAGGTCACCCAAAGGTACTCGTTTCTGCAGCTGCATTTTTTCATCGAAGAGATAACGTGATTTCCCAGTTCCATGTTGCATGGTAAGGTTTTGCAGAGGGCACTCTCCGCCCTTGTCGCACACAGGACAATCAAGCGGATGCGATGTCAGCAGGAACTCAACGACATCTTTACGCGCGAGAGTCACATTTTCGGTGGCAGTACGCACCCGCATACCCGCAGAGACCGGCACAGTGCAAGCAGTCTGCAGTTTCGGCATCCATTGGATTTGCGGATCGCCGTGCTCATCCATTTGCAGCTCAGCGCTTTCACGGTCGCGCAACGGTGTTCCCACCTCCACTAGGCACATGCGGCACATACCGACCGGCTCCATTTTTGGGTGATAGCAAAAGACTGGGATATCGTTGCCAGCGCGTTTAGCAGCGTCAACAATCAGAGTTCCCTCAGGTACACTGACCGATTGGCCATCAATCTTGAGTTTGACAAAATCAGCCATTTAGTCGCATCTCACCCAGTAAGTTTCTCCGCCGTCTGATTCCCGCTGCGCACATGCTGCACAAAATCATCGCGAAATAATTCCAGGCCTGATACCACCGCGCTGACAGAGAAATCGCCTAGAGGGCATAAACACTTTCCGGAAATCTGCTTCGCCACCTCGCCCAACAAATTCGCGTCTGCAGGATCACCTCGCCCGTTGTTGATACGCTCTAGAAGCCGGTCCATCCAATAGGTTCCCTCTCGACACGGCGTGCATTTACCACAGGATTCATGCTTGAAGAAGCGCGTAGTTTTCAGGGCAGCCCAGCTAACATCAACAGTCTCATCCAACAAAATGATTGAAGCGGAGCCGAGCTGTGAACCGACTCGCGGCACATCTTCATAGGTCAGCGGCGTATCCAACACTGCGTCAGTCGCGGGAAGTATTGGAGCGGATGCTCCCGATGGCAAGATTGCCTTCAGTCCCCTATCAGCGCGGATGCCACCCGCAAGACCAAAAATTAATTCGCGGAAAGTAATACCGAGTGGAACCTCATAATTGCCGGGATTCTTTGCGTGACCGGAGAGACACATAATCTTTGGTCCACAGCTTTTCGCAACGCCGATTGACCGGTACCAGTCTGCGCCCCGTTCAATAATCAACGGAACGTTCGCAAGCGTCTCGGTGTTGTTCACAACCGTAGGCTGTTGGTAAAGCCCACGGTCAGCCGGGAATGGCGGCTTCATCCGTGGCTGACCCAGTTTGCCCTCTATTGATTCTAAAAGCGCAGATTCTTCTCCACAAATATAAGCACCCGCACCGAGATGATGGTGAATCTGAAGCGCAAAGTCACTGCCGAAAATCCCTTCGCCCAGAAGACCGCGTTCGTGCAGCTGCGCAACCTTGCCATGCAGCTCCTGCGCCAACATCCAGAACTCGCCCCGACAGTAGTTGTAAGCCACATTCGCCTGCGCCGCGTAAGCACAGATCATCAACCCTTCAAGAAACTGAAACGGGTTGCGCTCAAGAATCTCGCGATCCTTGAAAGTGCCCGGCTCGGATTCATCAGAGTTGGCCACCACATAGCGCGGGAAGCGGTCAGCGAGGAACGACCACTTCATACCAGTAGGGAAGCCGGCGCCGCCCCGTCCCCGCAGCCCGGAATTCTTGACGAGGTCAATTACCTGCTTAGATGACATCTCTGTGACGACCTTCTTAAAAGCCTGAAAACCGCCCAGACGTATATATGCATCCAGATCAGCGATGTCCTCTTCTCCTTGGTTGCGATGCCGCAGCAGCAGGAATTCACTCATTCGGACACTGTTTCGCCTCTACCGTCACGGGAGGCGCATAGTTCCTTAACCAGCTCGTTTACATCATCTGCGCTCTGGCGTTCGTAGTAACGAAGGCCATTTCTGCTCTGAACCTGAAACATAGGCGCTTTATCACACGCCGCCAGACACATCACAGCCTCGACCGTAAAGTGGCCATCTGCAGTAGTTTCGCCCATTTTCACGCCCATATTTTCGCAGACCTGCTCGGCAAATTCATCCGCGCCCCGCAGGGCACAGGGCAAATCTGTGCATATCTGAATACGGTGCATTCCACCAGCATTCGCGTAAAAGAGCGTGTAATAGCCGACAATAGAGGCCACTTGCGTGGAAGAAATGTCAAGCAACTGTGCTATTTCGTCTATAGCCTCGCCGGCAACAAATCCTTGCTCACGCTGCGCCATGAAAATCAGCGGCATCACCGCCGAACGCTTCTCACCCGCGGGATAGCGCGCTAGTATGGCCTCGATTTCAGCTGGGTATCTCTCGCGCAGCGACATCACAACTTGCTCTGGTGTCACCGGTCTACATCCCCAAGTACTATATCTATCGACCCAATCATAGCCACCAGATCAGCAACCAGATAGCCCTCTGCCATATACGGTAGCGATTGCAAATTATGGAAGGATGGCGTGCGGAAATGCACCCGCGCGGGCTGTGCACCACCGTCGCCAACCAGATAGCAACCCAGTTCGCCCCTAGGAGACTCAGTGGCAATATACACCTCGCCCTCCGGAGCTGAAAAACCTTCAGTCCAGTACTTGAAGTGGCGTATGACCGCCTCCATGCTGCGCCCAAGATCGGAGCGCGGCGGCGGCGCGAAGCGGTGGTCATCAGTCATGAACGGACCAGGCTGAAGCATGGAAAGAGCCTGACGTATGATGCGCATTGACTGCTGGAATTCCGACATACGCACACGATAACGAGCATACACATCGCATCCCTCCTCCAGAGGCACGTCGAAATCGTAGTGTTCATAGCCGCAGTAAGGCATCGCACGGCGCACATCGTAGTTCACCCCAGAACCACGCAGCGAGGATCCGGTCATTCCTCGTGCCATGGCCTGATCCGCAGCGATAATGCCAATATCCACCGTGCGCCGCAGAAAGATCGGGTTGCGGGTAAGTAGTCGCTCATAGTCAGCCAGTTTTGCCGGAAGGTATTCCAGGAAGGCCTCCACGGCCGGGACAAATTCATCAGGCAGGTCGCGCCAGACCCCACCCGGGCGGATGTACGAGCTCATCATACGCTGCCCACCAACCAGTTCGAAGATGTCGAGCAGGCGCTCGCGATCACGAAAACAATAAATCAGGATGCTGCTCGCGTTCAGGTCCATGGCAGATGTTCCCAGCCAGACCAGATGTGAGGAGATGCGCTGCAACTCGGCACAAAGCACGCGGATAACCTGCGCCCGATCGGGAACCTCGATGCCGCATAGCTTCTCTACAGCCAAGCAATAGGTAAGGTTGTTGCCCAAAGGATTGAGGTAATCCATACGGTCGGTCATCACGAGGGCCTTCAGGTAGGTCTTGGCCTCCATGTTTTTCTCGATGCCGGTATGCAGAAAACCGATGTCCGGCAGACAGCGCACTACCTCCTCGCCATCCAGCTCTAACATCAGGCGCAACACTCCGTGCGTACTGGGGTGCTGTGGACCCAGATTCAGCACCATGGTCTCCCCACTCGCAGCACGGTCGCTGAACAGGGTTTTTAGCTCATCCACAGTGCCTTCGAATTCGCGCACTTGACTCACGTCAGCCTCACTCTTGAGCGTAATCCTTACGACGGTCAATTTCCTTCCAGTTAAACGAGAACTGTACTTCTTCATAACCGAGAGGATAATCCTTGCGCAGTGGGTGACCTTCCCAGTCTGCCGGCATCAGAATACGGCGCAGGTCAGGATGATCAGCAAACTCAATACCCATCAAATCAAACGCCTCCCGCTCCGGCCACTCTGCTGCCGGCCAGACCCCGCTGACGCTGGGAAGCCGAGGGTCCTGCTGGGAGAGCATTACGCGTAGTCGCAGGCGCGCATTCTGTTTGAGCGAGTGCAGCAGATAGGACACACCGAATCGTGGCTGCTGCGGATGATAGTCCACGGCTGCTAAGTCAACTAAAAAGGAATAATCCAACGCTGGATCGTGGCGCAGCAGTTGGCAGATTTCCAGCAGCGCGGTTACCGCCACTACTAGCGTAGTATCTCCGCGGAATGAAATTCGCTGCTGAATGGCATTCGGATAATTTGTGTGTACATCGGCTATGGTAGTTTCGATGTGATTCATTTAGTGGTTACGCCCAGCGACCGATGCTTTCACCACGCACCTTTTCATGCAGTTTCAAGATGCCATCAATGAGCGCTTCGGGCCGCGGCGGGCAGCCAGCTACATAAACATCGACCGGAACGATTTCATCCACGCCCTGCACCAACGCGTAGTTGTTGAAAACTCCGCTGCATGAGGCGCAGTCACCCATCGCGAGCACCCATTTAGGTTCGGGCATCTGGTCATACAGCCGACGTAGCACCGGCGCCATTTTGTGGCTGACCCGTCCAGCCACAATCATCAAGTCACTCTGGCGCGGGGAGGCTCGCATCAGCTCCATACCAAACCGGCTCACATCGTAGCTGGCCGCCTGAGTAGCGATCATCTCTATCGCACAACAGGCCAGCCCGAATAGCATTGGCCACATAGCGCCGGTACGGCCCCAGTTCACCAACTTTTCCAGACTGGTGGTGACAATACCCAAATTACCGAGTTTTTGTTCTGCACCCATAGCTACCACAGTACTCCTGCGCGGAAAGGCGTATAGGCCTGATGTGCACCATTTGTTATTCCCATTCTAGGGCACCTTTTTTCCACACGTATATGTATCCAACCAGCAAAATGGCGACGAATACAAGCATTTCGATCAGACCGAATAAGCCTAGCTTTCTTAACACTACCGCCCACGGTAGCAAGAAGATAACTTCGATATCAAAAAGCACGAATAGCACCGCAATAAGATAGTAGCGCACCGGCATACGCCGCACCGCGCTTCCGATGGGATTCATACCGGATTCGTAAGGCATCAGCTTAGCGGCACTATCACGGCGCGGCCCGAGGAGATGACCCATCGCCACCATGGCGACTGCCATCACGGTCGCCACACCTAACAGGATAGCAATAGGCAGATAATCGCTTAGAAGCTCTTGCGGTGGCATATATTATTGCATTGCAGCACGCGCTGTACCGGAGTGAGCGGACGGTAATTGTGCGGATTATCACAAATGCTCTCGGAGTTTATCACAGGCGATAGGATGCGTCAATAAAGCGGTGTGCGCGGTTCAGGTTAGGTAATCACGGAGCGTGCGGCTGCGCGCTGGGTTCCGCAGCTTGCGTAGTGCTTTAGACTCGATCTGGCGGATACGTTCGCGCGTCACGCTGAAGCGCTCGCCGACCTCCGCGAGCGTATATTCTCGCCCATCTACTAGCCCATAGCGCAATTCCAGCACGGTACGTTCGCGCTGGTTCAACCCCTCCAGTGCGTCGCGCATATACTCGCGCAGCATATTCGAATCGGCTGCGGCCACCGGTCCAGGCACGAGTTCATCCTCGATAAAGTCTCCCAAGAAGGAACCGGAATCAGCGCCGACAGGCACCTCCAGCGAAATCGTCTCTTGCCCCAATCGTGAAATTTCGCTGACGCGTGCGGCAGCGCGGCGCAGTTTGCGCTCAAGGTCTGCAGCCAGTGGGCGCGCATCGGAGTAAGCCCTTTCGATGGCAGCTTGATCTTCGGATGCGAGCATCCCCATCTGCAGCGCAATTTCTTCATCCGTCGGCTCCCGCGCATTTTGCTGCACCAGTTCGCGCCGGGCACGCGCCGCGCGGCTCATGGTTTCAATCATGTGCACCGGGATGCGAATTGTGCGGCCATGATCCATGGCAGCGCGGCTAACAGCCTGCCGAATCCACCAAGTAGCGTATGTGCTAAATCTATAACTACGCGCTGGATCGAACTTGCCCACCGCGCGCAACAAACCGAGGTTACCCTCCTGAATCAGGTCTAGAAAGGAGATGCCCCTCCCAGTGTAGCCCTTGGCCACGCTGACAACAAGACGCAGGTTAGCGCGTACCAGCGTGCTGGTAGCCTTTGTGCCGCGCTGCTGAACCCAGTCGAATGACGCCTGGATGTCATCTTCAGACGGTATCCACTCTGCAACAGTACTTTTGCGCGGCACGGTCTTTAGATTGTTGGCGCGGTCGGCTAGCGCCACCTGAGTAACCGCCGGCAGCAGGTACAGCGCGGTGAAAACGTGTAACGCATCGGTTGCTAGCGCTGTCCACTCAGTGTCATTCCCCCAACGATCATTATTCAGCCACTGACGTAAGAAGGAGGGCTCATTCATTTCCCAGCTCTGGCGCAGGCAGTGCGCCTCTAGCACCACCCCGCGGAAATCCACTATCCGCTGCTTCATACGTTGGCAATCCGAGCACATCTGCCGCCACGTGGTTGCAATTTCATCCCACACCTGGAGCAGCAATTCTCGCCCGTTGGGTGCGGGGGAGAGGCCTTCAACCCCCAAAGACTGCAAGGCCAGCAGCCAGTTCGCCGCAGCGACACAAGTGGAAAGCCAGAACTCCTGATCGACGTGTAGAAGCTCAACCTGGCTGATTTCCTTTAGATACATGCGCACCGGGTCAGCACTAGCACCAGTCTCCACCGCCGTAATGGATGGGCTCGCCTGCATGTAGGCCGGCGCCACCACAGCTTCGGCGCTGCCCGGCGGGGCCACCGGAGGCGCTTTTACTTTTTGGCTCTGCACGGCTTTCGGCATTAAGAGCACTACTCCAATGCTTGTGCGCGCACGCTGCCCGCAGCCTGCATCACACGAGAGTGTTGCCACAGCAAGCGCTGCAATCCGCGCAGCGCGCGTGTGTACTGCAGCGTCAACTGCTGATAGGACTGCGCTTGCTCCAGTTCTCCCTGTTCACGGGACGCGTTTTCCAAAAATCGCAGGTCCTGCAGCCAAGTGCCCAAGTTACGAAGCCTCAATCTGGCGGCAGCATTGATCACATCCTGTGCGCGACGCTCATCCTCCACCTCTAACATCTCGCCCTGCTGCCAGAGTGCCTCCAGGCACTCCTGTAGCCCAGGTTCGATTTTATTGCGCATGAATTCATGCGGGGTCATCTCGGCTTGATACAGGCTGCGTTGCAATTGGGCGAAAAGACTTTGAAACTCAGAACCGGAGAAATCTTGTGAGGACAGTGCATCCGCGTCGGATTCGCGAAGGGCCCGATCGATGCGAACCAGCAGATCGGGCTGCCGCAGCAGGGCAGCAAGAAGGTAATTCTGCAGCTGATCAGGCGTCGATTCGGGCGCCATGGCGGACCGAGTGGCAGACGATACCGGGCGCACAGTGCCGCTCCGGATGCGCGCTCGGCCAATCCGTAGCACGCGCTCATCCACTCGTAGCAGCCGCGCCAGTTTCTGCTTGTAATCCGCGCGTTCGGCCGGATGACTGACATCAGCGATGATGGGCATGATGTCATCAATGATTTCGGCCTTGGTTTTGGAATCGGTGAGATCACGTCCGGAGGTGAACACATTCATGACGTAATCGACCACCGGCTGCGCATCATTGGTGAGCGTACGCCACTGCTCCGGGTCGGTGGCGATGAGATCATCAGGGTCCATGCCAACCGGCAAGGTGGCCACGCGGATATCTAGCTGCATCTGGCCTTCATTACGCAACAGCCCGCGCGGGTTAAAAGCAGGAACGGACTCGCGGTCAAGTGTCTCACGCGCCACATTCAGGCTGCGCAGGGTTGCACGATCACCGGCCACATCCGGGTCAAGAGCCAGCACCACGCGAGGCGCGTATCGCTTGAGCATCCGCAATTGATGTTCACTCAGCGCGGTACCCATAGCTGAGACCACGTTGACGAAGCCGACTTGATGCGCAGCGATGACATCCATATACCCCTCCACCAGGACGGCTGCGCCCTGCTCGCGTATGGGCAAATAGGCGCGCTCGAGGCCGTAAAGCAGCGCTCCCTTGTCGAAAAAATCAGTCTGGGGTGAGTTCATGAATTTGGGCATGTCATCGGCGTTCACAATGCGCGCGCCAAAGCCTACCACTTGCCCACGCTGCTCACTGATGGGCAGCATAATGCGGTGACGGAACCGGTCGAAGGTTTTGCCGTCTTCCTTTTTCACCAACAGCCCGGCTGCCACCAGATCATTGTCAGAGTAGCCCTGCCCAGCGCAGTGTTTGCGAAGCGCGTCCCACGCAGGCAACGCGTATCCGAGTCCGAAGGCATCCCAGCTTTCCTCCGAGATGCCACGTCCCTCCAGATGATCGCGCGCCGCCTTAGCGGCGGGGTTCTCCCGCAGCAGCTGCCGATAATACTCGCTGACCATGGTAAGCAGTTGCAATAGTCGAGCGCGTTCCTTGCGCTGCTGCTCTTGTTGCGGACTAGGCGTGGTTAGTTCCACGCCGGCACGGCGGGCGAGGTATTGCAGCGTCTCGCGAAAGTCCCATCCTTCCTTTTTCATCACGAAGCTGAAGACGTCCCCGCCATCATTACATGCGCCGAAGCACTTCCAACTGCCGGTGTCCGGCCACACCACAAAGGCGGGTGTGTTTTTGTTATCGTGGAAGGGACACAAGCCGGTGTGTGCGCTGCCAGTGCGGCGCAGTTTGACCGTCTCGCCAATAACCTCGACGATGTCAACGCGCGCTTTTATCTCCTCGGTGGAATTCATCTCACTCAAATTTGAGTACGAACACTATACGTCGCCATTGAAAAACAGTTGATTAATGGAAAGCTGCTACGGCTTAGCACAGGACCACGGCTCTTCCCTTAAAACCCATCCAATTTGGAAAGGTCCACAGTCCTGCCCGCGAGCGCAGCCACACCGCCCAAGAGCGTCAGCCTGTTGGCGCGCACGGCAGCGTTCTCGTCCATAACCAGCACCCCATCGAAAAAACGCGTGATGGCCGGAATGGTATGCGTGAAAGCGGACAAAAAATCGTCCACGCACGGTTGAGCAGATTGAGAGCTGAGAGCGGATTGTGCAGCCTGCACTGCCTCCCACAGTTCGCGCTCCGCATCGTCGGCGAAAAGGTAGGGTTCGGGCGCGGCCGCAGGCCCGTCATCCGGAAGGATACGGACACAGCGCGCGAAGGCATCCAGCGTGGACTGCCAGTCGGCACGTGCCACCCATGCTCTCAGTTGCTCCGCAGCTTGCTGTGCACGCCACGGGTTTCCGCCCTGAACTGCCAGAGACGCCTCCACCACATCTGGGCGATAACCATGCTCGCGTAAAACACCGCGCAAGCGCCGGACGAGAAAATCTGCCGCCTGCTCCACGGCGGCCGCTGCAGCCACTGGCTGCAGCGCTGCGGCGGCCTGCAGACCGGCGAGCACGTCAAAATCCAGCTCACGTCCAAGCATCATCTGCACTATCCCCAGAGCAGCACGGCGCTGTCCGAATGGGTCGGCCGAGCCGGTGGGCGCGAGACCGACGGCAAACAGGCCAATGAGCGAATCCAGACGATCAGCGAGCCCGACCGCCAGCCCTGCCATCCCCTCCGGCAATTGCCCATCCGCGCCCAAAGGCCAATAATGCTCCTCAAGGGCTTGCGCCACCTCGGCAGGTTCTCCGGCCATCAATGCATACTCGCGCCCCATCACTCCCTGAAGCATTGTCATCTCCACCACCATGCCTGTGGCAAGGTCGGCTTTTGCTAGGTGCGCGGCGCGCAGCGCAGTCTCGCGCTCACTCGAATCCAGCCCGAGCAGCACCGCCATTTTTCCGGTCAATTTCTCAATGCGTTCGGATTTTTCCAGCATGGAACCCAACTCCTCCTGAAAGGCAAGTCGGCCAAGTTCGACGCGGAAATCCGTCAACGCGCGCTCACTGTCCTGACGAACAAAATAGCTGGCATCAGCGAAGCGCGCGCGGATGACGTTCTCATTGCCCTCAATGACCAGTTCAATATTCTCGGACGCGCCGTTGCGCACCCCAACAAAATGAGGCATAAGGTTGCCATCCTTGACCACCGGAAAATAACGCTGTTGTTTCTTCATCACGGCGAGGAGCACCGGCTGTGGAAGCCTCAGAAAGTCAGACTCAAATTCACCCAGAAATGCGCTGGGGCACTCAACCATATTCGCGATTTCGCTCAGCAGTTCAGGGTCATCCGGGATTTCGCCTCCCACCGCAGCTGCCAACCGCTGTGCATCAGCCATGATACGCTCACGCCGTTGCGCCGGATCGATCACCACGCGGTGCTCCGCCAGAAGTGCCAAATAGGCGCCCGCCGCGGGTACAACTAGCGCCTGCCCAGCCACCGAGCGCAGAGCACGCGTCTCTCTCCCGGCCACCAGTCCCGCGTACGCGAAAGGCAACGTATCGCTGCCCAGAAGCGAGAGTAGCCAGCGTATCGGGCGCGAGAATTCCACCGAATCTTCGCCCGGCAGCCAGCGCATGCTGCGTTTGAAATGCAAGCTATCCAAAATGGTGGGTACAATCTCAGCTAGCACATTGGACAATGGTCGACCTTGTTCGCGCACAGTCGCGACTACGTATTCTCCGCCCCCCATGTCACGGCGTTCAAGTTCGGAAATCGCTACTCCCTGACTGCGCGCGAAGCCTTGCGCGGCGCGAGTCGGGTTGCCCTCGGCATCGAAAGCGTGACGTACCGATGGCCCACGGACCACCTTTTCGGCTGGCTGTTGACGGGGCGGTAGCTCCTCAATTAGCACAGCGAGACGCCGCGGAGTGCCCCAGACACGAATCTCGCCGTGCGGCACGCGATTATTAGCAAGCGCGGTGGGAACCTGCTCCCTCAATTGCGCGAGTGCGCTAGTGAGATCCCCGGCCGGCAGCTCCTCTACCCCGATTTCCAGCAGATATGGCTGCGGTTCGGACGACGGCTGCGGCACATCCTGCACAATTATGGTGGGCGGCTCGGCCTGTTCCCCAGCCAGCAGCGGGAATCCCATCTCACGTCGCTGCTCGACATATCCTTCCGCAACCTGCCGCACCAGCCCACGCATGTCTCGGAAAAAGCGCGCCCGCTCGGTGACACCTAGAACGCCACGCGTGTCGAGCACATTAAAGGTATGCGAGCACTTGAGCGCATAGTCATAGGCGGGCAGCAGCAGGCCAGCTTGCAGCGCAGTTGCAGCCTCGGCCTGATACAGGTCATAGAGTGAGCGCATCCGCTCCGCGTCCGCCACTTCAAAGTAGTACCGACTGTACTCCTGCTCGGCCTGAAGGTTGACATCAGCATACGTTATGCCGTCCGTCCACCAAACTTCGCGGAAACCTCTGACGCGCTGCAATGCAATCACGATGCGCTCCAGCCCGTAAGTGAGTTCAACAGCCACAGGGTCAAGTATCACGCCGCCTACCTGCTGAAAATAGGTGAACTGTGTAATTTCCTGCCCGTCCAGCCATACCTCCCAACCAAGGCCCCACGCGCCAATCGCGGGCTGCTCCCAGTTGTCTTCCACAAATCGGATGTCATGTAAGGCAGGGTCGATACCCAGCGCGACGAGCGAACGCAGATAAAGTTCCTGTGGATCGCCAGGATCAGGCTGCAAGATAACCTGATACTGATAGTGCTGCTGCAAGCGGTTAGGGTTTTCACCGTAGCGACCATCATCAGGGCGGATTGATGGCTCCACATAAGCCACGCTCCAGGGCTCCGGCCCAAGCACCCGCAGGGCAGTGGCCGGGTTCATAGTCCCGGCACCGACCTGCTGATTATAAGGTTGCCAGATAAGGCAGCCGTTTTCGCTCCAGAAACGCTCCAACGCCAGAATAGCGCCCTGAAAACTGAGCGGAGATGTCATTCCGCTACCGGAGCGGTTTGCCGAGCGGAAGTTACCGCTCTCACCGGCGTAGGCACACCGCTGGTTTTGGCCGGAGCGTTAATGCTACTGTGACGTACACGCTCCAGAAATTCCACCGATTTTAATTGCTTATCCAGTTGCACGGTGATGTAGTGCAGCTGCGTACGTTCCAGTTCGACAGCAATATTGCGGCGTACTCGCAGGTTCTCCAAGGCCGCATAGGGACTGCGCTGCAGGAACCGCATAAGCCTGAGAACGTCCACGCTAATCGGCCGAGAGCCGCTGCGCTGGCTGCCACAGCGCGGGCAAAGAACCCCACCCGCCAGCGGGTCAAAATACTGGTCTTCAGGCTGCACCGACTCACCTTTGCCCAGGCAACGTTCCAACTCCGGTCTGAAGCCCACCAGTTCCAGAAGGTGCAGCTCGTAATGACGCGCGGTCAGTGCCAGATTGTCGCTGTCGCTAAGCCGCGACAGAATGTCGGCCAACAGCCAGTAGATTTCATGGTTTGTTTCCCCTTCTGGGGTAAAACTGTCGAGCAATTCCACACAGTAGCTCGCATAGCTGGAACGAAGCAAATCCCCGCGCAGAGCACGATAGGAGTCTAGGGTCTGCGCCTCGGTGATGATGTCGAGATTACGACCTATGGCCAGCAGCACTTGAGCGCGCATGAAGAGATCAAGGTGGCCGGCTTTGCGGCTGGAGAGACGGCGCACGCCTTTGGCAATTGCCCGCAATTTGCCACGGTCGGGCGTCAGCAGCGTCAGCAGCCGGTCGGCTTCGCCGAAGACCTGCTGCCGGAGGACAATCGTTTCGGTGCGGATGGCCCGCGCGCGCGCCATCCGCGGATTATACCATTCAGATCGTTCGTGGAGCCCGGGAAGCCATGGCTATTTCAGGTTTACGGAGTAGAAACCATCCGAAAGCTTCTCGCGCAGACTGACCTTGCCACCATCTAGATATCTGCTTGTCACGTGCGGTGACTCATCAGGAGAGAAAAGGCGAGACGATGTGACCGTCAGAGTCAAACTCCAGCAAGCGTGGATCACCAAGGACTTCGATGTCCTCGCGCTCCACAACCAAAGGTAGACAGGCTTCGGAGAGATAGACATCCTCGAGCGCAAGTGTGTCGTGAATATACACAACTCTGGGCCTGAGGGAATACAAATTATTAGGCTTGCTGGCTTTTATGCATCTTCGCTTGCGCTTTGATGCGCGGTAATCTCACTACGGCGCAGCATGCGCACCCATCGAATCTGGCGCTCGATCACCTGCTGCACCTCCAACTGTAGCCCATTAATTTCCAAGCGCTCGCCTATATCCGGCACGCGCCCAAGCTTCCCGAAGATAAACCCGGCCAGAGTATCCGCCTCTCCACTGTCAATTTCGATTTGCAGTTTGCGGTTCAGATC